>Ga0302136_1000035_pt1 | contig 71319 bp, 65 predicted proteins | sample CBN3_20m_MG_FD_203116 | JGI IMG/M metagenome (GOLD analysis project Ga0302136, IMG submission 203116) | Marine microbial communities from Western Arctic Ocean, Canada - CBN3_20m | ecosystem: Environmental > Aquatic > Marine > Oceanic | place: Canada: Western Arctic Ocean | collected 2017-09-15
CCTACTTCTGTCATGCTCGCGACGAGCGGTTTCGGTCCAGCCCATGTGCTCTCCAAGGTCTTCGCAAAACCCGGTGAATCACAACTGACTGAAATCGCTCAACCTAATTTTCGGTCGGGTTCTCAGATATTTGCTGCGCCAAGTATAGGAGACGCGGGCCTGGATCGGCCCCCGCTCGTAATAGGGCGAGATCGTGTAGCTGAACGTCGACAGATAGGGCAGGGGCAGCTTGCCCGCCTTGTTGAACTGATCGGTGTACGAGCCGTATTTCTGATCCAGCACCGTGGCATTGGCCTGGATACCGAAGCCCCAGATCAGATTGCCGATGAAACCGACCGAGGCACCCCTTACCTGGGCGTTGCTGCCGTTGAACGGCGTGTTGATCAGCATCGTGTTCGTCCGCTGCAGCTTGCCGTTGCAGAAGAGCGACTGGTTCTGTTGGCAGAAGGTGACCGCCTCGGTGGGGACCACGACCTGAACGAAGGCGTTCTTGCGCACGATGTAGGATTGCACATCGTTGATGAACAGATCGACGTTGAACAGACTGCCCTTGGCGAAATACCATTCGAATGCCGCATTGTAGCGCCAAGCCCGATAGGGTTTCAGATCGGGGTTGCCGCCGCTTCCGCCGAAGAACGGGCCAAAGCTGGAATAACGGTCGATGCTATATTCCACCTGCCCCGACATGTCGGCGAAGGACGGGCGCGACACGACCTTGCTGGCCGCAGCACGAAGCTTGATGTCGTCGGTCAGTTCATAGGCGGCGTTGAACGATGGCAACCAATCGTCATAACCGCGCTTGATCGTGATCTGCTCTTCATACCAAGGTTCGTAATCGAGCGTCGAGCGATAGGTCTGTTCGTTGACCGTCTTGGCATAGCGCAAGCCGATATCGCCCGACAGGCGGCCGGTCTCGAAATTGACCTGGCCATAGGCGGCATAGGTGTCTTCGATCGTGTTCCAGAAGTTGCCCGCGTCGCGGAAATTGCCGGTGGCATTGCCCGGCGAGCGGTTGGCTTCGGAGAATTTGGTCAACGAGTCCTGCGTCAGCCCGACGATGCTGCGCAGCGCGCCGCCCGCGCCCAAGCCCCGCCACAGAACGGGGTCCAGGACCGAAGTCTGGTACGCCGCCATGCTTTCGGTGCGCGGGAATACGGTGTTGTAGAAGGTCGGCTTGTTGAGCGAGATATGCTGTTGCACGCGACCGCCGAACAGCACGTCGCGCACGGGCCCGAGATCGACGTTCCACTTGCCGTCGAACTTGGCATATTGGTAGCGGTCGACGGTCTCGGCATATTTGACGAAGCCCGCCTGCTGGCCAGCGGCGCGCGTCTTGAACAGCGCCGGATCGGTCGGCGACTGGGCGAGCGTCAAGGACGGCCCGTTGCGATCGAAGGCGAAGCTGCCCGAGGTATTGCCGTAGAAGCTGAGATAATATTCCGGGTTGCTGCCGCCGGTGGCCTGGGTGATGCCCGCGTTCAGGACCATGTCCAGCCGCCCGGGCGACCAGCGCGTCCGGATGTTGTAGACATCGGTATTCAGCTTCGACCGTTTGTAATATTCGTCCATGCGAACGGCGAAATTGCCCGCGCCGCCGGTGACGCCCGCCGCCTGGGTGGTGACGCTCGACAGTCGCGTGATCGGGGCCGAGGCCGAGTCGTAAGCATTGCGTTGGTTCCAGGGCACGCTCAGGTCGGTCTGGAAGGTCTGAGTATAATCCGAAAAGTCGCCCCAGATGCGAAGCGCCGTGCCCTGTACCTCGAAATTGTCGACCGGCTTGGCCTGGACCGCGATATAGCCGGTGGTGCGGATGCTGTTCGACTGGGACGCCGTCATCCACAGGAATTGCGGCACCAGCATCGAGCTGGTCAGTGCCGGGCCGCTGGTCACCATGGGGAGCAGCGCCGGGTTGTTGAACGATCCGCTCGCCCCGTTGCTGCAACCGCCCCAACCATTGCCGTTGCAGACCGGGCCATAGCGCGTCGCGAAGGACCCGGCGCCCAGCACCGACTTGTTATAGGCCAGGCTCGCCAGGATGCCGAAGGTCTTGTCTTCGTTATACCAGCTATACAGGATCGACGCGCGCGGCGTGCGTTCCTTATTGCGCAGGTTCACATTGTAGTTGGCCGCCACCGACAGCGTATTGCGCGGCAGTTCGAACGGCAGGCGTGAATTGACGATGATCGAGCCGCCGACGCCGCCTTCGTCCAGCCGCGCTTCCGACGTCTTGTAGACTTCGACCGTGCCGATCAGTTCGGGTGCGAGATTGCGGAAATTGAAGCTGCGGCCGGTGTCGCGATTATTGGCGCCAGCCTCGGTGGTCGCGATCGGCTGGCCGTTGAACTGGGTGAGGATCAACCGCGAGTCGATGCCGTTGATCGACACCTTCGCGCCCTCGCCACCGGCGGTACGGTCGATGGTCACGCCCGGAAGGCGCGACAGCGACTCGGCGACGTTCACGTCGGGATAGCGGGATACGTCTTCAGCGGTGATGACGTCGATCTGGGCCGATGATGCCCTTTTGGTATCGACCGAATTGGCGATCGCGTTCCGGGTCCCGACGACGACGATGTCGCCCTCGGCATCGCTTTTACCTTGTTTTTCCAATCGTTCGGTGACGCGGTCCGCCGTGCTGCGGGCTGTGTCGCTTTGCGGCTTTGGATCACTGATCTGGTTCTGTGCCGCGGCTGCCATCGACCAGCCCAAGCTGGTGATAGCCGTAGTAAACAACGCAAGCGTGCGAATGCTCATCTACCCCCCCTGTTGTTATGGGCCTGCCCCTGTGCTCGGCCCGATGGGAAGCTAAATTGTATGACCAATATATGTCAATGATCAGTTTTGTCCTTGAAGATGGTACTCATATATGAGCGCCATTGGTGGCATAGGAGGTGTTATCGCTATCATGCGGAGGGGCGGCCGCGAGTCTTTGGACAGGAAAGCACAAGGGGAGGGTGCCACAAATGGCGGTAGAGGCCGTACGGAAGATCGTGATCGCCGAGGGCGGGGCGGCCGGATGGATGTCGGCCGTAGTTCTCGCAAAGGCTCTTGGCCTCCAACACTGCAATATCCAGGTCATCGAGTCGGATGATATTGGTATTATCGGGGTGGGTGAGGCGACGATCGCCGGTACTCATTGGCTGAATAATATTCTGAGGAACGGCGAGGACTCTTTCGTCCATGCCAGCCAGGCGACGTTCAAGCTGGGGATCGACTGTCGCGACTGGACCGGTTCGGGCAGTCATTATCACCACCCGTTCGGGCGTTACCGCGTGCCGCTGAGTGGAGTCGGGTTCCAGCATCTCTGGGTCAAGGCGCGGCAGCGCGGCCTGGTCACGGGGTTCGAGGATTATTGCATGACCTCGGTCGCGGCGCGGATGCGTCGGTTCGACCGGCCTGATACGGGGCCCCGCCGGGGTCGCCGCTCAAGACGCTGAGCTATGCCTATCATCTCGATGCGGGGCGTTATCCCCGCTATCTTCGCACGTTCGCCGAGGGGATGGGCTGACGACCTCGCACCGCAAAGACTTCAGCATGGTCAAGCCGCATGGCGACATGCGCCGCTGGCACCATCAATCATCGATGCCCCTAACGAAAAGGGGCCGGAACCGAAGTCCCGACCCCCAACTTCGTCAGCCTCACGGCTGGCGGCAGGATTACGCGCCCGGGATTTCCGAGACGTTCACCTTGATGCCGCGGCCCATCGTCGAAGAGACGGCGACCTTGCGGACATACTTGCCCTTCGCGCCCGACGGCTTGGCCTTGATCAGAGCGTCGACCAGCGCGTCGAAGTTCGCGCGCAGGTCTTCCGCCGGGAACGACGCCTTGCCGATGCCCGAGTGGATGATGCCGGCCTTTTCGACGCGGTACTCGACCTGACCGCCCTTGGCCGCCTTGACGGCTTCGGCGACGTTCATGGTCACGGTGCCCAGCTTCGGGTTCGGCATCAGGCCCTTGGGGCCCAGCACCTTACCGAGGCGACCGACGACGCCCATCATGTCCGGGGTCGCGATGCAGCGATCGAAATCGATGGTGCCGCCCTGGATGGTTTCCATCAGGTCTTCCGCACCCACGACGTCGGCGCCAGCGGCGCGTGCTTCGTCGGCCTTCGCGCCCTTGGCGAACACGCCGACGCGAACGGTCTTGCCGGTGCCCTTGGGCAGGGTGACGACGCCACGCACCATCTGGTCGGCGTGGCGCGGGTCAACGCCCAGGTTCACGGCGACTTCGATCGTCTCGTCGAACTTCGAGGTCGCGTTGGTGCGCGCCAGCGTGATCGCTTCGTCGATGCCGTGCAGCTTCTCGGAATCGATCTGGACGGCCTTCTGCTTCTTGGTCAGCTTCGCCATGATCTTAGCCCTCCACCACTTCGAGGCCCATCGCGCGGGCGGAGCCTTCGATGATCTTGGTCGCAGCCTCGATATCGTTGGCGTTCAGGTCCTTCATCTTGACCTGGGCGATTTCCGCGAGCTTCGAGCGCGCGATCTTGCCCGCCGACACCTTGCCCGGCTCCTTCGAGCCCGACTTCAGGTTGGCCGCCTTCTTGATGAGGTAGGTCGCAGGCGCGGTCTTCGTCTCGAACGAGAACGAACGGTCGGCATAGACGGTGATGACGGTGGGCAGGGGCGTGCCCTTCTCGACTTCACCGGTCTGCGCGTTGAACGCCTTGCAGAATTCCATGATGTTCACACCGCGCTGACCCAGCGCCGGGCCGATCGGCGGCGAGGGGTTGGCGGCGCCTGCAGGGACCTGCAGCTTGATATAGCCGGTAATCTTCTTTGCCATGTCACTCTCTTTTCGAGTCTAGCGGTCGTGACGGGCACGAAGGCATAGGCCAGGGCACCCTCCCGCAAGGGTTCCGTCGCATGATGCTAGGGAAGCGCGCGCCGATAGCGGATTATGAGTGGAATGGCAAGGCGGGCAAGCCACTACCTCCGTTCGCACTGAGCGAAGTCGAAGTGCACGGGATTCCGTCTGCCGAGAGGGTGGGGCGTGGGCTACGACTTCGCTCAGCCTTAACGGGGGTGGGTGAGGTATTGAGCTACGAAAAAGGGCCGGTGGCGTTGCCGCCCCGGCCCTTGTTTCGTCGGACGGTACGAACTTACTTCGAGCGTTCGACCTGCTCGAAATCCAGTTCCACCGGGGTCGCGCGACCGAAGATCGACACCGACACCTTGACCTTGGACTTGTCGAAATCCAGTTCCTCGACCACGCCGTTGAAGCTGGCGAAGGGGCCTTCGAGCACCTTGACCGCGTCGCCGATCTCGTAATCGACCTTGACCTTGTGCTTCGGGGCGGCGGCGGCTTCTTCCTTGGAGTTCAGCATCCGCGTGGCTTCGCTTTCGCTGATCGCCTGCGGCTTGCCCATCGCGCCCAGGAAGCCGGTCACCTTCGGCGTGTTCTTGACGAGGTGATAGACCTGATCGTTCATGTCGAGCTTGGCCAGCACGTAGCCGGGCATGAACTTGCGCTCGACCGCGATCTTCTTGCCGCGGCGGGCCTCGGTCACGGTCTCGGTCGGCACCTCGATCTGCGCCACGAGATGGTCGAGGCCCAGACGGGTCGCCTCGGCCATGATCGAGTCGCGGACCTTGCCCTCGAAACCGGAATAAGCGTGGATGATGTACCAGCGCGCCATGGGAACCCTTTTACTTCGCGAGCGACAGCAGGGTGCGGACCAGCGTCTCGAAGAACGAGTCGACCGCCAGGAAGAAGATGGCGAGGATCGTGGTCATCACGACCACCATCACGCCGGTCATCACCGTCTCGCGCCGCGTCGGCCAGACGACCTTCTTGGTCTCGGTCTTGACCTGATTGAAGAATTCGATGGGGGTCGTCTTCGCCACTCGTGCCGTTCCCGCACCTGCGTTGAAATTCTGTCAGCGGGGCATGGGTCCGCCGTCGCCTGACCCGGGGGTCCTGCGACGAAAGGTCCGTCCGCGCTGTTCGGATGGGAACGCGATGTAGCCGTGGTGTGGCCAAAAGGCAAGGGTGGGGCGGGGCGGGGGTTTTCTGTTTCCGCGACGCCGCGATGGCGCGAAGGGTTTTGGTTCGCGCGGAGACGCGGAGGCGCGGAGCTTTTTGTTCGCGCAGAGGCGCGGAGGACGCAGAGAGAGGCTTGTGCTGATCCTGCTTCCCGATCCCCTCCATCCGTTCAGCCTGAGCGCAGTCGAAGGCCAAGGGCAAGCACCGCCGCAAAGGTCTTCGAGCCGCGGGCTCCCTGAACGCTGGAGCGTTCCGCCCGCGTGGCGGATATTATCCCGTGGCCTTCGACTACGCTCAGGCTGAACGGAGGGCGGGGGGATGCTCCATTCTTCCCCTCCGCGTCTCCGCGGCTCCGCGCGAACCAGCCTTCTTCGCGTCCTCGCGGCTTCGCGTGAACAATCAACAGCACCGCCCGCCATTTTTCCCACCATATCGCGCCTGTTGGCGCTCACGGAAGAAGGTCACCTCGTCCATCGGCTCCCGGTCGGGATGCTTGGCCGCCATGTGCGCCACATAGGCGTCATAGCTAGGCATCCCGACCATCGCATTGCCGATCTCGCGCAGGCGGCTGAGCCAATTCATTGGGCCCAGCTCATTCGGCCGCCACCATCTCGGGCGGGATTTCGGTGACGCTTGGTCGGTCGATACGACGTGCGATCAGGCAGGTGCGCACCGCATAGACCAGGATCGCCAGCACCACGCCCAGGAAGATCGCGCACAGCCCCGCATCGATCCGGTCGTTGAAGACGATCCGCCCCATCTCCGCCATGGTCTTGGCGGGGGCCAGCACCTTGCCCTCCGCCGCCGCGCCGGCAAACTTGTCGGCATGCGCGAGGAAACCGACGCGCGGATCGGCCGAGAAGATCTTCAGCCACCCGGCGGTCAGCGTGCAGGCCAGCAGCCAGACGGTCGGCACCACCGTGATCCAGGCGTAGCGGTCCTTCTTCATGCGGAACAACACCACGGTCGCCAGCATCAGCGCCACGGCCGCCAGCATCTGGTTGGAGATACCGAACAGCGGCCACAGCGTGTTCACCCCGCCCAGCGGATCGGTGACGCCCTGATAGAGGAAGAAGCCCCAGGCCGCGACGCAAAGCCCGGTCGCTATCAGGCCCGGCGCGACCTTCGACGATCCTCGGAAGCTGGGAACGACCAGCCCGATCAGGTCCTGCAGCATGAAGCGGCCCGCCCGCGTGCCCGCATCGACGGCGGTCAGGATGAACAGTGCCTCGAACAAAATGGCGAAGTGATACCAGAAGGCCTTCATCGTCTGTCCGCCGAACAGGTGGCTGAAGATCTCTGCGATCGCCACCGCCAGCGTCGGCGCACCGCCCGCGCGGGAAATGATCGTATGCTCGCCGACATCCTTGGCCACCTGCGCCAGCGTGTCGGCGGAGATGGGGAAGCCCATTGCGGTGACGGCGGCGGCGGCGCTGGCCGGGTCGGTGCCCAACACGGCGGCGGGCGCGTTCATCGCGAAATAGACGCCCGGATCGAGGATCGAGGCGGCGACCAGCGCCATGATCGCGACCGCGCTTTCCATCAGCATCGCGCCATAACCGATGAAGGGCGCGTCCTTCTCGCTGGCGATCAGCTTGGGCGTGGTGCCGCTGGCGATCAGGGCGTGGAAGCCCGACACCGCGCCGCACGCGATGGTGATGAACAGGAAGGGGAAGAGCGGCCCCGCCCAGACCGGGCCGCTGCCGTCGATGAATTTGGTCAGCGCGGGCATCTTCAGCGGCGGCGCCATGATGACGATGCCGATGGCCAGCGCAACGATTGCGCCGATCTTGAGGAAGGTCGAAAGGTAATCACGCGGCGCGAGCAGCAGCCAAACCGGCAGGACCGAGGCGACCGCGCCATAGCCGATCAGCAGGAAGCAGAGCTGCACCGGCGTAAAGGTGAACAGCGGCGCGAGCACCGCCGACTGCGCGATCGACTGGCCATAGACGATCGCCAGGATCAGGCCGATGAAGCCGATGATCGACACCTCGCCGATCTTCCCCGGTCGCACCCAGCGGGTATAGCCACCCATCAGCATGGCGAGCGGCACGGTCGCCGCCACGGTGAACAGGCCCCAGGGGCTTTCGGCCAGCGCCCGCACGACGATCAGCGCCAGCACCGCCAGGATGATGACCATGATCATGAAGGCGCCGAACAGCGCGATGGTGCCCGCCACGGGGCCCATCTCCATGCGGATCAGCTCACCCAGCGAGCGCCCGTCCCGCCGCATCGACAGGAACAGCACCAAGAAATCCTGCACCGCACCCGCCAGCACCACACCCGCCAGAATCCACAGCGTTCCGGGTAGGTAGCCCATCTGTGCCGCCAGCACCGGCCCGACCAAAGGCCCCGCGCCCGCGATCGCGGCGAAGTGATGGCCGAACAGCACGGTCCGATCGGTCGCGACATAATCAAGCCCGTCAGCACGGCGGATGGCCGGCGTGGGGCGGCTGGGGTCGATGCCGATCACCCGCGCGATGAACAGCGCATAATAGCGATAGGCGATCAGATAGACGGAGACGGCCGCCGCCACGATCCACAGCGCGTTGATCGGTTCGCCACGTACCGTGGCCACCACGCCCAGCGCGCCCGCTCCGACGATCGCCAGTGCGATCCATGGCAGGTGTCTCGTCATGCCTTGCGGCTCCTCCCGTTATGATGGTCCCTTCTAACCAGCCGGGCCGGTCGCGCCACCCCTCAAAGGCTTGAAGTGCCGCCAGCGGGATATGGCGACGGCAATGGAGCCGAGCATAGCCATCGGCGGTAAGGCCCCTGGCCAGTCGGCAAATATATTTCCCGGTATCCGATTGGAACGACGAAGTAATGTCACGGCATTGGCGACAGATAGTGCTTCGATATCAAATAAAGGTGCTCGATCGGATAGAGCATGGTTCGTTAAACTTTGCCGCCCAATGGCATTGCCGTTTATGTGATGGCGGGATTGTCGATGATGCAAAGCCTGTTCGGCGAACAAAGGCGGGCCAGGGCGGTGCTGGGCTTGAGGGTGCTGGGCTCCGCGCCTGAGCCCGTTTTCGACCGGCTGGTGTCCGCCGCGGCAAGCGCATTCGATGCACCGATGGCGCTGCTGTCACTGATCCACCGCGACCAGCAATGGGTCAAGGCCAGCCACGGCATCACCCTGGACTGCTATCCGCGTCACGACAGCTTTTGCACCCATGCGCTCGATCGGTCCGATGTGCTGGAGTGTACCGATCCGCTGGACGACCCGCGCTTCGCCGCGCTGCCCGGTGTCACGGGGGCGCCCTATGTCCGCTATTATATCGGCGCGCCGCTGCGCCGGCTGAACGGTGCCCATGTCGGCGTCCTGTGCGTCGTCGACACCAGGCGGCGCCATCCCGCTTCGCCCGATCAGGCGGCCTATCTGATGGGCCTGGCGCGCCAAGCCTCCACCGCGCTCGAGGCGCGGCTTGATCGTCAGGTTCGGAGTCGGCTGGCATGACGCGCGTTCTCCTGTGTCTGACCCAAGAGCATGACCTTCGCCTGGTGGTGCTGGCGCTGCTGATCTGCCTGATCGGATCGGCGGCGACGGTGCAGTTGTTCCACCGCGTCCGCGCGGCGACGGGCTTCAGCCGGATCGGCTGGATCGTCCTGACGGCGGTTGCGACCGGCACGATGGTCTGGGCCACGCATTTCGTGGCGATGATGGCCTTTCGTGCGACGGCGCCGGTGGTGCTCGATCCGATATTGACGCTGGCCTCGCTGTTGGCGGTGATCCTGTTGGCGGTGCCGGGGTTGGCGCTGGCCGCCGCCGATCGCGTTCGGGCGGCCACCATCGGCGGCGCGATCGTCGGGGTCGGTGTTTCGGTCATGCATTATGTCGGCATGGCCGCCTATCGCGTCGATGGGATCGTGAGCTGGGAATGGCACTATGTCGTGGCCTCGGTGTTGCTGTCGGCCGGACTTGGCGCGGCGGCGTTCCGGGTGCTGCGCGGCGGCGAGGAGCGGTGGCGGCGAGTCGGTGCGGTGGGGCTGCTCAGCCTGGCGGTCGCGGCCCTGCACTTCACGGGCATGGCGGCGATGGACATCACCGTGCTGAAACTGGGCGAGGGGCTATCGAACCTGACCATGGTCGCGCTCGCCGTCACTACCACGGTGGCGACCTGCATCATCGTCGGCTGCGCCGCGATCAGCGCGCTGATCGACGGGCATACCCAGACCGAAGCCTATCGCCGCCTTCGCCAGATGGCGATGCATGACGGCCTGACCGATCTGCCCAATCGCACCAGCTTCATCCACGAACTGGAACAGCGTTTCGTGATCCGCGGCGGCTATCCCTGCATGGCCGTCATCATGATGGACCTGTCGCGCTTCAAGGTCGTCAACGACACCTATGGTCATCAGGCGGGCGACCAGTTGCTCATTGCCCTGGCGGCGCGGCTGGCGGCGATGCTGCGGCCGGGCGAATATATCGCGCGGCTGGGCGGTGACGAATTCTCCGCCGTCGTCTCCTATGGCGATCACGGCGAGTTGCTGGATTTCCTGGAACGGTTGAAGGCCGCTTGCGATGCGCCCTTCGTCTTCGAACGGTTCACCGCCGCAATCGGCGCCAATATCGGCATCGCGCTGGCCCAGGTCGATGGCGACGACGCCGACTCGCTGCTCGCCAAGGCCGATCTGGCCATGTACCGGGCCAAGTCGGCGCATTCCAACGAACCCTGTTTCTACGACAGCCAGATGGATGACGCGATCAAGACGCGGCGCGAGCTGATCGCCGACCTGCGCTCGGCGCTGGATGCCGAGGCGTTCGAGCTTCATTATCAGGTTCAGGCCGCCATCCCCTCGGGTGAGATCACCGGCTATGAGGCGCTGATCCGCTGGCGGCATCCGGTGCGCGGGGTGATCCCGCCCTCGGACTTCATCCCCCTGGCGGAGAAGAGCGGTGACATCGTTCCGCTGAGCATCTGGATCATCCGCCAAGCCTGTTTCGAGGCGGCCTTATGGCCCAATCGCCATAGCGTGTCGGTCAACCTGTCGCCGATTCACCTGGCCGATTCCCGGCTGGTCGAGACCGTGCGCTCGGCCCTGGTCGATAGCGGTCTGGCACCCGAGCGCCTGACGCTGGAGTTGACTGAAAGCGCCATCATCCATGACCGCCGTTTCGCGCTTGATCAATTGCGCGCGCTGAAGGCGATGGGGATCGCGATCGCGCTCGACGATTTCGGCGTGGGTTATTCCTCGCTCGACGTGCTGCGGTCCTTCCCCTTCGACCGGATCAAGCTCGACGCTTCGTTCGTCGCGGAGATCGAGCATGACGAACAGGCGGTATCGATCCTGCGATCGGTGGCGGCGCTGGGCACGACGCTTAACATTCCGGTGCTGGCCGAAGGGGTGGAGCAGGCGGCGCAGCTCTCCATCGTGTCGCGCGAAGGATGCGCGGCGGTACAGGGCTATCTCATCGGCCATCCGTCGCGCGCGCTGGCGGATGCCGAGCAGGTGCGCCAGACCATGGCGCTCCGCCCGCATGCGCTGGAGGACCTGGCGGTCGGCTAGGCGGCGGCAACTTATCCCTTGCCCGCCGGGCCCGTCCGGGGTGAAAGGCATGCCATGGCCAGTTCTTCCTCTTCTCCGCTCGTCGTCGGTATCGGCGGCACGATCGGCAACGTCTCCTCGACCGAGCGCGCGCTTCGGATCGCCATGACGGCCGCCGCCGATGAGGGGTTTCGCACCCATGTCTTCGGAGGTGAGGATCTGGCGCGTCTTCCGCTCTACAATCCCCGGGCGGAAACCCGCACCGACGCCGAACGGCTGTTCGTGGAGACGGTGCGCCAAGCCTCGGCGATCATCATCGCCAGCCCCGGCTATCATGGCAGCATCTCGGGCCTGGTGAAGAACGCGCTCGACCTGCTGGAGGAGACGGCGAAGGACGACCGGCCTTATCTCGCGGACCTGCCGGTGGGGCTGATCGCGACCGCCTATGGCTGGCAGGCGACCGGCTCGACCATCGCGGCGCTGCGCTCGATCGTCCATGCCCTGCGCGGCTGGCCGACCCCGTTCGCGGCGGCGGTGAACACGCAGCAGACACATTTCGATGCGCAAGGGCGGATCGGTGATGCGACGGTGGAAGGGCAGTTGCGGCTGGTCGGCCAGCAGGTCGCCCGTTTCGCCCCGCTGGCGGGGACGATCCGGGCGTCGAATTGAGGGGCCTTCGACGCGGACTTTGGTTCACGCGAAGCCGCGATGCCGCGAAGACTTTGATTTCGCGCGGAGGCGCGGAGAACGCAGGGACGTATCGCGCGCGACCGCGCGCAATCCTCTTTCCTCGATCGCTCGAGGAGGAAGGGCTGCAAGAGCAGCGAGTACGACACCTCCGCGCCTCCGCACGAACCATATTCTTTCTCTTTGCGGCATCGCGGCTTCGCGTGAGATAAATGATTTTATCCATCGCCCGGTCGAAGGGCGAAGCCCGCGAGTCGAATAAATCCATTTCTCGGCGAAGACTGAGGCCCCAGTTCTTTCCAAGCCGGTGGCGCGCTGAAACGTCGCGCGGGCGGCAAATGCCTCGCGCCTTTGATAGCGCATCAAAACGGGACCCCGGCCTTCACCGGGGAACAGATTAGCGCAGGCGCTCGGTCACCAGTGCCGTGATCTCGTCGGCGATCGCGGCCGGATCGCGCAAGTTGCCGCCCGCCACGGTCGACACCGTCGCCCATTCGCCCAGCATCGCGCCGTCCGCCATCGCGGCATAATTGGCCCGTACCCGCGCCTGAAGCCCCAGATCGGCCTCATAGGCGTCATAGGTCTCGTCGGTGTAGCTGCGCTTGCGCTTGCGGGCGATCAAGTCGCGCGCGATCTCGAGCGGCGTGTCGAGATAGACCGACAGATGCGGCGCGGGCAGGCGGAACTGAACCGTTTCCAACTGCTCGATCCATTGCAGCAATGCCTCGGCCTGCTCGGTCGGCACCTGCGCGGCCTGATAGGCCATGTTGGACGCGATATAGCGGTCGAAGACGATGACGTCGTGGCGTTCGGCCAACTCGACCAGATGTGGCCGCGATTCGAATCGGTCGAGTGCGTAAAGCGTCGCCGCCGTCTCGGGCGCCGCCGCATGGGGCAGGCGGCCAGCCAGATATTCGCCCAGCGCCCAGCCGCCGACCGTCTCGGCATAGCGCGGAAAGGACAGGGCCGCCGCCGATAGCCCGGCGGCGTTCAGCCGCTCGGTCACGGCCGCCGTCGCGGTCGCCTTGCCGGCGCCGTCCGCCCCCTCGATGGCGAGCAGAAACGCCATCAGCCGCGAAAGCCTTCATGATGGCGGATCACCTCGTCGATGATGAAGCGCAGGAATTTTTCGGAAAATTCAGGGTCGAGCTGCGCATCGCTGGCCAATTGGCGCAGCCGGGCGATCTGGGTCTCCTCGCGACTGGGATCGGCGGGGGGAAGTTCGTTCTCCGCCTTGTAGCGTCCGACCGCCTGGGTGATCTTGAACCGCTCGGCCAGCATGAAAACCAGCGCGGCGTCGATATTGTCGATCGACTGGCGATAGCCGGTCAGCACGGTGTCGGACATGAGTGGCGTAGCTCCCTCTGGCGTGCGCGCGGCACATGAATTCGCGCACGCCCTTTCGCGCTTAGGCTTGCGTTCGGCAAGCGTTGTCGCCAGAGGCTCTTACCTGCCCATGACCGTAACCGCCACCCGCCTCGCCAAGCCCGCGCCCTCGCTGGACCCGATGATCCGGCTGGTGGCCGACGACATGAACGCCGTGAACCAGGTGATCATCGACCGGATGCGGTCGGAGATTCCGTTGATCCCGCAGCTTGCCGGGCATCTGATCTCGGGTGGCGGCAAGCGGATGCGCCCGATGCTGACGCTCGCCAGCGCGCAGTTGCTCGGCTATCGCGGCACCAGCCACCATGTGCTGGCGGCGGCGGTCGAGTTCATCCACACCGCGACGCTGCTTCACGACGACGTGGTCGACGGCTCGGACCTGCGGCGCGGGCGGCGCACCGCCAATATCATCTGGGGCAATCCGGCGAGCGTGCTGGTCGGCGACTTCCTGTTCAGCCGGTCGTTCCAACTGATGGTCGATGCGGGCAGCCTGAAGGTGCTCAACATCCTGTCGGGCGCCTCGGCGGTGATCGCCGAGGGCGAGGTCAACCAGTTGACCGCCGTGCGGCAGGTGGGGCTGCCGGAGGAACGTTACCTCTCGATCATCGACGCCAAGACCGCCGCGCTCTTTGCCGCCGCGTGCCGCATCGCCGCCGTGGTGGCCGAGCGGCCCGAAGCCGAGGAACTGGCGCTGGAGGCCTATGGCCGCAACCTCGGTATCGCCTTCCAGCTAATCGACGATGCGATCGACTATGTGTCGGACGCCGGCACCATGGGCAAGGATGCGGGGGACGATTTCCGCGAGGGTAAGATGACGCTGCCGGTGATCCTCGCCTATGCGCGCGGCAACGAGGAAGAGCGTGCTTTCTGGAAGGATGCGGTCGAGGGGCGGCGCACCTCGGACCAGGATTTCACCCGCGCTATCGCGCTGGTCCGCAAGAGCCGGGCGGTCGATGACACCATGGCGCGGGCGCGGCACTATGGTGGCCTGGCGATCGAGGCGATCCGGGGTTTCGCGGATGGTCCGGCGAAGGCGGCGATGATCGAGGCGGTCGAGTTCGCGGTCGCGCGGGCGTATTGAACTCGGGCCGCTCCGGTAAAGACTGAAGGCGTTCCGCCAACCCCCGTTCAGGCTGAGCGAAGTCGAAGCCCACGTCCCGACATTCGCCCAATGGACAGGGTTTCCCTTGGCCTTCGACTTCGCTCAGGCTGAACGGAAGTTGGGGATGGGGGGAGAGGCGGCGGGAAAGGTGAGGTCCTTCACCCCGCTCGCCAAACCCCGTATCGAACCCCGCATGACCCTGCCCGTCACCGCCGTCCTGCCCGACCTGTTGACCGCGCTCGCCGACGCCCCCAACGTCGTCCTCGTCGCGCCGCCGGGCGCCGGTAAGACCACCGCCGTCGCGCCCGCGTTGCTCGACCAGCCTTGGTGCACCGGTGAAGTCCTGCTCCTCTCTCCCCGCCGTCTCGCCGCGCGTGCCGCCGCCGAGCGGATGGCCGCGCTCGCCGAGGAGCCGGTCGGCCGCACCTTCGGCTATGCCACGCGCATGGATACGAAGGTCAGCGCCGCGACCCGCGTAACCGTCGTGACCGAGGGCATCTTCGTCGCGCGTATCCAGGCCGATCCCGAACTGGCGGGCGTCTCGGCCGTGCTGTTCGACGAAGTGCACGAACGCAGCCTCGACGGCGATTTCGGCCTGGCGCTGGCGCTCGATGCGCAAGCGGGCCTGCGCCCCGACCTGCGGCTGGTCGCGATGTCGGCGACGCTGGATGGTCGCCGCTTCTCCAGCCTGATGGGCGAAGCGCCCGTCATCGAGAGCGAGGGGCGCAGCTATCCGCTGACCTTGCGCCATCTCGGCCGAGCCGCCGAAGCTAGGGTAGAGGATTCGGTCGCCTCCGCCATCCGCCGCGCGCTTCAGGACGAAGCGGAGGGCGATATCCTCGCCTTTCTGCCCGGAACCGCCGAGATCGCCCGTACCGCCGAGCGGCTCGCCAACCTGCCGTCCGATATCGCGGTCCATGAACTCCATGGTTCGCTCGATCCGGCGGCACAGCGGGCGGCGATCCGGCGAGACCCGGAAGGACGGCGGCGAATCGTGCTCGCCACCTCGATCGCGGAGACCAGCCTGACGCTCGACGGCGTGCGGATCGTCGTCGATTCGGGGCTGGCCCGCCGTCCGCGCTATGATCGCGCGGCGGGGATGACCCGGCTCGTTACCGAGCGTGCCAGCCAAGCCGCCGTCATCCAGCGCGCGGGTCGTGCCGCACGCCAATCGCCGGGTGTCGCCTATCGCCTGTGGGAAGAGGCTGCGACGGCGGGCCTGCCGCGCTTCGACCCGCCGGAGATATTGGAGGCGGACCTGTCGGCGCTGCTGCTCGGCACGGCGCTATGGGGTGTCGGCGATCCGCGCGCGCTGCCCTGGCTTGATCCGCCGCCCGAGGCCGCCGTCGCCGAGGCGCGCGCGCGGCTGACCGTGCTGGAGGCACTGGACGATTCCGGCCGCCCGACCGCGCATGGCAAGGCCATCGCCAAGCTGCCGATGCCGCCGCGCCTGGCGCATATGCTGATCCGCAGCGGCGAGCGGGGCTTGGCTTCCACCGCTGCCGAGGTGGCGGTGCTGCTCGGCGAGCGGGGCATCGGCGGGCAGGATGTCGATGTCGAACAGCGCCTGCGCCGCTGGCGGACCGAGCGTGGCCCCAAGGCCGAAGCGGCGCGCCAGATGGCGAAACGCTGGACAGGCCTCGCCCCCAAGCCGGTCGAGCGCGAGGCCTGGGATCACCTGGCGGGCGTCTGCCTAGCGCTCGCCTATCCCGACCGGGTGGCGCGGCGGCGCGATGGGACGGGTGAGAATTGGGCGAGCGTCGGCGGGCGTGGCTTCCGGCTCGACCCGGCGTCAGCGCTGGCGGGGTCGGAATGGTTGGCGGTGGGGGAGACGCAAGGGGCGGCTTCGGGCGCGCGCATCCTGTCCGCCGCGCCGCTCGACCTTGCCACCGTCGAGGCCTTGTTCGCCGATCGGATCGAGACCCGGCGCACCGTCATTTTCAATCCCGCGACCGGCGGCGTCGAGACTCTGCGCGAACGTCGGCTGGGCGGGCTTCGCCTGTCGAGTGGTCCCGATTCGGGGGCTTCGGCCGAAGCGGTGGCGGCTGCGTTGGTCGACGGGGTGCGGACACACGGCCTGTCGTTGCTCCCATGGAGCGACGGGGCAGGAGCGTATCGGGCGCGTGCGGCCTATGCTGGGGTGGCGCTGGACGATGCGACGCTGATCGAACGGCTCGACGACTGGCTACCCGCTCTGGTCGCGGGGAAGCGGCGGCTCGACGCGATCGCGCCGGGCGCGTTGACCGAGGCAATCCGCAACCTGATCGACTGGAACGACCAGCGGCGGATCGATTCGATGGCACCCGCCCAGTTCACCAGCCCAGCGGGCAGCACCCATGCGATTGATTATGCGGCCGAAGGCGGCCCGCGTGTCGAGCTTCGCGTGCAGGCACTGTTCGGTCTCGCCGAGCATCCGGTGATCGGAACCGAGCGGGTGCCGCTGGTCCTGAGCCTGACCTCACCCGCCGGCCGCCCGATCCAGACGACGCGTGACCTGCCCGGTTTCTGGGCGGGAAGCTGGAGCGCGGTGGCGAAGGAAATGCGCGGTCGCTACCCCCGCCATCCCTGGCCCGATGCGCCTGCGGAGGCGTCCGCGACGCTGCGCACGAAAAAGGCGGATGCAAGAGCCGCCGGTTCGCGATAAGGGACAAGAATTATGGCCACCGCTCGCATCTTCCAGCGCCCCAAGAACGCGATGCAATCCGGCAAGTACCGGACCGATCGCTGGCAACTCGAATTCGAACCCACCGAGGCGAAACAGCCCGATCCCCTGACCGGCTGGGCCGGCAGCGGCGACACGCGGGAGCAGGTTCGCCTGACCTTCGCGACGCTGGAAGAGGCGATCGCCTATTGCCAGCGCGAAGGGCTTGACCACCATGTCGTGCCGACGCCGCAGAAGACGCTGAAGCTGCAGAGCTACGCCGACAATTTCCGCTGAGCTTCGAGCGCTCCGGCTAGGGCTGGAGCGCTTTTTCGTTCGCGCGCAGTGCTGAGAAGGCTGGTTCGCGCAGAGGCGCGGAGACGTGGTGGTGTCCGCCCGGCGGCATCGGTATCGCATCACAACCGACCGGTTGGAGAGGCGTATCGCTTTCGCGAGTAAGACCCCTCCGCGTTCTCCGCGCCTCTGCGCGAACCGGCCTTCTTCGCGTCCTCGCGGCTTCGCGTGAACTCAAACGCCCAGGATGCCGCCACCCAGCAGCAACAGCATCTTGGCATCCATCACGACACCCACCGCGCGCCGCTCGGCGATAAAGGCGGGGACGTCGGACAGTTTAACCCGGTGAACGACGATCTGCTCGTCCGAATCGCCGCCACCTTCACCGACCTTTACCAAGCCGCTGGCCCGCACCAGCGTGAACCGCTCCGAGGTCATGCCGGGCGAGGAACAGAACTCCCCCAGCGCCTCGACGCGCGAGGGGCGATAGCCGGTTTCCTCTTCCAGTTCGCGCGCTGCACCGTCCAGCACCGCTTCCCCCTCGGTCTCGTCACCGATCAACCCGGCGGGCATCTCCAGGCACGGCGCGCCGACCGGAATGCGGAACTGTTCGACCAGCAGGATATGATCGTCGTCGATCGCCAGGATCACCGCCGCACGGATGTCACGCGGTCGGTCGGCATATTCCCAGCTCCCGCGCTTGCGCAGTGCGAGGAACCGACCCTCGGCCAGTGTTTCGAGGGGGGCGTCCATACGGGGATCGGTCATAGCGAGATGGGTCTGTCCGGCAGTTCGTTGGTATCCGTCGCCGTCTTGGGGAAATGCTCGGCGAGCACAAGCCCGATGCGTTCGACCGCCGCGCTGATTCCTTCACCGGTACGGCCCTGGGCGACATGCGGCAGCATCACCGCCATCGCCTTGCCCCAGATGTCCGGGCCGACCTTGCCGGTGAGGCCGGAGTCGGCGACGATCTCCGCCATATGCTCGTCGTGCGAGAGATAGAGCAGCACGCCGTAACGGCTGTCGGTCCGCCGCTCGGCCGAGACGCGGAAGAGCAGCACGGCGCGGGCGCGCACGCGGGCATGGCGGATGCTGCGCGGCACCAGCGCGATCCGACGCGTCACCGGGCCGAGCAGCGCGAAGACCAATCCGAAGACCAGGATCTGCGCGATCATCAGCACGCCCAGGATCAGATCCTCGCCCGGCGCGCTCCACCCGTCATGGACCAGCGCCAGCAGCTTCAGCCCCAGGCCGGGGAAGAGCGCGGCGAACAACGGCACCAGCAGCATCGCTGCGGCGGCGAACCAGACCGCCACGTCGCGATACTCGTCCGACCGGGGCGCGACGATGGTGACGATCTCGGCGTCAGTCATCGCCTCGGCCCGCGCCACGGCGGCGGTGATCAGATCGCTATCGGCTTCGCTCAACATCTTACCAATCCCCCGATGCGCCGCCGCCGCCAAAATCGCCTCCGCCGCCGCCGGTAAAGCCGCCGCCGAACCACGACCCGTCGCTGCCCCCGCCCGACGATCCGCCGGAACTCCAGCCGCTGCCGGCGCTGCCACCACTGCCCCAGCCGGGGCCCCAGAGGATGATCGGCCAACCGCCACCGCCGCGACGCCCGCCGCCGCCGCCGCCGCGATCGTCGTCGTCGTCATCATGGAAGCGCTGGCCCTGTTTGCGGCGCATGATCGCCAGGACAACGAAGCCGCCGATGAAGATGACCAGGACGATCAGGATCGGAAAACCATTGGAATCGCCGCCGCCTCTGCGATGCTGGCGATCAAACTGTTTGGCGGCCTCGGCGACCTTGGCCTGCGCTTCTTCCGGCGAGGCGCGAAGTTGCGCGATCACGGCATCCGCTCCCGCGTTCAACGCGCCCGAAATGTCGCTCGATTCGCGCAGGCGCGGCAGCATGAGGGTGCGGATCATCTGCGACGACCAGGCATCGGTCAGGATCGGCTCCAGCCCGCGCCCGACTTCCAGACGGGGGCCACGCTGGCCCTTGCCTTCGTTGGGCGCGACGAACAGGATCGCGCCGTTGTCCGCGTTCTTCAGGCCCACGCCCCAGGCACGGCCGAGGCGATAGCCATAATCCTCGATCGGATAGCCCTGCAGGTCGGGAATGGTCGCGACCACCAACTGGCGGCCGGTATCCTTCTGCAAGGCTTCCAGCTTCTGCTCGAGCTGGGCCTTGGTGGCCGGATCGATCTTGCCCGCCGCATCGACGACCAGACCGTCGAACTTGGGAAAGGTCTGCGCCATCACGGGGACGGCGCAGAGGATCAGCCAGAGCCCGAGAACCGGGCGAAGCAACCGGGTGAACCGGGTCATGAGGATGCGATCAGCTACCGAAATTCACCTTCGGGGCATTCTGGGCCCCCGGCGTCGTCGCCTGATAGGGAGTGATCGGCTTGGCACCGTAGAAGACCTTCGCACCGATCGCATCGGGGAAGGTGCGGATACGCGTGTTATAGGCCTGAACCGCCGTGTTATAATCGCGGATCGCGATGTTGATGCGGTTCTCGGTACCTTCGAGCTGGCTCATGAAAGTCTGGAAATTGTCCTGGCTCTTCAGGTTCGGATAGGCCTCGACATTGGCGAGCAGGCGGCCGAGCGAGCCGCTGAGCTGCCCCTGTGCCTGAGCGAATTGCTGCATCTTGGCAGGATCCGAAATGTCATCGGCGCTGACCTGGACCGAGGTCGCCTTGGCGCGGGCGTTGACCACGTCGGTCAGGATCGCCTTTTCCGAGGCGGCAGCGCCCTTCACGGTCGCTTCGAGGTTGGGGATCAGGTCTGCACGGCGCTGATAGGCGGCCTGGACGTCCGCCCATTTCGCCTTCGCATTTTCCTCCGCCGTGGGCACGCTGTTCATGCCGCAGCCGGACAGCGCGACGGCCATCACGACCGGGGTCAGGGCAAGAACGGGACGACGCATTCGAATATTCCTCCGTCAACTGTCTGGTCTATATAAGACGCATGGGCGGCTTGGCGAAGGGCAAAAGCGACGATAGCGTAAAGGGCATCGAATTGAGGGAGTTGGCGATGCTCAAGGAATTTCGTGCCTTCATCGCGCGGGGCAATGTGCTGGACCTGGCGGTGGCGGTGATCATCGGGGCGGCGTTCAGCAAGATCGTGACGTCGCTGACCGACGATGTGCTGATGCCGGTGATCGGCAAGGTTTTCGGCGGGCTGGATTTTTCCAGCTATTTCCTGCGCATGGGGCCGGTGCCGGCGAGCTATACGGGGTCGCTGAGCGACTATGCCGCGCTGAAGAAGGCGGGGGTGCCGCTGCTGGGGTACGGCGCGTTTGTGACCCAGGCGGTCAATTTCGTGATCGTCGCCTTCATCATCTTCCTGCTGGTCCGCACGGTGAACCGCGCGACGACCCTGTTCGAGAAGGAAAAGGCCAAGGCGGCGGAGGAGCCCAAGGCCGAGCCGACCGATATCGCGCTGCTGCGGGAGATTCGCGACGAACTGCGCGCGCGTCGTCCTTAATTTATCACCTCACCCCGGCGAAGGCCGGGCCCCAGATACCACCAAGCCGGTGGTGCGTCGTAACGTCCCGTGGGGGGCGGCTTCTTCCCGCCTTCGCCCATTCGCGGCAACGGGACCCCGGCCTTTGCCGGGGTGGTACGGCAGGGCGGGGTGGTTACGCCGCCGCCAGTTTCTTGGCGGTGGCATCCGCCAGGCTGGTGCCGTCGAGAATCCGTGCGGTCTCATCGCGCACCCGCATCATCGCATGGCGGATGGCGCAGTCGGCCTCGCTCTTGCAGTCGTTGCACGGGCGGTAAGCGGTTCGGCTGACGCAGGGGACCAGCGCGAGCGGCCCCTCGATCGTGCGGATGATGTCGCCCAGCGAGATCAGATGCGCCGCGCGGGCAAGGCGATAGCCGCCCATCTTGCCCCGCTGACTGTCCAGCAATTGCGCACCCTTCAGATCGGCGAGGATCAGTTCCAGGAACTTGCGCGGCACATTGGCCTCGGTCGCGATGCGCGTCATCGAGGTCGGCGGACCGGCAGGCGGCATCTCCGCCAGGAACAGCATCGCGCGCAGCGCATAACGGGACCGCTGGGTCAACATGCGGCTCCCATGGACCCAAAATGCGGCGAGCGAAAGGCATTTGCGTAAAAGCGCGAGGCTTCCTATATCCGTCCTTGCCGGGTTTCACCCGGCTATGACGATAAACTGCGGCGAGTAATAGACGCAGCGGACCCGGGGGCAGTACCCGGCGGCTCCACCATAAAAGGTGGTGTATCTGGACACCGTTTCTGACGGGGCCGAACCAGGATCGACGTGTGTTGAAAAGCGCTGTTTTCGTTCGGAATGGGACCACCGCAACGGCCCATAACCACAAGTGCCAACGATAACGAAGCACTCGCGATTGCGGCGTAATTGAGGGCCTCACGGCCTGACATTACACCAAAATAGCGCGGTCGGACCCCACCGGGCAACAGAAGGGGATTCCAGCGGTACGGGGAGCACCGGGCAACAGAAGCTCCCCACTTACCTCATTGTGGTTTTGAAGGTTGGGTGTGGAACTCGCTCAGCCTGAACGGCGGCGGGCCCTTAAATTGCTCACCCGCAGTCGCTACCACTCTCCTAACCCTCCGTTCGCACTGAGCGAAGTCGAAGTGCACGGGCTGCGCTTGCGGCGAGGCGAGGGGCGTTGCCTTCGACTTCGCTCAGGCTGAAGGGAGAGTGGGAAAGTTTCCCCTTCCTCGACCCCGGCGCAGGCCGGGGCCCAGACTCTACCAGGCTGGTGGCGCGCTAAGACGGCGGGGGGAGGCAACGGCACCCGCTTGAGAACTCAGTACTGGACCCCGGCCTCCGCCGGGGTGGAAGAGTATGTTGGGCTGCCAGAAGAGGGCGATCAGCCCTCCCGCGCCAGCGCCTTCAGCTTGTACAGCGCATCCAGCGCCTCACGCGGCGAGAGCGCGTCGACGTCGAGCTTCTCAACCTCTGCCCGGATCGCGTCGCATTGCTCCTCTTCGATCTGCGCGGCGGCGGCGAAGAGGGGCAGGTCGTCCAGCCCCGCCGCCAGCCCGCCGGTCTTGGCGCGTCCCGCCTCCAGCTTGGCGAGCACCGCCTTGGCGCGCGCGACGGTCGTCGGCGGCATCCCCGCCAGCCGCGCCACCGCCAGGCCATAGGAGCGATCCGCCGGTCCCTCGCTGACCTCGTGCAGCAGGACCAGTTCGCCCTTCCACTCGCGCGCACGGACATGGTGGAGCGACAGCGCCTCGCACCGCTCGGCCAGCCGGGTCAGTTCGTGATAGTGCGTCGCGAACAGGCAGCGGCAGCGATTATCCTCATGGATCGCCTCTACCACCGCCCAGGCGATGGCGAGGCCGTCATAGGTCGAGGTGCCGCGCCCCACTTCGTCGAGGATGACGAAGCTGCGCGGCGTCGCCTGCGCCAGGATCGCGGCGGTCTCGACCATCTCGACCATGAAGGTCGAGCGGCCCCGCGCAAGATTGTCCGAGGCGCCGACGCGGCTGAACAGGCGATCGACCAGCCCGATCTTGGCATGGGTGGCGGGCACATAGGACCCGGCCTGCGCCAGCACCGCGATCAGCGCATTTTGGCGCAGGAAGGTCGACTTACCACCCATATTGGGGCCGGTGACCAGCCAGAGCCGCGACGTCTCCGACAATTGGCAGTCATTGGCGACGAACCGCTCGCCCGAGCGTGCCACGGCGGCCTCGACCACTGGATGGCGACCGCCCGTCACCTCGAAACAGGCGTGATCGACCAGTTCGGGCCGCACCCAGCCGCCCTCGACCGCGCGTTCGGCGAGGCCAATCGCTACGTCAAGCCGGGCCAGCGCGTCGGCCGTCGCCGCGATGCTTTCGCGCGAGGCCAGCGCGGCGGCGGTCAGCTCCTCCAGATGCGCGGCCTCGGCGGCGAGCGCATGGGCGCCGGCCTGTGCCACCTTGCTGGCGACCTCGTGCAGTTCGGGGGTGTTGAAGCGGACCACGCCTGCCAGCGTCTGGCGATGGGTGAAACCCGAATCCGGCTTCATCAGCGCATCGGCCGAGCGCGCGGGCACCTCGACATGATAGCCGAGCACGCCATTATGGCGGATCTTCAGCGCGGTGATACCGGTCTTTTGACGGAACTCGGCCTCCAGCGCGGCGATGGCGCGGCGTCCGCCCGCGCCCGCATCGCGCAGATCGTCGAGCGCCACGTCATAGCCCGCCGCGATATAGCCCCCCTCGCTCGCCTCGATCGGGGGTGAAGGAACCAGCGCGCGGCGGAGCAGGTCGATCAGTTCGCCATGCCCGCGCAGGCGGGGCGTCGTCTCGCGCAGCAAAGGCGGGCCATCGGCCAGTTGCTCGGACAGCGTCCAAGCCCCGTCGAGCCCGTCGCGCAACTGCCCCAGATCGCGGGGAGAGCCGCGCCCCGCCGCGATCCGCCCGATGGCGCGACCGATGTCGGGGAGCGCCCGCAGCGCCGCGCGCGATCGCTCGCGAAGCGCGGCATCGTCATGGAAATGCTGCACCAGATCGAGCCGCGCCTCGATCGCATCGCGGTCCATCAGTGGCGCACCGATGTCGCCCGCCAGCGCGCGCCCGCCCGCCCCCGTCACCGTGCGGTCCACCGCATCGAGCAACGAACCCTTGCGCTGGCCGCTCGCGGTCTGGGTCAGCTCCAGGCTCTCGCGCGTCGCTGCGTCGATCGCCATCGCACCAGCGGCTTGGCAAAGGACCGGCGGGCGCAGGAAGGGCAGGGCACCCTTGGCGGTATGATCAAGATAGGCGACCAACCCGCCGGCCGCCGACAGACCCGCCCGGCTGAACTGGCCGAACCCGTCCAGCGTCGCGACGCCGTACAGCCGCTTCAGCCGGTCCTCGCCGCTGCCACTGTCGAAGGTCGCAGAGGGGCGCAATGTCGTCGCCGCTTCGGCATGGGCGGCATTCTCGGCGGCGACCACCTCGGCGGCGGCGAGGCGGGCGAGTTCGGCCCCCAGCGCGTCGGCCTTCACATCGATCACCACGAACCGCCCGGTCGAGATATCCGCTGCTGCCAGTGCCACCGCGCCGCCCGCCTCGCCGATCGCGACGCACCAGTTGTCGGACTTGGCGTCGAGCAGCGCCTCTTCGGTCAGCGTGCCCGCCGTCACCACCCGCACGATCCCGCGTGATACCAGCGCCTTGGAGCCGCCGCGCGCTTTGGCCTCGGCTGGCGTCTCGGTCTGTTCGGCGATGGCGACGCGGTGCCCGGCCTTGATGAGGCGCTGGAGATAGGCGGTCGCGGCATGGACGGGCACGCCGCACATCGGAATCTTCTCGCCGCCATGCTCCCCGCGCGAGGTCAATGCGATGTCGAGCACGCCCGATGCGATGCGCGCATCGTCGAAGAACAGTTCGAAGAAATCGCCCATCCGGTAGAAGAGCAGGCAATCCTCGGCCTCGGCCTTCAGCGTCAGATATTGCGCCATCATCGGGGTGGGGGTGGTCATGGGGCTTCTTCAATCGTCGGAAAGTTGGGCGGCGTGGCGAATGCCGAGGATCAGGACGGTCTCGCCGTCATGCTCATAGCGCAGGACATAGGGGCGAACCGTCACCATCTCGCGGCGGCCATGGGAAATGGGCCTGCCGCGATCCGGGAATTGCCGCAAGGATTCGGCGACGTCGATCAGCCTGTCACCCAAGCGCCGGGCGGCGTCGGGATCGAACTGCTCTATATAATCGACGATCGCGGCGAGTTGGAGCGAGGCCTGAACCGACCAGCTTATTTGAGCCATTCGGGGGGCAGGGGCTTGCGATCGGGGGTGCCCCAGGTCTTCAGCCATTCGGCCATCTTCTCATGGCTTACGAAACGGCCCGCCTTGAAATCGGCCCGTGCGCGTTCGTCGGCGGCCAGTTCCGCCGCCTCGTCACGCTGCTCGAAAATGCCGGGCTCATGCTCCATAGCGCAACTTATACGGCTGATGGCTCGGCTTGCCTAGGGCGGCAAAACTCCCGCGTGACAGGGTTGTCAGCCGTGCGCGAAAGCTTCAAGAGCCGTAGCGTCCTTGTATTCACAGCATCGAAGGCCGCGCGCATGTCCGACGAACCGACCGACCAGTTCTCCGAGCGCGAGGCCCTGTTGTTCCATTCCGAGGGACGGCCCGGCAAGATCGAGATCATCGCGTCCAAGCCGATGGCGACGCAGCGCGATCTGGCGCTCGCTTATTCGCCCGGCGTCGCGGTGCCGGTGCTGGCCATCGCCGACGATCCCGCCACGGCGTACGACTATACCGCCAAGGGCAATCTGGTCGCGGTCATCTCCAACGGCACCGCGATCCTGGGCCTGGGCAATCTCGGCGCGCTGGCGTCCAAGCCGGTGATGGAGGGCAAGGCGGTGCTCTTCAAGCGCTTCGCCGATGTCGACTCGATCGATATCGAGTTGAAGACCGAGGATGTCGATCGGATGATCGACGCGATCGAGCTGATGGAGCCAAGCTTCGGCGGCATCAACTTGGAAGACATCAAGGCGCCCGAATGCTTCATCATCGAGCAGACGCTGCGTGAGCGGATGAACATCCCGGTCTTCCATGACGACCAGCATGGCACCGCGATCATCTGCGCGGCGGGTCTCATCAATGCCTGTCTGCTGACCAAGCGGCGGCTGGACGAGATCAAGGTCGTGGTCAACGGCGCCGGCGCGGCGGCGATCGCCTGCACCGAGCTGATGAAGGCGATGGGCGTCCGGCACGAAAACGTCATCATGTGCGACCGCACCGGCGTGATCTATCAGGGCCGCGAGGACATCAACCAGTGGCAGTCGGCCCACGCCGCCGCCACCGACCGCCGCACCCTGACCGAGGCGCTGTCGGGTGCGGACGTGTTCCTGGGGCTGTCGGCGGCGGGTGCGCTGAAGCCCGAGATGGTCAAGGATATGGCGCCGTCGCCGATCATCTTCGCGATGGCCAATCCGGAGCCGGAAATCCGCCCCGAACTCGCCAAGGCCGCGCGCCCCGACGCGATCGTCGCGACGGGCCGGTCGGACTATCCGAACCAGGTCAACAACGTCATCGGCTTCCCCTTCATCTTCCGCGGTGCGCTCGACGTGCGCGCGACCGGGATCAATGACGAGATGAAGATCGCCGCCGCCAATGCGATCGCCGAACTGGCGCGCCAGCGCGTGCCGGAGGAAGTGGCGCTGGCGTACGGCACGCAGCACACATTCGGCCCCGAATATATCATTCCCGCCCCCTTCGACCCGCGCCTGATGGAGCTGGTCCCCTCGGCCGTGGCCAAGGCGGCGATGGATTCGGGTGTGGCGACGCGCCCGATCCTCGACATGGACGCCTATCGCCAGAAGCTGCGCGCGCGCCTGAATCCGACCACCTCGGTGCTGACGCTCGCCTATGAAGGCGCGCGTGCGCACCCGAAGCGCGTGCTGTTCGCCGAGGGCGAAGAGGAAGTCGTGCTGCGCGCCGCCATCGCCTTCAAGGAAGGGGGCTATGGCACGCCGGTGCTGGTCGGCCGCGACGATGTCTATGACCGGTTGAAGGCGCTGGGTGTCACCAATCCGCAGGAATATGAAGTCCATAACAGCCGCACCTCGGAGATGGTGCCCCAGATGGTGGACTTCCTCTACGAGCGGCTGCAGCGGCGCGGCTATCTCAAGCGTGATGCCGAGCGACTGATCAACCAGGACCGCAACATCTTCGGCTCGGTAATGCTGCAACTGGGGCAGGCCGATGCGATGATCACTGGCATCACCCGCACCTATGCGCAAAGCTTCCGCGAGATCCGCCGGGTCATCGATCCGGTCGATGGCAAGGTGCCGTTCGGCATCCATCTGCTTGTCGGGCAGAGCCACACGGTCTTCATCGCCGACACCACGGTCAACGAGCGTCCCTCGGGCGAGGAACTGGCCGACATCGCCGAGCGCACCGCCGCCGTCGCCCGCCGCATGGGGCATGAGCCGCGTGTGGCGTTCCTGTCCTACTCCACCTTCGGCAATCCCGAAGGCCAGTGGATCGACAATGTCCGCGACGGCGTGGCCGCGCTCGACAAGCGGCAGGTCGGCTTCGAATATGAAGGCGACATGGCCCCCGACGTCGCGCTGAACCCCAAGCAGATGGCGAACTTCCCCTTCTCGCGCCTGTCGGGGCCGGCGAACGTCCTCATCATGCCGGGGCTTCAGTCGGCCAATATCTCGGCCAAGCTGCTGCGCGAGCTGGGCGGTGACAGCATGATCGGGCCGATGCTGATCGGCATGGAAAAGCCGGTGCAGATCGCACCGATGACCTCGACCGCCGGCGATTTGGTGACGCTGGCGGTGCTGGCGGCGGGCGGTATCGCGCGCTGATTTCGGCCGGATTGTAGGAAAGGGGGCCGGGCAGCATCAGGCTGTCCGGCCCTTTTTCATTCCTCCCCTGCAAGGGAAGGGCGCGCGCAGCGAAGGGCATACTCTATGAAAGCCCCCCGTCCGTTGGGGCGTCGCCCTGCCACCGCCCCGTGCTGGGAAGGATCGTGTTCCCAAAGCCACAACACTACGCCGTCACAATCCGGTCATTACGCTGTCGCCACGGTGTCATGCGCTGGCCCCATGCGCCCGGCCCATTGGGTTAACGAGCCATTTGGGGGCCAAGTTTATGGTGAAGTTTTTGATCGGTGTCGCGCCGCTCGCACTGATCGCATCCGGCGCGTCGGCGCAGACCCTGCCGGCGCAGGTCGCCGTCACGGGGGCCGCGGTCGATCCCGCTCCGACCGATCCCGCTCCGACCGATCCCGCCCCGACCGACGCGGATCAGGCGAACGCCTCGGGCGATGTCGTCGTGCTGGGCTTCGGCCAGAGCCGCCAGGTCCAGACAGTTACCGCCGCCGATCTCGACCGGCTGACTCCCGGCACCTCGCCACTCAAGGCGATCTCCAAGCTGCCCGGCGTCAATTTCCAGTCCGCCGATCCCTTCGGCGCCTATGAATGGTCGACCAGCATCAGCCTGCGCGGGTTCAGCCAGAACCAGCTCGGTTTTACGCTCGACGGCGTGCCGCTCGGTGATATGAGCTATGGCCCGACCAACGGCCTGCATATCAGCCGCGCGATTATCTCCGAGAATATCGCCTCGACCAGCGTGGCGCAGGGTGCCGGCGCGCTGGGCACCGCCTCGACCAGCAATCTGGGCGGTACCATCCAGTTCACCAGCCGCGCGCCGTCCGACACCGCGGGCATCGCCGCCTCGGGCACCTATGGCAGCAACGATACCGTCCGCGCCTTCGTCCGCGTTGACAGCGGTGATCTGGGCGGTGGGTTGAAGGGCTATCTGAGCTATGGCTATCTCACCACCGACAAGTGGAAGGGCTTCGGCTCGCAGCGCCAGCATCAGGCCAATGCCAAGATCGTCAAGGATTTCGGCGATCGCGGTTCGATCACCGGTTTCTTCAACTTCTCCGACCGGCGCGAGAACGACTATCAGGACCTGAGCCTCGATATCATCAAGCGGCGCGGCTATTATAACGACAATATCAGCAACGATTATCCGCTGGCCGTTCGCCTGGCCAAGATCGCCAACAACCAATATGCCGCCGCCGCCTATCAGCAGGCCAATGGGTCGCTAAACGGCTTTTCGGCGCCTTATGCGGGCGTGGGCTTGTCCTTCCCCCAGAATGTGACGCTGGACGACGGCTATTATGACGCCGCCGGTTTGCGCCGCGATTATCTGGGCGGGATCATCTTTGATGCCAAGCTGACCGACAATCTGTCGCTGACCTCGACCAGCTACTATCATCACAACAAGGGGCAGGGATCGTGGATCACCCCCTATACCGCGACCACGGTCGGCGCCCCCAATGCCGATGGCACGCCGATCACCAATCCGGCACCGCTGTCGTTCCGCACGACCGAATATAGCCTGGACCGGGCTGGCACCATCGCCAAGCTGGCCCTGACCACCGGCATCAACAAGCTGGAGCTGACCGGCTGGTATGAGAGCAACACGCTCCACCAGGCGCGCCGCCTCTATGGCATGACCGACACCGCGACGCCCAATCGCAACGCGCTGGATTACCAGAGCAATCCGATGGCGACCGTGTGGAACGGCAAATATGATACCGAGACGCTGCAATATTCGATCGGCGACACGGTCGATATCGGCCAGTTGACGCTCAACGGCGGGTGGAAGGGCGTGCGTGTCCGCAACCAGGCCAATGTGCTGGCGGGCTCACTAGCGCGCGGCAAGATTCAGAGCGAGGACTGGTTCCTGCCGCAGGTCGGCGCGGTGCTCCACCTGGGCAACCAGGCGGAAATCTTCGCCAGCTATACCGAGAATATGCGCGCCTTCATCGCCGCCGCGACCGCGCCGCCCTTCTCGATCACCCAGGTGGCGTTCAACAGCGTGGCCAACACCGTGCGCCCCGAAAAGTCGAAGACGGCCGAGGGCGGCGTGCGCGTACGTGCCGGCGGTCTGCAGCTATCGGCGGTCGGTTATTATATCGACTTCTCCGACCGTCTGCTGACCTATTCGATCGGCACCGCGATCCAGGGCATTCCGCCGACGCTGAACAATGTCGGCGGCGTGGAAAGCTATGGCGCGGAACTGTCCGCCTTCTACCGCGTGACTCCGGCCTTGTCGGCGCTGGCCAGCTATTCCTACAACCATGCGACCTATCAGCAGACGGTGCGCGACGGTCAGGGCAATCTGCTCTCCGAAAAGGGCCGCTATGTGGTCGGCCAGCCGCAGGACATGGTAAAGGGCGAACTGGTCTATGACGACAGCCGCGTCTTCGGTCGGGTCGGTGCCGACTATATGTCGAAGCGCTACTACACCTATCTGAACGACCAGTCGGTCGACGGGCGCGTGCTGGTCGATGCCAGTATCGGCTATCGCTTCCCGGCGGAATGGGGCGGCTTCTCGATCGAGGGCAGCGTGACCAACCTGACCGACAAGCGTTATATCGCGACGGTCGGCACCGGTGGCTTCGTCGCCAGCGATCCGCAGGGCACGTTCCAGACGCTGCTGACCGGCGCGCCGCGCCAGTGGTTCGTGACGTTGAAGAAGGGCTTCTAAGCCATCGGGAAGGGCGGGCGGCTGTGGCCGTCCGCCTCTTCACACCGCCCAGGCTGCGATATCGGGCTGCTCGCCGATCAGCGCCAGGCCATGCGCGATCGAGGTGAGTTCGCCGCCGGTCGCGATCTTCTCACCTCCAAAGCGCGCCTCGAACATCCGCCGGATCGCGGGCATCAGCGAGGTGCCGCCGGTCAGGAAGACCCGGTCGATCGCATCCGCTTCGGTCGCCGCCGCCGTCAGTGCCCGGTCCACCGCCTGCTCGATCCGGGCGAGGTCGGGGGCGATCCAGTTCTCGAAATCGGCGCGTTTTACATCCGCTTCGATCGACAGGCCGCCGCCCTCGAAGCGGAAGCGCGCCTCTTCCGCCGCCGACAGGTCCCGCTTCACCCGGCCGACCGCGTCGTAGAGGCGATATCCCTGTTCCTCCTCGATGATCGCGATCATCCGACCGATGGCGTCGGGGTCGAGCGCGGCGCGGCGCAGCTTCTCCAGTTCGGCCAGCGTCTTGCGGTTGCGCATCAGGGCGAGGCGTGACCAGTCGCCGAAATCGGCGAAATAGCCACGCGGAATCTCCAGTATCTTGTCGAACGAGCGATAGCGCCCGCCCGCGCCGAGCAGCGGCAGGACGAGGTGATCGATCAGCCTCTGGTCAAACCGATCGCCGGCAATGCCGACACCGGCATGGCCCAGCGGCTCGCACCGCCGCACCGCGCCGGGGGCGGCGATGCGCACGACTGAGAAGTCGCTGGTGCCGCCGCCGAAATCGGCGACCAGCACGGTCGCGGGCTCGGTGATGCGCGAGGCATAGCTGAAGGCCGCGCCCAGCGGTTCATAGACATAGTGGATCTCCGCCCCCAGCCGCGCGAACATCGCGTCATAGCGTTGGCGGGCCAGTGCTTCGTCGGGACGGTGCCCGGCATATTCGACCGGACGTCCCACGACGATCCGTGCCGCCTTGCCGTTTAGCGCGCCGTCGCTGCGCGCCGCCATCCGCTCGAGAAAGCGGCCGCCCAGTTCCTCGAAGCGATAGCGTTTGTCGAAGACGGTGGCGTGCTCGAACACGGGCGAGGCGGCGACCGACTTGAACGACTGGATGAACCGGCTGCCGCCCGGAAAGTCGAGATATTCGGCGATCGCCCAGGGACCGGCCTCGACCGCGATACCGTCGTCTTCCCAGAAGCACAGCGCCGAGCGGAAGACGGGGTCTGCGCCCCGCGGGCCTTTGAGGGGCACAAGGTGCGATTGGCCGGCGTCGGCGCGGGCGATGACCGAATTGGTGGTGCCGAAGTCGATGCCGAGGATAGTGTGCGGAGTGTCGGTCATGCGGGGTCCGCTACACGATGTACGAGCGACGGGGAGGATTTTTGTTCGCGCGAAAATCTATTGCCCCGCGCCTTTCATCGCCGGCGTCAGATCCGGCCAACGATCCAGCATCGCCGCCGTCACGCCGTTGGTCCAGCCAAAGCCGTCCTGCGTCGGATATTCCCCGCCACCGCCCGGCCGGCGTTCCTCGACGTCATATTTCTCCAGCAGCTTGCCCGTCTCGGCATAAGTCCGCGCGACGGTCGCGATCCAGCGGCGGGCGATGTCCTTGGCCAACGCCTGTTCGCCGTATCGCCCGAGCCCCTCGACCGCGACCCATTGCAGCGGCGCCCAGCCATTGGGCGAATCCCATTGCTGGCCGGTGCGGATGCCGGTGGTGCGCAGCCCACCTTCGCCAACCAAGGTTTCGCGTGTGATGGCCGCGACCGCGCGGGCCTGCTCCCGGCTGGCATGGCCGGCGAAGAGCGGGAACAGGGTGGCGGCGGTGCGCGCGGGCGTTGGACGCTGGGCGATGCGGTCCCAATCGGCGAAGCGGCGCTCCCCTGGCACCCAGAGATAGCGGTCGATCGCCGCCTTTCGCTGGGTGGCCAGCCCTTCGAACCGGCTGGCCGTCGCGCTGTCGCCACTCGCACGGGCGCGGGCGGCGATGCGGGTCTCGGTGACCCACAACAGGCTGTTCAGATCGATCGGCACGATGTCAGTGGTGTGGATCGTCTCCAGCCGCATCGGATCGGTCAGCCAGCGCGAGCTGAAGTCCCAGCCCGACTCCGCCGCCGCGCGCAGGTCGCGCTGGACGATGGTGGCGGGGCGGGGTGCAGCCTTGGCGGCGGTGGCACGGTCCTCGCGCCAGCTCTCGTCGCGCGGCGTGTCGCGCGCGTCCCAATAGCGGTTGAGCAAGCTGCCATCGGGCATGCGCACCACATGGCGACAGGCGCCGCTCGCATCGAGGCATTTGGCCCCCGCCATCCAATAATCATGCTCGCGGATCAGCGCGGCCAGCCGCCGCTTCGCCAGCGCCGGATCGCGATTCTCCGACAGGTCGAGCATCAGCGCGAAAAAGGGCGGCTGTGACCGGCTGAGATAGTAGCTGCGCGTGCCATTGGGGACATGGCCATAACGTTCGATTAGGTCGACGAAATTGGCCAGCATCGCCTCGATGAGCGGCGCTTGGCCATCGGCCTTCAGCCCCAGCATGGTGAAATAGCTGTCCCAGTAGTAAATCTCCTGGAACCGGTCGCCGGGCACGATATAGCCGCGATCCAGCCCCAATGCAGATGACCCCGGTGTCGCGGCAAAGGGCGCGCGGCCCAGGACGGGCCACAGCTCGCGGATGCGCGCACGCAGCGGCGGTTTCGCCTTGGCATCCTCGCCCCGGACCGAGAAATGGCGGCGGACAAAGGCCGCCAGCGCCGCCTTGTCGCGCGGGGCCTCGCGGCGATAGGCGGCCAGGATCGCTTGCGGGTTCTCGCGCGGCACGGCATCGGCGAAGGTCTTGCCGTCGGGAAACACCTGCGCCTCCTGCACGGCGGCGAAGAGCGGGCCATAGATGTCGGCGGGTGAGGGCGGCATCGCCTGCGCCTGCAGCAGCAGGGCCAGGGCAGGCAGGAGCGCCAACGAGCGGAGCCGAGGGCATCGGGACGTCATGACGGCGTTTCTCCTGACTATCCGGTCTTGGCCGCGCGAGGCAGCAGTACGGTCGCGGATAACCCGCCATTGGGCGCTTCGTCGAGGATCAAACGGCCGCCATGGAGTTCGGCCAGTTCGCGCGCGATGGCCAGGCCAAAGCCATGGCCATTGCCGCGCTCATCCAGCCGTGCACCCGCCTGGGTCGCGCGGAGGCGGTCGGCTTCGGGAATGCCGGGACCGTCATCGACGACGCTCAGCCGGATCTGCCGCCCTTCGGCCGTGGCGGTGACGGTCACTATCGCACGGGCATGGCGGGCGGCATTGTCGATCAGATTGCCGGCGACCTCGTCCAGATCCTGCGCGTCCATCGCCACCGCCAGATCGTCCGCGCCTTGCGCCGACAGGGTCAGGCCACGATCGGCATGAAGACGCCCGATCGCCGTCATCAGATCGTCGAGCGCCGGCGCGAGGGGCGTCATGGCGCGGGTCGCGCTCGCCTGGATGCGGGCGCGGGCGAGATGGTGGCGGATCGTCTTGTCGATCCGCGCCACCTGCGCGGCGCGGGCCGGGTCGCCAGCCAGATCGAGCGCGAGCGTCGCCACCGGGGTCTTCAGCGCATGCGCCAGATTGGCCGCCGAGGTCCGCGCCGTGGCCAGCGCACGCTCGCTATCGGCGGCCAGCGCATTGAGTTCACTGGCAAGGGGCCGCAGCTCGGCGGGCTGTTCCTCGTCGACGCGGGTCCGCTCGCCCGTGCGGATGGCTGCGATCTCGTCGCGTAGTCGCTGCAAGGGGCGCAGCGCCAGCCGTAATTGGATCAGGCTGGCGGCGGCCAGCAGTACGCCGAGCCCGGCCAGCATCGCCAGCAGCGGCAACAAGGCGGCCCGGATCGGGCGAGCCACCACGGCGCGCGGGGCGGCGGCGCTGATCGTCACCGGGCCACGCGGCGTCGGCAGGGTGACTTGGCGGGCATGAACGCGCACGCCCTGCTCCGTCCGACCCTCGGCCGGCTGCGGCCGATCCGGCGCGGCGTCGGGCAGCGGGGGGCCGGGGGGCGGCGGTGCCGTCCTTTCCATCGGGCCCGGGCCCGGCGGGTGCGGGGCGGCGAGGGGCGGAAAATCGGTGGAGCCCAGCACGCCATCGGGGCCGCAGATTTGCCAGCGCCAGCCGGGCTCCGCCTCCAGCAGCCCGCGCACCTTGGCGATGCGCGAACGCTCCACCGCGCCGCGATCGTCGATCGCGGTGGCCAACAAGGTGATTTCCGAATCGAGCCGCTGGTCCAGCCCGCGCGTGACGAACCCCTCCAGTGCGCCCGCCAGAGCCCAGCCGGCGATCAGCAGCGATAACAGGATGGCCAATGCGGAGATCAGGATCATCCGCCCCCGGATCGATCGCGGCATCACCCCGCATCCCCGGCGGTCAGGCGATAGCCCATGCCGCGCACCGTCTCGATCAGATCGGCGCCGATCTTCTTGCGCAGCCGCCCGACGATCACCTCCAGGCTGTTGGAATCGACATCGGCATCGCCCTCATAGACCCGCTCGAGCAGTTCCAGCCGGGGGATCACCGCCTCCTTGCGCAGCATCAGCGCGGACAGCACCCGCCATTCGAACGCGGTGAGTTTCAGCGGCAGACCGTCGAGTTCGAACTGCCCGGTCTGGCTGTCGAAGGAGAGGGGGCCGCAGGTCAGACGCGGCTGGGCATGGCCCGCCGCGCGGCGGACCAGCGCACGCAGCCGCATGACCAGTTCCTCGACGCGGAAGGGCTTGGTCAGATAATCATCGGCGCCCGCCTTGAACCCGGCCACCTTGTCCGACCAGCCGTCGCGCGCGGTCAGGATCAGCACGGGCAGCGCACGCCCCGCCTCTCGCCATTCGCGCAGCAAGGTCATGCCATCGCCATCAGGCAAGCCCAGGTCGAGCACGGCGGCGTCATAGATTTCAGTGTCGCCGGCATGGCCGGCATCCACGCCGGTGTCGAACAGGTCGACCGCGCAATGCTCGGCGCGCAGCGCACGGGCGATGGCAGGGCCCAGCGCCGGATCGTCCTCGACCAACAAAATTCGCATGGCGTGCCTGTCTTCCCCTTTGTCCCCACGATGCGGCTATCCGGCCCAAGCCTAAACCCAATCTGAACCGCGTGGTTCAGCGGGCATCGGGACGAATCACCTAGAAGGGGCTCATCAACCAAGGAGCCTCAGACAATGTCTCGATGGAATGTTTCGAATCTCCGCCTTCAGGGCAAGGCCCCGCTGGCTGCTGCGGCCGCAGTCCTGATCGCACTGGGCGCGGGCGGTGGCGCCGCCGCCGTCTCGATGACCCGGCCGACCGTGACCATGGCCCCCACCAACCCGACGGCGATCGCCAAGCTGGCCTCGACCAGCGGCATCGTCAGCGCCAAGGGGCGCGTGACCGAAGTCTTCGGCGATCGCTTCGTGGTGCAGGACCGTACCGGCCGCGCGATGGTGGCGGGGTCGCGTGACGCGATGCCCTCGGTCGGCAGCAATGTGTTGGTTCAGGGGCGTTATGACGACGGCGTGATGCACGCCCAGTATCTGGTCGATCCCAACGGATCGGTCGTGCCGGTCGGCCCGCCCCCGCCGCGCCCCGGTGCCGGCCCGCGTGGCGATGGTCCGCCGCCCCCGCCTGGCGGTCCGCGCGGCGATGCGCCTCCGCCCCCGCCTGGCGGTCCGCGCGGCGATGCGCCTCCGCCCCCGCCGCCGGGTGGCCCAGGTGGATCCGGTGGCCCCGGTGCGCCCCCTCCGCCCCCGCCGGGTGGCTGCGCACCGGGTGCGGTGCCGCCGCCTCCGCCGGTGAATGGCGTCGCCCCGCAAGGAGCTCCGGTTCCGCCGCCCGCGCCTGCCGGGGCGCCGGTTCCGGCTCCCACAGGCGCGGTTCGCCCGGCGGCGTGATCCGGCCGTGATGAAGGCGCCTCCGACTTCGGTCGGGGGCGCTTTTGCCGTTTGAGGATGGGGCGGAACGTGCGCTTCGACTTCGCTCACGCTGAACGGCCGTTGGGGTACGCGCCACAAATCCCCCCTCCGTTCCGCCTGAGCGAAGTCGAAGGCCACGGGATTACGCGGCCCCGAACGGGAACCTTCGCGGGCCTGACCCTTTTGCAGGGTTATGCGCTGGCTTCGATCGCTCGACATTCCGGCCGAATGGCTGTGGCTGCAACATGTCCTCATCATCGCGGCGGCGGTACTGATCGCGGTCGTGGTGCACAGTATCGCGATGCGGATCGCCGGGCATGCCGCGCGGCGCACCGCCAGCCAGAGCGACGACCTTGTCCTAGAACATATACGCCAGCCCTTGCGCTGGGTGGCGATCGCCATCGCGGTCAGTTTCGCGATGCGGCTCATCCCCATGTCAGGCGACGGGCGCGAAATCTGGCGGCAGGTGCTGGGCTTCTGCGTGCCGGCGTTGCTCGGCTGGCTGGCGGTGGCGGGACTGCGCGCGCTTCAAGGCGTCGTGTATCTACGCGCCGACATCAGCGTCGAGGATAACTTACGTGCCCGGCGCAAGCGGACGCGGGCGCAGATATTGGGGCGGATCGGCATCTTCCTGATCGTGTTTCTGACCGTCTGCCTGATGCTGCTGAGCGTACCGGGCATCCGCACCATCGGCGTCACCCTGATGGCGTCGGCGGGTATCGCCGGCTTGGTCGTCGGTGCCGCCGCCCAGCCCGCGCTCAAGAACCTGATCGCGGGCGTGCAGATGGCCTTTACCGAGCCGATCCGCCTCGACGATGTGGTCATCATCGACAATGAATGGGGGCGTATCGAGCAGATCCACCTGACCTTCGTGGTGGTGCGCATCTGGGACGAGCGGCGGCTGGTCGTGCCGGTCGCCAAGTTCCTGGAGAACAGCTTCCAGAACTGGACGCGCGAGACCAGTCAGTTGCTGGGGTCGGTCTTCTGGTATCTCGACTCGGCGGCGGACATTCCCCGGTTGCGCGAGAAGATGGGCGAACTGGTTGAGGCGAGCACGCGCTGGGACCGGCGCTTCTTCAACATGCAGGTGACGGACGTGAAGCCGGACTCGATCGAAGTGCGCGGGCTGATGACGGCGCGCGATGCTTCGACCGCGTTCGATTTGCGGTGCGAGATACGCGAGGGGTTGCTGGAATATATCCGCCGCGAGATGCCCGAGGCGCTGCCCCGGCGGCGGTTGGAGCATCATTCGAATATTCCTCCCCTGCAAGGGGAGGGGGACCATGCGCAGCATGGTGGAGGGGTGTCACCCTCTCGATAGCGGGACACCCCTCCGTCAGGCCTGCGGCCTGCCACCTCCCCTTACAGGGGAGGAATTTAGGAAGCCGCCGCCTCGATCGCCTTGGCTTCGGCGTTCACCCCGTCCCCGCGCAGCGCCGCCAGAAACAGCTCGCACCACCAGAAGACATCCTCACGCCGGACATTGTCGATCAGGCTTTCCCAGCGCCGGATGCGCTCGTCGCGTGGCATGGTCAGCGCCTGGACGATCGCGTCGGACATTTCCTCGGCACTGTACGGGTTGATGAGGACCGCGTCCTTCAACTGCTCGGCCGCGCCCGCAAAGCGCGACAGGATCAGTACGCCGGGGTCCTCCGGGTCCTGCGCCGCGACATATTCCTTGGCGACCAGGTTCATCCCGTCGCGAAGCGGCGTGACCAATCCGATCCGTGCCGCGCGATAGATTCCCGCCAGCACGGGTCGCGGAAACCCCTTGTTGACGTAGCGGATCGGCACCCAGTCGATATCGGCATATTCGCCATTGATCCGCCCCGACAGCGAATCGAGATTGGCGCGGATCTCCTGATAGGTGTTCACCTTCTCGCGGCTGGGCGGTGCGATCTGGAGCATATAGACGAGGCCCCGTCGCTCCGGATTGGACGCCAGGAAGCGCTCATAGCCCAGGAAACGCTCGGTCAGCCCTTTGGAATAATCCAGCCGGTCGACGCCGACGATCAGGCTACGGCCCGTCGCAGACATATACATGCGTTCGCGTGCGAAGCGGGCGTCATGGCCGCTCGCGGCTTCCTCGAATTCCTTGGTCTCGATGCCGATCGGCGCGCGGATCGCCTGGATCGTGCGGCCGTTCCACGTCACCGCGCCATTCTCGCCGAGCGTGCCGCCCAATTCCTTGGTCACATAGTCACGGAAGCTGTCGAGCCAGTCCTCGGTATGAAAGCCGACCACGTCATAGGCGAAGAGCGACTCGACCAGCTTGCGATGGCTGGGCAGCGACATCAGCAGCCGGACCGGCGGCCAGGGGATGTGGAGGAAGAAGCCGATCCGGTTCTTGAACCCCCGCTTACGCAGATCGCGGCCCAGCGGGATCAGGTGATAGTCGTGGACCCAGACCAGATCGTCGGGTTCGATCAGCGGCTGGACCGTCTCCGCGAAGCGATCATTAACACGAGCATAGCCGGAGTCGAAATCGCGCTCAAACTCGGTCAGGTCGATGCGATAGTGGAAGAGCGGCCACAGCGTCCGGTTGGCGTAACCGTTATAATATTCGTCGATATCCTGCTCTTCCAGGTCGATGGTCGCGGTGGTGACGCCGCCGCCCTGCTGGAAGTTGATATGGCCGGTGAATTCCTCGGTGGTCTCCCCCGACCAGCCGAACCAGATGCCGCCTTGGTCGCGTAGGGCCGCCAGAAGTGCGACCGCCAGCCCGCCCTGATTTCCGCCCGGCCCGGAGGTGGGCGGCTGGACCCGGTTCGAGATGACGATCAGGCGACTCATCGCACGGCACTCCATGGTTTACTCAGCAGGACGGCGCAGTTGATCAGGCCGACCAGCGAATAGGTTTGCGGATAATTCCCCCACAGCTCACCCGTATTCGGGTCGATATCCTCGGACAGAAGCCCGGCGGGGGTGCAGCGCGCCACCATCTCCTCGAACAGCGCGCGGGCGTCGGCATGACGCCCGGTGACATATAACGCTTCGATCAGCCAAAAAGTGCAGACATTGAAGGCGGTATGCGGAAGGCCGAAGTCATCCTCGGTCGCATAGCGCAGCATATGGCTGCCCCGGCGCAGGCCCTTTTCGACCGCGTCAAGCGTCGAGCGGAAGCGGGGATCGTCGGGCGACAGGAAGCGCAGATCGAGCAACTGGATGATGCTGGCGTCGAGGTCATCGCCGCCGAAGGTCGCCGACATGCGCTGCGTTTCGGGGCGCCACGCGGCCTGCTCGATCGTCTCGCGCATCAGGTCGGCGCGCTCCTGCCAGAAGGCACGCCGCTCCTCCAGACCCAGCGCCTGCGCGGCATTGGCCAGCCGGTCGCACGCCGCCCAGCACATGGCGGCGGAATAGGTGTGGACATGGCTCTTGGTGCGCAATTCCCAGAGACCCGCATCGGGCTGGTCGTACTTGGCCCAGGCGCGCTCGCCGACGCGTTCGAGCGAGTGGAAATCCTCGACACCCGACATGCGGAACAGGCGGGTGTCGAAAAAGGCCTGCACGTCGGACAGCACGATCTGGCCGTACGCGTCATGCTGGATCTGCTCATAGGCCTGGTTGCCGACGCGAACCGGCCCCATGGCGCGGTAGCCGGGCAGTTTTTCCTCGACGCGCTCGACCAGGGTCGCTTCGCCGCCGACACCATAGAGGGGCTGGATATGTCCGCCCTTGGCCGCATCGACGATGTTGCGGAGATATTCGAGATACCCCTCCAGCACATCCAGCGCACCCAGTCGGTTGAGCGCCTGTACCGTATAATAGGCGTCGCGAATCCAGCAGTAGCGATAGTCCCAATTGCGCCCCGAATCGGCATGTTCGGGCAGCGAGGTGGTCAGCGCCGCGACGATCGCGCCGGTTTCCTCATGCTGGCAGAGCTTCAGCGTGATCGCGGCGCGGATGACGACGGCCTGCCACTCGACCGGCGTGGCGAGCCCGCGCACCCAGTGATGCCATTCATGCGTCGTGCGCTCCAGCATGGCGCGACTGGCCTCGCTCAGCACGCCGGCGAAGCTCTCGTCCGGGCCGAGGAACATATGGATGGGCCGTTCGAGCCGGAACCATTGTTCGGCCGTGATATGGCCGACCGGCGCGTCGGTGGTCAGCCGCAGCGTCTGCTGCGTCATCAGATAACGGATATGGTTCGACCCCTGGGTCCGTTCGGTCGGGCTGCCCCAGTCGGTCGCGACGCGAAGCGCGATGCGGATACGCGGGGAGCCGATCGGCCGGACGATCCGCACATAGCTGGTCGGGCGATAGACGCGCCCCTCGCGCGAGAAGCGGGGGCAGAAATCGGTGATCTCGATGCCGTTGCCCCGGTCGTCCATATGCGTGGTGACGAGGATGGGGGTGTTGCGTAAGTAACCTTGCGTGGTCGAGACCCGGTCCTCCAGATCGATCGACCAATATCCCGTCTCCGGCTCGCCATCGCCCAGCAGCGCACAGAAGGCCGGGTCGCCATCGACACGCGGCACGCAGCCCCAGACGAACCGCCCGGTCGAGTCGATCAGCGCCGAGACTTGGCAATTGCCGATCGGCCAGAGGTTCAGATCCTGTTGCATTATTCTGCATTCTCCAGCGCTTGGGCGAGCCATTCATGAACGGCGGCGACATCGGGCAGGCGGTAACGGGCGGCGGTCTGACGCATCGGGCCGACCAGCACGCCCGCCCCGCCCAGCGCGGCGGCGGCGGCGAAGCCGTCCTCGTCGGTCACGTCGTCGCCGAAGAAGATGGGCACGGTGCCCTGCATGGCGGGGCTTTCCATCAGCGCCTCGATCGCCTGGCCCTTGTCGCCGGGCAGGCGGACCTCGACCATCATCTTGCCGGGTTGAAGGGTCAGGCCATGGCGCTCGGCGATCGCGGCGGCCTCGCGCAGGGCGAGCGGTTCGGCATCCGGATTGCGGCGATAGTGGAGGCCGGCGCCGAAGCTCTTGGTCTCAAAATACAGATCATTCTCTTGCGCCACCGCGCGCATTTCGTCGGTGGCGGTGGCGAGATGCTCGGGTTTTTCGGGCTGGCTATGGCCGTCCTCGGGGCTGCGGCGCTCCGCGCCGTGGCTGCCGGCCAGCGTGAAATGCTCGGCCTGCGGACCGAACAGCGCATCGAGCTGCGCGATCGAGCGGCCGCTGACGATGGCGAGGCGGCCGGGCATATGCGCGGCCAGCGCATCCAGCCGGTCGGCGAGTTCGGTGCTGACATGCACCCCTTCGGGATTGTCGGCGAGGTCGACCAGCGTGCCGTCGAAGTCGAGGAACAGGCTGTCGGTGGGAGACAGGCGGGGCGGGGGTGGGGGCAGGTCGGCCGACATGGGCGAAAGCATAGCGGATGCGGACATGCCGAGTGAACCCATCCCCGCCGCTGGCGTTCCGCTGCGCTGCCGAAATGATTACAGTTCCCATCCTCCCCGGCACGGGGAGGGGGACCAGCGAAGCTGGTGGAGGGGGCGTTCCGCGAGGGACGTCCTATGTGGAAGCCCCCCTTCGTCAGCGCTCCGCGCTGCCCCCTCCCGGTGCCGGGGAGGATAAAGGAAGGGGCCGGCGATCGCTCGCCAGCCCCCTTTTTCCAAATTGGAAACCGGTTCTCAGTAAACCCGCTTCTTCGGCTTGATATACTCGATATCGTCGGTCAGCGTGTAATCATGCACCGGGCGATAGTCGATTTCGACCCCGCCGCCCTGGCCGCCCCAGCCGTCGAAGGTCGCGACGGTGTGCTTCATCCAGTTGGCGTCGTCGCGATCGGGGAAGTCCTCGTTCACGTGCGCGCCGCGGCTTTCCTTGCGGTTCAGCGCCGATTCCATCGTCACGACCGCCTGGCTGATCAGATTGTCCAACTCCAGCGTCTCGACCAGATCGGTGTTCCAGATCAGCGAGCGATCCTTGATGCCGATGTCCTTCATCCGGTTATAGGTGGCGCGGATCATCTGGCGGCCTTCGGTCAGCAGCTCGTCGGTGCGGAACACGGCGCAGTGGCGCTGCATCGTCTTCTGCATCTCGCTGCGGACCTGCGCGGTGGTCGAGCCACCGGCGGCATTGCGGAAGTGATCCAGACGGCTGAGCGCCAGCTCTTCCGAACCGGCAGGCAGCGGCGCGTGCGGCGTGCCGGGCTTCAGCGTGTCCTTGATGCGCAGGCCGGTCGCGCGGCCGAACACGACGAGGTCGATCAGCGAGTTGGAGCCCAGACGGTTCGCACCGTGCACCGACACGCAGGCCGCTTCGCCGACCGCAAACAGGCCGGGGACGACCGAGTCCGGGTTGCCGTCCTTCAGTCGGACGACCTCGCCGTGATAGTTGGTCGGAATACCGCCCATATTATAGTGGACGGTCGGCGTGACGGGCAGCGGCTGGCGGGTCAGGTCGACACCGGCAAAGATCTTGCCGGTCTCGGTGATGCCGGGCAGGCGCTCGGCCAGCACCTTCGGGTCGATATGGTCGAGGTGGAGGTAGATATGATCCCCCTCCTTGCCGACGCCGCGCCCTTCGCGAATCTCCATCGCCATCGAACGCGACACGACGTCGCGGCTGGCGAGGTCCTTCGCCGACGGCGCGTAACGCTCCATGAAGCGCTCGCCCTCGGAGTTGGTCAGATAGCCGCCTTCACCACGCGCACCCTCGGTGATGAGGACGCCCGCGCCGTAGATGCCGGTCGGGTGGAACTGCACGAACTCCATGTCCTGGAGCGGGAGCCCTGCGCGCAGCACCATGCCGCCGCCGTCACCCGTGCAGGTGTGCGCCGAGGTGGCCGAGAAATAGCAGCGGCCATAGCCGCCGGTCGCCAGCACGACATTGTGCGCGCGGAACCGGTGGATCGAGCCGTCTTCCATGCACAAAGCGATCACGCCGCGGCAATTGCCCTGCTCGTCCATGATCAGGTCGAGCGCGAAATATTCGATGAAGAAGTCGGCGTCATACTTCAGCGACTGCTGGTACAGCGCGTGCAGCATGGCGTGGCCGGTACGGTCGGCGGCGGCGCAGGTGCGCTGCGCAGGGGGGCCTTCGCCCATATTCTGCATCATGCCGCCGAACGGGCGCTGATAGATCTTGCCCTCTTCGGTGCGGCTGAACGGCACGCCGGCGTGCTCCAGCTCGTACACGGCGGCGGGCGCCTCGCGACACAGATATTCGATCGCGTCCTGGTCGCCCAGCCAGTCCGACCCCTTGACGGTGTCGTACATGTGCCAGGTCCAGTGGTCGGGACCCATGTTGCCCAGCGACGCAGCGATGCCGCCCTGCGCGGCGACGGTGTGGCTGCGCGTCGGGAACACCTTGGTGATGCAGGCGGTCTTCAGACCCGCCTCGGCGATGCCCATGGTGGCGCGCAGGCCCGAGCCGCCCGCACCCACGACGACGGCGTCATAGGTATGGTCGATGATCTTGTAGGCGGCAGCGGACATTATGCAGCGGCTCCGAAGGCGATCTTGAGGATCGAGAAGATGGCGACGGCGGCGATCGTGAAGACGAACAGGTTCATGACGACGAGCAGCGCGACCCGGTTCTGGTCCTGCTCATAATCCTCGATCACGACCTGCAGGCCGAGGCGCATATGATAGAAGATCGAGGCGACCAGCATCACCATCGGGATGGCGGCCCAGGGATTGGCCAGCCACAGCCGCATCGCGGCATAGTCATAGGACGGCTGGCGCAGGATCGAGATCAGCAGCCAGACGACCAGCAGGAAGTTCGACCCCGCCGTCAGGCGCTGGTTGAGCCAATGATGGGTGCCCGACTTGGCCGAGCCCAGGCCGCGCACGCGGCCGATCGCGGTTCCGGAACGCATCACTTGATCCCCAGATAGAGCCAGAAGGCCACCGTCATCACGACGGCGAAGACGATGGTGGCTTGCGCCTGACGCTTGTTCGACTTCAGCTCGAAGCCCGCGCCGACATCCATGAACAGGTGGCGGATGCCGTTGGCCAGATGCTGGAACAGGCAGGCGGTCAGGCCGATGCCGACGACATAGCCGATGATGTTGAGACGGCCCGACTGGACGGTGAAGACGTCGCGGAAGGTCGCATAGCTTTCCGGGCCCCCGGCGATCGCCGCGAGGAACCAGACGAGAAGCGCCGCACCCACGGTCGCCATGCCCGTGCCGGTGGCGCGGTGCAGGATGGAGACCAGCATGTTGGGGCCCCATTTCCAGATCTGGAGATGCGGGGAGAGCGGGCGTGCGGTGTTGCGGGCGGCCAAGGGCAGATCCTCGAACAGTCTAAGGTCGGGCTGGTTTGCGGATACGCCTATGGTGAAGACGCCGACAGGATGCAAGCCGCGAGGCGATTTTGCGACGCGCCCGGCGCCAGGGCGGTCAAAGCCTTTGTGCGATCCCAACGCGGCTAACGCGCCCTTAACGCTTGTCGCGCCAGAGTCGCGGGCGTCCAGTTCCGGTGTGCCTGAATCGGGGAGCCCCAATTTGAAGTCCGACCTGCCATCGTCCACGATCATCACCGCCGAGATCGATCTCGACGCCCGGATTCGCGCCTTTGACGGCGGGGACGGATCGCTCATTCGGATCTCGGCCGAACTATGGCCACTGATCGAACCGCGCGCGGACGAGGTGATCGAAGCCTATTGGCAGCATTGGCGCGCCGCCAATCCGCATCAGCCCGAATGGTCGCCGCTCGACCGAGAACGGCAGCGTACCGCGGGCCGCGCCTATCTGCGCAACCGTTTCTGCCATCTGGCGGGGCGCGAGTGGGTCGAGTCGCTGGGGCGTTCGGTGGCCGCCGCTTATGCCGCGGACGTACCGCCGATGGACGTGCTGGCCATGTCCTGTGCCAGCGACCGGGCGGCACTGCGCGTTCTGTTGGAGGTCATTCCGGCTGAGGATCCTCACCGTTCGGCACTGATCGACACGCTGATGCGGCTGTTCGGGATGGAGACCGAGCTGACCGTCGAACTGTTCAGCGGCTATGAGCGCTGGACCGCCGAGCGCGAACGCGAGCGGCTGGCCGGCGATTTCCGCAACGGCATCGCCACCGTCGTCGAAAACGCCACGGTCGAGGGCCGCGATCTGCGTCGGCAGGCGCAGGATGCCTCGCTGTCGACGCGCGGTATGCTCGGCAAGTCGAGCGAGGTCGCCGCCGCCGCCGAACAATCGGCGGTCGCCATGCGCGAGGCGGCGCAGACCGCCGCCGGCCTGATCCGCGCGATCGAGGATGCCCGCGCCGAGGTCGACCAGGCCGCCGACGTCGCCAACCGTGCCGCCGAACAGGCGGGCCAGGCGGTCGGCATGTCCGAGATGCTGTCCGATCATGCCAAGTCGATCGAATCGATCCTGGGCCTGATTCGCGACATTGCCGGCCAGACCAATTTGCTGGCGCTCAACGCCACGATCGAGGCGGCACGCGCCGGCGATGCCGGTCGCGGCTTTGCCGTGGTCGCACAGGAGGTGAAGAGCCTTGCCAGCCAGACCGCACGCGCCACCGACGATATCGCGACCAAGATCGCCGCGATCCAGGCCGCGACCAAATCCACGGTCGAGACCAATGCCTCGATCAAGGCGACGGTGCATGAGGTGCAGGTTTCCGCCGAGCGCATCCGCCACGCGATGGAAGCGCAGGCGCAGACGGTGACCGCGATCACCGCCGCCGTCGACGAAACCGCGCTGGCCGCCGATTCGATGTCGCACACCATCGCCGCCATCCGCGTCGATACCGAGAATGTCGCGCAGGAGATCGATCAGGTCGGGCGCGGCTTCGAAAGTCTCGACACGCAATTGGGTGACCTGAAGACCAGCGCCAGCCAGTTCGTCGCCCGCGTCGCCGCCTGACCGGAGGGCTGGGGCCGCGCGCCCCGGTTGACGGGCCGGCGATCGACCGGCACGGCGGGCGCCATGACGACGATATTGGTAACGGGCAGCAGCCGGGGCATCGGCGCCGCCATCGCGACGGCGCTGGGCACGCTCGCCGACACGACCGTGCTGGGGCACGCCACGCACAGCGGCATCGCCGCCGACCTGGCGCAGCCGGACGCCGCCGCCCGGCTCTGGGCCGAAGCGCTCGATCGGGCGGGCGGCGTGATCGATATATTGGTCAACAATGCCGGCATCTTCGAGCCCAGCCCGCTGGAGGCCGATGACTGGTCCGCCAATTGGGCGCGGACCATGCAGGTCAACCTGACCGCCTCGGCCGAACTGTGCCGGCTGGCCGTGCTGCACTGGCAGGAACGCGGCGTCGGTGGCCGCATCGTCAACATCGCCAGCCGCGCCGCCTATCGCGGCGATAGTCCCGCGCACTGGCATTATGCCGCCTCCAAGGGGGGCATGGTCGCGATGACCAAGACCATCGCACGGGGCTATGCCGCGCAGGGCATCCTCGCCTTCGCCGTCTGCCCCGGCTTCACCATGACCGGCATGGCGGACGATTATCTGGCCAGCCGGGGCGGGGACAAGCTGCTCGCCGACATTCCACTCGGCCGCGTCGCATCGCCGGAAGAGGTTGCCGCGACCGTCCGTTTCCTGTGCACCGATGCACCCCCCTCGATGACCGGCGCCGTCCTCGACATCAATGGAGCCAGCTATGTCCGCTGACAGTTGGAAGCTGACCCTGCCCTGCACCCGCGACGAGGCGGAGGCGATCGACGCGGCCGACGACCTGGCGATCGAGGCGGTGATCATGACCACCGAAGAGGTGGAGGACGATCGCGAGCATTGGCGGCTCGACGCCTATTTCGAGGTGGAGCCGGATGCCACGACCATCGACGCGATCCGTGCGCTGGTGCCGAGCGCCGGCGACCATCCCGCCACGGTCGAGCATGTGCCTGCGCAGGACTGGGTGACGATGAGCCAGGCCGGGCTGGAGCCGTTGTCGGTCGGGCGCTTCTTCGTCCACACCGGCGACGAGACGGTGCCCGAGGGCAAGCGGGGTTTCCATATCCCGGCGGGCCGCGCCTTCGGCACCGGACATCATGAGACGACCAGCGGCTGCCTCGCCATGCTCGACGCGATGGCGGGCGAGACGGTGACCAATGCGATCGATGTGGGCACCGGCACGGGGCTGCTCGCCTTTGCGGTGCGGCATCTCTGGTCCGAGGCGATGGTGGTGGCGACCGATATCGATCCGATCGCCATCGACGTGACCGCCGACAATGCCGTGATCAACGGTGTGGATGGCGTCGCGCTGATCGTCGCCGATGGCGCGCTGGCCGATCCAATCATGGCGGCCTCGCCCTATGACCTCGTCATCGCTAATATCCTGGCCGGACCGCTGATCTCGATGGCACCCGAACTGGCCGCGATTGCCGGGCCGGAGGCGACCATGGTGCTGGCGGGCCTGTTGGAAACCCAGCGCGCCGATGTCGTCGCGGCCTATGAGGCCTGTGGCTGTGCGCTGGAGACCGTCGACCGGCGTGGCGACTGGAGCGTCCTTCGCCTGCGCGCGGGCAAGGAACGCTTCGTGCCCAATGGCCCCTTCGATCCCAAGGGCCGCGACGGCTGGGCGCTGGATATCTGAACGCCAAACCCTCTCCCGGTCTCCCGCCGCCTGCGCACAGCATTTGCCATTCCCCCGGCCTCTCGGGCATAAGCCGGCGCAAAGACTTAAGGAGAGGTCATGGCATCGACGATGGTCGAGTTGGAACGCCGCCGCGCTGCCGCGCGCGCAGGTGGTGGTGAGAAGCGTGTCGCCGCGCAACATGCCAAGGGCAAGCTGACCGCGCGCGAGCGGCTGGACGTGCTGCTCGACGAGGGCAGTTTCGAGGAGCTCGACATGTTCGTCGAGCATAACTGCGTCGATTTCGGGATGACCGAGCAGGTGGTGCCGGGCGATGGTGTCGTTACCGGATCGGGCACGATCAACGGCCGCCTGGTCTTTGTCTTCAGCCAGGATTTCACCGTCTTCGGCGGCTCGCTGTCCGAACGTCATGCGCAGAAGATCTGCAAGATCATGGACATGGCGATGAAGGTCGGTGCGCCGGTCATTGGCCTGAACGATTCGGGCGGCGCACGCATCCAGGAGGGCGTGGCCTCGCTCGGCGGCTATGCCGAGGTGTTCCAGCGCAATGTGCTGGCGAGCGGTGTGGTGCCGCAGCTTTCGCTCATCATGGGGCCGTGTGCGGGCGGGGCGGTCTATAGCCCCGCAATGACCGACTTCATCTTCATGGTGAAGGATTCGAGCTATATGTTCGTCACCGGCCCCGATGTGGTCAAGACGGTGACCAACGAGGTCGTCACCCAGGAAGCACTGGGCGGCGCGGTGACGCACACGACCAAGACCGGCGTCGCCGATGTGGCGTTCGATGATGATATCGAGGCGCTGCTCGCCGCGCGGGACTTCATCGACTTCCTGCCCGCCAACAATCGTGAGGGTGTGCCCGAGCGGCCGACCGCCGATGCCTGGGACAGACAGGAGGACAGCCTCGACACGCTGATCCCGGCCAGCGCCAACCAGCCCTATGACATGCACGAACTCCTGACCAAGGTGGTCGACGAGGGTGATTTCTTCGAGGTGCAGCCCGCCCACGGTGGCAACATCATCACCGGCTTTGGCCGGATCGAGGGGCGCACGGTCGGCTTCGTCGCCAACCAGCCGATGGTGTTGGCGGGTGTTCTCGACATCAACGCCAGTCGCAAGGCGGCGCGTTTCGTGCGCTTCTGCGATGCATTCGAGATACCGATCGTGACCTTTGTCGACGTGCCCGGCTTCCTGCCCGGCACCGCGCAGGAGCATAATGGCATCATCAAGCATGGCGCCAAACTGCTCTTCGCCTATGCCGAGGCGACGGTGCCCAAGATCACCGTCATCACCCGCAAGGCCTATGGTGGTGCCTATGACGTGATGGCGTCCAAGCATCTGCGCGGCGACCTCAACTATGCCTGGCCGACCGCCGAGATCGCGGTGATGGGTGCCAAGGGCGCGGTCGAGATCATCTTCCGGGGCAAGACGCCCGAGGAGATCGGCGAGCGGACGGCGGAATATGAGGCGCGCTTCGCCAATCCGTTCGTCGCAGCGTCGAAGGGCTTTGTCGATGAGGTGATCCAGCCGCACTCGACCCGCCGCCGGATCGCGCTGGGCCTGCGCAAGCTGCGCAACAAGGACCTGGCGAACCCCTGGAAGAAGCATGACAACCTGCCGCTCTGATACCCGCCGGGCGGCGAGCGTTGCCATGCTGGCAATGCTCGCTGCCTGTCAGCCCGCACCCGTTGCCAACCGGTCGTCGCAGGACGAAGCCATGGCCAATGCCGCCACGCCAGCGCCCGTGGCACAACCCACGGGCGTGGCCGCGCTGCCGGCGGCGCAGCAACTCGACCGGGGTTTTCGCGCGGTTTTCGGCCAGGCCAGTCCGATCACTGACAAGGACGGGATGACAGTCAAGGCCGAACGATTGCTTTGGCAGGACGGCAAGGCGGTGCTGATCACCTCTTCGACCCAGGCCGATGCCTGCCACGCCTGTGCCGGTTCGCTCGGCGTTTATTATCTCAGGCCGGAGGGCGATGGCTTCAATGTCGCAGGGCGCTTCCCGAAGGCGGTCGCCGGCAACGGTTTCGGCGCAGCGCCCGACTGGTCGGTGTCGGACAAGTTCGGCGCGGCGCCGGTGATCTATGCCGAGGCGGGCTATACCGGCCAAGGTTATAGCTGCAACAGCGCGACCCTGACCGAGCTGACACAGAGCGCGCCGCGAACGATTGCCACCGTGCCCATATATTATAGCGATCAGGGTGCTGGCGGATCGACCGATGTGACGGGCAAGATCGGCAAGGTGAATCGCGACCGGGACTTCACCGTCGACTATTCGGGCAGCGCGACGTTCCACGACTTATGGCGGCGCGGTCCCAAGGGCTACACCGTCGTCGGCGAAAGCAAGATGCAGACATGCTGAAATCCATCACGAGCCAGGATGGGGCAGGACAGGATTGGAACATATGACCCTCGGCCGCCTCAACCATATCGGCATCGCGACGCCTTCCATCGAGAAGACGATCGAAACCTATCGCTACCTGCTCGGCGCGGACGCGATCGGTGAGCCCTTCGATCTGCCGCCACAGGGCGTGCGGGTGTGCTTCATCGATGCGCCCAACACCCAGATCGAGTTGATCCAGCCACTCGACGAAACCTCGCCCATCGCCAACTTCTTGAAGAAGAACCCGGCGGGCGGGCAGCATCATCTCTGCTTCGAGGTCGCCGATATGCCCGCCGCCGTGGCGGAGCTGCAGGCCAAGGGCGCGACGTTGCTCGGCGCCCCCCGGATCGGCGCGCACGGCACGCCCGTCATATTCCTGCACCCGCGCGACATGGGCGGCGTGCTGGTCGAGTTGATGGAAACACCGGGAGACGACCATTGAGCGAAGCGATGTTGCGGACCGAGCGCCGGGGCGATGTGCTGGTCCTGACGCTCAACCGGCCCGAGCGGCTCAATGCGGCGCCGCCAGCACTGTTCGATGCCATTCGCGAGGCGCTCGACCAGCGCGGCGACGCCCGAGCGGTGCTGCTGGCCGGTGAGGGGCGGGCCTTCTGCTCCGGCGCGGATATTTCGGGAAGCGATGTCGGACCGGAGACGGTGCACCGCGCGCTGGTCGAGCATTACAATCCGGCGATGCTGGCGCTGGCCGAACTGCCCATTCCCGTCGTCAGCGCGGTGCGCGGCGCGGCGGCGGGAATCGGGTGCAGCCTGGCGCTGGCTGCGGATTTCTGCGTGACGAGCGAAACCGCTTATTTCCTCCATGCCTTCGTCAATATTGGGCTGGTCCCCGATGGCGGCGCGAGCTGGATGTTGCCGCGTCTGATCGGCCGTGCCCGTGCCGCGGAAATGATGCTGCTGGGCGAGCGGGTGGCGGCGGCCAAGGCGCTCGACTGGGGCCTGATCCACAAGGTCGTCGCGGACGATGCGTTGGACGCACAAGCCTTCGCGCTGGCCGAGCGACTGGCGGCGGGGCCGAGCGTGGCGCTGGGCCTGATGCGGCGTGCGCTTCAGGCCGGCTTCGAGAGCGATTATGCCACCGCATTGGCTCGCGAGGCGGAGGACCAGCGTACCGCCCGCGCGACGCAGGACGGCGAGGAAGGCGGTCGGGCCTTTTTCGAGAAGCGCCCGCCGCGTTTCCTCGGGCGCTAGCAGCCAGAGACTTGCGCGCGTATGATGATTTCGCTCTAGTGAAACAAAATAAGTATCGCGCGTAACGATTGGATGAGGAGTGGCCGATGGCCGAACGCCCTGACATGGCCGATTGGGAGTCGCTTGCCGCGAAAGAGGTAAAGGGGCGTGATCTCGACTGGCAGACGCCCGAGGGGATCACGGTCAAGCCGCTCTATACCGCTGACGATGTAACGACCGACCCCGGCCTGCCGGGCTTCGCGCCGTTCACGCGCGGCGTACGCGCGACCATGTATGCGGGCCGCCCCTGGACGATCCGGCAATATGCGGGCTTCTCCACCGCTGAGGAGTCGAACGCCTTCTACCGGCGCAATCTGGCGGCGGGGCAGAAGGGATTGTCGGTCGCCTTCGACCTCGCCACCCACCGGGGCTATGACAGCGACCACCCGCGCGTGACCGGCGATGTCGGCAAGGCGGGCGTCGCGATCGACACGGTCGAGGATATGAAGATTCTGTTCGACGGCATTCCGCTCGATGCCATGTCGGTCAGCATGACGATGAACGGCGCGGTGATCCCGGTACTCGCCTTCTTCATCGTCGCGGCCGAGGAACAGGGGGTTCACCGCTCGAAGCTGGAAGGGACCATCCAGAACGACATCCTCAAGGAGTTCATGGTCCGCAACACCTATATCTACCCGCCCGAACCGAGCATGCGGATCATCTCGGACATCTTCGCCTATACCAGCGCCGAGATGCCTAAGTTCAACAGCATCTCGATCAGCGGCTATCACATGCAGGAGGCCGGGGCGACGCAGCTCCAGGAACTGGCCTTCACCATCGCCGACGGCATGGAATATGTGAAATACGGCGTGGCGTCGGGCCTCGACATCGACAAATTTGCCGGGCGCCTGTCCTTCTTCTTCGCGATCGGCATGAATTTCTTCATGGAGGTCGCCAAGCTGCGTGCCGCGCGCGTGCTGTGGCACCGGGCGATGACCCAACTGGGCGCGAAGGACGAGCGCTCCAAGATGCTGCGCACCCATTGCCAGACCTCGGGCGTGTCGCTGACCGAGCAGGACCCCTATAACAACGTCATCCGCACCACGATCGAGGCGATGGCGGCGATGCTGGGCGGGACGCAATCGCTCCACACCAATGCGCTGGACGAGGCGATCGCGCTGCCCACCGACTTCTCCGCCCGGATCGCGCGCAACACGCAGATTGTGCTGCAGGAAGAGACGGGGATGACCAAGGTCGTCGATCCCTTGGGTGGCTCTTATTATGTCGAGAGCCTGACCCAGAGTTTGGTCGATGGCGCCTGGGAGCTGATCGAGCGGATCGAGGCCGAGGGCGGCATGGTCAAGGCGGTCGCGGCGGGCTGGCCCAAGGCGATGATCGAGGAAGCCGCCGCCGCGCGCGCCGCCAAGGTCGACCGGGGCGAGGATGTGATCGTCGGGGTCAACAAATACCGGCTGGCCGATGAGGCGCCGGTGGAGATCCTCGATATCGACAATCATGCGGTGCGGGCGGGCCAGGTGGCGCGGATCGCAGCGGTGCAGGCGGCACGCGACGAAGCGGCGTGCCGGGCTGCACTTGATGCGCTGCGCGATGGCGCACACGGCAAGGGCAATCTCCTCGCGCTGGCGGTGGAAGCGGCGCGGGCACGGGCGACTTTGGGCGAGATTTCCGCCGCGCTGGAGGATGTGTTCGGCCGTTATGGCACGCAGCCCAGCCCGGTAGCGGGCGTCTATGGCGGAGCCTATGCCGAGGACGAACGCTGGGCGCGTCTGATCCGGGGCGTCGAGGCGGTCGAACGTCGCCTGGGCCGCCGTCCCCGGCTGTTCGTCGCCAAGATGGGTCAGGACGGACATGACCGGGGCGCGAACCTCGTCTCCTCGATGTTCGGCGATCTGGGGTTCGAGGTGGTGCCGGGACCGCTCTTCCAGACGCCCGAGGAAGCCGCGCAAGTGGCGTTGACCCGCAACGTCGATGTCGTCGGTGCCTCGAGCCTTGCCGCGGGCCACAAGACGCTGATCCCCGAGCTGATCGGCCATCTGCGCGAGGCGGGCCGCGCGGATATCAAGGTCATCGCGGGTGGCGTTATTCCCGCACAGGACTATCAGGCACTCTACGATGCCGGGGTACAGGCGATTTTCGGTCCCGGCACCAATCTTGTGAAAGCGGCCGAGGATGTGCTGAGGCTGCTGGGCCATAATATGCCGCCCGAGGCGGGCGAATGACAGGACGACACGTGATGACGACGACACCCGCGCTGAGCTCCGAGGCGACCCCGCGCACCGACTGGACCCGCGCCGAGATCGCCGCGCTGTTCGACCTGCCCTTCACCGAGCTGTTGTTCCGCGCGGCCGAGGTGCACCGCGCGCATCACGCCGCCGATCAGGTTCAGCTGTCGACGCTGTTGTCGATCAAGACGGGCGGCTGCCCCGAGGATTGCGGCTATTGCAGCCAGTCGACCCATGCCGATACCGGGCTGAAGGCGACCAAGCTGATGGACCCGCGCGCCGTGCTGCAGGCGGCGGCGCAGGCCAAGGATCACGGCTCGACGCGCTTCTGCATGGGCGCGGCCTGGCGCAACCCCAAGGATCGCGACATGCCCGCCATCGTGGAGATGGTGAAGGGCGTGCGCGCCATGGGCATGGAAACCTGCATGACGCTGGGCATGCTGACCGATGCACAGGCGCAGACGCTCGCCGAGGCGGGGCTGGACTATTACAATCACAATATCGACACGTCGCCCGAGCGTTATGGCGACGTCATCACCACGCGCAGCTTCGGCGAGCGGTTGGAGACGTTGGAGCATGTCCGCGATGCCGGCATCAATGTATGCTGTGGCGGTATTGTCGGCATGGGTGAGACGCGCGGCGACCGGGTCGGCTTCATCCATGCGCTTGCCACCCTGCCGGTCCATCCGGGCAGCGTGCCGGTGAACGCGCTGGTGCCGGTCAAGGGCACGGTATTGGGCGATATGTTGGCCGACACGCCGCTGGCCAAGATCGACGATATCGAATTCGTCCGCACCGTCGCGGTTGCGCGCATCACCATGCCGCATTCGATGGTCCGCCTGTCGGCGGGGCGCGAGAGCATGTCGGATGCCACCCAGGCTTTGTGCTTCCTGGCGGGCGCGAACTCGATCTTCACCGGCGACAAGCTGCTGACTGCGGGCAATGCGGGCGACGACAAGGACGCAGCGCTCTTCGCCCGGCTGGGGCTCACGCCCATGGCGGCGGAGTGCAAGGTGGAATTGGAAGCGGCGGAGTAAACAGGCTTCGCCGGTTGTCCCCGGCGAAAGCCGGAGCCCAGTTGCGGTGAAGTAGGGGTGGTGCGCCACCCGAATGGCATTCGACACGGACCAACGACATAATAGGAGAGGTATCCCCGTGTTCCAGAAAATCCTGATCGCCAATCGCGGGGAAATCGCGTGCCGGGTGATCCGCACGGCGCGTGCGATGGGCATCGCCACGGTGGCGGTCTATTCGGACGCCGATGCGGGGGCGCCGCATGTCCGGCTGGCCGATGAATCGGTGCGTCTCGGGCCGGCCCCAGCCGCCGAGAGCTATCTCAAGGCCGAACTGATCCTCGCCGCCGCCAAGGCAACGGGGGCGGATGCGATCCACCCCGGTTACGGCTTCCTGTCCGAGCGGGAGAGCTTCGCGCTCGCCTGTGCCGAGGCGGGCGTGGCGTTCATCGGCCCGCCGCCGAACGCGATCGCCGCGATGGGCGACAAGATCGAATCCAAGAAGCTCGCCAAGGCGGCCGGCGTCAATGTCGTACCCGGCTATCTGGGCGAGATCGCCGATACCGAGGAAGCCGTGCGCATCGCGTCGGACATCGGCTTCCCGGTGATGATGAAGGCGTCCGCAGGTGGCGGCGGCAAGGGGATGCGGCTCGCCTGGTCCGAAGCCGATGTCCGCGAAGGCTTTGAGGCGACCAAGCGCGAGGGCCTCGCGTCCTTCGGCGACGACCGCGTCTTCATCGAGAAGTTCATCGAGAGCCCGCGCCATATCGAGATTCAGGTGCTGGGCGACCAGCATGGCAACATCGTCTATCTTGGCGAGCGTGAATGTTCGATCCAGCGCCGCCATCAGAAGGTGGTCGAGGAGGCCCCGTCGCCCTTCGTCACGCCCGAGATGCGTCGCGCCATGGGCGAGCAGGCGGTCGCGCTGGCACGTGCGGTCGGCTATTATTCGGCCGGCACCGTCGAGCTGATCGTCTCCGGCGCGGACCCGAGCGGGGAAAGCTTCTACTTCCTGGAAATGAACACCCGGCTTCAGGTCGAGCATCCCGTGACCGAGGAGGTCACCGGCCTTGATCTGGTCGAGCAGATGATCCGCGTGGCGGCGGGCGAGAAATTGGCCTTTACCCAGGACGAGGTGACGCTGACCGGTTGGGCGGTCGAGAACCGCGTCTATGCCGAGGACCCTTATCGCGGCTTCCTGCCCTCGACCGGGCGGCTGGTGCGCTACAACCCGCCCGTCGAGCATTGCGATGAATCGGTCCGCGTCCGCGTCGATGATGGCGTCGCCGAGGGCGGCGAGGTCAGCATGTTCTACGACCCGATGATTGCCAAGCTCGTCACCTGGGCCCCGACGCGCGAGGCGGCGATCGATGCGCAGATCGCCGCGCTCGACGCGTTCGAGATCGTGGGGCCGGGGACGAATATCGACTTCGTATCGGCTCTGATGCAGCATCCGCGTTTCCGCTCGGGGGAATTGTCGACCGGTTTCATCGCCGAGGAATATCCCGAAGGCTTCCACGGCGCGCCTGCCTCCGAAGACCTGACCCGGACCCTGGCCGCCATCGCCGCCTTTGCTGCGACGGCCGAGGCGGATCGGGCGCGGCGGATCGATGGGCAACTCGGTCACCGGCTGCAGCCACCCGCCGACTGGACGGTGCGGATCGGGGGCGTGGATCACGCGGTCAACGTGTCGACCGATGGTCTTAGCGTCGACGGCGCCGCGCTCGATCTCGCCATCGCCTATACGCCCGGTGACCGGATGATCGCGGTCGAGGATGAGGCGGGTGAGACGCTGCATGTCCGCATCGCCAAGACCCGCACCGGCTTTCGCCTGACGACGCGCGGCGCCAGCCATCAGGTCCGCGTCCTTCCCGCCCGCGCCGCCCCTTATGCGACGCACCTGATCGAGAAGGTGCCTCCCGACCTCTCCAAATTCCTGATCGCGCCGATGCCGGGCCTGCTCGTCCGCCTCGACGTGGGTGAGGGAGACAAGGTGGAGGCCGGTCAGCCGCTCGCGGTGGTCGAGGCGATGAAGATGGAAAACATCCTGCGCGCCGCCAAGTCGGGCACCGTCAAGGCGATCGCCGCGAAGACCGGCGACAGCCTGGCTGTCGACGCTGTCATCCTGGAATTGGAGTAAGTCGAACGACAGCCGAAATGTCCCGGCTGTCGTTCGCCTGACGTTTCCGTCACATTGCCACAGATTGCGACACAATCGGGCTGGACGCGACCGCGACCGGCGGGCAGGTTCGCGCCCATGAAGCCTCGCACCCGCGTCCTTCTTCTGGCTCCGGCGGCTCTGGCCGGTTGCACGGTTGGTCCTGATTATCGTCCCGCTGCCTCCTCGGAGCTGGGGGTCCCCGATCAATGGTCGGTCCCTGCCGCCAATGCCCAGGCGCAGGACCTGACCCGGTGGTGGCGGTCGTTCGACGATCCGTTGCTGGTCGAACTGGTCGAGCAGGCGGTCGTCGCGAACACCGATGTCGCCCAGGCGATCGCCCGGCTGCGCCAGGCGCGCGAAAGCCTGATCCAGAGCCGCGCCGCGCTGCTGCCCACCGTGTCGGGTTCGACCGGCTATCAGCGCAACGAGAATCTGCGCGGTGGCGGGCGAAGTTTCACGCTACCCGACGGCACCGTCGTCGACACCGGCGGGGGCGGCAGCAACAGCTTCACCGTGGGCCTGTCCGCCAGCTATCAGGTCGGCCTGTTCGGTGAAGTCCGCCGCACGGTCGAGGCGACCCGCGCCACCTATGAGGGGGCCGGGTTCAGCTATGCGGCGACGCTGCTGACCGTCGAGAGCGAACTGGCGCGCAATTACATGCTTGCGCGCGCCTATCAGGCGCAGCTCGCTAATGCGCGCGCCAGCCTGGCGCTGCAGGATGACAATTTGGAGATTGCGGGCTTCCGCGTGCAGGCGGGCCTCGTCTCCTCGCTCGACGCGGAACAGGCGCGCAGCCAGCGGGCGCAGACCGCCGCGACGATCCCGTCGATCGAACAGCAATATAATGCCGCCGTCTCGCGGCTGGGCGTGCTGACCGCGCAAGCGCCGGGGGCGCTGAAGTCGCGGCTGGCGGCGGTGCGGCCGATCCCGCGCGGGCCCGCCGCCATCGGCGTCGGCATCCCGGCCGATATCCTGCGCCGTCGTCCCGATGTCCGCGCCGCCGAGCGCAACCTGGCCGCCGCGACCGCGCGGATTGGCGTGGCGCAGGCGGCGCTCTATCCCGCGCTCGCCATCTCCGGGAATATCAACACGGCGGCGACCAGCCTCGGCTCGCTGGGCGATGCGATCACCGGCAGCCTGTTCGCCGGGCTGACCCAGGCGATCTTCAACGGTGGCCGGCTGCGGTCCCAGGTGCGCAGTGCCCGCGCGGTCGCCGAGCAGAATTATGCCGCCTATCAGGGCACGGTGCTGCTCGCGCTCGAGGATGTCGAGAATGCGATCGTCGCGCTCAACACCGCGCGCGAGCGCGAGCGGCAATTCGCCATCCAGCTCGACGCCGCGCGCAACTCGGCGATCCTGGCGCGCAGCCAGTATCGCACCGGGCTGACCGATTTCACCACCCTGTCGCAGCAGGAGGCCGCGCTGCTCAGCGCGCAGAACGGGCTGGTCCAGGCCCGCTCCGATGCCGCCACCGCGCAGGTCTCGCTGTTCGCCGCGCTTGGCGGCGGGTGGGACGCCGATACCATTCCGCAAGCTCCGCCGCTCGCGGCCCCAACCCCGGACAACCGCTGATGGCCGACCAGACTCTCGACGATTTCCTGGGCGTGAAGCCCCAGCCGCGCTGGCGCAAATGGGTGCAATGGGGTGTGGTGGCGGTCGGCGTCGTGCTACTCCTACTGTTGCTCAAAAGCTGTTTCGGCGGCTCGGACGAGGCGGGCTTCGCGACCGCGCCGGTGACGCGTGGCAACCTGACCGTGACGGTATCCGCCACGGGCAAGTTGGCGCCGACCAGCCAGGTGACGGTCGGCTCGCAGCTATCGGGTCTGGTCACCAAGGTCGTGGTCGATGTGAACGACCGAGTGCGGGCGGGCGAGGCGCTGGCGCTGATCGATCCCGAACAGATCGACGACCAGATCCGCGCTGGGCAAGCGACGCTCAACGCCAATCAGGCACAGGTTGCGCAGGCGCGCGCCACCGTGGCCGAGGCACAGGCGCAGCTCGCCCGTCTGGAGCAGGTCTATAAGCTGTCGAACGGCCGTGTGCCCTCGGCCACCGAGCTTCAGGCCGGCCGCGCCGATGCGCAGCGCGCTGTCGCCGCACTCCGCGTGGCCGAGGCCAATGTCGCCGCTGCCCGCGCGCAGCTTGCCCAGTCGCAGACCCAGCGCCAGCGTGCGATCATCCGCTCGCCCGTGTCGGGTGTGGTACTGGCGCGGCAGGTCGATCCGGGTCAGACGGTCGCGGCGTCGTTCAACACGCCGACCCTGTTCGTCATCGCCGAAGACCTGACGAAGATGAAGCTGGAAGTCGCGATCGACGAGGCCGATGTCGGCGAGGTGAAGGTCGGGCAAAAGGCCAATTTCACCGTCGATGCCTTTCCGGGCCGCACCTTCCCCGCGACGATCACCCGCGTCGATCTGGGATCGAACCTGACGGTCAGCGCGGCGACCTCGTCCACCTCCTCGACTGCAAGCACGACGTCGACGGCGGGGCAGGTGGTCAGCTATGCCGCCGACCTGACGGTGGCCAACCCAGACCTGCAACTGCGCCCCGGCATGACCGCGACCGCCGATATCGTCACCTCGGACAAGCAGGGCGTCATGCTGATCCCCAACGCGGCCTTGCGTTTCAAGCCTTCGGATGGGGCCGGGCAGGGTGGCGGCGGCATTGCAGGCTCGCTGACCTTCCGACCGCGTCGTGACCGGGCCGCGCGCACCGCGACCGTGCAGCGCGGTGCGACCCAGACCGTCTATGTCCGGGGCAATGACGGCAAGCCGCAGCCGATCCAGATCGTCACCGGCGATACCGACGGATCGGTGACCGAAGTGCTGTCGGGCGGGCTGAAACCCGGCATGCAGGTCATCACCGGCCAACTCGCGGGTGGCGAGGGCGCCGCGCCGCGCGGCGGCGGCCCGCGTCGTCAGGGCGGCCAGCAGGGTGGCGGGGGCGGCGGTGGCCGCTGATGCCCCCCTCATCCAGTTGCGTGGCGTCACCAAGACCTATGGCAGCGGTGCGACCCAGTTCCAGGCGCTGAAGGGTGTCGATCTGGACATTGCGGCGGGCGATTTCGTTGCGGTGATGGGGCCCTCGGGCTCGGGCAAGTCGACGACGATGAACATCCTGGGGTGCCTCGACGTGCCGAGCGGCGGCAGCTTCCTGTTCCGTGGCCATCATGTCGAGACACTGGACCGCGACCAGCGCGCAATGCTGCGGCGGCGTTATCTGGGCTTCGTGTTCCAGGGCTTCAACCTGTTGTCGCGCACCACCGCGCTGGAGAATGTCGAACTCCCCTTGCTCTATCGCGGCGAGGACAAGAAGACTCGGCGCGAACTGGGCATGGCGGCGCTGGAGAAGGTCGGGCTCGACCAATGGTGGGACCATACCCCCGCCGAGCTATCGGGCGGACAGCAGCAGCGTGTGGCGATCGCCCGCGCCATCGTCACCAGCCCCGACGTGCTGCTCGCCGACGAGCCGACCGGCAACCTCGATTCCGAGCGCTCGGTGGAGATCATGGAGTTACTGACCGGGCTCAACCGGGACAGCGGCATCACCGTGCTGATGGTCACGCACGAGCCTGACATGGCCGCCTTTGCGCGCACCGTCATCCATTTCAAGGATGGGCTGGTCGAGCGGATCGAGGCGCAGCACCGACCGGGCGAGATTCCCGCCATGGACCTCCACTGATGTTCGGCACCACGCTCCTCCTCGCGATCCGGTCGATCCGACGGCATTTGTTGCGCTCTTTCCTGACGACGCTGGGTATCGTGATCGGTGTCGGCGCGGTCGTGACCATGGTGACGCTGGGCAAGGCGACCACGGCCGCCGTGCAGCAGCAGATTTCGTCGCTGGGCACCAACATCCTGCAGGTCCGGCCCGGCCAGGGCTTCGGACGCGGCGGCGGCGGCCCGCGCCCGCCCGATTTCAAGCCCGAGGATGTCGAGGCGATCGCCGACCAGATTGCGGGTGTGACGGCCGTCGCCCCGCAAGCGCAGACGACCGCGACCGCCATCTATGAGGGCGCCAACTGGTCGACGACCGTGACCGGTACGACGCTCGCCTATTTCACCGTTCAGCCATGGCCGCTGGCCTCGGGCCGTACCTGGACCCCGGCGGAGCAGGCGGCGGGCAAGGCGGTGTGCATCATCGGCAATACCGTCCGCAAGAACCTGTTCTCCAACACCGATGCGGTCGGCAAGCGCTTCCGCATCGGCGCGATCAGTTGCGACGTGATCGGCGTGCTGACGACGCGCGGGCAGGGCGGGTTCGGCGATCAGGACGATGTCGTGCTGATGCCGATCAAGGCCGTGCAGCGCCGTTTCATCGGCAGCCGCGACATTCGCCTGATGCTGGTCGGTGTCGATCAGGCCTATTCGACATCGGCGGTGCAGAGCTCGCTGACCGACCTGCTGCGCGAACGGCGTCACATCACCGGCGGCAAGGATGACGACTTCAATATCTTTGACACCAAGCAGATCAGCGACACGCTGACCAGCACGACGACGATGCTGACCCGGATCGTCGCGGCGGTGGCGGCGATCAGCCTGGTCGTCGGCGGCATCGGCATCATGAACATCATGCTGGTGTCGGTGACCGAGCGGACGCGCGAGATCGGCATCCGCCTGGCGATCGGCGCGGTCGCGCGCGAGGTGCTGATGCAGTTCCTGGTCGAGGCCGTCGTGCTGTCGTGCCTGGGCGGCATCGTCGGGCTCATCCTGGCGCAACTCATCATCGCGGCGCTGGTGCCGATCATGCAGGTCCCCTGGACCTTCGATCTTCAGATCAACATCATCGCCTTTGCCATTTCGGCGGTGATCGGGGTGGTGTTCGGCTATTTCCCCGCGCGGCGGGCGGCGGCGCTCAATCCGATCGATGCGCTACGCCACGAGTGATGGTCCGTTCGGGGGCGTGAACGAGCTGGCGTAGCCGTTCCAGGTCCTCGGGCGTGTCGATGTCGATCAGCTCGGCGGGAGAGGTCACGACATGACGCCCGCCGGCCACCAGCTTGCGAGCGCCTTCGTCGCCCTCCAGTTTCAGCAAAGCGTCGAACTGGCCCGACCCGAAGACGCCCGGCGGGGTCGGATATTCGCCATTGCTCGACACCACCACCGCGTCCGGGCCGTCAAAGGCGTCGAACAGGCGATAGATATGCGCCGCCGTCACGCGCGGCATGTCGGCGAGTGCGATCAGAATGGCCTTGGGAGAAGACGGGATCGCCTCCTGTACGCCGAGATGCAGCGAGAAAGACATGCCCTTGGCGATGTCGTTATTGTGGATCACGCGATAGCCGCGTGAGGCGAAGTCGAGCTGGCATCCATCGGTCACCACGATCCGGTCGGCGAAGGGAATGCTCTCCAGCGCGGTGGTGACGTGAAAGCCCACCGGCTTGCCGAGAAACTCGGCCTCCAGCTTGTTCTCCATCCCGAAGCGGCTCGATTGTCCCGCCGCCAGCAGAACCAGAACCACATCCTCAGCGTCGATCATGAAAGGCTCCTATCATCGCCGCCGCGATCGACAATGCGATCTCGGAGGGGCCGATCGCGCCGATGTCCAGGCCGACAGGGCCGTCAATCCGGTCGATCGTTGACAAGGAAACGCCCATCGCGGCGAGACGCTCCCGCCGCGCCGCATGGCTGCGCCGACTGCCTAGCGCGCCGACATAGGCGGTGGGGTGGGCAAGTGCGGCGACGAGGGCAGGGTCGTCGATCTTGGTATCATGGCTCAGCGTCACCACCGCCGTAGCGGGGCCGGGGGAATAGGCGGCGACCGCTTCATCGGGCCAGCGATCGTCGAGTGTGACTCCGGGAAAACGCTCCGGCGTGAGGAAGCGGGCGCGGGGGTCGATCACCACCGTCTCGATGCCCAGGGTCTGGGCAAGTTGGGCGAGGCTCTGCGCGATCTGCACCGCGCCGATGATCAGCAAACGGCGCGGTGGGTCGTAGCGGTTGGCGAAGACCTCGCCCGTCTCGACGGGGCGCTGGTCGGCCTTGCCGGTGCTCAGGTCGGTGGTGACGGTCAGCGAGCGCCCCCGTTCCCGCGCCTCGGCAATCCGGTCGAACAGTTCGGGGTCGAACCCCTCCGCCGATACGGGCTGCACCATCACCGCGATCTCGCCGCCGCAAGGCAGCCCGACTTCCCAAGCCGAAGTATCCGCCACGCCATAGCGCTTCACCTGGAACGGCGCGCCGCCAATGACCTCGGCAGCGGTGTGGAGGATGTCGTTCTCCACACAGCCGCCCGATACTGATCCCTCGAAGCGGCCATCGGCATGGACCAGCATATGACTGCCACGCGGACGCGGCGCCGACCCCCAGGTCGACACCACCGTTGCGATCGCCATCGGCTCGCCACGCCATTCTCTCGCGGCGGCCAAAACCCGGTCATTATCGCTCATCAAAGCGCCGGGAGATGATCGAGCAGCTTGTCGAGCGTGATCGGCATCTCGCGCACCCGGACGCCGGTGGCGTTGTAGATGGCGTTGACCACCGCCGGGGCCGCGCCCGAAATGCCCAGTTCGCCGATCCCCTTGGCGTGGATCGGGTTGGCGTGGATGTCCCGCTCATCGAGGAAATGGACTTCGAGCTGGGGCACGTCGGCATTCACCGGCACATGATATTCGGCGAGGTCGTGATTCACCAGCTTGCCGGTGCGCGAGTCGTGGATCAGTTCCTCGGTCAGCGCGGTGCCTATGCCGAAGGTCATGCCGCCCAGGCACTGCGAGCGCGCCGTTTTGGCGTTGAGCACTCGCCCCGCGGCAAACACGCCCAGCATCCGCCGCACCCGTACCTCGCCGGTGACGACATTGACGCCGACCTCAGCGAAATGCGCGCCGTAGCTGGCCTGGTTGAACTGCTTTTCCTGTTGGCCGGGCTTGATCTCACCGATCGCGGACAGACCATCCTTACCGACCAGCTCGGCCAGCGGCACCGAGCGATTGTCGCCGATCGCCATGCCGTCCTTGAGCGTGAGGTTCTCCGGCTTGACGCCCATCGCCTTGGCCAGCTTCTCGCGCACCCGCTCGGCGGCGAGGTACACGGCCGAGCCTGCCGATGCCGCGCCCCAGGAGCCGCCCGAGCCGGCGGCGGGGGGATCATTGGTATCGCCCAACGACATCGTCACCTTCTCGACCGGCAGGCCGAGGATCTCGGCGGCGATCTGCGCCATGATCGTATAGCTGCCCGTGCCGATATCGGTCATCGCCGAGGAGACGGTGGCGCTGCCATCGGGATGGAGTTCGACCTTGGCAGCGGACTGCTGCAACTGGTTGGAGCGGCACGCGGCGGCGACGCCCATGCCGATCAGCCAGTCGCCCTCACGCCGCTGCCCGGCCTTCTGGCGCTGGTCCCAGCCGAAATGCTTGGCCCCTTCCTCCAGCGAGCGGGTCAGGTTGCGCGAGGAATAGGGGACCTTGAGTTCGGGGTCCTGTTCGGGATCGTTGATCTTGCGCAGGTCGATCGGGTCCATGCCGATCTTCTCCGCGAGTTCGTCCATGGCGCATTCCATGCCGACCATGCCCACCGCCTCGCCCGGCGCACGCATCGAGCCGGAGAGCAGCCAGTTCAGCCGCACCACGTCATGGTTGATCCGCCGATTCTCGCCCGCATAGAGGAAATGCGTGCCGATCCCGACGGGCTCGAAGAAATCCTCGTCCGGCAGGTTCGACGTGATCGACTCGTGGCCCAGTGCGACGATCCGGCCCCCCGCTTCGGCACCCAGCCGCATCCGCTGCTCGGTGTTGGAACGCCGCACGGTGGCGTCGAACACCTGCTGGCGCAGCATCACCGCCTTGACGGGACGGTTCAGCCGCTTGGCGGCGATGGCGGCGGCGACACTCTCGGGCGCGATGCCTAGCTTCGATCCGAAGCCGCCGCCGATATAGCGCGAGATGATCCGGACCTTGGACTGGGACACGCCCAATGACTTGGCAAGCTGCTGCGCGTCCGAGGTTGGCATCTGGTACGCGCCGTACAGCGTCAGTGCGCCGTCTTCCCATACCGCGATCGAGGCATGGGGCTCCATCGCCGCCGAGTTCTGGCTGGGGGTGGTGTAGGTGACGTCGATCTTGACCGCGGCATTCTCGAACGCCTTGTCGAAATCGCCCTGGTCGTAATGGCCCTTGATCAGTCCATCGGGGGCGGGCTCGGCCTGATCCTTGTTCGCTTCATAGTCGAAATTGCCGTCGAGCGGCTCATAGTCGACCTTCAGCCGCTTCGCGGCGTCGCGCGCGACCTCGAAGCTCTCTGCGATGACGATGGCGATGATCTCGCCGAAATAGTCGACGGTGCGCACCCCTTGCGTCGGGGCTTCGGTCTCGCCGCCCTGCTGCGGGTTGCGGATGAAGCTGGCATAGTCGGTGATGACGTCGATCACGCCGGGGATGCTCTTTACCGCATCGGCGTCGATCGACTTGACCTTGGCATGACCCTTGGTCGCGCTCACCAGCACGCCATGCGCGCAGTTCTCGATGGCATATTCGGCCGCATAGGTGGCGGTGCCCGTCACCTTTTTGGGGCCGTCCACTCGATCGAGCGGTTTGGAAATCACCCCCTGCACACCCGTATCGAGCAGGCTGTCGGGGTGCGGCTGATTCATGGTCAGCGCGTTCGTGTCGTCCTTGCCGAATCCGAACATGGGATCAGCCCTCCTGCGTCAGTTCACGGAGCGTCGCGATCAGCGTGCGGCGCGTCAGCGGAATCTTGAAGTCGTTCGAGCCATAGCCCTTGGCATCGGCCAGCAGCGCATCGGCGGCGGCGTGGAACGCCGCGTCGGTGGGTTCCTGCCCGATCAAAGTGGCCTCGACCGCTTCGTTGCGCCACGGCATCGGGCCGAGCCCGCCGAAGGCCAGCCGCGCCGAGGCGATCCTGCCATCCTCGACCGCGACGATCCCGGCGACCGACACCAGGGCGAAGGCGTAAGAAGCCCGGTCGCGCACCTTGCGATAGGTCTGGTTCCCCTCGGGCGCGGGGGGCAGTTCGACATGGGTGATGAGTTCGCCCGGCTCCAGCGCCGTCTCGATCTCCGGCGTCGAACCCGGCAGGCGGTAGAACTCGCCGATCGCGATGCGGCGGCGATCGCCATCGGGCTTCTGGGTGACGATGACCGCCTCCAGCGCGCGCATCGCGACGGCCATGTCGCTGGGATGGGTGGCGATGCACTGGTCCGAGGTGCCGAGGATCGCGAGGATGCGGTTCTCCCCGCCGATCGCCGAACAGCCGCTGCCCGGCTCGCGCTTGTTACAGGGGGTGGCAGGGTCGTAGAAATAATAGCAACGCGTCCGCTGGAGCAGATTGCCGCCCGTGGAGGCCTTGTTGCGCAACTGCCCCGACGCACCGGCCAGCAGCGCACGCGACAGCACCGGGTACCGCTCGATCACGCGCGCATCGGCGGCGAGGTCGCTATTGGGCACCAGTGCGCCGATCGTCAGGCCGCCATCCTCGCGCTCCTCGATCTCGCCCAGGTCCAGGCGGCTGATATCGACCAGCGTGTCGGGCGTCTCGACCTGCAACTTCATCAGGTCGAGCAAATTGGTGCCGCCGGCGATGAAGCGGGCGCCGGGCACCGCGCCATCCCGGGTGGCGGTGCCGATCGAGTCGGCGCGGGCATAGTCGAACAGCTTCATGCCGCAACCTCCCGGCCGACATCTTCATTGGGATTGCGGTCGCCTTGCCCCGCCACTTCACGGATCGCGTCGACGATATTGGGATAGGCGGCGCAGCGGCAAAGATTGCCACTCATCCGCTCGGAGATTTCCTCGACGGTCAGCTCAGCCTGGCTGAGGTCTTCGGTGACATGACTCGGCCAGCCCTTCTTCACCTCGTCGAGCATCCCGACCGCCGAGCAGATCTGCCCCGGCGTGCAATAGCCGCACTGGAAACCGTCATGGCGGACGAACGCATCCTGCATCGGGTGGAGGTTGCCCGGCTGGCCCAACCCCTCGATCGTGGTGATCTCGTCATCCTGATGCATCACGGCGAGCGTCAGGCAGCTATTCACCCGCCGTCCGTTGACCAGCATCGTGCACGCGCCGCACTGGCCATGATCGCAGCCTTTCTTCGAGCCGGTCAGCCCGAGATGCTCGCGGCACAGATCGAGCAGCGAGGTGCGGACATCGACCTCGATGTCATGGGATTGACCATTGATTGTGAAATGCATCGCGGCATCCCCTTGGGATTACAATTGGATGAACAAACGCCATGCTTTCCGCACGTTTCCCGTTGCGAACCACTCTCATTGCCGCCGCACTGGTCTTGGGGCAGTCTGAGGCCATGTCCGCCGATCTGTCGAAACCGCTTTCCTTGCCTATCGTCATCGCGCATCGCGGCGCGAGCGGGGAGCGGCCAGAGCACACACTCGCCGCCTATGATCTGGCGATCCGTGAGGGCGCGGATGTGATCGAGCCCGATCTGGTGCCGACCAAGGACGGCCATCTCGTCGCGCGGCATGAGAATGAGATTTCGGGGACGACCGATGTCGCCTCGCATCCCGAATTCGCCGATCGCAAGACGACCAAGACGATCGATGGCCAGACCGAAACCGGCTGGTTCACCGAGGATTTCACGCTGGCCGAGTTGAAGACGCTGGGCGCCCGCGAACGCCTGCCGCAGCTTCGCTCGACCGCCTATGACGGGCAGTTCCAGATTCCCACGCTGGAAGAGATCATCGCGCTTGCCAAGCAGTGGTCGAAGGAGTTGGGGCGGGCCATCGCCATCTATCCCGAAACCAAGCACCCGACCTATTTCGCCTCGATCGGCAAGGGCACCGATGCCCCGCTGGTCGCCGCGCTGACCAAGGCGGGCTGGACGACGGCGGACGCGCCCGTCTTCATCCAGTCGTTCGAGGTGAACAACCTCAAGCATTTGAAGACGATAACCGGCATCCGCCTGATCCAGCTCGTGGCAGGCGAGGGCGGTCCGGCGGATGGCGCCGCGCCGACCTATGCCGCGATGATGACGCCCGAAGGGATGAGGCAGGTCGCGACCTATGCCTGGGGGATCGGACCGGACAAGGCGATGCTGTGGCAGGGCGACGCGCCCACGACGCTGGTCGCCGATGCCCACCGGACGGGGCTCCGCGTCCATCCCTGGACCTATCGCGCCGAAAATTATTTTGTGCGGCCTGCCTTCCGCCGGGGGACCGATCCCAAGGCGCATGGCGATGTCGCGGGCGAAATTCGCGCCGCGCTGGGGCAGGGCATCGACGGATTCTTCACCGATTTCCCGCAAATCGGGGTAGAAACGCGCAACGCTTTCCTGCGCGCCCGCTGAAAGACCCCGTGACCATGCGTAACCTCGTCCTGAAACTCGCCGTCCTGACCCTGCCGCTCACGACCGGAGGCTGCGTCAAGACGGTCGCCAGCGTCGTGAAGGCCCCGTTCCAGGCAGCGGGTCAGGTGGTCGACTGGACGACGACCAGCCAGGACGAGGCCGATCGCAATTACGGTCGCAAGATGCGCAAGAAGGAAGCGCGCGAAGGTCGCGAGCGGCGGGACTATGAAAAGCAGTGCCGCAAGCATCCCGAACAGTGCCAGCAAGGGCCACAGGGCCAACCCAGCCAGCAGGGCTATGACGGCTATCGCGCCGGTTACTGATCGCTGACGGACGGCCATTCGGCGAGAATGGCCGCCACCGCCGCCAGCACCTGCGGTCGGTGCTGGACCCACAAATGGCTGGAGCGGACTTCGACCGCTGGAGTCGTCTCGTCCCGGCAGATGATCCCGGCAACCAGCCCGTCGCTCCGGCTCCAGATCGCGGCCGAGGGGCAGGGGAGCGGCCCCGCGATCGCCGCCGAGCGCGCGAGGACCGCCGGGTCATCCACCCGCTCGCCGGTCAACCGCTCGAAGACGCGCCAGACATTGGTCGCGCGGGCCGGCCCGGCATAGGGCGAGGAGATGGTGATGACGCCCGCCACCAGATCGGGTCGCGCTTGCGCCACCATCCGCGCCATGATCCCGCCCAGGCTGACCCCGACGAGCGTGACTGGGCCATGCTCCGCCAGTTTTTCGATGCGGGCGATCAGATGTTCGGCATGGGCCCCGACACTGCGCACGCCGAGGTTGCGACCGAGCCCCCAGCCATGGGTGCGATAACCCTTGGTGGTCAGATAGCGGCGGAGCAGGATGTTGGACCCGTCGCCGTTGAACAGGCCGGGCAGCAGCATCACCGTCCGCCCGTCGCCACGCGGCGCGGCGGCCAGTTCTGCCCGGTGCCGCCACCACGTCGCGCCCATCCACAATGCGCGGGGCAGTTCGGCGGCCCAGAGCGCCTTGGACGGCGGCGGGATCACAGCCAATGCATTACCGTCCAGGGGAAGGGCGTCCACCATCCCATCCGCACCCCCGCCGCCGCCAGCGCATCGCCGGTCCAGCTATTGCAGGTATGCACGGCGCTATAGCGGCCATTCGCTTCGTAAAAGGCGTCATACACGTCATAGCCGGGAGAATGTGGTCCCCCGCGCCGCCAGCTTGCCCGGATGAAAGCGACCAGTCGATGATACGCCTCGGGCGACAGGCGGATCCTGCGCACATCATCGCCATTGGCGCGGGGGAGCGGCAGATGGTCGACATGGATCAGCGTCCGGTCGCTGCCCAGCGCGGCGTGCAGGATCGTCCCCGGCCGGACATCGCGCCAATGCGGCGTCTCGCGGAAAAACCCCGCCTCGCCCCAGCCGATGGCAAGGAAGGGGAAGCCCGCATAGCGCGGATCGCGCAGATCCTGGGGCGGCGCCCAGTCGCGCCAGTCCACCCCCGCCGCCTGTTTGGGCACGATGATCGCGGTGTGGATCGCGCTCGACTCGACATAGATGGTGACCGCGTCCGGCCCGGCGGCGGCCGGCATTGCGACGGTCCGGCGAGGGATGGCGCCAAGTGTCAGCCCTGCCGCAAAATAACAGGCGAAGAGCAGCGCCATCGCCGCTGCCACCCCTCTTGCAACCCGGCCCAGCCGTCGCCACGATATGGTTTCATTTGTCACCATCATCATGATAGGCTCCGCTCATGGCACAGGATACCCATGTTCTCGCCGCCCCGCCCGAAGGCGCCGGAGCCGACTGGACCATCCCGCAGGGGTGGGAACATTATACGGCGGAGGAGCATGCGACCTGGGATAGGCTGTTCGCGCGCCAATCCCAGTTGCTGCCGGGCCGGGCGTCGGAGGCGTATTTGCGCGGTCTCGACGTGCTCAAGCTATCGCGCCCCGGCATTCCCGATTTCGAGGAATTGTCCGAGCGACTGATGCGGCTGACGGGGTGGCAGGTCGTGGCGGTGCCCGGACTGGTGCCCGACGATGTCTTCTTCGATCACATGGCCAATCGCCGCTTCGTCGCGGGCAATTTCATCCGGCGGCCCGACCAGCTAGATTACCTCCAGGAGCCCGACGTCTTTCATGACGTGTTCGGCCATGTCCCGATGCTCGCCGATCCGGTCTTCGCCGATTATCTCGCGGCCTATGGGCGCGGTGGGCAGCGCGCGCTGGGGATGGATGCGCTCAAATATCTGGGGCGGCTTTACTGGTACACGGTTGAGTTCGGGCTGGTCCGCGAGGATGGCGACCTGCGCATTTACGGCGCGGGGATCGTGTCGAGCTATTCGGAAAGCCGCTTCGCACTGGAGGATTCGAGCCCTAACCGGATCGGCTTCGACCTCGCCCGTGTGATGCGGACGGAATATCGGATCGACGATTTCCAGCAGAATTATTTCGTGATCCCCAGTTACGAGGATCTGCTCAAGACCACGTTGGAGACGGACTTCGCCCCGCTCTATGCCGAGATCAAGGCGTTGCCGGATATTCCGGTCGCGGAGATCGTCGAAGGGGATGACGTGGTGACGCGCGGGACGCAGGAATACGCGAAGGCGAAGTTGGGATAGGGATGCGCTTGGCCTTCGACGTCGCTCAGCCTGAATGACTGTTGGATGATCAGGCCTATTTCCCTCATTCCGTTCAGCCTGAGCGAAGTCGAAGGCCACGCCCCAAACCCCCGAACCGGAACCTTATCCCGCACCCCCGGTTCGCATGCACCATGCATGACCAGCCCAACAACGCGGTGAACTATCCGCTGCTCGCCCGCCCGCACATCCAGCTTTACGGCACGGTGGACGAGGTGATGTATGCCGGGTTCAAGGACCAGCTCGCCGCCGCGCCTGCCGAGGGGCCGCTGGTCGTGTCGATCACCACGCTGGGCGGCGACCCGGAGATGGCGCGAGCGATGGGCGACTCGATCCGGCTGTTGCGTGACTATACCGGGCGCGACACGCTGTTTCTGGGCAAGGTCGCGGTCTATTCGGCCGGCGCGACCCTAATGTCCGTGTGTGGACGCCCCTTCGGATACAAGGGGGTGTTGGAGAGATTCTTGCGCGCAGGTTCAGGTGCTTCCGTGTGTCCGGCCTGTTGATGCAGCCTTCATCACGGCTGCTGGCCTGAATGG
>Ga0302136_1000037_pt1 | contig 69850 bp, 64 predicted proteins | sample CBN3_20m_MG_FD_203116 | JGI IMG/M metagenome (GOLD analysis project Ga0302136, IMG submission 203116) | Marine microbial communities from Western Arctic Ocean, Canada - CBN3_20m | ecosystem: Environmental > Aquatic > Marine > Oceanic | place: Canada: Western Arctic Ocean | collected 2017-09-15
CGAAGAGACTGTTGCACTCCGGGAGTGATGACGGGTGATCTTGCAAACATCCGCGAAGGAGCAGATCATGAGGTAGCAGAAAAAGGCGGGATATCCCTCACACCAAGGGGCAGCAGCTAGAGACTTTGGGCCCTGGAAGAGCCTTGGACATCCACGCCCGCTCCCCGGCCGAAATCTCTTTCGACCGGGCATGCGGCTACCCATCACGAGGTTTCCACGCCTCGGTCCGCCTGCTGGCGAACGGCACTAGTGTAAGCGGAACCCGTTAACGAACCAAGTCCCACCGTGCAGGAACGACGTTCAAGTTGCTGCAACATGTGGCAAGCTGGGCGGCTTCTGACCGCACAATCCGGCGTATTTCGAGAAGCTTACCCTCTCCAGCAGCGACAATCTGCTCGAGGAAAGAAAATGAAGCGCCGCCTTCCGTTGGTGTTCCGCGTGAGCGCCATCCTGCTGCTGACCGCCCTGATCGCTGGGCAATGGTGGCAACGTCAGCCCGCCGGCACCATCGCTGGCTGGGTGCCCGCCATGGCCGAGGTACATTGCCCGGCCGCCGCGATCCATCGCTCGGGCACCATTGTGGACAGCGCCCGCACGCTCGACGACTGGGGCTATGCCGTGATCGGCAACGCCATCTTTCGCGATGGCCGCGACCGCTGCCGCGTGAGGAAGGGAAGATCGGGTGGGGCCGAGCGAAGCCCTGGCGAGAAATGAAAATCGAAGGGGCCTGATCCGGACCAGCCGGTCCGGGGATCACGTACGTCCACAAAGGCTCGATGCCCCCCATGATCCATGATGTTTTGCCGAGCGCCTCGGTCGCGCTGATGAACTATGCCCTCGCAGCCCTCGGCTACGACGAACCCGCGCCGCTGTTCGGCAACTCCGGCCTGCCCGGCGCGGTCGAATGCCTCGACCATAACGTCATCATCGCGATGACGCCGGTCACCGAGCCGCTGTTCGACCAGGCGCTGCTGCGCTGTGCCGCCACGCGGCGTCGCGACACGCTGCTGATCCGGCATGGTTTTCACCCGGAAACCATCGACCCCGTCCGCGTCGATGTCGCGCTGCGCTCGATCACCGGACCGCTGCTGCTCACCGACCTCAACTTCTTTCGGGACCGCGACCAGGGCCTGCATCTCGTGCCCGCTCGTGGCGGGCTGTCGGTGAAGCTCGGCCGCCACGGAGTCGAGATCGGCACCCGGCTGCCCTGGAACTGCTTGTGGGACCGCACTGCCGGACTGGAGTGCGCCGCCGCCCAGATCGTGCGCGCCTGCCGCAGCGAGCACCAGGGTTGAGATGAACGACATGATGAACGGCCCCGATGCGGGGATGAAACAAGGAGATAGAATGATGACCACCACGACCTACGAAGCCGCCGTCACCCGCGCCGTCGTGAAGCTGCTGCTCGGCAGCCGCAAGCTCAAACCCGGCGTCGTCATCACCGGTGGCGATGCGCTCGAGATCGAGGAAAAGATCGAGATGGGCCGCCATGCGGTCGAGACCGACAACGATCTGCTGCACCTCGAATTTCGCAACCGTCCGAGCCCGGCGCTGACTGGCATTGCGCTGTTCCTACCGCGCGATGGCCGCTGCCACACCCAGAGCGGCTGCCGCCCGTGGCTGTCGAAGACGGGCAAGCGCGGGCTGATCCTGCCGCAGGCCCATGTGCGTGGGCATTTCCGGCTCGCGCCGCGCGAGATCGTGCATATCGACGGCAAGCCCGCCGAGGATCTGAGCGAGGGCATCGAACGCGCCAGCGCCTGGTTGAGCCGACAGATCACGCGGCCGGGCGTCCAGTATGACGACGCGCAGTGCACGCTGTGGGCACAGGCCGCCTGACGGACCCTGGTCGAGGTCTATCACCCTATACGGACGAGCCAGCGAATTCGGACACCTGCCAACGAAATTGTTACCTTCGTGTCCGAATATGTCGCCTCGTCCGTATAGGGTATGAGGACGTGGCTATCACCATCGCGCCTCGAGACGTCATTCCACTACATTATCGGGCACCGGGGCGGCCGCCCTTGGGACTTACCGGTCATTCCCTCGCGCCGAGCTCAACGGCAGTTCTCGCCAAAACCCGACAACCAACTTTCGCCTGCCCTGCCTCGCACCTAGCTGGAACTGGGCCGAGCGCGGACTGGCAGGTTTCGAAGGACGGTTCCAGGATAGCTACTATTCGCGCACCTGTGACGCGAGGTGAGCTTCCTCCGACATGCCTCCGCCGATCCCAAAGATCAAAGCGCGGTAGAAATCCCGCACAAGTCTTGAGCAATATCGCCGTCGTTGGCACATTGCATCCTGCTACCGCGCGAGCGGTCTGCCGTCGTTCGCGATGGCGAAGGAAGCGTCAAACCGTATTGAAGGTGGGGATCGCGTGATCGACTGGGGGGGTATGCCGAAAGGACAGCGATGGACGCCCGAAAGAATTGCCAAGGCAAACGAAGCGGGTGACACCGCCCAACGGACGTACGAGACAACTCTCTCTCAACTCCGTGTCCTAATCACCGAACACGATGCGGTCGAGGTGCTTGCGCGCGTCGCCTTTGCGATGTTCTTCAGGATCGCCGGCCTGCAGAAGGAGCCTGGCAAGAAGGGCATCGAGGTCTGGCACGTGGAGATACTGCAGGCGTTGGCGCTGTCGGCCGAGCGGGTTGACGATGGCAAAGGTGCTGGCATCGACGTTGCCCGTTTCACGCAGGACAGTATCGATCTCCTGGAGGAGAATGGACAGGCGTACCGGCATACTTGGCTTCGGAAGCTGACAGCAGATCTGGAGCAAAACGATCGGCTGGAACTGCTCTCACTGCTGCGCGACTGGACGATGGCGATCAGGGGCGCTCGCCACGTTCATCAGACGGAAGAATATGCTAGTGCGCTAGCGGCGGCGGTGCGGGAAACCTTCCGGCGGCAGCATGGGTGCGATCCCGACGATCTCATCACGGTGATGCTGGGAGCGATCGAGACGATCAACCGGCGTCTTGAGTCTCACATGGCTTGGCTTCGCAGCTGGATGCGAAAGAAATCCGGCATAGCGATGATACGGGCGTTCGTGGAGCCGCTCAGCGCAGAGGTTGCGGCTAAGGTTGAGGCGGAAATGATGCCGCACCGGTATGATCGGCGTGTGGTCGAGGCTGGGCTGTGGTCGCTCTCCGAAGGCCGGTTTGCGTCCATGATGACTTTCACCAGCGAGGAACTTGTGGCGCCCGCCGTCGTCGCGAACAGCCAAGGTTTGCTCGGCCTTATCGACACAATCTCCTTGCGCTTCGGGGAGGTTGGAGATGATCAGCTTCATCACCTTCACCTTGATAACCCTGTCAGGCTGAGACCATTCGTAAAGCTGGACGACGGCCGATACTTTCTGTGCAACCCACATAGTCTAGGGACCAATCTGGCAGAGACGTTTCAGGAGGTTTGCAACAGATTGCCTTCGACGAAGTCGGGAGTCGAGGATCAGCGCGCGGAGTGGCTGGAGCGGAAGCTGCGCTCGACCCTGGCGACATTCCTGCCCGACGCGGAGATACACAGGTCGGTGCTCTGGACAGATCCGGCGGATGGCCGGAACTACGAATCCGACATCGTAGCGGTGGTCGACAAGACGGTCATCGTATTCGAGGCAAAGTCAGCCAAGATCGACGGTCCGGCTCGACGCGGCGCCTTGAACAGTCTGAAGGGTGCGCTGCGGAAACTGGTTGTCGATCCATCGGACCAGTCGGCCCGATTCAAGCGCATGCTGAAGGACGCGCACGGCGTCTTGAATTTCAGGACCGACGACGGTGTCCTTGAGATCGATGCCGACGTGATCCGTGACATCGTTCGCGTGAACGTGGTGCTGGATTCGGTAGGCCCACTCTCTGCGCATTGGCCGAGGCTGAAGGAGGCGGGTCTGATACCGGAGACGGCTGACATAGCCCCGACGATGAGCATCTTCGAGCTGGAAACGGTCATGGAGGTGCTAACGATGCAGGTCGAGCGGTGCCACTACCTGAGCCGCCGTGAGGCCTTCGAGCGGCAGGTGGCGTATGTCGCAGATGAACTGGATTTGCTCGCATTCTATCTGGACACGCAGTTCAACGTACCGAGCGCGGGCCGCGATGGCGAGCTGTGGCTGTATGGACGTTCCGCGAAGGTCGCGCATGGCTACAGCGAGGCTAAGGCGGCGGGGACGCTATCTTTTCCGATCCGCAGGACCGAAACTTGGGGGGCGATATTGCGATCCCTCGAGGACAAGAAGCCTGCGGGCTGGACGCGGTTCGGTCATCGGCTTCTGAGCTTCGACTTCGAGACGCAGAAGGCTGCCGATCGCTTGCTGCGCGAAGGCTGGCGGACGATTGAGAAATCCGTCGACAGCTTTTTCACCAGCGGCATCACGTCGGGCGAGGCGGAGCGCGCATCGACCATCTCGTTCGTAATCGGGCCACCTCCCGATCCGGAAACCTTTCACGCCAATGTCGCGCGGGCAACGAGCAGCGCGCTTGATCAAGGCGGGACGCGGGATCTGCTACTGCTGTATTGGTTCGCGCCCCGAACCGGCGAAGCATATGATTTTATCGGGACGATGAAGGGGACGGGGCTTCCGTCGCGGATGTTGCAGGCATGAGGACCTTGTCCGAAAAAATGTTCGACCGGCCTCAGTGGCTGCATTCCAAATCCCTGCCGCTCGTCCATCTTCTCGGTAATTTTCCAAAAAGGCGAGTGACGTCTGATTCAATCCGAGGTAACTGTGGAGAGATAAAACTTTAGAACTGCATTGCGCCGGGGAGGGCTGCGTTGAAGATCTACGCCGTATCGATCGATAATTTTCGGGGCATCAGTTCGACGACGCTGGTCCTGCCTGACCACGCTGTCCTCATCGGCGACAATAATACGGGCAAATCCTCTGTTCTCGAAGCAATAGACCTTGCGCTGGGTCCGGATCGACTGAGCCGGCGCCCGCCAGTCGACGAGCATGATTTTTTCGAGGGCAACTATCTCGCCGTCGCTCCAGCGGCGCCCGAGGAAGGCGCTGAGCCGGATAAGGGTGCGGACGCGGCCCCCGGTGAGACGCCGAAAATCACGGTTGAAGTCACCATCATTGGCCTGTCCGAAGAGCAGGAGGCCAGGTTCGGCGGGCATATCGAGTGGCTCAACGTCGCGACGGGCGATTTCTTCACTGATGCCAATCCGGCGGGGATCGATGCAGCGGACATTAAGGCCGCGCTGCGTGTCACCTTCATCGGCGCCTATGACCCGGACGAAGACGATTTTACCGGCAATACGTTCTATTCGCGCAGCCTGATCGAAGGCGACAAGCCCGAGCCCTTCTCAAAGAAGGACAAGCAACACTGCGGCTTCCTTTTTCTGCGCTCGCTGCGCACGGGGTCGCGGGCTCTCAGCTTGGAGCACGGCAGCCTCCTCGACATCATCCTGCGCCTGAAGGAAATCCGGCCGCAGATGTGGGAAGGAACTATCGGAACGCTCGCCGGAATCGACGTGGCAAGCGATCCGGCAATCGGCATTTCCGGGGTGCTAGATAGCATCGACAAGTCACTGAAGAAATATGTGCCGCGCGAATGGGGCGTGAAGCCGCACCTCAAGGTGTCGAACCTGACGCGCGAGCACCTGCGCAAGGTCGTGACCGCCTTCATCGCGACCGGCGACGGTACTCATGCGGCGCCGTTCTTCCGGCAGGGCACCGGCACGATCAACATGCTGGTCTTGGCGATGCTGTCGCAGATCGCCGAGGACAAGCAGAACGTCATCTTCGCCATGGAGGAGGTCGAGACGGCGATTCCGCCCTATGCGCAGAAGCGGATCGTGCACGAGCTGCGCAAGCTGGCGGCGCAGTCGATCGTCACGTCGCATTCGCCCTACGTCCTTGAGGAGTTCAAGCTGGACGAGACTGTGATTCTGTCACGGGACAGTGTGGGCACACTGAGCCAGGCGCAGATCGCGTTGCCCGATAGCGTCAAGCACAAGCGCTACCGTCAGGAGTTTCGCACCCGCTTCTGCGAGGGTCTTCTATCTCGCCGCGTGCTGATCGCCGAAGGGGCGACCGAGGCCAGCGCCTTCCCCGTGGCCGCGCGCCGACTGGCCGAGCTTAATGCCGCGACCTATGCCTCGATCGAGGCGCTGGGCATCTGCATTATCGATGCAGGGACCGAGTCGCAGATCGCCGACCTCGCGGGGCTGTATAAGGGCCTTGGCAAGCGGACCTTCGCGCTATGCGACAAGCAGACTGATCCGGCGAAGGCGGCGATCGAGGCCCAGGTCGAGCGGCTCTTTATGCACGACGAAAAGGGGATCGAGGATCTGATCCTCAAGAATACGACTCAGGACGCGCTCGAGCGGTTCTCGGATGCGCTCGATTGGCCGCTGCACATTCTCGGCAGATATCCCGATCCCAAGGCCAATCTGATCCCGGCGCTCAAAGAGTATTTCGGTTGGGCCAAAGGCAATTGGGGCATCGCCGATTTTCTAGGTCAGTGTTTCGAGGCCGAGATTCCGTCGTGGATCCGCGACGCCTGCATAACGCTAAAGGCCATCTGTGATCCGCCGCCCGCGCCCGTTGCGGCACCGCCAGTACCGCCAGCGCCCCCAGTCTCGCCAGCGCCGCCCGCTCCACCGGCTCCGCCCGTGCCGCTGGCCGGGAATGGCGGGCAGACCGGCCTCGGACCCGCTGCTTAGAGGGTGCCATGGTCGACCTGACGCCGTCACAAAAGGAAGTTCTGGCCGCGGACGGGCCCCAGCTCGTCGTCGGCGGTCCCGGCTCGGGCAAGACCACGGTGTCGATCCTGAAGGCGGCGAAGATAGCGCGTGAAAAATTGCGGCCTGGGCAGCGCATCCTTTTCCTGAGTTTCGCGCGCGCGACCGTCTCACGCGTGTTCGAGGCGATCGACGAAGAGCGGTCAGTCACCAAGGAGGAAAAGAAGCGGATCGAGGTTGATACCTATCACTCGTTCTTCTGGCGCATACTCAAGGCCCATGGCTACCTCGTCGGGTTTCCGCGGCGGATGACGATCCTGACGCCGCCGAACGAAGCGATTGCGCTGTCGTCGATCCGCAGCGGCTTCAAGGCCCCGTCGAAGCTGTCGGACGAGGAAAAAGCGCAGAAGGCGGCATTGGAAGTTGCCGAACGCATGCGGCTCGCGACTGAGGAAGGCAAGGTCTGCTTCGACCTGTTCGCCGAGCGCGTGGCCATCTTGCTGCACGGTTCGGCCAAGGTGCGCGAGCTCGTCTCGACCATGTACCCGTTCATCATCCTGGACGAATTTCAGGACACCAGCGCCGAGCAATGGCGCGCCGTCGAGGCGATTGGGAAGAGCAGCACGCTGATCGCGCTGGCCGATCCCGAGCAGCGCATTTTCGATTTCATCGGTGCCGATCCCGAGCGGCTGAACCATTTTAGGGCCGCGTTCACGCCGTCGGAGCACGACCTCGCCGGCGACAATCACCGCAGCAAAGGCACCGATATTGCCATCTTCGGCAATCATCTCCTCACGGGCAAGTTTCGCGACGAACCGTATCAGGGCGTGGAAGCCGATTGGTTCGCGTCGAACCCGAATCAAGCCTATGCCTCGCTCGTTGCTCAGGTGCTGAAGGCCCGGCAACGGCTCCTCGCGCTAGGCCAGCGCGACTGGTCGCTTGCGATCCTGGTCCCCACCAAGCGCATGACGCGTCTGGTGTCCGACAACCTGCGCGCGCCGTTCGGAAACGTGCCGCCGATCGCTCATACGGCGGCGGTCGATATGGAAGGCCCTATCCTAGCCGCCGAGGTGATCGCCTTCCTCCTGCAGCAGCGCAGTCATAATGGCTGCTTCGACGAGTTCGTCGACGTGCTTTGCAGCTTCTTCGGCGGACGCGGCGGCGCGACGCCGACAAAGGGCGACCTGGAGGAAGCCGCGCGGTTCAGGTCCGCGCTGGAAAAGTGGAATGGATGCCTTGCAAAAGGCAAGGCGACGCCGGGCAACAGTGTCCTGCAGGCGACGTTCGCCGTACACCAGGCTGCGAGCGCCGTTGTGCTGACCGGCCAGCCTGATGCCGACTGGACGGCGGTTCGCGCCGTCCTCGAGGAGGGTGGCTGCAAGCGGCTCGTGGAGGTTGCCCAAGAAGCCCGTAATGTTCGCCTGCTGGAACGGGGCACGCAGCTCCGTCAGAGCCTCTCGCAGGATTGGCGCGACACCGGCGGCTATAAAAACGCCCTTGCCATCACGCGTCAGTCATTCGTTCAGGAGCATTTCGCGACGGCGCACAAGCCTGAGTCCGGTGTTGTCGTGATGAACATGCACAAAGCCAAGGGGAAGCAGTTCGACGAGGTCATCATCTTTGAAGGCTGGCCGAAGCGGGTCAAAGGCGAGATCGTGGGCAACCCAGATCGGATCGTCGGCGGCAACATGAACGTCGGCCCGATGACGCAGGCGCGCCAGAATTTCCGCGTCAGCGTGACCCGCGCGAAGATCCGAACGACAATCATGTCGCCTAAGGACGATGTCTGCGTCCTGCTGATCCCCGCGGAATAATGTCGTGCGGTAAGCGCTGGCGATCTGAGTCCGGGTGATGTCATGAGAAACCCGAATGACTGCATCTATTGGGATTGCGACGTGCGCGCCGCTAGATACGAATGTCGGAATCTGGTCGGTAGCCGCCGCTCATCATCGTCCATTACGGCTGAATGCATATCATAGCAGCAACGTGAAGTTTGACGGGCCGCGCTGGTCCTCATGTCATTGTTCGGCCCGTTGCGATCACCGGTTGCCAATCGACCGAAGGGTATTGGATCTTCTCTACGGCGTCGCGGAGTACCGTCATTTCGGCGCCGCGCCCATACAGCGTGCTGACGGATCCATCTGCATGGCCGAAGAGCAAATCGACAATTTCTCTTAAAACCTTGCCGCGCACGGCGCGCTTTCCGGTGTGACGAAACGAGTAGAACACCAGTTCGGCATCGGACAGGCCAATTGCATCAAGGAAATCGTTCAGCACGCGCGACAGGCGCTGCGTCCGGCTGCCATAGGCATTGGCTTCGAGTTCGGGAAACAGCCATTCCGCGCCTTCTGCGCGGCGCGCGCTCACCATATCGAGGAAGCCCGCTTTGAGCAGCGTCGAATGCAACGGGATATCCCGCTTGGCGCTGGCAGTCTTCATCCGCTTCGCCGGGCCCTCTTGCTCCTGGCGGATGCGCAGACGATCGGGCTCGATGGCAATGTACGGGATGCCATCATAGGTCTTGATATTGCCCGGCCGCAGCTTGCCCAGTTCGTCGAGGCGGCAACCGGTGAATGGGGCGAGCATCAGGATCCAGAACAGCGTTCGGGGCGCCACCCCGCTGCGTTCCGGCAGAGGCGCGGTGAAGATCCTAGTCATATCCTCCGGCTCGAAGGGGAGGCGTGCGTCCTCCACTGACTTCTTGGGCATGGACTTCACGGTCTTGGCGACGTTGCCGTCGATGACCTCCAGTTCCTCAACCGCGTGTTCGAGGGTCACCCTTATGGCCGACAAAGCCTTGTTAACAGTCGCGGGCGATAGCGTGGGCATTCCCTCGGCTTCTGCAAGTGCGACCTGTTCCAGCAGGGGCAGGGCGGCAACCTCTTTCTTTGCCCGGCTTGGAAGTCCGGCACAGGTGCGGCGATAGGCACGTACCATCGAAGTCGTGATCTGATCGACGGGCGGGTCGTCATGAAGCTGGGCGAAGCGATTCACGGCGGTTCGCCACTCGTCGACGAGTTTGGCCTCGCGCGGCTCGAACTTAGCCCAGGATTCATAAACCTGGGTGATGGTCGGCACCGTCTTGGCTGGCGGTGTCGGCAGCTGTGGTTCGTTCGAAGGTGGGGAGAGCGCGGGGACGATCGGCCCGGAGCCCGTCACAAGGACCGAGGGTGGTAGGATACGGCTTCGTGCGGGATCGATACTGAGGGCGCAGGCGGCGCAGAGCCTGTCGAGGTAAGCGCGACCAATTGCCTCATAGAGTTCCGGCGCCAGCGGCAAGCTGAGGGCATTGGCGGAGGCCACCGCTGCGATCAACCACTCGATCGGATCGAGGGTGGGGAGGGCGGCAACCCGCTGTAGCGTCTCCAACCACGGCAGGGGCATGAAATCGGGCACCGCGTTCAGCATGGCGGTTCGGCTTGCGTGATCACGCAGATCATCAAGGCCCGGCGGCACGCCGAAGTCGTAGCGGGCACCCGGCGCATGGTCAGTCAGGCCGTTGGCATATTCGAATGCCCCGAGCTCGAGCGCGGCGAGCTTCTGCGCCACGCCGCGGAGTTGCTCGTCCGACTCTCCGTCGAGAAAATCGTCGACCATCACACGTGCCGAGCGGAGTTGCTGGCTGGCCAATGCGCGACGAGCCGCGGCAAGCTTCTGCTCATAGATCACGGCATGCGGGTGGTAGCGCTGACGGGCTTCGTCGGGATCGCGGGTCTCGAGGGTGCGCTTATACTCGCTCGACGCGCCATCGAAGAACGGTCGCAGTGCAGCGGGGACGACCCGTCGGAAGTAGAAAATGCCGGTGCGAGGATCTTTGAAGGGGGTGGCCATACGGATCACTTTGTACGCATCCTTTGTACACAAGGATGGGTAAAGCGTCCATGAAGACCGCCTAAACCGCGCGAATCCGCCATTCTGGCGGGTGCTGGTGACCCCTACGGGAATCGAACCCGTGTTTCAGCCGTGAAAGGGCCGCGTCCTAACCGCTAGACGAAGGGGCCGCCGGGTGGCGTGGAGGGGCCTCTAAGGGAGGGCTTGGAATCGGTCAAGCGCTTTTTTTAGTCGGCCCATGCCGCGTCCTCGATATGGAGTTCGGCGACGTCGCGGCCGGACCAGTCGTCCACCTTGGCGCGGCCGGCCAGCCACAGGCGGCGCGTGCTGCCGGCGCCGAGCAGAGCCTGGCCGAGCGGGGTTTCGGCGTGGCGGAAGGCCATGGCCTTCAGGCTGCGGCCATCGGCGCCGGCGATGATGGCACGGACATGGTTGGTGCCGACCAGATCGGCGCGGATGACGCGGAAGGGGCCGGCGGCGATGCGCGGGGCGGGCCAGCCCATGCCATAGGGGCCACCCGCCTCCATGCTGCCGACCAGCGCGGGATTGACCCCGCCGGGGGCGAGTACGGCATCGACCAGCAATGCTCGGCCGGCACTGGCGCGCGTGACGGCTTGCGCCAGCCGATCCTCCAGGAAATCGGCCAGTTCGGAAATGCGATTGGCCGCTACCGTCAGACCGGCCGCCATGGCATGGCCACCGCCCGCGATCAGCAACCCATGCTCCTTGGCCGCCAAGATCGCCGCGCCCAGGTCGACCCCGGTAATCGAGCGGCCGGAGCCCTTGCCGATGCCGTTCTCGTCAATGGCGATGACGATGGCGGGGCGGTCGAGTTTTTCCTTCAGCCGTCCCGCGACGATGCCGATGACGCCGGGATGCCAGCCCGTGCCGGAGACTAGCGCCACTTGCCGGCCACGATCGACGATCGTCTCGGCGGTTGCCTGCACACCAGCTTCGATCGCGCGGCGTTCGTCGTTGAAATGATTGAGTTCCTCGGCGATCGCACGCGCTTCGGCCGGGTCCTCGGTGGTCAGCAGCCGGACGCCGAGATCGGCGCGGCCGACCCGCCCGCCCGCATTGATGCGCGGGCCGAGGGCGAAGCCCAGGTCCGAACAGGTCGGCGCGCGGGTTAGTCGGGCGGCTTCGGTCAGCGAGGCGAGCCCGATATTGCGGCGCTGGGCCATGACCTTCAGTCCCTGCGCCACGAAGGCGCGGTTGAGGCCGCGTAGGGGCGCGACGTCGGCGACCGTACCCAGCGCGACGAGGTCGAGCAGGTCGAGCAGGCGTGGTTCGGGCCGGTCGGCGAAGAAACCGCGCTGGCGTAAGGTGCGGATGAGCGCGGCTCCCAGCAGGAAACATACGCCCACGGCGGCGAGATGGCCATGCGCCGCACCCTCATCCTCGTCCAGGCGGTTGGGGTTCACCACCGCATGGGCGAGGGGGAGCAGGGTGGCGCATTTGTGATGATCGACGACCATCACTTCGATCCCTGCGGCGTGCGCGGCGGCGAGTGGTTCGAACGCCTGGGCGCCGCAATCGACGGTGACGATCAGGTTCGCACCCTCCGCCTGCAAGCGAAGCAGGGCGGCCTCGGTCGGGCCATAGCCCTCCGCCAGGCGGTCTGGGATGTATGCGCGCGGCGATAGGCCCAGCGACCGCAGCAGCCGGACCATGAGCGCTGAGGAGGTGGCTCCGTCGACGTCGTAATCGCCGAAGATCGCCACCGGCTCACCCGCGATCACCGCATCGGCGAGGCGGTCGGCGGCGCGGTCCATGTCACGAAAGATCGAGGGATCGGGCATGAAGCTGCGGATCGAGGGTTGTTTATGGTCCTCGACTGCTTCGGGCGGACAGCCGCGCGCCAGCAGCAACTGGGTCACCAGATCGTCATGGACCAGCCCGTCGCGGGCGTCTGCGGACAGGGCTCGCCAGCGCCAGGGCTGGCCAAGAATGGATTGCGCGATGCCGAGGACGTCGGTCATGGGCGAACAGCGATGGGCAGGAACGTCACGCGAACGCCATGCCATGCCGGCCCGAGCGGGGGCAAGGGGGCGGGGGCGAACCCTCGGCGTTCAACTCACCCAATTGCCTTCGCGAAACCATTTGGTGATGACATATTTGACGCCCTCGACCACCGGCATGCCTTCATGCAGCGTGGCGTCGTTGGGGCTGCCGTCGAGCAGCATGTTGTTCCAGGCAAGGAGCAGGCCCCGGCGCGGGGCCACGCGGATGCCCGCCTGCGGAAACCAGGTCGCCCCGCCCTCCGGCACGTCGTTCAGATAGATCATCGCCGTCCAGGTGCGCTGCCCGCCATGCACCTTGACCTTTTCCCAATAGCTTTCGCTTTCGTGGAAATAATCGTGATGCGCGCGAAACTGCTGGCCGGGGGCATAGCGTTGGCCCTGCATGGTCTCACCCTGTTCGGGGGGGATGCCGAGCAGCTGGGCGATCGATTCGTCGATCGGCTGCACCTCGGGTGACCAGCGGTTCATGTCGCAGCTTTCCGAGGTACGAAAGCCATAGTCCGGGCGATCGGACAACAACGTCGATGGCCGACGATTGGCGTCGATCATCGCGATCAGGGCGTCGCACTGCGCGGGCGTCAGAAAATCGGCCTGATAATAGATCTGCGCCGCGTCGGTCTCGACGCGCGTCACTGCCGGATTGGCGTCCAGATGCTGGGGGACGCTCACCCCGAACCGGGCGCGGACGGGGGAGGCGGCGGGGTTGCCCTTGGGCTTCCTCGAAAAGAACGACATGGGCGGGATGTGCGACGACGCGCGGGTAAAGACAAGAGGGGAGGGGCGAACCCCTCCCACCCCGTCACCAGAAGATGTCGTAGACGATGTCGACGACCAGCCCGCTGCGCGTGTCGACCAGCACGGCGTCGTTATAATAGCGGACCCAGCGATACGGGCCGTACGCCGGTGGCAGGCGATAGGCATAAGGATCGGACAGCCAATAGGTCCGGCCGAACAACATCGGCTCCAGGATCACGCCGCTGGAAAACCGCTCATAGCCATGGCCGCCATAGGGCGCGTAATAGCGCGGCAGGTGATAGGCACCTCGGTTGAGCGAACGCCATTCCATCCAGTCGTAACGGCGATCCCGCCGCCAGCCGCGATTCCACTGGTTCGCCCAGGCGCGACGTTCGGCAAAGCCGTAAGCCTGATCGTCATGATCGCGCCAGTCGCCATAGTTGCGCCGCCAGCGATCGCGCTCTTCGCGCCGGCGGCGTTCATCGTCGCGCCAGCGCTGGTCCTGTGCCTGCTGATTTCGCCATTGCTGATCCCGCCAGGGTTGGCCGCGCCACTGATCCGGCCGCCGATCGTCGCGGCCCCAATCGTCCCGGCCGGGGCGTGGTGAGTCCGGACGTGGGCCCTCGGGGCGCATTTCGCCGCGATTGGACCAGCGGCGCGGCTCGTCGGGTCGACGCTCCTCCGCCTGGGGCGCGGGCGGTCGCGGCGCCTCGGTATGGTCGGGGCGATAGGCCGGGCGATTTTCGGGAAAGGATTCGCGGTCGTGGAAGATCGGCCGACCTTCGCTGCGCTCTAGCTGTCCCCCGGGGCGGAGGCCACCGGGGCCGCCCGGACCGGGGCGATTTTCCGGCCCGCCGCGCGGACCACGGTCCATCACGATGTCCTGCGCCGACGCGAGGCCAGGGCCGACCGCCGCTGTCGCCGCGAGCAGGACCGCCATCCAATGCTTCTTCATATCCACCAACCCCATGCGTCGGCGCACATGCCGACCCCGATCATGCGGTGAACATTGCCACGTCTGCGTTGAGCGGAGGCTGAACCCGTCTGTCAGCCCAATGAAAGAATTCCGTCACGGCGTGTCATGCGACATGGCTCCCGGAACCAACGCTGGCACGGCGCGCCCAGCGTCAGCGGGGTCGGTACCCGGCAACGGCGCCGCCGGGATCGCCTCCTCGCCGCGCTGTGCCCGAGCGGCGCGCTGGATCGCCTCGACCAGGCGGGGATAGATGCCGCAGCGGCACAAATTGGTGATTTGCGCGCGGATCAGCTCTTCGGAGGGATCGGGATGTTTTTGCAGCAGCACGGCGGCCGCCATCACCATGCCGGGGACGCAATAGCCGCATTGGCTGACATTGGCGGCGAGAAAGGCCTGTTGCACGGGATGCGAGCGATCGCGCGACAACCCCTCGATCGTGGTGACTACGCTGCCCTCGATCCGGCCGATCGGCATCTGGCAACTGCGCACCGCCCGCCCGTCGATATCGACCGTACAGGCCCCACAATCGCCGGTGCCGCACCCATATTTGGTGCCGGTCAGATTCGATGCGTCGCGCAGCGCCCAAAGGAGCGGCGTATCGGGCGGCAGACGATAGCGGACGGGCTGGTTGTTGACGGTGAAGCTGGTCATCGCGGGGCGGGGCTTAGTCGATGCCGAGGCGGCCCGCTACCGGCCGAGTGTCGGCGCAGCGCGGTCGAGCACCAGATCGGCGTCGGAAAAGCGGATCGGTGTGCGCACGCCGGACACGCGTGATCCATCGGGGCGTTCGGGGTGGATGGCGAGCTGTCGGGCGACGATCTGCGGATCGGCAAAGGCCTGCTCGACCGTGTTGATCGGTCCGGCCGGAACGCCGGCCTCCTCCAGCCGGGCGAGCAGCGTGTCGCGGGGCCATGTCGCGGTGGCGGCTTCGATCGCTTGGGTTAGGACGACGCGATGCTGGCAGCGCAGGGCGTTGGTGGTGTAACGGGGGTCGTCACCATCGATGCCGACGATCGCTGCGAAGCGGCGGAATTGCGCGTCATTGCCCACCGCCAGGATGAACCAGCCATCGCTGGCGGGAAAGGCGGCATAGGGCACGATATTGGGATGGGCATTGCCCAGCCGGGTCGGTGTGGTGCCGGACGCCAGATAGTTCATCGCCTGATTGGCGAGGACGCCCGTCATCGTGTCGAGCAGCGCCATGTCGATCTGCTGGCCGCGCCCGGTCCGCTCCCGCATATGGAGCGCGGCCTGGATGGCGATCACGGCATAGAGCCCGGTCATGATGTCGGCGAGTGCCACCCCGATCTTCTGTGGCGCCCCGCCGGGCTCGCCCGTCAGGTCCATGATGCCGCTCATCCCCTGCACGATGAAGTCGTATCCGGCGCGGGCAGCATAGGGACCGTCTTGGCCGAAGCCGGTGATCGAGCAATAGACGAGGCGCGGATTGATCGCCGACAGGCTGTCATAGTCGAGCCCATAGCGGGCGAGGCCGCCCAGCTTGAAATTCTCGATCACGACATCGGCATCGGCGATTAGATCGCGGACCTTGGCTTGGCCTTCAGTCGTGGAGAAGTCGGCGACGACCGAGGATTTTCCCCGATTGGCGGCGTGGAAATAGGCCGCGTCCTGGCTGCCGTCCGGGTTGGCGATGAAGGGCGGACCCCAGCGGCGCGTGTCGTCGCCGTCGGGGCTTTCGACCTTCACCACCTCCGCGCCGAGATCGGCCAGCACCTGCCCAGCCCAGGGTCCGGCGAGGATGCGCGCGAGTTCGACGACCTTCAGGCCCGCCAGGGGAGCGGCTTTGCTCACGCCCGCCCCGTCAGAACGCCGCGATGCCGGTGATCGCGCGGCCCAGGATCAGGGCATGGACGTCGGCGGCGCCCTCATAGGTGTTGACCGTCTCTAGGTTCATCAGGTGGCGCATCACCTGATATTCGCCCGAAATACCGTTGCCGCCATGCATGTCGCGGGAGGCTCGCGCGATATCCAGCGCCTTGCCGACATTGTTGCGCTTGACGATCGAGATCATCTCGGGCGCGAACCGGCCCTCGTCCATCAGCCGGCCCACACGCAAAGACGCTTGCAGGCCCAGCGCGATCTCCGTTTCCATATCGGCCAGCTTCTTCTGATAAAGCTGGGTCGCGGCCAGCGGCCGATCGAACTGCTTGCGGTCGAGGCCATATTGGCGCGCGGCGTGGAAGCAGAATTCCGCCGCGCCCAGTGCGCCCCAGCTGATGCCATAGCGGGCGCGGTTGAGGCAGCCGAACGGTCCCTTCAGCCCCTCGACATGCGGCAACAGCGCCTCCTCGCCCACCGCGACCTCGTCCATCATCACCATGCCGGTGATCGAGGCGCGCAGGGACAGCTTGTTCTCGATCTTGGGCGCGCTCAGCCCCTTCACGCCCTTTTCCAGCACGAAGCCCCGGATCGCGCCGCCATGTGCCTCCGACTTGGCCCAGATGACGAAGACATCGGCGATTGGCGCATTGGAGATCCAGGTCTTGGCCCCCGACAGGACATAGCCGCCCTCGACCTTTTTGGCGGTCGTCCGCATGCCGCCGGGGTCGGATCCCGCATCGGGTTCGGTCAGGCCGAAACAGCCGATCCATTCGCCGCTCGCCAATTTGGGGAGGTAACGGTGCTTCTGCTCGTCCGAGCCGTAAGCATGGATCGGATACATGACGAGGCTGGACTGGACGCTCATCATCGAGCGGTAGCCGCTGTCGATCCGCTCCACCTCGCGGGCGATCAGGCCGTAAGCGACATAGGATGCGCCGACGCCGCCAAACTCCTCGGGAATGGTGGGGCCCAGCAGGCCGAGTTCGCCCATCTCGCGAAAAATCGCCGGATCGGTATGTTCCTTGGCAAAGGCTTCCACGATGCGCGGGGCCAGCCGATCCTCGGCATAGGCGCGCGCGGTGTCGCGGATCATCCGCTCGTCATCGGTCAACTGATCGTCGAGCAGGAACGGGTCCGCCCAGTCGAACTTGCCCATCAGGGACATTGGTCTCTCTCCTTATGCCCCCGCTTCTCGGGAAGGCCGGGAGCTTTGTCCACCCCCGGCCGTCCGATCAGTCGTCGTCTTGACCGGCGGCGCGGGCACGGTGCGCATGGGCTCTTCCGGCGGATTGGCCTTCAGGAAGGTCTCCAGCGTGCCCATCGTCGAGGACCACCATTCGACGACATCGGTGAAATTGGCGCGCGTGATCCCGCCCACCGTCGACATGTCATGGGTCAGGCGCAGGTCGCCGTCCTTGGTCAAGGCGAGCTGGCCGAACCGCTTCTCGCTGTTCCATTTGTTGACGAAGTTCAGGTCGCGCCGCTCGGACGGGGTCAGCCGCATCGAGAATTGCAGCGAGGCGCATTGCTTGTGCGCCTCGCAGTCATAGAAATAGATGTTGAACTTATAGCCGGCGGCCGAACTGACGATCATCGGATCGCCCTCGCCATCGGTGTCGACCAAGCCCTGATAGCCTGCGCGCATCATCGCGCCGCCCACGCTGTTGGGATCGCTGGCGCAGATCAGGTCCTTGGGACAGGGTGTCGTATCCTTGGCCTCGGCCGCGCCCGCACTTGCCCCCAGTACCATGGCCGCCAGCCACCATGTCTTCGTCATCATTCGCGCCCCCTCGGATGCTGGGCGGAAGGCTATCATGGCGCTCCGTCCGCGCAAGCATTGGCTCGCCGGGTCCATAGAAAAAGGCCCCTCCCGCCGTGGTGGGAAGGGCCCAGGTACCGACGCGAGACCGAGGGGGGCGCGTCAGAGCTTGAAGCTAAGCGTCGCGCGCAGATCACGGCCCGCCAGCGGGGCGAAATCCTTCAGCACGCTGGCATGGCGGCGCGCATCGACGTCGAAAATATTGTTCGCCGACAGGGTAAGCGTCGTCGGATTCAGCGTGCCCCAGGGCTTGAGTTGCACCGAGGCGTTGACCAGCGTGAAGCCATCGGTCGGCGTCTCCAGCCCCAGGACGCGGGTCTGCTTGAAGCTGCGTTCGACCTCGACCCGTGCGTTCACAGTGTCCGACTGGGCCTCCAGCCCGCCGAGCAGACGGAGCGGCGGGATGCGCGGCGCGGGACCGGTGCCGAGAATCTGTGCGTTGACATAATCGCCCAGCAGGTCGGCGTTGATCGCATAGCGGCCGATGGTGGCGAGCCGCAGCGATCCTTCCGCTTCGATGCCGTAATAGCGCGCGTCCGCCTGCGCATATTGGAAGCAGGGCAGGTCGACGTCACGACCCGAGGGGGCCGCGGCGGCGACGCAAGGACCCTGCGGCACCAGCGCGTCATAGATGTAATTGGAGAAGCGGTTGTAATAGGCCGAGGCGTCGAAGCTATAGCCCTCGCCATGCCCGTGCAGCGTTGCTTCGATGCCCCAGCTGGCTTCCTTCTTGAAGTCCGGATTGCCCAGTTCATAGGCCTCGGTCCCGGCATGGGGGCCGTTGGCGAACAGCTCCTCGGCCGAGGGCGCGCGCTCGGTGCGCGACAGGTTCAGGCCGGCGCGCCAGTCGGGCGCGAAGCCATAGCTCGCGCCGATCGAGCCTGAAAAGGCGTTGAAGTCCCGCTGCCCGCGGAAGAAGCGGTCATCGGTGACGGCGGTGCGTGCGGTCAGCGTGGTATGTTCGTACCGCGCGCCGGCCTCCATCTTGAACGCGCCGCGATCAAGCTGTTGCAACGTGAACAGGCCGACCTGCGCCGTGTTGTTGCGCGGCAGGAACGCCTCGTCGCCCTGAACGTCAAAGTCGCGGTTGAAGAACTGCACGCCCGACGCGCCCTGCCAGCCATTGCGCTTGGCCTGGACCAGTTCCAGCCGGCCTTCGATGCCCTTGTTGTAGAAAGCGGTGCCGACCTCGCCATCCTCCTCCAGCTCGAAATGGCGATAATCGGCCATGCCGGCGCGCAGGCGGATACGGTCAAGGAAGCCGCCGCCGGTCTCGATCTCGCCGCGAAGATCGACGCGGTTCTGGACCAGGCTGAGGCGTGGGGCTTCCGGCTCTTCGCCACCGGGCTCGAGCGAATAGCGGATCGGCACGCCGTACAGGCTGTCATAATGGCTGTACGAGACGCCAAGCGAACCATTGTCGGCGATGAACGCAGCCCCGACGCTCGCCGTCCAGGTCTCGCTGGCGGTGTTGGGCAGGCGACCGCGCAGGTTCGCGACGCCCGCGAAATCGAGCGGATCATTGGGGGCCCGGCCAGCGGAGGCCAGCGCCTCGGCCCGCGCCCGACGCGACAGGACATAGCCGCCGATCTTCAGGTCATCGGTCTTGAGGTAGGAGCCATCGGCATGGACGACGAACTGCTTGCCCACCGCAACGTCGGTCGCGCCCGCCACCGAGCGCTCATTGGCGGCCGAGCCATAGCTGGCGATGCCCGACAGGCGATAGCCATTCTCCGGCACGGTGCGCGGAATGCGGTTGTCGATGACGTTGACCACGCCGCCCACCGCCGACGAACCGAACAGCAGGGCCGAGGGGCCGCGTAGCACCTCGATGCGTTCGGCGAGCAGCGGGTTGATGACCACCGCATGGTCGACGCTGGTGTTCGACACGTCGATCGAGCCGATGCCGTCGGTCAGCACGCGGATACGTTCGCCCTGGAAACCGCGCAGGACCGGACGCGAGGCGTTCGGACCGAAGGACGTGGCCGACACGCCCGGCTGGCGCGCCAGCGTCTCGCCGATGGTCGGGCGGATCGAGCGTTGCAGTTCGTCGCCGGTGACGATCGAGGTGCCCGACAGCACATCCGCCTCCGACTGCAGAACCGGCGCGGTCACGACGATCTCGCGGCCACGATTGGTCGGCTGCGGCGCGGTTTGCGCGGCGGCGGCGCTCAACGGGATGGCAAGGGCGGCGGCGGACAGGCCGGACAGCAGGACGGGCTTCAGCAAGACGGGGCTCCGATGGTTGGCGAAGCCCCGTGCGTAGCGTAGTGTTACATCATATCAAGCAAAAAGTGACATGGTCGTCATCCATCCATCGCATCGGTGCAGACTAGCACCCGCAGGCGGTGGCCGTCCGGCAAGGCCTCGACCGCGATATCGGCAATCAGGTCGCGCCCCATCGGCAGGTCGGCGTCCGCCAGTTCCGCCAGCCAGCGTGACAGGGCCGCACCGGGCGACGCGGTCAGCGACAGGGTGGCGATGGTACCGGCGAAGGTCGCGGACGACCAAGGCTCGACCGTGAGGATGTCCAACGTCACCGCGCATCCGGCACGCGCGGCATGCGCCGTCAGCACACGCGCCAGTCGGCCACCGCCATCGGCGGGGCGGGGGCGGCACCGGGTTGCTGGGGCGGGTGCATGCTCGATCCGTCCCATCGCGGTCATGCCAGATGCTCCGCGATGAATGCCTCGACCCGGCGGACCATGTCCGGCCCCGGCTCGCGCCCGCGCCGCAGGTCGCCGACCAGTCGCGGATCGTTCACCGCCAGCCTGCCGAATTTGGTTTCCGGCATATGGCTGGTTTTCAGATAGCGCTCGATGCGCCTCAGCAATTCCATGGACGTGCTCCCATTGTCCGATTCTCGCCAATACGTTCTTGATCTGTTCTGTTTTCCAACTTGTCTAGGAAAAATCCTATGCCTATATTCGAGGCATGTCGGGACAGGAGATCAGGGCCGCGCTTCAGGCGCTGGCGGAGCAGGCGGGCGTCAGTCTGGCGGCGCTGTCGCGCATGCTCGGGCGCAACGAGGCCTATCTCCAGCAGTTCGTCCATCGCGGCTCGCCCCGAGCCTTGGCGGAGGGCGATCGGCGCCAGTTGGCGGAGTTTTTCGGGGTGCCGGAAACCCGGCTGGGTGCCGCGAAGGAGGCGGGGCCGCTATTGATGCCGCGTCTGGCAGTCGCGGCGTCGGCCGGGCCGGGGGCGACGGTCGATGACGATGTGATGATCGGCGTGGAGGCGATCGACCGGCAACTCGCGCGGCGGCTTGGGCTGAGCGATGGCACCGCCTCGGTCATTCGGGTGCGCGGCGATTCGATGGCCCCTGGCCTGATGGATGGCGACCATCTGGTGGTCGACCAGACCGACACGCGGCCCAATGCGCGCGGTGGGCTCTATATCATCCGGATCGGTGATGTGCTGATGGTCAAGCGTGTCTGCGCCGGTCCGCAGGGGCTGGTGGCGACCAGCGACAATCCCGCCGCGCCGCCAGTGCCCGAAGGACCAATGACGGTGGTCGGGCGCGTGGTCTGGCAGATGCGATTACCCGCCTAGGGTTGATCGGCCTGCGGCGGCCCTGCCACCTCCCCAATCAGGCCGGATGTGTTGGATCGAAGCATGACTGGTGCGTCGCCCCTCGGCTCAGCGGTTGCGCCACCAGAGCAGCAAGGCAGCCAGTACGCCCAATCCCAGCCCGGCGAGCACCGCCACCGTGACTTCGCCGGTGGCGACCCCGACGATGATCCCGCCGACGATGCCGATGGCGATGAAGATACCGCCGCCGCTGGATGTCGGGCGTGGCGGGTGAGGTGGGACGGGATCGGTCATGGTCGCTGTCCTGCCATGCCCGGTCGCATCAGGCCAGTCGTCCCGGCGCGGGGCGTTTGGGATAGCGGATCGGGGCTAGTAAAATTGGCGGTCCTGGCTTAGTGGGACTCCGCGAAACGGCACGGTCCAGGAGAATTCATGCCCAATCATGGCGGAGACTATGTCGTTCCCTTCGTCACGGACAATGACGTCGCGACGGCGGCCGAGATGATCGAGACGTTCGGCGAATCGGCCAGCGGCGAAGCGGCCGCGCGCGCCGGGCGCAGCCGCGACCTGGGCAATCACATCCATTTCTGCCGCTGGCGGCAGATCGAGCGGCTGATCGGGCTGTTGTCACTGGAAGAGGCGTTCGACACCGTTCACTGACGTGCGCTGCGAGGACGCCATGCTTCGCGGCGGCCGGCGCGGCAAATCTGTTCAACCGAGCGCGCTTAGGGGTGTCGCGGACCGTCTTGCACCGCTAGGGATCGGGCCATGATGGTCCGCGTCGGGCGGCCGCGCGGTGCGGTCGTCATCGTTTTCATGGCAATGACTTGGGGCAGCGTCGGCTGGATGGCCGCCGCCAGAGGCCAGGCCGTGCCTGCGGGACAGGCCGCCGAACCGTCGCTGCCCGCCCAAGCCACCGGTCAGGGGCTTGACGATCCGACGATGCTCGACCCCTCGGCACCGCTCGCCCCCCTGCCCGAAATCGGCGTGGCCTGGCCCGATCTGGCCACCGCGCCCGCCGATCCGACCGCGACCATGACGGCGACCGTCGATGCGGCCGCCGAGCGGCGCTATCGCTGGCGGATCGAGGGCATTGGCGACACCGGCGAACTGGTGCGCCAGCGGTTCGACCAATTGTCGACGCTTGCGGCCAATGACGGCGATCCCGCCAATGCCGCCCAGCTCGATCGCCGCGCGCGCGAGGATGCCGCGCTCCTCACCAATTTGCTGCGGGGGGCGGGCTATTATGATGCGCAGGTCTCCACCCGGATCGAGCCCGGTGACACGCCGACCGTGGTGTTACAGGCGGTGCCCGGCAACATGTATCGCTTCGCCGATGTGACGCTGGACGGGGTCAAGGCCGCAGGCGACAAGGCGGGCGACTTGACCAAGGCCTTCGGGATCAAGCCTGGCGATCCGGTCGATGCCGACCAGATCGTCGCCGGCCAGGCGGCGCTTAAATCCGCGGTGGGCGAGGCGGGCTTTCCCTTCGCCAAGGTCGGCGATCCGCAGATCGTGGTCGACCATGCGACCGGAACCGCGACGATCGACCTGGCGCTGCAACCGGGAACCGAGCGTCGCTATGGCCGGATCGTCGCGACCAACGACCGGGTGTTCGACGCCCATCATATCCAAGACATCGCACGTTTCCGGCCCGGCCAGCCCTATGACGCCACCGGCCTTGACGATCTGCGCCGTGCGCTGGTGCAGACGGGGCTGGTGTCCTCGGTCGAGGTCAAGCCGGTGCCCGGCGACACGCCCGAGACGGTCAATGTCGCCGTCACCTTGGAGCCGGCGCCGCAGCACACCATCGCGGGCGAACTGGGCTATGGCACCGGCGAGGGCGCGCGTGCCGCGATCAGTTGGACCGACCGCAATCTGTTCCCCCCCGAAGGTGCGCTGACTTTGCGCAGCGTGCTGGGTACGCGCGAGCAGCTCGGCGCGGTCGTCTTCCGCCGCAACAATTTTAACGGCCGCGACCGCGTCCTGACCGCGCAATTCTCTGCCGCGCATATCATCCGCGACGCCTTCGACGCCAAGACATTGTCACTATCGGGCAATTTGGAGCGGCAGACCAATATCTTCTTCCAGAAGACCTGGACCTGGTCGCTGGGGGCCGAATTGCTGACCTCGGACGAGCGGGACGTTATCGCCTCCACCGGCCAGCCGCGGCGCCGCACCTTCTTCATCGGGGCGTTGCCGACCAGCCTCAACTATGACGGGTCGGACGATCTGTTGAATCCGACTCGCGGCTTCCGGCTGGGCGGCCGGCTCAGCCCCGAATTGTCCTTGCAGGGCGCGGCCTTCGGCTATGCGCGGACGCAGATCGATGCCAGCCTCTATCATCCCTTTGGCGACCGGGTGGTGCTCGCGGCACGGACGCGGCTAGGCACCATCCTGGGGGCGCCGCGTGACCAGATCGCGCCATCGCGGCGCTTCTATGCCGGCGGCGGGGCCTCGGTGCGCGGCTATGGCTTTCAGGCGATCGGGCCGCGCGATGCCAATAACGACCCGATCGGCGGACGCAGCCTTGCGGAGTTTTCGATCGAGGCACGGGTGCGAACATTCGGCAATTTCGGGGTGGTGCCCTTCCTCGACGCCGGCAACATCTCGACCTCGCCACTGCCACGCCTGACGGGTCTGCGGTTCGGCACGGGGCTGGGTGTGCGCTATTATTCCAATTTCGGGCCGATCCGCCTGGACGTGGGTACGCCGATCAATCCGCAGCGCGGTGACAGCCGGATCGCGGTCTATGTCTCGCTGGGTCAGGCCTTTTGACGGTCGAGGCGGATATGGAGGGGGATGCGCCCCCGCCGGCCGCACTGGTGCGACGCGGGCGCTGGCTGCGGTGGCTGGCGATGGCCGTGGCCGCGCTGGTGGCGATCCTCGTCGCGGCGCTGATGATCGTCGATACGCCGATCGGCCATCGCTGGGTCGCGGATCGCATCGCCACCATCCGGACCGACAATGGCCTGCGCTTTTCGGTGGGACGCATCGAGGGGTCGCTTTATTCCGACATGCGGCTGACCGATTTGCGGGTCTATGACCTAGACGGGCTGCTCGTGCGGGTGCCGCACGCCCGGCTGGACTGGCGGCCGTGGCGCTGGGCACAAGGCGCGCTCGACATTCGGCGGGTCGAGGCGCCGGTGGCGATGCTCTATCATGTGCCGCGCACCCGCCCGACCGGGCGGCATGGGCCGATCCTGCCCGATTTTGATATCCGCATCGACCGGCTGCATCTCGAGCGCTTGATCCTGGCGCCGGCCGTGCTGGGGCAGAAGCGGGTGGCGCGGGTCGATGGGCGCGCCGACATCCGCGATGGTCGGGCGCTGGTGCGGCTCGATGGTTTCGTCGCCGGCAGCGACCAGCTTCGCCTGCGACTCGACGCGCAGCCCGATCGCGACACGTTCGACCTGGATGTTCAGGCGCGGGGCCGTGCCGATGGCGTGCTGGCGCGTGCGATAGGGGCTCGTGCGCCCGTTTCGCTGGCGATCGCCGGGGCGGGGCGCTGGACGCAATGGAACGGACGAGCCCGTGGGCAGATTGGTCCTCAACAGGCGATCGACCTGACCCTGTCGGCACGCGCGGGCCGCTATGCGCTGGCGGGGCGGATCGCGCCCTCGCTACTCCTGAAAGGACGGTTGCAGCGGATGACCGCGCCGCGCGTCACCGTGGCGGGGCAGGCGGACTTCAGCGATCGCCGATTGAACGGTGCCCTGGCGCTGCGCTCGTCCGCGCTGCGTCTGCGCGCGCGCGGTGTGGTCGATCTGGGCGAGAACCGGTTCGAGGGGTTGCGCGTCGATGCGCGGCTGCTCCGGCCCGAGGCCTTGTTCGTCAATATGAGCGGTGAGGCTATCGACTTGCGCCTCAGGCTGGACGGGGCGTTCGACCGCGCGGCCTTTGACTATCGCATGGCGGCGAACCGCTTCGCCTTTGGTCGGACGGGGTTTGAGAATGCGCAGGCGGTGGGGCGGGGGCAGCTCACAGGCGGCTGGCCGCTGACCCTGCCAATCCGCTTCACCGCCGCGCGCGTGACCGGCGTTGGAGACGCAGCGGGCGGCATCCTGCGCGGGCTGAGTGCGGCGGGCCATCTGCGCATCACGCCGCAGGCGATCATCGGGCAGAATCTGGCGCTGCATTCCGACAAGCTGTCGGGGCAGCTGGGGCTGACCATCGATCTGCGGACAGGGCGCTATGACGTACGACTCAACGGCGCATTGCAGCGCTACCTGATCCCAGGATTGGGGATCGTCGATGTCCGATCGACGCTGAACGCCGTGCCGGGCACTGATGGCCATGGCACGCGCGTCGTCGGGCGTGGCGAGGCGCAGGTGCGGCGGCTCGACAACGGCTTCCTGCGCTCGTTGGCGGGTGGTTTGCCGCATCTGGCGACGGATATCGAGCGGGGGCCCGACGGCATTTTCCATTTCCGTCGGCTGGTGCTGACCGGCCCCAAGATCCGCCTGACCGGGGAGGCGATCCGCCGGACCGACGGCACGTTCCGCTTCGTCGGCGGCGGGCGGCAGGCGAGTTATGGCCCGGTGCAGATGGTACTGGACGGGCGGATCGATCACCCGACGCTCGACCTGATCCTGGCCGCGCCCAATGCGGCGATGGGCCTGTCCGATGTCCGCGCGCATCTCGACCCGACCGATCAGGGCTTTGCCTTCCGCGCCGCTGGCGGCTCGCGACTGGGGCCGTTCCAGGCGAGCGGCGCAATCCTGTTGCCCAAGGGGCAGGAGGCGGTGGTCAAGTTCCAGCCGATCGCGGTTGCCGGCACCCGCGCGACGGGCGCGCTGACGGTCGGCGAGGGTGGCTTTACCGGGCGGTTGGACGTCGCTGGCGGCGGGCTGTCGGGCGAATTGCTCTTCCGCCCGGTCAGCGATGTTCAGCGGATCGAGGCCCATCTGGCGGCGCAGCAGGCGCAGTTGTCGGGCGTGACGGTGCGACAGGGACGGATCGATCTGGTCGCGTTGCTCGATCCCGCCGGCGCCTCGATCGAGGGAAGTGCCGTGGCGCAGGGCTTGCGGCACGGCGCCTTCAACATCGCCCGGCTGAACGGCACGGCGCGGTTGCGCGGCGGCACGGGCGAAGTGCGTGCCGGCATTTCGGGTTCGCGCGGTCGGGCCTTCTCGATCCAGACGGTAACCCAGGTTACGCCCGATCGACTGTCGATCGCCGCGCAAGGGACGCTGGATGGCCGGCCCTTGCAGTTGTTGTCGCCCGCCATCGTCACGCGCAGCGAGGATGGCTGGGCGCTGGCGCCGACACGGTTGAGCTTTGCCGGCGGCGGGGCCAAGATCGCCGGGCATTTCGACGCGGACAGCACCGAGATCGAGGCGGGGTTGACGCGGATGCCGCTGGCCGTGCTGGATATCGGCTATCCTGGCCTGGGGCTGGGGGGCAGCGCGAGCGGTACCCTGACCATCCGCCAGACCACGGGCGCGCCGACCGGCAAGGTCGACCTGACCATTCGCGGGCTGACCCGTGCCGGCCTGGTGCTGACGTCGCGGCCGATCGACATGGGTTTGGCGGGGGTGCTCTCCGCCGATCGACTGGGCGTGCGCGCGGTCATGGCGTCGGGCGGGCGGACCATCGGTCGGGCGCAGGCGCTGATCCAGCCATCGGGGCAGGGCGACTGGGCCAGCCGGATGCAGAACGGGCGGCTGATCGCACAGCTTCGCTATGCGGGGCCGGCCGATACGCTGTGGCGGCTGACCCGTGTGGAAATGTTCGATCTGTCCGGCCCGGTGGCGATTGGCGCGGACGTTGGCGGTACGCTCGCCGCGCCGGTCATTCGCGGGGCCGTTCGCGCGACGGGCGCGCGGATCGAGAGCGCGACCACCGGCACCGTGCTGACGGATGTCCAGGCGACCGGGCGCTTTGGCGGATCGCGCCTCGTCATCGATCGCTTTGCGGCCAAGGCCGGGCGGGACGGGCGGGTCAGCGGGACCGGCCAGTTCGAGTTCGCCGCCGCCAATGGCATCGGCCTCGACCTGTCGCTTCAGGCCGATCGCGCCGCGATGATTGCCCGCGACGATATCGCGGCGACCGTGTCGGGGCCGTTGGCGATCCATTCGGATGGTTCGGGCGGGACCATTTCGGGCGATGTGGTGCTCAACAGCAGCCGCTATCGCCTGGGCCGCGCGACGGCCGCGACGGCGGTGCCGCAGCTCAATATCCGTGAGATCAACATTCCCGGTGGCGGCGAGGAGGATGACGTGCCGCGCAAGCCCTGGACGCTGGCGATCCGCGCGCGGGCGCCGGGGGGATTGCTGGTCACCGGCCTCGGGCTCAACAGCGAATGGTCCGCCGATCTGAAGATCGGAGGCGAGCCGGTCAATCCGGCGATTACCGGTCAGGCGACCCTGATCCGTGGCGATTTCGAGTTCGCTGGCCGCGACTTCGATCTGTCGCGCGGGATCATCCGCTTTGGGGGAGAGGTGCCCGCCAATCCCGCGCTCGACATCGCCGCCAACGCCAATGTCCAGGGGCTTAGCGCGACGATCCGCGTGACCGGCACCGCGCTGAAGCCCGAAATTGGTTTTTCAAGCACCCCGGCCTTGCCCAACGACGAGCTGCTGTCGCGGCTGCTGTTCGGCACCTCGATCGCCAGCCTGTCCGCGCCAGAGGCGTTGCAACTGGCCGCCGCCGTCGCCGCGCTTCAGGATGGCGGCAATGGCCTCAACCCGATCAACGCGGTGCGGCGCGCGGCGGGGCTGGACCGGCTGCGCGTGCTACCCGCCGATGTGCAGCAGGGGCGCGGCACCTCGGTCGCGGCGGGCAAATATATCACCCGCCGCCTCTATGCCGAGATCATCACCGACGGGCAGGGCTATAGCGCGACCCAGGTCGAGTTTCAGGTGACGCGTTGGCTGTCGCTGCTCTCGACCATCTCCACCCTGGGGCGACAGAGCGTCAATGTGCGGATATCGAAAGACTATTGAGACGTTGGCGCGCCAGCCCCGCGAGCCCGCGAACGACAAGGAGCGATAACCATGGAAAAGACCGCCTTCATCGAACGGACCGGTGGGCCGGAGGTCATCCAGTGGCGCGACGCGGAGCTACCGCCGCCCGGTGCGGGCGAGGTGCGGATGCGGCATCATGCGGTCGGATTGAACTATATCGACACCTATCATCGCAGCGGGCTGTATCCGATCGATCTGCCGGGCGGCCTGGGATCGGAAGCGGCCGGCGTCGTCGAGGCAGTCGGTGAGGGGGTGACGGATTTCAAGGTCGGCGACCGGGTGGGCGTCTTCGGCCCGGCGCGCGGGGCCTATGCCACGGCTCGCAATGTCTCGGCCGATCTTTTGGTGCCGCTTCCTGAGGAGGTCGATGATCGCACGGCGGCGGCGATCCTGTTGAAGGGCACGACGACCGCCTTCCTGATCGAGGATTGCGCCAAGGTGCAGCCGGGCTGGACGGTGCTGGTCCATGCGGCGGCTGGCGGGGTCGGGCATCTGGCGGTGGGTTGGCTGAAGGCGATCGGCGCGACCGTGATCGGCACGGTGGGCAGCGAGGCCAAGGCCGAACGCGCGCGTGCGGCGGGAGCCGATCACGTCATCCTCAACCGTTCCGAGGATGTGGCGGCGCGCGTTCGGGACATCACTGGCGGGACAGGGGTCCCGGTCGTGCTCGACGGGGTCGGCAAGGCGACCTGGGAAGCCTCGCTGAACAGCGCGGCCCGGCGCGGGTTGGTGGTCAGCTTCGGCAATGCCTCGGGGCCGGTCGATGGCGTCAATCTGGGCATATTGGCGGCCAAGGGATCGCTGTTCGTCACCCGGCCGACCCTGTTCGACTATGCGCTGACGGCGGCGGACAAGCGGCGACTGGCCGAGCGGGTGTTCGCGATGCTGGCCAAGGGCGCGATCATACCAGAGATCGGGCAGGAATTCCCCCTGACCGATGCCGCCGAGGCGCACCGCGCGATTGAGGCGGGCGAGACGGTGGGGAGTACGGTGCTGATCCCGTGAGGGTGGGGGCGTGAGCTTCGACTTCGCTCAGCCTGAACGCAAGTTGGGAAGGACCCAGCCACCAACGCCGTTCAACCTGAGCGAAGTCGAAGCCCAAGGGATACACCCCGCCGCTAAACCCCGCTAACCTGACATCGAAATCCGCACCCGGAGACCAGAATGATCGCGCTCCTCCCGCTCGCCCTGCTCACCGCCCAGACCGCGCTCGCCGTACCCCCGGTACTGGCAACGACCGAAGCCCCCAAGCCCGTGATGGTCCGCGTGGCGATGCAGACCAGCCTCGGCCCGGTGGTCCTCGATCTCGACCGCACCCATGCGCCGATCACCACCGCCAATTTCCTGCGCTATGTCGATCAGCACCGGCTGGACGGCGTGACCTTCTATCGCTCGGTCCGCGTCGCGCCCGATTTCGGTTTCGTACAGTTCGGTATCCAGAACGAGCCCAAGCGTATCCTGCCGCCGATCGCGCATGAACCGACGACCAAGACCGGTATCAAGCATCTGAACGGTACCATCTCGATCGCGCGGCTCGCGCCGGGCTCGGCGCGCGGCGACTTCACGATCATGGTCGGGGATCAGCCCTCGCTCGATGCCGATCCGTCCAAGCCGGGCGACAATCTGGGCTATGCCGCCTTTGGCCATGTCGTCGAGGGGATGGACGTGATCCACAAGATCCTCGACCAGCCCGCCGACCCCGCCAAGGGCCCGTTCAAGGGCGAGATGCTGGCCGCGCCGGTGAAGATCCTCTCGGCCAAGCGGGTGGCCGTGGCCCCATAATATCGGGCGAGTGCGCCTCGAAAAGCCGGGCGCGACGGCATCACACCGCCGCGCCCATCCGGTCAGAACTCGAAGTGAAGCGTGCCGACCACCGTCCGGCCGTTTCCGAAGTTCAACCAGCCGCCATTCCTGATCCGCGGGGCCGACCAGACATTGCTGTAATAGCGCTTGTCGAGCAGGTTGGTCACATTGAGCTGGAAATAGGTCCTGGGCAGGCCGACGGCCCCCAGGCCGATCTGGGCGTCGAGGTCGACCAACGTATAGCCGGCGGAGACCGCATCATTCTCATCGGTGATGAAGCGATCGCCGACATGCTTGGCCGAGACGCCCATGACGAGGCTGGGCAGGGTGATCTGTGCGCGCGTGCCATATTGCCAATTGGGGGTGTCGACCAGTTGCTTGTCCTTGGTCGCGACCAAGACCGTCACACCGTCGGGGCCCATGATATTTTCCCGCAGCGTCGACTTCAGATAGGAGCCGAAGCCATAGAGGGAGAGCCACCGCGTCGGGGTGAGGGACAGGGTGGCATCGACGCCCTTGCTGTCGACCCGTCCGACATTGCGGCTGGCGCCAATCGTGCCGCCACCCTCCAGCGGTACGGTCGTGTTGACGATCCGGTTGTCGTAGCGGATGTACCATCCGCCCAGTTGCGCCTGGACGATGCCGGTGGTGTAGCGCAGGCCCGTGTCGAAGGAGTCGGTGCGCTCGGGGATCGCTTCCTGATCCTTACGCGAGATGACCTTGTCGTCATAAGAGTAAATGTCGGTGCTCGGTGCCGAAAAGCCGCGATTCCAGCTCGCATAGAGGCTAAGCGCCGGATCGATCTGCCACACCAGCCCGACATTGGGCAGGAACGCGCGATATTCGCGGATACGACCAACATAGGGCGGGCCGAACTTGGCGGTGCGGCTGTCGGCGGCGACCTGCTGTGCGGATTGCGAGGTGCAATAGGCCTCGCTGCCGCTTCCGGGGACCGTGTAGCAGGCGTTGTTCATGTTGCGGCGGTAGAAGGCCGCGCGCAGGCCGATGGTCAGCGACAGGCTGTCGTCGATCGGGCGGCCGCGATATTCGCCCGACACCTGGTGCAGGATCGAATAGGTCAGGCGATTGCGCTTGCTGAGCGGCTGGCCGGCGGCGTCCAGCGCCGCCGCGTCGCCGCTGAGTCCGCCGAAATAGGATTTGGGCCGGCCGTCGGGATAAAGGAAACCCGCTTCGCCGGTCTGCCGGGTACGGGCTCGATCCCAGGTATAGGCGAGGCGCACCAGATTGTCGGCGTCAATATCGTAGCGCAGACCGGCGATCGCGATCAAACGGTGGGTCTGCGTATTGGACGGATAGAAGAGCCGCACATAGTCGAGCAGATCGCCGTCACCGTTCAGGTCGCGTCCGGCCGCGCGGCCTGCGCCCATCCGCCCGAACTGGCGGCGCGAGACACCCGATTGCGTGGCGTTGGCATCGCTTTCGGCAAAGACGTTGGAGCCGCCGCCATTGGCCAGGGTATAGCTGTATCCGCCGTCCGCTGTGAAGGTCAGCCGATCGTTCAGCGTGAACAGGCTGTTGAAGCGCAGATTGCCCGTGTCGACCGGGTTCATGTTGATCTGGCGCACATTGGTGCAGAGCCGGCGATCGTCCTGAACCGTACCCGCGCCGGGGCGGGCGGAGGCGAGCGCGCATTCGTTGGAGTTGAAGAAGCCGCCCGTCGTCAGCACCTGATCATATTGCGCTCGGTTCAGATCGACGCGAACCGGATCGGCGGCGGTCGCCGTCTTGAGGGGAAGCGGGCCGCCCAGGATCGTATTGATCTGCGCCACCGATGGATTGCCATAGCCGGTGTTGCGATGCTGGTAGAAAAAGCCGGCCAGCGACACGAAATCCTTGCCCGCCCCCAGCGGCTGGTAAATGCGAGCATTATACTGGCTTTTGCGCACGATCGAGAACGGGAACAGATTGTAACGCTGATTGCTGGCCGACACCCAGGCGCGGGTGCCGCTCTCGTTCAGATTGCCCGTGTTGATCAGGCCGAAGACGCGGTTCATGTTGCCCCGCCCGTGCGAATAGACCCCCATCGCGCTGAGCTTCTCGGTCGGCATGATCGTGCGATAGTTGACGGTCCCGCCCGAGGCGCTCGCGGTCGGCGTGTCGACGTCGGTCGAGCCGAAGCTGACATTGACGGACTGCACCAGTTCGGGGTCGACCTGCTGGGCGGAATAGATGGCATAGTTGCCGGCGTCGTTCAGCGGCAGGCCGTCGAAGGTGAAGGCGATGCGCGACTGGTCGAAACCGCGAATGCGGATCGTGCCGCCATTGCCGCCATAGGGATCGCTGGCGACATAGTTGACGCCGGGCACGAGGTTGATCGCATTGAAGATCGACTGACCGGGAACGGTATGTTCGATATAATCCTGGGTCACGACTGCCCGTGCCTTGGGCGCGTTGGACATTTCGATACCGGTGGTCACCGTTTTCTGGCCCGTGACGACGATGTCTTCTTGCGCCTGATCCTCGGCGGCGATCGTGCCGGCCGTCTGGGCGATGGCGATATGCGACGTGAACAGCATCAGGCACGCGCTGCCGGCCCCGGCGGCGCGGATAACAGTCAGTTTCATGCAAGGTCCCCCGGGCATTGATTGCCCTTGGGCGCCGCCTAGTTCTGACTTATGTCAAATTCATTGCGTTTTTCATATATAAAAATGAAACTGGTAATGAAATGGCGAGCGGTGGAAACGTTTTCGCAAATTGTAAAATGCATGTCTATCCTGGGCGACGCCGGGTGGCCTCGCTTCGTTTGACCCGGCGAAGCTGCGTAATGCCATCCCGCTTGGGGGGATGACGAGAGAAGGCGATTTCCTACCGCCTACTTCAGGCTGGCGTGGAAAGAATGGCTGGAGGCCGAGATATCCCGATCCGGCCTTCGATCTGTTGCTTTGACGCGCGAGGGATCGGCTGAATATCGCTCGACCGGGGGCAAGGCAAATTGGTCTACTAGTGGGCGAAGCGCATGGACATGCGTTGGCGTAAGTGACCGTTTTCTTGGAAACACCAGAAACAGCGCGCGCGCCGATGGGCCGCGCATCCGATCAGCGCGATGCCGATCCTCCATTCCCTACTATCATGACGGTCTGCGCTGCCCAAAAAGAAAGGGGCCTTGCGGCCCCTTTCCCGTAGTGACATCGATCAGGGCTGAAATCAGCCGCTGTAATACATGTCGTATTCGACCGGGCTGGGGGTCATTTCCCAGCGCATCACTTCGCTCATCTTCAGCTCGATATAGCTCTCGATCTGGTCCTTGGTGAACACGTCGCCCTTCAGCAGGAAGTCGTGGTCGGCGGCCAGCGAGTCGAGCGCTTCACGGAGCGAACCGGCGACGGTCGGAACCTGGGCCAGTTCGGCGGGCGGCAGGTCGTACAGGTTCTTGTCCATCGCTTCGCCCGGATGGATCTTGTTCTGGATGCCGTCCAGACCCGCCATCAGCAGCGCGGCATAGGCGAGATACGGGTTGGCCAGTGCGTCGGGGAAGCGCACTTCGACGCGCTTCGACTTCGGACCGGTGCCGTACGGAATGCGGCACGAGGCCGAGCGGTTGCGCGCCGAATAGGCGAGCAGCACCGGCGCTTCGTAACCCGGGACCAGACGCTTGTAGCTGTTGGTGGTCGGGTTGGTGAAGGCGTTCACCGCCTTGGCATGCTTGATGATGCCGCCGATGAAGTACAGGCAGGTTTCCGACAGACCCGCATAGCCGTTGCCGGCGAACAGCGGGGTCTTGCCTTCCCAGATCGAGAAGTGGGTGTGCATGCCCGAGCCATTATCTTCCTTGATCGGCTTGGGCATGAAGGTCGCGGTCTTGCCGTACGCATGGGCGACCTGATGCACGACATACTTGTAGATCTGCATGCGGTCGGCGGTCTGGGTCAGCGTGCCGAAGGTCAGGCCCAGCTCGTGCTGCGCGGCGGCGACCTCATGGTGGTGCTTGTCGCAGGGCAGACCCATTTCGAGCATGGTGGTGACCATCTCGCCACGGATATCGACCGCAGAGTCGACCGGCGCGACGGGGAAGTAACCGCCCTTGGCGCGGGGACGGTGGCCGAGATTGCCGCCTTCATATTCGCGGCCGGTGTTGGTCGGCAGCTCGATATCGTCGATCTTGAAGTAGGACGACGAATAGTTGGTGTCGAACTGCACGTCGTCGAACATGAAGAATTCGGCTTCCGGGCCGACATAGACGGTGTCGCCGATGCCGGTGGTCTTCACGAACGCCTCGGCGCGCTTGGCGGTCGAGCGCGGATCGCGGGCGTACAGCTCGCCGGTCGACGGCTCGACCACGTCGCAGAACACGATCAGCATCGGGGTCGCCGAGAAGGGATCGGTGTAAACGGCGTCGAGGTCCGGCTTCAGGACCATGTCCGACTCGTTGATCGCCTTCCAGCCCTCGATCGACGAACCGTCGAACATCAGGCCGTCGGTCAGTTCATCCTCACCCAGGATCGAGGCGACCATGGTCAGGTGCTGCCACTTGCCCTTGGGATCGGTGAAACGCAGGTCGATCCACTCGATCTCCTCGTCCTTGATCTTCTTCAGGATGTCGCTGGCCGTATTCGCCATGTGCCGTTCTCTCTCTGCTTGTGGCCGCCACCCGGAAGAAAACCGGGGCCGGTTTTACGATTTTAGACGGGCTGGGTGTCAGCCCGGTGACGTTTTCGGGGCGGGGTGCGTCAGATCGCCGCGTCGTCGCGCTCGCCGGTGCGGATGCGTAGCGCCGTCTCGACCGGGATCACGAAGATCTTGCCATCGCCGATGCGTCCCGTCTGGGCCGCCGCCGCGATCGCCTCCACCACGCGTTCGGCCAGGCCGTCTTCGACCACCACCTCCAGCTTCACCTTCGGCAGGAAGTCGACGACATATTCGGCACCGCGATAAAGCTCAGTATGCCCCTTCTGGCGGCCGAAGCCCTTGGCCTCGGTGACGGTGATGCCGGACACGCCGATCTCATGCAGCGCTTCCTTCACCTCATCGAGCTTGAAGGGCTTGATGATCGCCTCAATCTTTTTCACGAGTCTGACTGTCCCCGATGGTGTTCGAACCCTCGCCCGATCTCACGCGTTGCAGAGATCGTGCCAATTGCCGGTCCCTCCTGAGAGGGTAAGAAATGGATCATATTTCCGCCTGAAAAGCGGGCATGATGGCGGAAGCTGCTCAATTTGCAGGCAGCAATCACAATATGCCCCGAACCGCCTCGGGCGGACGACCGATGACGACGCCCTTGTCGGTTTCGACCAGCGGGCGCTCGATCAAGATCGGGTTGACGGCCATCGCGGCCAGGATCGTCGCGTCATCCGCGCCAGACAAGGCCTTGGCCTCCGCTTCGGCCTTGCGCAAACCATCGCGAGGCGTGAGTCCGCCCTTGGCGTAGAGCCGGGCCAGTTCCTCCGCCGAGGGGGGCGTCTTCAGATATTCGACGATCGTCACATCGGCGCCTGCATCTTGAAGCAGGGCCAGCGCCTCGCGGGATTTGGAACAGCGCGGATTGTGGAGGATCGTTGCCTTCATCGCCGATGCTTTTGGCATGGACGGCGGCGATTGTGGAGGGGTTAATCCCTGTCATCGGCCATAAAAAAGCCCCCTCCCGGCTGGGAAGGGGGCTCTTTCATGATCCGTGATCCCGGCTTACGCCAATGGGACGTTTTTGGAGGTCAGGCGCCTTGCTTGGCCAGCCATTCCTCCAGCCACTTGATGGTATAGTCGCCCTTCAGGAACTCCGGATCGTCCAGCAGTGCCTGGTGCAGCGGGATGGTGGTCTTCATCCCTTCGATCACGAACTCTTCCAGCGCGCGGCGCAGACGGCGCAGCGCGCCCTCGCGGGTCGTGCCGTACACGATCAGCTTGGCGATCATGCTGTCGTAATAAGGCGGGACCTTATAGCCCTGATACAGCCCGCTATCGACGCGGACATGCATGCCGCCCGGTGCATGATACATCTTCACCGTGCCCGGCGAGGGGGCGAAGGTGCGCGGGTCTTCGGCGTTGATGCGGCACTCGATGGCGTGGCCACGGAACTGCACATCTTCCTGTCGCAGCGTCAGCGGATGACCCTCGGCCACGCGGATCTGTTCGCGCACCAGGTCCAGGCCGGTGATCATCTCTGTGACGGGATGTTCGACCTGCAGGCGGGTGTTCATTTCGATGAAATAGAACTCGCCATTTTCCCACAGGAACTCGATCGTGCCCGCACCGCGATAGCCCATGTCGGCCATCGCCTTGGCGACCACGCCGCCCATGCGCGCGCGCTCCTCGGCCGTGATGATCGGCGAAGGGGCTTCCTCCAGCACCTTCTGGTGACGGCGCTGGAGCGAGCAGTCGCGCTCGCCCAGATGGATCGCCTGGCCGTTGCCGTCGCCGAACACCTGGAATTCGATATGCCGGGGGTTGCCCAGATATTTTTCCATGTAGACGGTCGCATCGCCGAACGCGGCCTTTGCCTCCGAGCCCGCCTGCTGCATCAGCGTTTCGAGCTGGTCCTCGGAGGGCACGACCTTCATGCCGCGACCGCCGCCGCCCGATGCCGCCTTGATGAGCACGGGATAGCCGATCTCGGCCGCGAGCGCCTTGGCCTCCTCGACATCCGTGATCGCGCCGTCGGAACCGGGAACCAGCGGCAGGCCGAGTGCGCCGGCGGTGCGCTTGGCCTCCACCTTGTCGCCCATGATCCGGATATGCTCGGGCTTCGGGCCGACGAAGATCAGGCCGTGCGCCTCGACGATCTCGGCGAACTTGGCATTCTCGGACAGAAAGCCGTAACCGGGGTGGATCGCGTCGGCGCCCGAAATCTCGGCGGCCGAGATGATGTTGGGGATGTTGAGATAGCTGTCGGTCGCCGAGGGCGGACCGATGCACACCGCCTGGTCGGCGAGGCGCACATGCATGGCATCGGCGTCGGCCGTGGAGTGCACGGCGACGGTCTCGATCCCCATCTCGTGACAGGCGCGGTGGATGCGAAGCGCAATCTCGCCGCGATTGGCGATCAGGAGTTTCTTGATCTGCGCCAAGGCGGCTTACTCGACGACGATCAGGGGCTGGTCGAACTCGACCGGCTGGCCATTTTCGACCAGCACGGCGGTGACGGTGCCGGCGGCGGTGGCGGTGATCGGGTTCATCACCTTCATCGCCTCGACGATCAGCAGCGTGTCGCCGGCCGATACCTTCTGGCCCACGCCCGCAAAGGGCTTGGCGCCCGGTTCGGCCGCCAGATAGACGGTGCCGACCATCGGCGACTTCACCGCATTGGCCGAGACGGCCGGTGCCGCGGCCTCCGCCGGAGCGGCCGCCGCGACGGGGGCAGCAGCAGCCGGAGCCGGCGCGGCGGCGACGGGCGCAGGCGCATAGGCCATCTGCGCGGCCGGTGCCGCCTTGCGCGCGACGCGAATCTTGCGGTCGCCATGCTCGACCTCGATCTCGGTCAGGGCGGTGGCGTCGAGCAGCTCGGCGAGCTGACGGACGAGGTCGACATCGACCTTCATCGCTTGTTCAGTCTTTTCGGTCATGGGACGCGCTCCTGTCAGAACCGGGCCGCCGCTTCAAGCGCGAGCAGATAGGAATGCGCGCCAAAGCCTGCGATTGTGCCTTTCGCGGCACGCCCGATATAGCTCTCATGACGGAAAGACTCCCGCGCATGAGGGTTGGATAGGTGAACTTCGATCACCGGCGTCGTCACCGACTTGATCGCGTCATGGATCGCGATCGAGGTGTGGGTGAAGCCCCCGGCATTGAGCAGCACGGCCTTGGCCTCATAAGCCTGGGCCTCGTGCAGCCAGTCGATCAGATGGCCTTCATGGTTGGATTGACGCATGTCGATCTCCAGATCGAGCTCGCGTGCCCGATCCTCGAGCATCCCCGCAATATCGTCCAGCGTGTCATGGCCATAGATATGCGGCTCGCGCAGGCCGAGCAGGTTCAGGTTCGGCCCGTTGAGGACATAGACGGTCGCGGGCATCCGCACTCCCATGGTTGCGGCTCGGGGTGGCCGAGCCTAGATCGAGAGCCTTCCTTAACCGCATGCCCTATCCCACGTCGAGCGGGCAGCGACTTGCATGGTAAGTGACACACATATGCCCCATACCGATGGAACCGTGACGATCACCGTGAATGGCGAGCATAAGCGAGTCGCTGCCGGGCTGTCGCTGGCCGATCTGGCGAGCCAGTTGGGTCTGGTGCCCGAAAAGGTGGCGGTGGAGCGCAATCTGGAGGTCGTGCCGCGCTCGACGCTGGCGCAGGTGCAGGTCGAGGATGGCGACGAGATCGAGATCGTGCATTTCGTCGGCGGCGGTGATCACGCGGCGGCGGTAACGGCGGACGATTCGTGGGAAGTTGCCGGGCAGCGTTTCCGCTCGCGCCTGATCGTCGGCACCGGCAAGTATAAGGATTTCGCGCAGAACGCCGCTGCGGTCGAGGCGGCGGGGGCGGAGATCGTCACGGTGGCGGTGCGCCGGGTCAATGTGTCGGACCGCAATGCGCCGATGCTGACCGACTATATCGACCCCAAGAAGATCACCTATCTGCCCAATACCGCAGGTTGTTTCACCGCTGAGGATGCGATCCGTACGTTGCGGCTGGCGCGTGAGGCCGGGGGCTGGGACCTGGTCAAGCTGGAGGTGCTGGGCGAGGCGCGGACGCTTTACCCGGATATGGTGGAGACGCTGCGCGCGACCGAAATCCTGGCCAAGGAAGGTTTCAAGCCGATGGTCTATTGCGTCGACGATCCCATCGCCGCCAAGCGGCTGGAGGATGTCGGCGCGGTCGCAATCATGCCGCTCGGCGCACCGATCGGGTCGGGGCTGGGCATTCAGAACAAGGTGACGATTCGCCTGATCGTGGAAGGCGCCAAGGTCCCTGTATTGGTCGATGCGGGTGTCGGCACCGCGTCAGAGGCGGCGGTGGCGATGGAGCTGGGTTGCGATGGCGTGCTGATGAACACCGCCATCGCCGAGGCGAAGGACCCAGTGATGATGGCCCAGGCGATGAAAGCCGGGGTCGAGGCAGGCAGGCTGGCCTATCGCGCTGGGCGCATGGGCCAGCGCCGCTATGCCGATCCGTCGAGTCCGCTCGCCGGCCTTATCTGAAATTAATTTCAGGGAACTCCGGGCGTAACGAACCGTTATTTATCCGAGTGTTCAACGGGATCGGATGATCCCCAGTAAATGGAGGCCGCTATGGGTGAGCTCGTCGACAAGATCAAGGGCAACGTCAACGAACTGGTTGGCAAGGCCAAGGAAAAGCTTGGTGAGCACAATCATGACGCCGACATGCAGGCGGAAGGCCAGGCTCAGCAGGTTGAAGGCAAGGGCCAGCAGCTTAAGGGCTCCGTCAAAGGCGCTCTTGGCGACAACATCTGAACCTGCTAATCGCTTTCTGACTAAAGCAATCAGCAACGAACTCGCCGCCCCGGTCATGCCGGGGCGGTTTTCTTTTGCCTGAGCGGAACAGGTCGGAGAACCTAGATTTATGGTAGCGTTATTATAACGGCGCAAGATTTTGATTTATCCAGCGTCTCTATAGCCTTGTCATTGTCGGTTGCGGAGGATGATCCATCCGTGGGACGGAGGGGGGCGCTAACGCTGGGGATAATGGTGCGTCATCGGCACGACAGCCCGCCCACCTGTCATTATCCTCGCAAGGCGGAGGTCAGCGGCCCGCGATTCGCGACAGAGTCGTCGCGGGGGTGATCACCTTAATATCCGTCTTCAGGTGGAGCAGGCGCACGCCCGTCTCCGCCATCGCGCGGGTGAGGGCGGGCGCGAACTCCTCGGTCCGCGTCACCGTCTCGCTCCAGCAGCCATAGGCCCGCGCCAGCGCCGCGAAATCGGGATTGGCGAGCCCGGTGCCTGCCACCCGGCCGGGATATTCGCGTTCCTGATGCATGCGGATCGTGCCGTAACCGCCATTGTCGACGACGATCACCAGCATCGACGCGCCATGCTGCACGGCGGTGGCCAGTTCCTGTCCGTTCATCAGGAAGCAGCCATCGCCGGCCAGCGCGACGACCATGCGATCCGGATGGCGCAGCGCGGCGGCGGTGGCGGCGGGCACGCCATAGCCCATCGCGCCGCAGGTCGGCGCCAACTGGCATTCCGGCTCATAACGCCAATAGCGATGCCACCATCCCGAATAATTGCCCGCGCCGTTGCAGATGATCGTCGCGGCGGGAAGCGTCTGGCGCATGGCGGCGACGCATTGACCGAGGTCGAGCGCGACGCCCTCGCGCGGTGCCGGTTCCGACCAGGCGAGATACTCCGCATGCGCCTCCGCCCCGGAGAAATGCGTCGCGCCATAATCCTTGGCAAGCGCATGAAGCTTCGTCGCCGCTTCGAGGATGTCGGAGCAGATCGCGACATCGGTGCGATAGACGCTGTGCAGCTCTTCCGGGTCCGGATGGACATGGACCAGCTTCTGCCCCGGATGGTCGGGCGTGACCAAGCCATAGCCGTCGGTGGTGGCCTCGCCCAGCCGCGCGCCCAGCACGATCAGCAGATCGGCCTCGCGCACTCGGGCGACGAGGGCAGGGTTGGGACCATAGCCGAGATTGCCGGCATAGACCGAACAGTCGGCGGACACGGCGTCCTGCCGTCGAAACGCCGCCACCAGCGGGATGCCGGCGGTTTCGCCCCATTGGGTGACCATGCGGGTAGCATCGTCATTCCAATGGGCGCCGCCGATGATCGCGACCGGGCGCTTGGCCTGGCGGATCAGGTCCTGCACCGCCATGGCATCCGTAATCAGCGTATCCTGCGATGGCCGCGCGATCCGGGGGCGGGGGGTACCCTCCACCATGTCGCACAGCATATCCTCGGGCAAGGCGAGGACCACAGGGCCCGGCCGCCCGCTCATGGCGGTGGCGTAGGCCCGGGCGACATATTCGGGGATTCGCTTGGCATCGTCGATCCGCGCGGCCCATTTGGTCAGCGGTGCGAACATCGCCTGGAAATCGACTTCCTGGAACGCCTCGCGATCGCGCGTACCCCGGTCGACATCGCCGATGAACAGGATCATCGGTTGCGAATCCTGTCGCGCGACATGCACGCCGATCGCCGCGTTGGTGGCGCCCGGACCGCGCGTGACGAAGGCCACGCCCGGCCGCCCGGTCAACGTCCCGTCGGCGCACGCCATGAAGGTCACGCCGCCTTCCTGCCGACAGGTCACCAGATCGATATCCGGCGTGTCGTGCAGCGCGTCGAGCACCGCCAGGAAGCTCTCCCCCGGCACGGTGAAGATACGGTCGCACCCCTGTTCGAGAAGCGCATCGACAAGCAGGCGTCCGCCGGTTTTCAAGCTCATGGCGCCAAGCCTAGCCGCGCTTTGTTGCAAAGCGCAAACGCCGGGTTGACCCGGCTCCATGCCTCCGCCTAACGCTCGGGCAAATTCAGGGAGGACGCCCATGCAGAAGCTTTATCCCGACGCGGCCGCCGCGCTCGACGGTCTGCTCCATGACGGCATGACGATCTGCGCGGGCGGGTTCGGCCTGTGCGGTATTCCCGAGCGCCTGATCGACGCGATCGAGGCGGCGGGCACCAGGGACCTGACCATCGCCAGCAACAATGCCGGGATCGACGGCGTCGGCCTGGGCAAGCTGCTCCGCTCGCATCAGGTGAAGAAGATGATCTCTTCCTATGTCGGTGAGAACAAGGAGTTCGAGCGGCAATATCTGTCCGGCGAGCTGGAGGTCGAGTTCTGCCCGCAGGGGACGCTTGCCGAGCGTTGCCGCGCGGGGGGCGCCGGCATTCCCGGCTTCTACACCAAGACCGGCGTCGGGACCAAGGTGGCCGAGGGCAAGGAAGTGAAGAGCTTCGACGGCGAAGATTATATCCTCGAACGCGGTATCCGCGCCGACCTGTCGATCATCAAGGGGTGGAAGGCCGATGAGGCCGGGAACCTGATCTTCCGCAAGACCGCGCGCAACTTCAACCAGCCGATGGCGACCGCGGGCCGCATCTGCGTCGCCGAAGTGGAAGAGGTGGTGCCGGTCGGCTCGCTCGATCCCGATCAGATCCATCTGCCCGGCATTTATGTGAAGCGGATGATCGTCGGGGCGCCGTATGACAAGAAGATCGAGTTCCGCACGGTTCGCGAGCGGGCTTGAGGGCATGGGGAGGGGGCTTTGCGGCAGCGCCCCCTTTTCTGTTCGGATGGCGTCAAATCCTGCCGCTGACATGGGGGGAAGACATGGCGAAGGTTCATAGGTTCGGAGTGCGCGGTTGGGTTGCCGGCGTGACGGCGGTCGCCGCCGGGCTTTCGCTGTCCGGTTGCGTCGTCGCGGTCGGCAACAACAGCCCTGCGTCCTTATCGCCTGCCGCCGCCAACACCAAGCTGGCTGGGATGCAGTATCTTTATGGCTCGGTAGAGGCCGATGCGATCTCGCGCCAAGCCTGGAACGCGCTCGTCTCCTATGCCGCCGACCGAGTGCGCCGGCCGCAAGCCGACAGCGTCGTGTTGGCGCAGGGTTCGAGCCTCGAAAGCCCCCGCTTCGTCCCTTGCGCGGGCAAGCGCCCGGCGGCGGTCTTCGACGTCGACGAGACGGTGCTCCTGAATCTCGGTTTTGAATATGACGATCTGACCGGCCGTTCCGACCGCGACTTCTCCGGCCGTTGGCGTGCCTGGGAGCAGAGCGACGGCCATGCCGTCCTGCCGACGCCCGGCGCGGTGGCGGCCATCGCCGATCTGCGCGCGATGGGCGTGACCGTGATCTTCAACACCAATCGCGACGATCCTGCCGGGGCAGCGCGCGTGATTGATGCGGCCGGGCTGGGCCCGGCGGTACATGGCGACACGCTGTTCGTGCGCCCCGACACCGGCAACGGCGACAATAAGGACCCGCGCCGCTGGCAGATCGCACAGCGCTATTGCGTGATCGCCATGGGCGGTGACCAGCTGGGCGATTTCAGCGAGTTGTTCAACACGTCGGCTACGGTGGCGCAACGTCGCGCCCGCGCCGACGGCCCGCGCATCGCGGCGCTGTGGGGGCGCGGCTGGTTCGTCTTTCCGAACCCCGTCTACGGCAAGGCGCTGAAGGGCAGTGCCGACGACATCTTCCCCGCCGACCGGCGGTGGCATCCGACAGGAGAGCAGTGATGGCCTGGACCCGCGACGAAATGGCCGCCCGTGCGGCCAAGGAACTGAAGGATGGTTTCTACGTCAATCTCGGCATCGGTATCCCGACGCTGGTCGCCAACCATATCCCGCCAGGGGTTGAGGTCACGCTGCAATCCGAAAACGGGATGCTCGGCATCGGGCCGTTCCCCTATGACGACGAAGTCGATCCCGACCTCATCAACGCGGGCAAGCAGACGATCAGCGAACTGCCGCACTCGGTCTATTTCTCGTCGGCCGACAGCTTCGCGATGATCCGGGGCGGGCATATCGACCTGACCGTGCTGGGCGCGATGGAAGTGTCCGAAGGCGGCGACATCGCCAACTGGATGATCCCCGGCAAGATGATCAAGGGCATGGGCGGCGCGATGGATCTTGTCGCGGGCGTCAAGAAGATCATCGTGGTGATGGAGCACAACGCCAAGGACGGCAGCCCTAAGTTCATCTCCGAATGCACCCTGCCGCTGACCGGGCGCAACGTCGTCGACATGATCGTCACCGATCTGGCGGTGTTCCAGCGTCCCGATCATGACAGCGCCTTCCGCCTGATCGAGTGTGCGCCGGGCGTGACGGCGGACGAGATCGCCGCCAAGACCACGGCGAAGTTCGAACGCTGATGGCCTATACCCTCATCACCGCGAACCGGAATTATTCCAGTTGGTCACTGCGTCCCTGGCTGTTGATGAAGGCGCTGGGGATCGATTTCAGCGATCGGATCGATCCGTTCCAGGCGGTGGAAAATTACGAGGCGTTCCGCGCCTTCTCCCCGACGGGGCAGGTGCCGGTGCTGCTCGACGGCGAGCGGACGGTGTGGGATTCGTTGGGCATTGCGCTCTATTTGGCCGAGCGGCATGCCGGTGTCTGGCCGGAGGATGAAGCGGCGCGCGCCTGGGCGATGTGCGCGGTGACGGAGATGCATGGCGGCTTCGCAGCGCTGCGGGCCGAGCGGACGATGAATGTCGGTGTGCGGGTCGACGCCACGCCGCCATCGCCCCGGTTGGAGCGCGATGTCGCCCGGCTGGCGGAATTGTGGGGCGAGGGGCTGTCGCGCTTCGGTGGGCCCTGGCTCGCGGGCGAGCGCTTCTGCGCAGTGGATGCGTTCTTCGCACCGGTGGCGTTTCGGGTGCGGACCTATGGCATCGATGTCGGGGCGGCGGGCGCGACCTGGGTCGAGACGGTTCTGGTGCATCCGGCGGTGAAGGATTGGGAGGCCCAGGCGCTGGCGGAGACGTGGCGCGAGGCGGGCCATGAGGCGGAACTGGCCGAATGTGGGGTTGTAGTGGCGGACTACCGCACGAAGGGATGAGTGCGGGACGTGGCCTTCGACTTCGCTCAGGCTGAACGGAGGTTGTAGAAGGCCACTTCCCCCGTTCCGTGCAGCCTAAGCGAATTCGAAGGCCAAGGGAAACCCTCGTCAAATCGAAATAACATTGCGCAAAGCCTTTGCGTTTCGCACCTTTTCGGATAACAGCGCCGCATCATGGCCCAACGACCCCAGACTCTGTACGAGAAGATCTGGGCCGCGCACGTTGTCGAACGGCGGCCCGATGGCACCTGCCTCATCTATATCGACCGCCATCTCGTTCATGAGGTGACCAGCCCCCAGGCGTTCGAGGGGCTTCGTGCGGCCGGGCGCAAGGTGCGTCGTCCAGAATTGACGCTGGCGGTGCCCGACCATAATCTGCCCACGACGCCGCGTGTCGACGCGAATGGCCGCCTGCTGCCCATCGCCGATCCGGAAAGCGCGCAGCAGTTGGAGGCGCTTCGCCGCAACACCGCCGAATTCGGCATCGACTATATCGACGCGACCGCGGCGGCGCAGGGCATCGTCCATGTCGTCGGGCCGGAACAGGGCTTTACCTTGCCCGGCACGACCTTGGTGTGTGGCGACAGCCATACCTCGGCGCATGGCGCATTGGGCGCGCTGGCCTTCGGCATCGGCACGTCGGAGGTCGAGCATGTGCTCGCCACCCAGACCTTGCTGCTCTCGCCCTCCAAGACGATGGAAGTGCGCGTCGATGGCACGCTGGGTTATGGCGTGTCGGCCAAGGACGTGGTGTTGGCGATCATCGGCAAGATCGGTGCGGCGGGCGGCACCGGCCATGTCATCGAGTTCACCGGCAGCGTCATTCGCAACCTATCGGTCGAAGGTCGCCTGACCATCGCCAACATGTCGATCGAGGGCGGTGCGCGCGCCGGCCTGATCGCGCCGGACGAGACGACCTTCGCCTATCTGAAGGGCCGCCCAATGGCGCCACAGGGCGAGGATTGGGACAAGGCGGTGGCTTGGTGGCGGACTCTGCCCAGCGATCCGGCTGCGGTCTACGACAAGGTTGTCACGCTCGACGCGGCCGATATCGCGCCCAACCTGACCTGGGGCACCAGTCCCGAGGATGTGGTGCCGATCACCGGCATCGTGCCCGATCCCGACAGCTTTGCCGATGCCTCCAAGCGAGCGGCGGCGCGCAAGTCGCTGGAGTACATGGGGCTGGAGCCGGGTACTGCGATGCAGGACATCGGCGTCCAGCATGTCTTCATCGGCAGTTGCACCAACAGCCGCATCGAGGATCTGCGCGCCGCCGCTGCCGTGGCGCGCGACCGCAAGGTGGCGGACGGCGTCCGCGCGCTGGTCGTCCCCGGATCGGGGCTCGTCAAGCGTCAGGCCGAGGCCGAGGGGCTCGACCGGGTGTTTCTCCAGGCCGGCTTCGAATGGCGCGAGCCGGGCTGTTCCATGTGCCTGGCGATGAATCCGGACAAGGTGCCGGCAGGCGAGCGCTGCGCCTCCACTTCCAACCGTAACTTTGTCGGGCGTCAGGGGCCCGGCGCTCGGACCCATCTCCTGTCGCCAGCCATGGCGGCGGCTGCGGCCGTGACCGGGCGCCTTTCTGACGTTAGAGAGTTGATGGTCCAGGATTTCCGCCATGAAGACAGGGGAGTGATGGCATCATGAAGCATGTATTGGTTCTGCTCGTAACCGGCGCCGTGCTGTGCGGTGCCGCTGCCTATGCCGCCGGGATCGCGTCGCGCCCCGCCACGGCCGAACACACGCGCTAAGGCCTGGGCCTGGTCGTCGTCGCTATCGGGGATAGCGGGCGGTCCGGCGGGTCGAAGGACAGGAATTGGAATGAACCCGGTTACGACCGTATCCGGCACCGCCTATCCCTGGGGTGCCAAGAATATCGACACCGACGTCATCATCCCGGCGCATTGGTTGAAGACGATCACGCGTGTTGGCCTGGGACGAGGCGCGTTCGAGACGGTACGGGCGCAGCCAGGCAATATCTTTGACGACCCGCGCTATGCCGGTGCGCCGATCCTGATCGCGGGCGACAATTTCGGCTGCGGGTCCAGTCGCGAACATGCTGCCTGGGCGCTGGCCGATATGGGGATCCAGGCGGTCATCGCGCCGAGCTTTTCGGATATCTTCTCGGGTAACGCTTTCAAGAACGGCATCGTCCCGGTCGTCCTTCCGCAAGAGGCGATCGATCGTTTGGTCGAGGTCGCACAGGATCAGCCGATCACGGTTGATCTGGAGACGATGACCGTCACAACGCCGTTTCAGGATCGCTTTGCGTTCGAGCTGGATCCGTTTCGGCGCGAGTGCCTGATGAATGGCCTCGACGAGATCGGCCTTACGCTCGAGCGTGGCGATGCCATTGCCAGTTATGAAGGCGAGATGACACAGGGGCGGCCTTGGATCGAGGGCCGTGCGCGGCTGGGCCAAACGCTATCGTAAGACTCTCAGGCGCGCGATTATTGCGCCGGTTACGATTGGACTGAACCACGAACGGCGCTCCGAGAGATCGGGGCGCCGTTCGATGTAATGATCGATCAGTGCGCGACGGCGACGACGCCGGCGATGACCGCCCAGATGGCCAGCGATCCGATCATGCCGTTGACGATCCCCGTCATCGGGGGCGATTGCCGCGGCTCGTCGCGGGGCGGAATGGGCAGAGGGTCACGCATAACACTCTCTCCTAAAGTTGGGCGGTTGATCCCGGTTGAGCCGGTGTTCCGCCTGCTGTCATTTCACTTACATTACGTTTCACATGCCATTTCGTTCCGGTCGCGTTCACAGGCGGAAAGCGTGGCTGGCGGCTTGGTGGCGCGGATCGGTTGCGTGCGTGGCCGGCCATGCCTATCTCAGGCCAATGTTCATATGCCCGTGAGCGGGCAGGGGGATGGCGGATCGATGGATAGTTTTGACGAGCGCAGGCGCGGATTTGAGGCCAAGTTCGTGGCCGACCAGGACATGGTGTTCCGCATCACGGCGCGCCGCAATCGGCTGGTTGCGCAATGGGCGGCCGAGCGCATGAAGCTGACCCCCGCCGAAACTGATGCCTATGCCAAGGCCGTCGTTCAGGCCGATTTCGAGGAAGCGGGCGATGAGGATGTCATCCGCAAGCTGCTGGGTGACCTGACCGCCGCCGGTATCGATGTCGACGAGGCCGAGGTTCGCCGCGCGCTTGACGAGCAGATGGTCGAGGCGCGCCGCCAGTTGATGGAGAGCCGCTGACATGCCGATGGCCGCCGACGATATCGCCGCGATGATCCGCGCCGCCATTCCGGACGCCACGGTCGAGATCACCGACCTGGCCGGGGACGGCGATCACTATGCCGCGCACGTTACCGCCGCCAGCTTTGCGGGGATGAGCCGGGTCGCACGGACTCGCGCCGTCTATGCCGCGCTCGGCGGGCGCATGGGGGGTGAGCTTCACGCCCTGCAATTGACCACCGCGGTACCGGCCGACGCGGCCACCGCCTGATCCCTTTCCAAGGAAGACCGATATGACCGACGATACGAATGCGCGGATCGATGCGCTGGTGAAGGCCAACCCTGTCCTGCTGTTCATGAAGGGCACGCCCCTGTTCCCGCAGTGCGGCTTTTCCAGCCGCGCCGTGGCGATCCTCAACCATCTCGACGTGCCGTTCGAGAGCGTCGACGTGCTTCAGGACCAGGGGATCCGTCAGGGCATAAAGGCCTATTCCGACTGGCCGACCATTCCGCAGCTCTACGTCAATGGCGAGTTCGTCGGCGGATCGGACATCATGATGGAGATGTATGAGAGCGGCGAACTGGCCGAACTGGTGCAGGACGTGAAGACGGCCTGATCATCAATCTTTAGGCATGAGAAATGAGGGAGGCCGGGTTTCGATCCGGCCTCCTTTTTCATTCCTCCCCTTGCAGGGGAGGTGGCAGCGTGCAGCGCTGACGGAGGGGTACCACGGCCAGCGGGGACACCCCTCTACCATCCTTCGGATGGTCCCCTCCCCTTGCAGGCGAGGAAAGATTTGAGCCCCATTGACTACGTCTGTAATCGAATTAGGATTACGTCTGTAGTCTTAAGGGGAGTCGAGTCGATGGCCGAGCGGATCAGCGATGCCGAGCATGCGGTGATGGAGGTCCTGTGGGAGGACGCACCGCTGACCGCGCAGGATGTCGCCGAGCGTGTCGATCCCGAGCGTGGATGGAGCACCAACACCGTCAAGACGTTGCTCGGTCGTTTGCTTGCCAAGAATGCGATCGCGCATGAGGAGCAGGGGCGTCGCTATCTCTATCGCCCGCTGGTCGCCCGGGACGATTATGTCGTCGGCGAATCGCGTCGCCTGATCGATCGTTTGTTCGGCGGTCGTCTGACCCCGCTGGTGGCGCATCTTGCCGAGCGGGACGAACTGACCGCGCAGGACATCTCCGAGATCGAGGCACTGCTCAAGGAGTTGAAGGCATGAGCGGCGCGCAACTCGGCTGGGCGGTGGAAGCGATGATCGCCTCCACCCTGCTGATGGCGCTGGTGCTGCTTGCCCGCCGCCGTGTTCGCGAGGCTTTCGGACCTCAGATCGCCTATGCGCTCTGGGCCTTGCCGCTGCTTCGGCTGATCCTGCCGCCGCTGCCGCGCGGGCTGTCCGAGCAGGCGACCCCGCCGCTGGCGGCCGCAAGCGAGCGTTTCGCCACTTATGTGATGGTGCCGGTCACCGAACAGCTCGCCACGCCGCTCGCCGCGCCGAGCATCTGGCCGATGGTGGGGCAGGGTATCGCGCTGTTCTGGATGATCGGGGCGGCGGGATTTCTGGGCTTTCAGCTTTTCCGGCACTGGCGGTTCCGCACCCGGCTGCTCGCCTCGGCGGACACGCTGGAGGCGGTAAAGGGCGTGTGGGTCGTCGCCAGCGACGGCGCGCCAGGGCCGCTCGCCTTCGGCATCTGGCACCGCTATGTCGCGTTTCCCCGCGATTTCGACGAACGCTACGACGCCGATGAGCGCGATCTGGCGCTGGCGCATGAGCTGGGCCATCATGAACGCGGCGATCTGATCGCCAACTGGATCGCGCTCACCGTGCTGGCGCTCCACTGGTTCAATCCCATCGCCTGGCGGGCTTTCCGCGCCTTTCGCGCCGACCAGGAGCTCGCCAATGACGCCCGCGTCCTGAAGGGGCGCAGCCGCGCCGACCGGCATGTCTATGCCTGCGCCATCGTGAAGGCCGCGCATGGCCGGGCGTTGTCGGGCGCATGCCATCTCCATACCATCGACGATTTGAAAGGGAGGCTGAAGATGTTGACCACTTCTCCGAAATCGCGTCGCCAGCTCGCGATGGGCGGGGCGACCGTATCGCTGCTGGTGCTGGGAGGACTGGGCGTGACCGCATCGGGCACCCCGGCGGCGGCGGCGCTGACCAAGAAGGTCGAGCGGACCATCGGCGTCGACCTGACCAGTGCGGAGCCGATCCTGCCGGCGGTTGCGGCGGTGGAAACCATGCCCGAGGTGCCGGTCGCACCCCATGCATCGGCTGTTCCGGTGGCAGCGCAAGAGGCGGTCGAGCCCACGGCCCCCACGGCTCCGATCGCGCCTTCGGCGCCTGTCGCTCCCATGGCACGGCAGGTGGCGGACGTTCCGGCTGCGCCACCCGCGCCTCCGGTGCCGCCCTATACCGTGACCCTGCGCAACGGAAAGACGATGCGGATCGACGCACCGCACGGCATACGGATGGTACGGATGCGCGACATGCCTGTCATGCCGCCGATGCCCCTGGTCCGGTCGGAGACTTGCGGTACCGCCAACTCCGACATGCGCACCAGCTATACCAAGGTCGAGGGCAAGACCCGCCAGCAGGTGACGATCATCTGTACCGATCGGATCGAACGGGCGGCGCGCACCGCGGCGCTTTCCGCCGTCGATGCCGAGCATATGGCCAAGTCGAACATGCGAATCGCCCTGTCCAGCATCGCCATGGCCCGCCGCACGATCGACAACAATCGCAACCTGTCAGAGGAAGCCCGTCGCGAAGCACTCAGCGGCCTGGATCAGGCGACCGCCGAACTGAGGGCGGAGATGGCGGACGCCGAACGCGACTGACGCGATCACGACTTTACCCCAAACTCGACCCCAGCACCCGTCAGCGGGTGCAGGGGTTGCCCTTTGCTCGCGGCTTGCCCACATGCTCCACAATGGCTGAGCACCCGACCGGCATTCCGATCCTGCTTGAGCCGCTGGTCACCCGCGTGCTCGCTCCCAATCCCTCGCCCTTTACGTTCACGGGAACGCAAAGCTATGTCGTGGGGGATACCGACGTCGCCGTCATCGATCCCGGTCCCGATGACGCCACCCATCTGGCTGCGCTGGACCGAGCCATTGCCGGCCGACCGGTGCGTGCCATCCTGATCACCCATCATCACCGTGATCATAGTCCTGCCAGCCGCCCGCTCAGCCGATCGAGCGGTGCGCCCATCGTGGGCGCCGCGCCCTTCGCGCCCGATTATGAAGGTGGCCAGTCGGATGCGGCGTTCGACCGCGACTATGCCCCCGATCGCGTATTGGCCGAAGGGGAGAGCGTAGCAGGGAGCGGTTGGACGCTCAGCGCCGTCGCGACGCCGGGTCATACCTCCAACCATCTCGCCTTCGCACTGGCCGAGACCCAGGCGCTGTTTTCTGGCGATCATGTCATGGGCTGGTCCACCAGCATCGTCTCGCCACCCGATGGCGATATGGGCGCCTATATGGCCAGTCTGGAAAAGCTGACGGAGCGCGACGACCGGGTCTATTATCCGGGGCATGGCGAAGCGGTGGACAATCCCCTCCGGCTGGTACGCGGGATGCTGGGCCATCGCAAGCAGCGTGAGGGGCAGATCTTGCGATTGCTGGGCGGCAGCGGTCCATGCGATGTGCCGACGATGACCGCGCGCATGTATGTCGGGCTCAACCCCCAATTGCTGCCAGCGGCGGAACGCTCGGTGCTGGCGCATCTTTATGACCTGCGAACGCGCGGGCTGGTCCGCGAGGAGGGAGCATCATGGACGAGCGTGGCGTGACCCCGCCGGTCGAGACACGGCGTGGCGGCTTCGGGCTGTTCATGGCCAAGGCGGCAGGTGTCCTGATCCTGCTGGTGCTCGCCGGGCTGATCGTCGTCTGGGGTGTCCAGCGCTATGTCGCCGATCGGCTGACCCCCGATCCCACGACGATCGCACGCGCCAGCCTGGAGGGGCTGCGCGAGCAGAACCGCCTGTCGGCCTTCGCCGCGCGCTATGTCGCCGTCGTCACCTCGCGCCAGTCGCAGCTCGGCTTCTCCACCGAACGCACGCTGATCATGCCCGGCATGGTCCGCTATGAGGTCGATCTGGCCAAGCTGCGCCAGCAGGATGTGCGCTGGGACGCGGCCAATCACACGCTGTCGGTCACGCTGCCGCCGGTCGAGATCGATGGGCCGCAAGTCGATCTGGCCGCGATCCGCGAATATGGTTCGGGCGGCGTCCTGACGACCTTCACCGATGCCGAGCAGCGGCTGGACGCCGCCAACCGGTCGGCCGGCCAGGTGGAGTTGTTGCGCCAGGCCCGCGCGCCCGCCCCGATGAAGCTGGCGCGCGATGCGACGCGCCGCGCGGTCGAACGCAGCTTCGCCATGCCGCTGCGCGCGGTCGGCGTGGAGGCGACAGTCAAGGTCCGCTTCGCCGACGAGGCGGCCGATGACGAACGTTGGGACACGACCCGTCGCGTCGATGAGGTTTTGGGCAACGCGGGCTAGGCGTATTGCCGCGTCCATAGGCATGTCCCCGATTGTCGGGGCATCGCCTTGCCCCTAGGGGAGGGATCATGACCATCCAGACGAATCTGACGGGCCTCGACCTGCGCGCTGAGATCGATCGGCTCCGCAAGGAACGCAACGCCGTCATCCTCGCCCATTATTATCAGAAGCCCGAGATTCAGGATCTGGCCGATTTCGTCGGCGATAGCCTGGACCTCAGCCGCAAGGCGCAGGCGACCGATGCCGACGTCATCGCCTTTTGCGGCGTGCGCTTCATGGCGGAGACGGCGAAGATCCTGTCGCCGGACAAGATCGTCGTGCTGCCCGACATGGCCGCCGGATGCAGTCTGGAGGATAGCTGCCCGCCTGAGCAATTCGCCGAGTTCCGCGCCCAGCACCCGGATCACATCGCGCTGACGTACATCAACTGCTCGACCGAGGTGAAGGCACTGTCCGACATCATCGTCACCTCCTCGTCGGCCGAGCAGATCCTGGCGCAGATCGACCCCGCGCAGAAGATCATCTTCGGCCCCGACCGCAATCTGGGCGGCTATCTGTTGCGCAAGACCGGTCGCGACATGCTGTTGTGGCCGGGCGTGTGCATCGTGCACGAGGCGTTCAGCGAGACCGAGTTGCTCAAGCTGCGCGCCCAGCATCCTGATGCGCCGATCGCCGCGCATCCCGAATGCCCGGCGGTGATCTTGGATCATGCCGATTATGTCGGATCGACCCGCGGCATCCTGGAGTTCGCGCAGACCGTTCCCGGCGACACGCTGATCGTCGCGACCGAGCCGCACATCATCCACCAGATGCAAAAGGCGATGCCCGGCAAGACCTTCATCGGCGCCCCCGGTGCGGACGGTAACTGCAACTGCAACATCTGTCCGTACATGGCGCTGAACACGATGGAGAAGCTGTATCTGGCGCTCCGCGATCTGACCCCGCGCGTCGAGATCGAGGAAGGCTTGCGGCTTCAGGCCAAGAAGAGCCTCGACGCCATGCTGACGCTGGCGAGCGCCACGGTCGGCAAGGGCGATTTGGGCCCAGTGCGCGCGTGATCCAGGGCTTCGACCTCGACGCCTTCGTCACCGCGACGCTGGCCGAGGATCTGGGGCCGGGCGGGGACATCACCTCGGCGGCCGTGATCCCGGTTGAGGCGCGCTTCGTCGGCACCATGGCCAGCCGCGATGCGATCACCGTCGCCGGGCTGCCCATCGCCGACGCGTTCTTCCGCCGGCTCGATCCGGATGTCGTGATCGAACGTCTGGTCGAGGACGGGGCGAGTGTTCCGGCAGGCACCGAATTGCTCCGCCTGTCGGGCCAGGCGCGCGCGATGCTGACCGCCGAGCGGTCCGCGCTCAACACCGTGCAGCATCTGTCGGGCATCGCGACGATGACAGCGGCCTATGTCGCGGCGATTGCTGGGACGGGGGCGACCCTGCTCGATACCCGCAAGACGATCCCCGGTCTTCGCCTGCTGGAGAAATACGCCACCCGCATGGGCGGGGCGCAGAACCACCGCATGGGCCTGTGGGATGCGGCGATGATCAAGGACAATCATGTCGCGGTCGCAGGCGGTATCGGCCCTGCGGTTGCAGCGGCTAAGGCGGCCGGCATCGCCCGCATCATCGTCGAGGTGGATTCGCTCGATCAGATCGAACCGGCGCTGGCTGCCGGTGCGACGCATTTGCTGCTCGACAATATGGGCCCGGCGCGGCTGGCCGAGGGCGTGGCGCTGGTCGCCGGTCGCGTGCCGACCGAGGCGTCAGGCGGCGTTCGGCTCGATACCATTCGCGCGATCGCCGAGGTGGGCGTGACCTATGTCAGTGTCGGCCGCTTGACCCAGTCGGCGCCGGCGGCGGATATCGGACTGGATTTCGCCACCGCCTGAGCGGCGACGGGTTTTGAAGACAGAGGGGAAGGCACGCGTGCGACCGAAATCGGTGATCCTGGGCGAGCGCCTGTCGCTGTTCGCCATCGTCCTGCTGGTGATACTGGCGGTGCTGGGCTGGGGCGACACGGTAGCGCAGGCCGGGGTGGGCGTGGCGGTGTTCGCCAATGGCCTGTTGATCGGTCTGTTCCTGCTCGCCACGCTGCTGACGACGCGGCGGGCGAGCCGCTTGGGTCTGGGGCTGCTGGTCGTAATGACCGTGTTGAACCTCAGCGGGTTCCTGTATCAGATTTCGGTCGGCGCGGTGGCCGAGGGACTGTTCGGCGTATTGACGGCGGTGCAGGCGGCGGCGTCGCTGGTCGCCGTGGTCATGCTGATGCGGCCCAACGCACTGGCCTGGTATCGTGCGATGGCGGAGGTGGACGAAGCATGAAGACGGTGTTGATCGGGCTGGCGATGCTGGCCGCGCCGCAACTGGCGGGTGCGCAGACCCTGGAATGCCGGGCGCCCGGCGCCATCCCGAGGATCCGCCCCGACCTGCCTAGCGCCAGCCAGCCGACGCGCGTGCTGCCGATCGGCAGCTACACACTGGCGATCACCTGGAGCCCGCAATATTGCCGCGATCCCAAGGGGGATAGCCGTTTCCAGTGCGGCACCGGTAATCGTTTCGGCTTCACCCTGCACGGGTTATGGCCCGATGGCGAGGGAAAGGACTGGCCGCAATATTGCAAACCGACCGGCATCCTGCCCGCCGCCGTGGTCCGCCGTCATATGTGCGCCACGCCGTCCGCACAGTTGATGCAGCATGAATGGGCCAAGCATGGCACCTGCATGCCCGGCTATAGCCCGGGGCGCTACTTCCGGCAGTCCAATGCCCTGTATCATGGCCTGCGCTTTCCCGACATGAATGCTCTGTCGCGCCGCCATGGCTTGACCGCGGCCGATCTGGCGGGCGCCATCGCAGCAGCAAACCGGGGCATGAGCGCGGACATGATGCGCGTGACGGCGACGCGCGAGGACTGGCTCGACGAAATCTGGATCTGCCTCAACAAGGCGTTCCGCTACACCCGCTGCCCGGCGCATCAGGGTGGGCTTCAGCCGAACGCGCCGATCAAGATCTGGCGCGGCGGTCGCTGATCGCGGTGGATTATCCCTCCACCGTCACGGTGGAAGGGTGATGCTTGTCGAGATGCTTGCGGATGATCCGCAGGTTGCGGGTGTTGGACCGGAACATGATGTCGGCCGCGTCTCCCACGAGCGGGATGAAGCCCAGCACCGCGTCGAAGCCGACATTGGCCATCATCCGCGCCATATGGAATTTGGACAGGCCCAGATTGCGCGCTTCCCAGATGATATAGCTGCCCAGCGCCGCCGCCGCGATGTCGCCGACAATGGGGATCAACCCCAGCATGACGTCCAGCCCGATCGGACGGTTGATGCCGGGCAGAACGACCACGCCTTCGAGCAGCTTTTCCATCGCCTCGATCCGCTGACGGCTGGCGGCGATGCTCTTGTCGAGCGGTAACGCGTCGAACGCCGTGGGATCGATAGGGGATGCCTTTGCCATCCCGATCAATTGGTGTCGGTGCGCAGCCGGTTCAATGGATGCCACGCCCGGCTGTTCGCCTGATATTGCCGCAGCCGGTTGGTGACGAGCGACCAGCGCAAGGGCCGAGCGAGCGGGATGAAGGGGACGTCGCTGTTGACCGCCGCATCGGCGGCGGCGATGGCGGCGCTGCGTTCGGCCAGCGTGGGGGCCAGTCTCGCCTTGTCGATCGCCGCGTGGGCGTCGTCACCGCAAGGGGCGCAGGCCATCGCCAGATACCAGCGGGCACTGTCGAAGGGCGCGACGGCATCGACCAGGCGCAGGTCGGCGGGGGCATCCATCGCAACGCGTTCCGGGATGATCCCGACGGACATCAACGCCGCGCCGATCTGGCCATAGAGCAGGTTCGCGCCCGGTCCGCGCGGCAGGGCGATGCGCATCACGACTGGCTGACCCCAGGTGACGACGCGAGCCCGAGCCGCTGCACGCCGCGCGTCCAGGGTCAGCAAAGCCCAGTTGGGCACCTGAGGCGGCGCATCCGAATCGAGCGTATCGGGCAGCAGCCGGTCGGTCGCGTCCCAATTGGGTGCAATGGCGTTCAGGATCGCCTGTCGATCGAACAGCGCCGACAGAGCCTGACGGTTGGCAGGGTCGCTCAGAAAACCCTCGCGATTGGCGATCGCGAAACCGAACAGGCCGGCGGCGGGATCGACGCGGATCGCCGCGGGGCTGATCTTCAATGGGTCGAGCAGCGGCCAGTTGGCGAACCGGCCGCCCAGCATCGCGTCGGATCGGCCACGCGAAAAGCGGAGCAGGGCGCGCGCCGCCGGCTCGGAAAAGAGCGCGACATCCTCTTCCGGCGACGGCCCGGCGTCCTCATCGGGGTCGGCGCGGCGGGGATCGGGAATGGGCCGCAGCATCAGCGGCGGCCCCGAGCGGATGATCCGGAACGGCCCCGTACCATGGCGGGTGCGATCAATGATCGCCATTTCGGGCTGGGCGAACAGTTTCAGCAGGTCGGGTCGAGGGCGCGACAGACGTACTTCGATCACCTGCGGCGTCATGACGACGATCTCATCGATCGCCGTCAGAAATAGCGCCAGTGGATTGCCCGATCGGTTGGACACCATCCGACGAAGAATAGCGACCACCTGCTCGGCCGTGACGGGTGTCCCGTCATTCCACTTGGTGTCGCGCAGTCGGAAAATATAGCTGCCGCCGTCATCAATGACGATCCAGCGTTCGGCCAGGCCCGGTTCGATCTGGCCGCTGGCATCGAAGCGGACCAACCCTTGTGCAAGGGAGTCACGCAACAGCCGGTGCGGCACGTCGCCATCGCCCGGCCCCGGCATTGCGCCCACCATGCGCGGTGCCGGATCGCCTTGCTCGACGGCGCTGACGACGACCGGGCCCGTATCGGCCCGTCGCCCGCAGGCCGCAACGGAAAGCAGGGCGGTACCGAGCAGGATGGTGCGGACGGCGGGACTCGAACCCGCACTCCATAGGAAGCCGATTTTAAGTCGGCAGCGTCTACCGGTTTCGCCACGTCCGCGCACGAGGACAGGAAGAGACGAGGATGCCGCGAAGGTCAAGCAAAGAGCGATCTTGCTGCCCCGTCACAAGGCGGACGTCGCACTTTCCTGTGCCAAAGGACTGGTACGTCAGCCCTCGACGTTCAGGCGCGCACGCATTTCCTTGCCGGGCTTGAAATAGGGAACGCGCTTGGCAACGACGTCGACCGTCTCGCCGGTGCGCGGATTGCGGCCCGTACGGGCGTCGCGGGCGCGGGTGGAAAAGGCACCAAAACCGCGAAGTTCGACGCGGCCGTTCGCCGCCAGTCGCTTGGTGATTTCGTCAAAGAAGATCGTGACGATCAGCTCGATCTCACGCGGGTTAAGCCCCGGATTATGCTGACCAATTTTTTGCACCAGTTCCGAACGGATCATCGTCTAGTCCCAAGCTATAGACCTGCCGTTCCTAACCTGTGTTTCTCGCTGCTGAAAGTAGTTTTATTATACGATCAAGCTTCTGTCAGCCCAATATGGACAGAACCGGGACATGTCAGCGAAAAACATGCCCCGGTTCCAGGACCTTACTTCTGCGTGCGGGCCTTCAGCGCCTCGCCCAGAATGTCGCCCAGCGATGCGCCCGAATCGGACGAACCATACTGAGCCACCGCCTGCTTCTCTTCGGCGATCTGCATCGCCTTGACCGAGAAGGTCGGCTTCTTCGAACGATCGAAGCCGGTGACCATCGCGTCGAACTTCTGGCCGACCTGGAAGCGCTCGGGGCGCTGCTCGTCACGGTCGCGACCCAGATCGGTGCGCTTGATGAAGCCGGTCGCACCATCGTCGCCCGCCTGGACTTCGAGGCCAGCGTCGCGGACTTCGAGGACGGTCACGGTGACGACCTGGTTCTTGTTCAGGCGATCGCCAGCCGCAGCCACGCCGCCGGCGACGGGGCCGCCGCGCTCGAGCTGCTTCATGCCGAGCGAGATACGCTCCTTCTCGGGGTCGATGTCCAGAACCACGGCCTGAACGACTTCGCCCTTGCGGTGCAGGTTGAGGGCATCCTCACCCGACACGCCCCAGGCGATGTCCGACATGTGGACCATGCCGTCGACATCGTTGTCCAGGCCGATGAACAGGCCGAACTCGGTCGCGTTCTTGACTTCGCCCTCGACGGTCGAGCCGATCGGATGGGCAGCGGCGAACGCTTCCCACGGATTGGCCTGAGCCTGCTTGAGGCCGAGGCTGATGCGGCGCTTTTCCTGATCGACTTCCAAGACCACGACATCGACTTCCTGCGAGGTCGAGACGATCTTGCCCGGATGGACGTTCTTCTTGGTCCAGGACATTTCCGACACGTGGACCAGGCCTTCGATGCCCGGCTCCAGCTCGACGAACGCACCGTACTCGGTGATGTTCGTGACGCGGCCCGACAGCTTGGCTCCGACCGGGTACTTGGCGCCGGCGCCATCCCACGGATCGCTCTCGAGCTGCTTCATGCCGAGCGAGATGCGCTGCGTGTCCTTGTTGATGCGGATGATCTGGACGCGCACGGTGTCGCCGATCGCGATCATCTCCGATGGATGATTGACGCGCTTGTACGACAGGTCGGTGACGTGCAGCAGGCCGTCGATGCCGCCCAGGTCAACGAACGCGCCGTAATCGGTGATGTTCTTGACGACGCCATCGATGATCTGACCCTCGGCCAGGCTCTGGATCAGGCCCGAACGCTGCTCGGCGCGGGTCTCTTCCAGGACCGCGCGACGCGACACGACGATGTTGCCGCGCTTGCGGTCCATCTTCAGGATCTGGAACGGCTGCGGGATGTCCATCAGCGGGGTGACGTCGCGGACGGGGCGGATATCGACCTGCGAGCCGGGCAGGAACGCCACGGCGCCGTTCAGGTCGACGGTGAAGCCACCCTTCACGCGGCCGAAGATCACGCCTTCGACGCGGGCCGACTTCGAGAATTCGAGCTCCAGCTTGTCCCAGGCGGCCTCGCGGCGCGCGCGGTCGCGGCTGAGCATCGCTTCGCCGTGCATGTTCTCGACGCGGTCGACATAGACCTCGACCTCGTCACCGACCTTCAGGTCGGCCTTCTGGCCGGGGGCAGCGAATTCGCGGAGGGGCACACGGCCTTCCGACTTCAGACCGACGTCGATGACGGCCATGTCGTTTTCGATCGCGGTGACGGTGCCATGCACGACGCGACCCTCGAAGCTGTCGGCACCGCCGAACATGTCATCGAGCATCGCCGCGAAATCGTCGCGCGTGGGCTGGGGGTTGGTTGCCATAAAAGGGTTAAGTTCCTGAGAGTTTTTCGCCTCCGGTCGGATATTCGGCTCCGCCTTCGTCGATGGCCGCGCCGACCCCATGTCGACGCCACCAGGCTCGAAGATGTGACTGAAACACGGAAAAGCGGCGGTCCGCACAAATGCGGAAAGGACGCGAGGGAATGGGCCCGCGCGTCAGCCTCTCCGCGGAACAGGGTCCGCGAGCGGGGGCTCTATAGCGGAAAAGGCGGTTTTGCGCAAGGTAAGGGAGGCGCTGACTATTCCTCCCCTGCAAGGGGAGGAATCTTAGGGACGCGCCTTTGCCGCCACTTGCGCATCGACGAACTGGATCGCGCGGGCGACCGCCGCGTCGATCGTCAGGCTGGAGGTGTCCAGCGCCGCGGCATCCGCTGCCTGGGTCAGGGGCGCTGTCGCCCGCCCGCTGTCGCGTTCGTCGCGGGCGCGGATATCGGCGAGCACCTGTTCGAAGGTCACGGTCGAACCGTTGGCCGCCAGTTCGTTATGCCGCCGCCGGGCGCGGACCTGCGGGCTGGCCTTCACGAACAGCTTGGCATCGGCATCGGGGGCGATGACCGTGCCGATGTCCCGCCCGTCGAGGATCGCGCCGCCCGGCTGGTTGGCGAAACGCTTCTGCCGCTGGAGCAGCGCCGCGCGGACCAGCGGATGCGCCGAGACGACCGAGGCGAGCTTGCCCGTCTCGTCATCGCGCAGGGCCGGATCGGCGAGCAGGCTATCGTCGAAGCTGCACGCCGCGACGGCATCGGCCTCTTTGGTGGGGTCAAGATGCATCTGGCGGACCGTCGCTGCGACCGCGCGATAGAGGAGGCCGGTGTCGAGATGCGGCAGCCCATAATGCCGGGCGAGCGCGCGGGCGATGGTGCCCTTGCCGCTCGCCGCCGGGCCGTCGACCGCGATGATCATGCGAAAGCTCCCAGCTTCTCGAGCGTGTCGAAGAAGACCGGATAGCTGGTCGCGACCGGGGCTGCATCGTCCAGCGTGATGGGCTCGCGCGCGTGGAGTGCGGCGATGGTCATGCTCATGGCGATGCGGTGGTCGAGGAGGGTGGCGATGGTCGCACCGCCAGGAATGGGTTCGCCGCCGGTGCCGGTGACGGCCATGCCGTCCTCATATTCCTGGCAGGGGACGCCACACGCGCCGAGCGCCTCCGCCATGGCGGTGATGCGGTCCGATTCCTTGACGCGCAGTTCCTCCGCGCCCCGCGCGATGGTCGTGCCGCTGGCATAGGCCGCCGCGACGAACAGCACGGGATATTCGTCGATCATGCTCGGTGTCAGTTCGGGCGGAACCTCGATCGCCGAGAGGAGGGCGTGGCGGACGCGTAGGTCGGCAACCGGCTCGCCACCGACGATCCGCGAATCGAGTTCGGTGATGTCGGCGCCCATCATCTTCAGCGCGGCGATGATGCCGGTGCGGGTCGGGTTCATGCCGACATTGGTGATGGTCACATCCGCACCCGGCACGATAGAGCCGGCGACCAGCCAAAAGGCGGCCGAGGAGGGATCGCCCGGCACAATGATATTCTGCGATTTCAACTCGGCCTCACCGCGAATCGTGATGATCCGACCTTCGGGGGAGGGGGTGACGGTCAGGTCGGCGCCGAAGCCCGCCAGCATCCGCTCGCTATGGTCACGTGTCGCGATGGGCTCGATGACGGTCGTCTCGCCCGGCGTGTTGAGGCCCGCCAGCAGGATCGCCGACTTCACCTGCGCCGAGGCAACGGGCAGGGTGTAGCGGATCGGCACCGCCGGGCTGATCCCGCGCACCATCAGCGGCAGGCGGCCGCCCGGCGTATCCTGGAACTGCGCGCCCATTTGCGACAGCGGTTCGATGACACGGCCCATCGGGCGCTTGGACAGCGAGGCGTCGCCGATAAAGGTCGCGGTAATCGGGTGGCTGGCGACCAGGCCCATCAAAAGACGCGTCGAGGTGCCGGAATTGCCCATGTCGAGCGCGGTCTCGGGCTGGAGCAGTCCGCCCACGCCGACGCCGTGGATGACCCATACGCCATCATCCTGCCGGACGATGTCGGCACCCATCGCACGCATCGCGGCGGCGGTGGCGAGTACGTCCTCGCCCTCCAGCAGCCCCTCGACGCGGCTTTCACCGACCGCGAGCGCGGAGAGCATCAGCGAGCGGTGGCTGATCGATTTGTCGCCGGGAACGACGATGGTGCCGCGAAGAGCGGCGGCGGCTCGCACGGTGCGAGGCTGGGGAAGGGAATGCGCCATAGATGGCGCGGGCTTTTGACAGGGGGCTTGCGCTGTGGCAAGGCGCGCCCACTTTTCGCTCCGGCGGAAAACCCAATCCGAAAGGTGATGAACGGCATGATCAAGCCGGAATGGGGCACGAAGCGTACGTGCCCGAAATGCGCGACGCGCTTTTACGACCTCGAAAAGGACGACCCCGTCACCTGCATCAATTGCGGGACGCAGTGGGAGCCCGAACCCATCCTGAAGTCGAAGCAGCCTCTGCCCTTCGAGCAGAACAAGCCCGAGAACAAGGAAGCCGACAGCGATCTGGCGGGCGGTGACGACGAAGATCTGGACATCACCGGTGAGGACGAAGAACCCTCGCCCGACGATGAAGTCGATCTGGGTGGCGACGACGATCTGGGCGTGGAAACGTCCAGCGAGGAAGACGAGCACTGATCGTCTGACGGGGTTCGGCAGGCGCTTGAAAAAAGTGCTTGCCGAGCCCCGGCGGCCCCGCTACTGGGCTGCCTCCACAGCGGAATGGGGCCGTAGCTCAGCTGGGAGAGCGTCGCAATGGCATTGCGAAGGTCAGGGGTTCGATCCCCCTCGGCTCCACCATTCCGCCGGACATGCAGCGTGATCTGATACGCTGGCAGCCAGACCCGCTCCCGCCGGAGTCTCGCTTATATCGATGGGGCCGTAGCTCAGCTGGGAGAGCGTCGCAATGGCATTGCGAAGGTCAGGGGTTCGATCCCCCTCGGCTCCACCATCCTTTCGATAGCGATGATGTCACGACCGCCACGGCCATGCCGGTGGGCGGATTTTTGCGTATCCTGCCTGAGGCTCTATCCTTTGCGGGGCGGGACCATGATCGGCTAGGCGTGATCGAGACCTTGGATCGCCAGCCGTGACACTCCTCCGTCTGGCCTTCGACCTGCCACTCCCCTTGCCAGGGGAGGAATAGTGAACGTGGTCCTCCAGGAAGCGATAAATGCCAAACGCCCCGGCTTTCACCGGGGCGCGGCATGGCTGGCATGGCTCAGGCGGCGGCGAGGCGTCTTTGCAGGCGATGGACCGGATTGCCCGGATCACCGCCTCTGTCAGCCAATTGGAATCGCGCCACTTCACGGGCCAGCACCTCGGCTTCCTGCGCCAGGCTGCGGGCGGCGGCGGTGGCCTGTTCGACCATCGCGGCGTTGCGTTGGGTCACGCTGTCCATCTCGGACATGGCGGTATTGACCTGCTGCAACCCGATCGACTGCTGGCCGGCGGAGGCGGCGATGCGCGAAACCAGATCGCTGATCTCGCCGATCCGGCCGATGATCCGCTGCAGCGCCTCCCCGGTCTCGTTGACCAGCTCGACGCCGGCGGCGACCTGATCGGACGAGGCCATGATCCGCGTCTTCACGTCCTTGGCAGCTTCCGCCGACCGCTGCGCCAGCGCACGCACTTCGCTCGCCACCACGGCGAAGCCCTTGCCGGCCTCACCGGCGCGAGCGGCCTCCACCCCGGCGTTCAGCGCCAGGAGATTGGTCTGGAACGAAATCCCGTCGATGACCGAGATGATCTCGCTGATCTCCGTGGAGGCGCGTTCGATCCCGCTCATCGCCTCGACTGCGCGGCGGACGATCTCGCCCGATTCCTCGGCCTCGTTGCGGGCCTCGCCGACAATCCGATTGGCCTGTGACGCGCCATCGGCGGTCTGGCGAACGGTGGTCGTGATCTGCTGCATGGCGGCGGCGGTTTCCTCGAGCGAAGCGGCCTGCTGCTTGGTGCGGTCCGATAGATCGTCGGAGGCCTGGCGGATATCGCCCGAGCCGACGCGAATCTGCTCCCCCGAATGGGTCACCACGCCCAGCGTCGCGCACATCTGGGTGCGCATCGCCTCGAAACTGTCGGCCAGCGCCTGATATTCGGCGGGCAGGCCGTCGAGCGAGGCGGTGAGGTCGCCCTGGGCCATACGGTCGAACACCGCCTCGCACCGCTGGATCACGGCGCGGCGGCCGGCCTGTTCGGCCTCGAAATAGGCGGCCAGCGCGATGTCCATGTCGATCAGCGACGCCTTGACCAGCGCGGTCGCGGCACGCGCCCGGCGGCGGCCACCGAAGGGCCAGAGCAATCGCCCCAGGATCAGCTTGGGCAGGACATATTCCAGCATCCGCGCATAGCCGCTGATATACCAGGTCGGTGCCAAGCCGATCTTGGCATGGATCTGACCGATATGGGTCGAGGCGGCGGCATAGTCGCGGTCGAGCGGGCGCGAGAACAGCTTGCGCCAATGCTCCATCTGCTTGTCGCGGGCATGATCCATCCGCGCCTGCGAGGCGAACAGGCCGCGGATCTGCGATGTACCGGCAATATGGCGATACAGTGCGGTCAGTGCGGCGGGGGCATGGCGCTCAATGGCCCGCTTAACCATCGGGAAGGTGACATAGCTTTGCGCGCTATAGTCGAACGCGGCCAGTCTCTGTTCAAAATCAATCTGTTCCGATCCGCTCACGGCTCATCCTCCTGCGGTCCAGATGGGCCAGGGAGAGTTAATGGCTGGTACAGAAGGGAAGTCGGCGGCCGTCTTTCTGTATAAACTGGGTTATAATAAGGAATATTTTGTTCTTAGCTTGCGCCGTCCCTGTCGGATGGAGCCGTGAAGCTCCATCCGACGGAATCATCAGGCTGCCAGGCCGTGATGGCGCAACAGCGCATCCGGCTTGGGCGCGCGACCACGGAAGGCCTGGAAATTCTCTGCCGCCGGACGGCTGGCCCCGCGTGCCAGAACCTCGCGACGGAAACGATCGCCCGCCGCCTGGCCTTCTTCCGCGAAGGCGGCAAAGGCATCGGCAGACAGAAGTTCGGCCCACAAATAGCTGTAATAGCCCGCCGAATAGCCACCGGCGAAGATATGGCTGAAGCTGTGCGGGAAGCGATTCCATGCCGGCGGGTGGATGACCGCCACTTCGGCGCGAACCGCGTTCAGGACGTCCATGACGCGGCTGCCCTGTGCCGGATCGAAATCGCGGTGCAACTTCAGATCGAAGGTCGCGAATTCGATCTGACGGAGCAGGAACAAGCCGGCCTGGAAGCGGCGTGCAGCCAGCATCTTGGCGAACAGGGCCTCGGGCAGCGGCTCGCCGGTGTCGACATGCGCCGACAACGCGGTCAGCGTGTCGCGATCCCAGGCAAAATTCTCCATGAACTGGCTGGGCAGCTCGACCGCATCCCACTCGACGCCCGAAATCCCGCCGATCGAGGGCAGATCGACCTCGGTCAGCAGATGATGCAGCACATGGCCGAACTCGTGCAGCAGCGTGACGACATCGCTGTGCGACAGCAGCGCAGGCTTGTCGCCCGTCACCGGGGGGAAATTGCAGACCAGATAGGCGATGGGCCGATGGAAGCGATCCGCATCGCGGAAGCGCGGACGGCAGACATCCATCCAGGCGCCGCCCCGCTTGCCGGCCCGGGCATGGAAGTCGCAATAGACGCCGGCGATGACCGCGCCGTCCTTGTCCTGCACATCATAATAGCGGACATCGGCATTCCACACCGACACGTCCGCTCGCTCGACCAGCCGCACGCCATAAAGGCGCTCGATCAGCGCGACCGTGCCCTCCATCACGCGGGGCAGGGGGAAGTAGGCGCGGATCGCCTCGCGATCGACGCCGAAGCGCTCGCGCCGCATATGCTCGGCGACGTAGCCCATGTCCCAGGGTTCCAGCTTGGCGATGCCGAACTTGGCGCTGGCATAGGCGGTGGCGTCCTCGATCTCGCGCTCGGCCAGCGGACGCGCACGGGTCGCCAAGTCCGACAGGAAGGCCAGGGCCTCGTCCGCCGACTGCGCCATCTTGGTCTCGACCGAACGCGCGGCGGCGTCGGAGAAGCCGAGCAACTGCGCGGCCTCGTGACGCAGCGCCAAAATCTGTTCGATCCGCGCCGAATTGTCATGCTGCGGATCGGCGGCCTGGTCGGAGGCGCGAGTGGCATAGGCGCGCGCGACGCGGGCACGCAGCTCGCGATTGTCCGCCTGGGTCAGGATCGCCTGAACGCTGGGCTCGCGCAGCGTGACCAGCCAGCCCTCCAATTCCTTTTCGGCGGCATAGGTGGCCAGGATCGCCTTGGCATTGTCGGTCAGCCCGGCAAGCATCGCCTCGTCGGTGATATGCTCGCTCCAGGCTTCGGTCGAATCGAGCACGGCATTGCCGAATTCGGTGGACAGGCGATTGAGCTCGACCCCGATCGCGCGGAAGCGGGCCTTGGCCTCCTCATCCAGCGCCACGCCTGACAGGCGGAAATCGCGGCGGGTCAGCGCGACGCTACGCGCCTCGGCTTCGCTCAAGGGCGCCAGATCGACGCCGTTGAAGGCGGCGAACATGCGCGGATCCTGTCCGGCCTCCATGCCATATTCGGCGAGCATCGCCTGCGCCTGGGCATAGGCGGCGCGGAGTTCGGGGGTGTCGGCGACCGAATGGAGATGGCTGGCCGGCGACCAGCCGCGCGCGATTGCAAAGCCGGCGCGCTCGCTGGCCAGCACGACACTCTCAAAATCGCTGGCGTTCGATCCGCCGATGCGATCGGCGGCGGCGCGTGCGTCGGCGATCAGCGTCTCGACCGCGGGTACCAGATGTTCGGGCCGAACGGCGGCAAAATCGGGAAGGTCGGTATCAGCCAGAAGGGGATTGGTCGTCATTCGGCGTCCTTGAGCAACATGGTTCGCAGCCTCATCTCGGCAACGTCGACGCTTTCGGCAAGCCCCTGTGCGGTCAGCCAGCGCCGATCATGGTGGCAATCGGCATAGCGTGCACCGTGATCGCAGATCAGCGTGGCGATCGATCCGGCCCGGTCTTCGGCCGTCATGTCGAGCGCGAGCAGCGCGGCGGCGACGAAATTCGCGCCCGTCGACGGCCCGACCGGCCGGCCCAGCAGATCGCTGGCCACGCGCATTCCCGCGATCGACACCGCATCGGGCAGCTTCATCATCCGGTCGATCGTACCCGGCAGGAAGGACGGCTCGACGCGGGGCCGCCCGACGCCTTCGATCCGCGAGGGGAGGGGGCAGCGCGCCGCGGCATCATTGTCGCGATAGCCCTGGTAAAAGGCGCTATACTCGACATCGGCAACGCAAAGCCGGGTGGCGACCCCGCGATAACGACAATGCCGGCCGATCGTCGCGGCGGTCCCGCCGGTCCCGGCACCCGCCACGATCCATTCGGGTATCGCATGCGGCTCGCCCGCCATCTGCGCCAGGATGGCCGAGGCGATATTGTCGCAGCGCCAGTCGGTCGCGGGGGAGGCATTGGTGAACTGGTCGAGATACACGCCGCCCAGTGCATCGGCGAGATCGCGGGCTTCGTCATAAAGCCGATGGGGCTCGACCAGATGACATTGGCCGCCCTGCGCCTCGATCGCGTGGATCTTCGCGCGTGCGGTGGTGGCCGGCATGACCGCATGGAAGGGCAGGGCGAGCAGCCGCGCGAAATAGGCCTCCGACACCGCCGTCGACCCCGATGACGCTTCGACCAGCGGCCGGCCCTGCCGGATCACGCCGGCGACGATCCCGCTGGTGAACAAAGAGCGCGCCAGGCGGTGCTTCAGGCTGCCGGTCGGATGCGCGGACTCGTCCTTCATATAAAGGTCGACCATCGGCGCAGCCGGCAGGGCCAGGGTCAGCAGCGGCGTTTCCGGGCAACGGCGACGATCACGATCGAGCACGGCGAGGGCGGTGGCGACGAACCCGTAATCGACGGGGCGATCTGCCACGGTAATACCCAAAGCCTGGCTCGCAGATTGTTCGCTTGGCCGTGCCGGTGCGATCGCCATCATGATAAAATCCCTTCTCAAGCGAAGGATATGCCATCCATGACGGTAAATCATACCAAAGCTGGTGTGATATCGGGTGGTGTATGAGGAAAAATACCATAATATCGGCTTATGATCGATAAAATTGACATGGCGATTCTGGCTCAGCTGCAAACCGACGCCGATCTGTCGGTCGCGGAGATTGCCGCGCGCGTGAACCTCTCGCAGAATGCCTGTTGGCGACGCATCCGACGGTTGGAGGAAGAGGGTATCATCCTGCGCCGCGTTGCGCTGCTCGACCCGGAAAAGCTGGAGGCCGGTATGACGGTCTTCGTCAGTGTCCGCACCGCCGAGCATAGCGCCGCTTGGCTCGACGAATTCGCCCGTGCCGTCAGCGATATGCCAGAGGTCGTTGAATTCTATCGGATGGCGGGCGAGATCGATTATTTGCTCAAGATCCGTGTGGCCGACATCAAGGCCTATGACCGGGTCTATAAGCGGCTGATCGACCGCGTCCGACTGGTCGATGTCAGCGCGGCGTTTGCGATGGAAGAGATCAAGCACAGCACCGCCATTCCCCTGCCATGCCGGATTGCGCCCTGAGAACGCACGTGATTGCAGTTTCTGCAAGTGCATTTGCCGAGCTTGCAATTGCATCAATCGTTGCTGCGGCGCAAAAGGAACGAGCCTTTCAGGCATCCTCTCCTAAAAACTTCCGGCCGGTCGCAAGACCGGCCTTTTTTTTGGCCCTGATTTCCCCTACGGAATGCAGACGTCGTCAGCCAATATAAAGACGAATCAATAATCGGGAGTGGAAGCCGCCGGAAAGACCGGCACCGGCGGACGATCGGGACGGGGGTTGAGCGATACGGGCATCGCTCCCCCCGTTTTGATTCGTGCTGTTCGTTGCAGCGGCGATAGCTTTTATCCCAATAACGGCTTCTTCGCGCTCCAACGGCGAACACAAGCCATCGCGGATGGCAGGGCGAGCGAATCTACCCTATCTGGCGCGGATTGCTGGGATAACGGCCTGGCCGTCTGACCCCATGCTCCACCGTCATAGGAGCGCCGATGCTGAAGCGCCTGTTTTCCGTTTTCGAGCCTTTCGTTCTGAGCCTGTTGGGCACCGTGCTGCTGGCGACCCTCTTCCCGGCGCGCGGCAGCTTTGCGGTGTTCGCCGGCTATATGGCGGATGCGGGCATCATACTCCTGTTCTTCCTGCATGGCGCCAAGCTCTCCCGCGAGGCGATTTGGCAGGGGGTGCGCAATTGGCCGCTGCACCTGGCGGTGTTGGCGGTAACGTTCGGTCTGTTTCCGATGCTCGGGCTGGGCCTGTCGCGACTGCCCGGTGTCGACCCGTCTATGGCGGCCGGCATCCTCTTTCTGACTCTGCTACCGTCGACCGTCCAGTCGTCCATCGCGTTCACGGCGATCGCACGGGGCAATGTCGCGGCGGCTATTTGCAGCGCGTCCTTTTCGAACCTGCTCGGCATCGTGGTGACGCCGGCTTTCGTTGCGGTGCTGATGCAGGGGAACGGCAGCGGCGGCATATCGCTCGCATCGGTCGAAGGGATCGTGCTGCAATTGCTCGCGCCGTTCGTCATCGGCCATTTGCTACGTCCCTGGATTGGCGACTTGGTCGGGCGGCATAAGGCCATGCTGACGCTGGTCGATCGCGGCTCGATCCTGCTGGTCGTCTATACCGCCTTTGGTGCGGCAGTGGTCGAAGGACTGTGGACGCGAGTGTCTCCGGGCGATCTTGGCCGGCTGTTGCTGATCTGCCTGTTGCTGCTGGGTGTGGTGCTGATGCTGACGCTCGGGATCGCGCGTCTCATGCGACTGCCCCGTGCGGATGCGATCGTCCTGCAATTTTGCGGATCGAAGAAGAGCCTGGCTTCGGGCGTGCCGATGGCGGGCGTCCTGTTCCCGGCGGCGCAGGTCGGCGTCATCCTGTTGCCCGTCATGCTCTTCCACCAGATCCAGTTGATCGCCTGCGCTATGCTCGCGCGTCACTATAGTGATCAGGTGGAGGAGGAGCCCCCTGTGGAGGTGAGCCGGGAAGCCTAGACGCGGGATATGTCAGGTCAGCGCAAGAAAAATGACCCTGATGTGAAAAAAAGCTGTTGACCGCTTTGGATAACCCGCCTAGAGGGGTTTCACCGCGACGGAGCGGGTCGCTGAGGCGGCGCTTCGGAGGCGGTACTGGCATTGAGATGCTGGCGCACTGAGGTTTCTAGACCGGAAGGTTTAGGGGCGGAAGGGGTGCCGGT
>Ga0302136_1000042_pt1 | contig 66837 bp, 71 predicted proteins | sample CBN3_20m_MG_FD_203116 | JGI IMG/M metagenome (GOLD analysis project Ga0302136, IMG submission 203116) | Marine microbial communities from Western Arctic Ocean, Canada - CBN3_20m | ecosystem: Environmental > Aquatic > Marine > Oceanic | place: Canada: Western Arctic Ocean | collected 2017-09-15
CCAAAACGCACTGCACGGCGCCGTCCCTGAATTTTTGTTGCTCACCAGCACCGGGCGCCATGGTGTTCGCGAGCGCCCCCACGGTTCGCTCGTAAAGGTTCTCCCCGCAAACGTCGCAGTCGTAGTTGACGAAGATATCCACCAAGACTTGCGGTTCGCTGGCGAAGGTACGCACCACTCGCAGGGCGGCGAGCTTCGATATGTGGTTCGTCCTGCTGACAGACGAAGACCCACCCTCAAGAGGCCTCAACACCATTTTGGGGTAGAGCCGGCCGATTTCGGTTTTGTAGTGTGAACGCGCGTTCAGGGTGAGGCTCGCGAACGCGGCGCGCGCTAGGCTCGCCGTGGCGGCGGTCGCCGGGTCGGGTGTGGCGACCAACGGGGCGCTCGGTCGCGAACGTTCGGTCTTAACGCCCCAACCGACGTCGGGCGACGCGTACCCGCCCTCCGTGTCCACCGCGGCGACCAGGGCGTTGCGCAAGGGTTTGCGCAAGTCAGGCGCCAGCACTCGTAACCAGACTTTAGACCCCGGGCCGTCCAAAAGCAGGCGCAACACGTCGAGCGCAACCGCGCGCGTTCGAGCCTCGATTGCCGCGGATTTCACGAACGAGGCCGCCGCGGGCGTGAACGCGGTGGTCAACACGTGGAAAGGGTCTTGGCTTGATTCGCACTCGTTGTGCGTTGCGTTTTCGGGGTTACTAACGCGCTCGCACAGCAGCGTCACCACGCGCGCGGCGTCGTTTTGGGCGGTGGTGAGGACGGTGGGTTCGTGGTGGTTGGACTCAGGGTTGGACTCGTGAGACACGTGTTTGTTGCTATCGCCACCACGTGTGTCATCCCCATCACCGCGCGTATCCCCCCCGCCCGGGGTTCGAACCGAGGACCTCGAGACTAGTTCGAACCCGGCGCGTTTGAACACGGTGTTTATCAGTGACGTCGTCGCCGCCTTGGCGGTTTGCCGAACCTCCGCGTCCCCCGCGGTCACGGCGAGGCGGCAGAACACTTCGAGTGTTTTCGTCAGCGAAATCCCGGTGAGGGAAAAGTTGTCACTGACGGTGCACTGTACGAGCGCTTCAAGGAGCAACGAAAGCGTTTCTGTGTTCGCGGGGGACGCGTCCGTAACGGAGACGCCGCAGAGGGAACACGAAACCAGACACTCGATCAACGCACTACACGAGTCATTCCTCGTACCAGTCTCGAGTTGGGTACCCTTAGCAGTACCCTTAGCAGTAGTAGTACCAGTACCCGTATCGCTCGCCACCGCCGCAGGTTCGCCTCGCACCAGCCCGCTCTTGACGAGCGCCGAGAGCGACAAAAACGCCGGGTTCAAAATCGCGTGTGTTGTCTTTCCGAAGCGCGCCGCGTCCATCAACGCCCCGAGCGCGTACTCGGTGAGCTTTTGGTTGTCCACGGTGATCCCGCTGGTGGGAGCGGTGGCGACGTCGCACGCATCCAGAAAGAACCGGCAGGACTCTTTCAACACGTTCGTCTTGGCGAACGTCCACGGGGCGTTTTGCAAGATCTGTGCGATGGACGGCTTGACCAGTTGGTGAAGGATTGCGTTTTCGTCTTTTGCAGACGCGCCTCTACTCGTGTTCGCCTCTCCAGGCACGGGTGCGTGTTGTAGTTGCGGTGACCACGGCGTGTCCCTCACCGCTGGTACCGGAGGTACCGGAGGTGGTGCGTCGGAATCGCCACCCGCCGCGCGCGACCCACCGTCAACGGACGGTACCTCGGATGCCGTCTCATCAGTTGCCATCGCAGACGTCGTCTCGGATGGCATCTTTCTATTTCCGCAAACGCCCTCCGACGTCCTCCCGCGTCCGTACCGCGTACCCCGCGTGTGGCACGGGCGATTCACCCCGCGACGCGCACCACGGTCGGCGGACGCGAAGCGCGCGACGCCCGCGAGGGTGGAAGTGCCTCGAGAGGAGGCACTTCGTAAGGGCGAAGCACGCCACACGTTCCAATAAGACTCCAATTTAAAGCACAGGCTGGTGCTTTTTCTTTTCAGTCTTGAAAAAGCAGTTATTCGTTTTTTGTCTCACGTCACCGACGGACACACGTCCGCATTCGCCACATCGACCCCGCGCGTGACCCTCGCGTCCGCACAGACCATGTCCCTCGTCGCGGTGTGTTCCGTTTCTTTGGTGGTTTCTGGGGCGTCAAAATACGACGCGTATGGGCAATCAGTCAGAAGAACAATCCCGATTTCGTCGATGGCCACGTCCAATCGCGATCGTCGTCGCGTCACGCCATCTAAAACTCGCGAAGTCGTCGTGTCCCGCGCGTTTTTCAACCGCGGGGGGGGCGACGAGTCGGGGCGTAGCGACGGTGAGCACAAAGAACAAACCCCTGCTAAACTCACCACCACGTTGTTGGCGCTCGCCGCGTCTGTGGTGGTGCTGACGCCGGTCGGGGTGACCGGCGATGGTAAAAACACGAATGTCGGATGGATGCATGTAGAAATCGCCTCGCCGCCCGCTGCGTACGCCAGCGAGTCCCCATCCCCATCGCCTGTGCGCAGTTTCGAGGTCCCGGCCTCCCTTGACCCGTGGAAGGACGGGCGCGCGAGGAAAGCGAACGAGCGCCGGCTCGCGGCGCAGAACGTGGACAAGGCGTTCCAACAAGAAGCGGAGCAGAGATTGGAAAACGAGCGTTTGGGCACGGCGTTTTACGCCAAGGCGGGGGCGGCTCGGCGCGCGCGGGCGGCGGCGGAGCGGGACGGGTTGAGTGGTGCTGAGGCGGATTTGATCGCAAACAAAGCCGGTGAAAAGGCTTTTGAAAACGCGCTCAAAGCGATCGACGATGAAACAATCGAACTGGACGCGTATGAGACGAGACAGAAACAACTTCGGGCGACGGCGGAGACGCGAAACGCGCAAGCGCTCGCCGCCGCCGCAGCGAGCGAGGCAGAGGAAACGAAACGAGCAGCCACGGAGGCGGAACGTGAAGAACTGCAGAAACAGTGCATAGGCGCGGACTCGCCCCTGAAAGCGCCAGGGTCGATCGTGTGCACGTGAGCAGGATAGGCTGGCGACAAAGCGAGGGGAAGGAGAGGTTGACTATCGCTTTTATCAAAACATATGAGAACTTTTTATCAGTCACCGGACGTCCTCGTCGTCAAACCCGAAGTAGCCGCGAATGGTGAATGGCTCTTGCTTGACCTCGGGCTCTTGCTTGATCTCGGGCTCTTGCTTGATATCGGGCTCGAGTTTGATATCGGGCGAACTCTCCGGCTCGCGCTTGACCCGCTTTGACCTCGGCCGAGTGGCGCGTGCCGTTTTGCACGCTGCGCACGTTCTCTTCCGCTTCCCGTGCGAGCAACCGGTGCACGCCACGCAGTCGTTTTTCACCTTCCCGTGAGGGCAGGGGTGGCACGCAGCGCACTTGCTTGTCACCTTCCCTTGGGGGCAGGGGTTGCACGCAGCGCACTTGATTTTCACCTTCCTTTGGGGGCAGGGGCTGCAGTCCGCGCAGCTGCCTTTCCGCTTCCCGGGCGGACAGGGGTTGCACGCAGCGCAGCTGTGTTTCACCTTCCCGTGCGGGCAGGGGTTGCACGCAGCGCACTTGACTTTCACCTTCCCGTGGGGGCAGGGGCTGCAGTCCGCGCAGCTGCCTTTCCGCTTGCCGTGGGGGCAGGGGCTGCAGTCCGCGCAGCTGCCTTTCCGCTTCCCGTGCGGACAGGGGTTGCACGCAGCGCAGCTGTGTTTCACCTTCCCGTGCGGGCAGGGGTTGCAGTCCGCGCACCCGCTTTTCCGCTTGCCGTGCGGGCAAGGGGTGCACGCCGCGCACTGGTCCTTCCGCTTGCCGTGCGGACACCGCTTCATACCTCCCATCACTACTGATCGTTCGCCGGTCCGCGCGTACTACGACTGCGCTCGTACACGTCGTAGCTTTCTTTCGTGATGGGTGACTTTTTCGGTGGTTTCCGAGAATTTTTATTCGAAAACCATAAACCAACAACGACATTTCTCACCGGACCTCCTTGTCAGAGGAGGTCATCCCCAACACGCAACGCGCGTTGTCGTCGTCCGCACGTTTTTCGTCCACCGCGTCTGTCTTCGCGTGGCCGTCCTCCGTGTGCCGTTCGTCCGTACCGAGCATAGGGCGTTGCCGCGTCTAACGTTCGAGGTCTCCGAGTTTGCGTCGGATTTGAAAAACCGCCCGTTCGCGAGCGGATTTTCCCTCGCCGAAACCGTGCATGGTCCCCGCCGTCCCGAACGCCTTCCCCGCGTCACGTGCGGCGATGAGCGTGACGTACGCCGCGGTCGGCCGGGCGAGTCGCGCGATGGCGAGTAGGGTCAAACAAGCACCATGCGCGGGTGGGTATCCCTTCGGTGGGTCGGTGTACGCCGCGCGTCTCACCGGTACCAGCGGCGTTTCCAAGACGGCCCCATTCGCGAATGTTTCTTCCCGGAGAGGCGTCGCGGCGACCTGCCTCAACGCCTCTAACCGTGAGTTTGTTTCGTCCAATTCGCGAATCGTGTCGCACGGACACGGTAACGCTGGCAAGGGAGGCGTGGTGTGGGTACCCGCGACAGCGGGGGTCGGCGGCGGCGGAGGAGGAATGGGAGGCGGGAGGGCGTTCGAGACAACCGCGGGCGCCGGCTCCGGCGCCGGCGCCGGCGCGGGCGCCTCCCCCCCCCAGCAGTACGGTACGCCGCAGCAGCCGAACGGCGGTGCCGCGTACCGCCCTGCCCAAAACAGCTCGTCTACGCAGCAACAACAACAACGACGACCTCCGTCTGCTGCTCCGCCCGGTTCTCAAAACCAACCCGGCGTCGGTTCGAGTTCGAATTCGAATTCGCATTCGCAGTCTGTTCAACCTCCCACTTCGGCGCCGCCGTCGCCGTCTCCACAAAACGGCCCCCGGATCTTCGTGGATTTCGCGGTGTACAAATCCAAAGCCGCGGTGAAGTTCGGGGTGATAAAACCCACCTTCGAGGTAACACAAGCCACGGGGACGAAACAAAAGGTACGGCCTTGCGCGTTTCCCAAATCCCGCCTCCCTGTTTTACCGAAGCTGGTGACTGTTTGTCCATACTTCGCGATATACGAGACTGACACTTTTTTTTTACAATAAAGAAACGCGACGGCGGGTTGTTGTTGGAGTTCGCGCCGGCGGTCGGACAAAGAGCGTACGACTGGGGAAACAAACAGGTACGTGTTGCATTTTCCAAATCCGTCAACACACTGTTTTACCGAAGCTGGTGACTGTTGTCCATACATCGCGATATACAAGACTGACACTTTCTTTTATTCATCACAGTCGATTCTTCTCTCCCCGCTTGAGCTCGTGGAGCTTTGCGAAACCCTGGCGGTGCTCGGTAAGGGGGTTGTTTTTTTCCACGACCCCGGGATGGGCACGGCGAAGCAAGGCACGATGACGAAATCACTCAAAGCGGAACCCATGCCGGACGGGAGCGGGGGGGTTTTTCTGAACCTGAGCACCAGCACGGGCGCCAAACTCAACGTCGCCGTGAGTTTCGCCGAGTTTTGCGTGCTGCGCAACCTGACGCAGGTACGCGTAGGGGCTTTCCCAAATCCAAAGACTGCGGTTACGCAAGTCTTACCACTACAACAAGTGCACCCCCGAGTACAAGACTGTTTGCGCACTGTACGAAAATCGCCCAGCACGAGACTCAAGACGTTAACCCCTTTTCATTCACAATCGCAGTACCTCGTGCCGCGGCTCATGGGCTTCGACGAGGTGTTTAAAGGGTAAAGCGTGACTTGACGGGCGGTGGTGTAAGAGACGCGGACCCAATTATTTTCGTCATGCATTTTCTTTTGTTTTTGTTATGTACAATCGTCTCGCGCGCGGTCGTCCCGTTTCCGCGCGGTTTGGGAGCAATACGCGTCAGCGGTTTCGTCGTCACACCGCGCCGGCATCTTTGAGAATATGAACAATCGCCTCGCGGCCCCAAAGAGCGGCGATGCACAGCGGCGTCCCGCCGTTATCCGCCGCCTTGTTGACGTCCGCGCTCGCCTCGATCAGCGCCCGCACAACCGTCTCGTGGCCGTTTTGAGCGGCCATGCACAGCGGCGTCACGCCGTTATCCCTCGCCATGTTGACGTCCGCGCCCAACTCGATCAGCGCCCGCACTACCGTCTCGTGGCCGTTTTGAGCGGCGATGTACAGCGGCGTCACGCCGTTATCCCTCGCCATGTTGACGTCCGCGCCGAACTCGATAAGCGCCCGCACCACCGTCTCGTGGCCCAATTCAGCGGCGATGAACAACGCATTCTCGGCAAGTGGGCAGCCGTTCGCGCGCGCCCACTGCAGCACCTCGAGGTGCCCTCCCTCCGCCGCATCCGAGCACGTGTCTCCATCCCACAGGCAGTCGTTCTCGCGCGCCCATTGTAGCACCTCGAGGTGCCCGCACGCCGCCGCCAGTGAGCACGTCTCTTCGTGCCACGGGCACCCGTTCGTGCGCGCCCACTGCAGCACCTCGAGATGTCCTCCCTCCGCCGCATACATGCACGTGTCTCCGTCCCACGGGCAGCCGTTCGCGCGCGCCCACTGCAGCACCTCGAGGTGCCCGCGCCTTGCCGCCAGTGAGCACGTCTCCTCGTCCCACGGGCAGCCGTTCGCGTGCGCCCACTGCAGCACCTCGAGGTGCCCGCCTCTTGCCGCATACATGCACGTCTCCTCGTCCCACGGGCAGCCGTTCGCGCGCGCCCACTGCAACACCTCGAGATGCCCGCACGCCGCCGCCAGTGAGCACGTCTCTTCGTGCCACAGGCAGCCGTTCGCGCGCAGCCACTGCAGCACCTCGAGGTGCCTGCCAAATGCCGCGTACGAGCACGTGTCCTTGTCCCACGGTGTGCCGTCCGCGCGCAAAACCTTCAACTCTTCGAGGTGTCCGCTCCTCGCAGCTGCCGCACAAAGGTATTCTTGACGCGACAGGCGACCTCCCCGTTGCAGGCGCCGCAACGCGCTTAAACCTCCAAGCATCGCGGCTTCATCCTCGTCAAGCTCCGCAAACTGAAGCCCCGTCGCCGCCACCGCAGCGCGCATCGCGCGGCTCACCGCTGGCAGCCGTGCGAGATCGGCGGGATCGTCGAAATTCTCAGATCTGAGAATGAGCGCGACGACGAGGTGGTCGGGGAGGCGGGGGATCGCGGTTTGCGCGTCGGCAAGGCTCGCGGGAGTAGTGGCGGTCGCGAGACCACCGAGCGCGGCAGTCGCGGCGGTGTGCGCTGCGTCGGAGTTCATCGCGGAGGGTGTCGTGCGCGCGTCGTTGTGCCAGGCGAAATCCCCGCGAGGGCGTTTCGAACGAAACCCAGATCCTCGGACGTTACGACAAATGGACCGAAACGAGTAGGCGACTAGGCGTAGGCTGGGGAAACCTATCGGGGGTCGGAGATACCCGCGTCGGGTCGTAAAGAGTCACCGCCGCAGCTGCGTTGTCCCAGCGCGGCACGATACGTTATACGTGACGACGCCGTGACCATCGCGGCCGAGTGGACTCAAATTCGCCGTGGCCCTGTGAAACATGGGTAGATAGACTAAAGGGGTGTGTTCGCCGAGTTTTGCGTGCGCGGAACCTCCGCGTACCGCGGCTTATGGGCTTCGACGAGGTGGTCAAACAGCGATTGGGGTTTAGACGGTGGGGAAGGTGGGAAGTGGAGAGACGGAGTAGACGGAGACGGAGACACAGACCGAAGTGTTTTGATATTTCCATAATGTTTTGGCAGCGGTTCCCAATCGTCGCCGCGAACGATTCGCTCGTCTTGCCGTTCGACCGTTTTTTACCGTGGAACGCGGACTACCGAATTCGCGAGGCTCCCGCGGCCGGCGGTTTCGGCGGTGAACCGAACGCCGCTCGGGCGCAAGTGAGCGCCCTTGAAAATGGTATCAGCCGCGGTGCGCGTCGGAGGGAGCCCGGAAAACGCGTGTTCCGCGTTTTCCGGGAACCGACCGAAGCGCCCGCCCACCGTCAGGTTGACGTTTCCACCCGCTCGCATGTTTAGGTGTCCAGTTTCGAAAAAAACGATGGGGATGTCCTCCACCATTTTCTTCAAGACGGACAGAGGAGCGCGGAGGTGAAGTCAGCGACGGCAGCGAGACTTCGAAGCCAAACGCAAACACGGCGCCGGCGAACTCGTAGGGCATGAGTTTGATGTGCCCGACCCGGATCAAAAGGGCAAAGTTCGTCCGTGATCAAGGTCATGGACCTGTGCACGAAGCGGGGCGCGAACCACAAGGAGCTCCTCTCGAAAAGCTGCACCGTCGGCACTAAGGTCATGGACCTGTTCAGCCAAACCCACTACAAGTACGACGCTACGACTAAGGAGTGGTCTTAGTCGTAGCGTCGTACCGGTAGTGGGTTTCGGGGAAACCAAGGTCCGTGACCCTGTGCCCACGGTGATGGCTTGCGGTCTGAGCTCGGGGTGGCTCTTTCCTCGCTTAGAGCAGAGGTCCGGGACCTTGATCGTGACTCTTCCTTTTGATCCGGGTGTGGGGTTCTTGGGCGTGCCAAATTCACGCACGACGTGGACGGAGAGTTCGCCGGCGCCGTGTTTGCGTTTGACTTTGAGGTAGCCGCGGTCGCTGACTTCACCGACGTTCCTCTGTCAAGCTTGTATTATTTTTAACGGCGAGCACCGGCGCCCGAACGGCGATCGGCTCACCGCCGAAACCGCCGCGGGAGCCTCGCGAATTTTCAACTCAAGTGCACTTTCCATCTTCCAAGGAAACTAACACGCTCGGGACGGACGTCCCGCGTGGCGGTCGTCCGCGGGTATCTCGTAGGACGCGCGCGCACCCCAGTCGGCGCCGTCCACGGTCTCGCGCGAATCACGAGCTGCTTTCCGCTAACCACGGGAGGCGCTGGGGACTTGCTGGCGCTGCAGCCCACGGTCTCCGACAACGCGCGAGATGTCGTGGTCGTGGCTTTCGACGCTCGGAAAAGACGTCCAAGGCGCGGGGACGCCGAGGAGGTCGCGGAGAAACGAGCGCGGCGGGGCACGACGCGATGGGGAAGGACAACGCTCGTAAATCGCCGTGGGAACTCCACCGCGAGCGAACGCGGCTCTACGCGCGTCTCCGTGTGCGCGGGCGCGCGCGAAGGACGCGGGCTCGTGGAGCGACGGCTGCTCCAGGAAAAACGCCAAAAAATAAAAAAATGAATAATCGATAAATCAATCGCCGCTTATTAGCCACCGTGAACCGTCTCTCCGTCAGCGCGCTCGCGGCGTTCGTGCGCACTTCGACTCCGCCGCTCGCCGCATCCCGCGGGGCCACCCCGGCTTGGGCGCCCACTGCGCGCGCCTGCTCGGGTCACCCAAAATAGTCACGCGCCTCATGATTTCCGGTTTGCGATTTTAATCGTAGCACCCCCGGAACGAGAACGCCTCAGCAGCGCGCGCCCGGCCAAAAAGCAAAAGGTTGACTTGCCCGGGAATCGAACCCGGGTCTGTACCGTGGCAGGGTACTATTCTACCACTAGACCAGCAAGTCAGTCTGGGCTTTCTGTAAAGTCCAGTTGGTTAAACAATTTGTGTCTGAAACCCCCGAGCTGTTGCTCCTAAGATTCCTGTTGTTGTTCGATGGAAAGAGTAGGCAATCGCAGATACATGTATCGTGCCTAGTTGCAATTATTACCCCTAATGTACCTATGTTTCATAGGGCCAAGGGCGCCCCTTGACCGGGCCACGCCTGAAGTGCGGTGCGCCGACGGTTTGGAGACATGAAAGTGCCTATGAATTCGACCTCCGATACTGCATCGGCGAATTGCAATTTTTCTCGCCGCCCGCACTCATCGCCGCCCCGCGTGCGTCTCCCACGACGTCGCGCACCAGTGCCGTTGGTCGCAGTGCGTGGTCGGTGTCGAGAAAAGCGCGTCCACGCGCGGCGTCCGTGGTTCGGCGCACGCGTGTGTCCCCCGATGTCCGTTTCCTTCGATGTCGTGGCGCGGAGTCGTTTCGGAATGGAAATGATTCGTGGTCCCACGTCGCCGCCTCGTTTCTCCACGCCTCGCGTCTCGAGGTCTGGTTTAAAGCGCACGCGCGTCCGTCTCGTGCCCGCGGTCCCGCGCGCTTCACCGCGCGTCACGGAAACCCAGACCCCGGCGGAGTCTGACTCACCGGTGAGTCTGACTCCGCCGGTGTCCGGTCCATCCGTCGTGCGACACGAAAACACGCTTTTGCCTGACAGTGCAGCACAAAAAACACCTTTTCGCCCCTCACCTCTCGCCCCCGCCGCGCAGTTCAAACGCCTGTCCTCCCCCCCCGAATGGGCCTTGGGTTCGACCAACCCGCCGCTCAGTGGGAACTTCGCGCCCGTGGTGGGTACGTGTGAAATCACGAACCTGGTGGTCCACGGTTCGATCCCGGCGAGCGCGGCGGGCGTGTTTCTGCGAAACGGCCCCAACCCGGCGTTCGAACCGAAGCTCGGCCCCGACCGCTACCACTGGTTCGACGGAGACGGGATGCTGCACTGGGTGTTGTTGCGGAGCGGTACTGAGGGTAGGGACGGGGACGACAGAGAAAGCGGAGGAGGTGAGGTCCTTGGTTCGATCCCTGGCCCTGGCGGAACGGGGATACCAAATGTGAAGACGGACAAGACGGCTAATAACTCGTCGTCGGCGTCGTACGGGCGGTCGTACGTCGCGACGAAAAACCTGCAGCGCGAGATGGAAATCGGCGAAACCCTGTTCACCGGGTTACGGGACATCTCCCCTATCTGGAACGTGCTTGTTCCGCGCCTAGTGGAAAAGCTGTGTTTGGACTGGCGAAAACCGGACACGCCGTTCTGGGTGGTACAGAGTAAGGTGCGGGGCTTTCCCACTGAACACGTTGAGAGACGACTGAATGCGCATACTCGTCCTGCGAAGGGACTGTTTCCTCTGCCATGACTGTTTACTCATACTATGGAGTACAGTATACCGTATACCCTTTCCAATCCCTCATACCAATCCCGGATATACACATCATGACCGACTGACACTTTCGGCTTTTACAACCAAGAACACGGCGAACAACGGCGTGAAGGCGCACGGGTCGGCTGGGAAAAAAAAACTCTACGCGACTTATGAGAGCGGCGGCGCGTACGAACTTTGTTTGAACAAAACCCTCGCCACGAAAGGCGTGTGCGACTTCAACGGAAGCTTGACCACTAAGGACCACTGGATGGAGAACATGACCGCGCACGCCAAGACGTGTCCGACAACAAACGACCTGGTGTACATGGGGTACAACCTGATCTCCACGGAGTTTTTTGGAGGATTTGGGAAACGCGATACACAAACCGAATGCCAAAAAAGAACCGACGTCGTGGTCGGCGTGATTGACCCTACTGGCACGCGGGTGGAGAAGACGGTGGTGAAAATGGAACGGCCGTCCATGCAGCACGACCTGGGGATCACCGCGACGCGGGTGGTTTTGCTGGACGGGCCGCTGGTGTTCGACTTGGACCGGGTTATGGAGGGGGGCTCGCCGTTCAAGTTTGAGCAAACGCGGAGTATGAAAATCGGCGTGCTTGACCGGACGATGGGTTCGAAAAAAATGAAAGGCGCGGACGTCGTGTGGATCGACACAAACGAACCGTGTTTCGCGTACCACGTCGTGAACTGCTACGACGACCCGGAAGACGCGCGCAAAATCGTGGTGGACGTGTGCAAGTCCGACGGCACGAACGCGCTTGGAATGGCGGAGACGGTTGTTTTGGATGGGGATTCAGGGCGAAGGAGCACTGCGAACACGGTTGACGGTCACGGCGAGCCCGCGAGTGACGCTTCCAATGCGTCACTCGCGGGAAACCGTGACGCGACGATTCGCCGCGATACGGGCGGTGCCCCAAAATCCCGTATGAAACTGGCCAATCGCCAAAACGCGGCGGGGCACGGCCGGGACGTATCGTGTTTATGGCGCTGGGTGGTTTGCTTGGAAAGCAAAACAGTGACGTACGTGGCACTGCTCGGCCCGAATACTCCGACTGTTCCGCCCGAATCCCAAGACTTTTACGCACACAAGTCACGGGAAGACTGACGCTTTTCTTTTACGCGCGCGCTGTGCCTCGAAACGGTTGTGTTCCACGCCGAGCGATTTCCCGTGTATCGATCCGCGGGTGGTGGGGTTGAAACACTCCGTGTGTTACACCGCGGGGTACGACCTGGGGACGCTTCCTCTGAAAAGCCAAATGGACGTCCCGCAGTTCGACAGGGTGTATAAGCACGATTTGGCGACTGGTACGCACCACACTTACGAGCTCCAGAAAAACTACAAGTGCGGCGACGTCAAATTCGTCCCAGATTCGCAGTGCCAACGCGGAGGCGGGCATTTGCTGGTCATGACGCACGACGTGTCCCCGTGGGTTGAACCGGAGGGGGGTGCGCGGTCAAGTGACCTATCTACCGATCAAAACAAAACGCACTCGAGCAAAACGCCCCATCAAAACAGCAGAGCGCCTTGTGAGTTGCTCATCCTGGCGGACCGAAGAAGCGGCGCCGGCGCCGCGTCTGAAAACGGCGACGAAGGGCTTGTCCTCGTCGCGCGCGTCGAGATCCCCACGCGCGTGCCGTTTGGGTTCCACAACGAGTTCGTGCCTGTGGGGGACTTGGAGAACGGGCAGTGGTAGGAAGGAGTGAAAGGGGAGGGGTATTAGGGTGAGGGGTATAGTATAATTTATAGAGGAAGGGGTAGAGGGGTAGTGGGCATTTTTAGCAATCTCCCCAAAAGTTTATTTATTTTTTCATTCAATTCTTCGTCTACTTTACGTTCCTAAGCGTTCTTAAACCCATCCTCTACTCATCACTTCGTCGCGTCCCAGCCCGTGCCCGGTGCCGCGTTACGCAGTTTTCCTCGTTTCAGCAGAAACAGACTGACCAGCCCACACACCGTGGAAAACGTCCCGACCACGATTTTCCACGAAAACGGCTTCGGGTACATCCAAAGCGAAAGGGCGACGCTTATTAACTTCCGGCTGCTCTTCACGATTTCCGCGTTTGACGCCCCGAAGTGTCGAATTAAAAGCAAAATAAACGAAACCGAGACGTACCCGAACGTTGCTGATAGTAACACCGCGGGCAGCGCGTCGAGGAAGGACGACCCGTTTTCGTCGTCCGTAACGAGACGCGCGTGAAACGACCCCGGGGCCTCGCCGACGGGTCGATCGCGGTCGAGTTCGGTGTCGTATGACGACGATGAGGATGAGGATGACGATGACGATGATGACGATGAAGCCCTGTCCCCCAAAGAAGAAGCAATCCCCAAGCTGCGCATCGCGCTCCCTAGCTCGCCGGTGACACACATGGCGCCTATCGTGAAAACCGCCCCGATCAAGTTGGCGTGGAAAACAACCTCCGCGTGCGACGCCGGGTTCGGCACGTCGAAGAACCGCCGCTCTTGCGACGGGTAAAACAAAGTGTCAGTCTTGAGTGGCACCAAGTGCCATGTATATCGCGATGAATGGACAAACAGTCACCAGCTTCGGTAAAACAGTCGTGATTGTGACGTATGTAGTGAACAGTAATTACGGGCTCCCCAATCGGCAGAGGTAATGCGCCCTTCTGGTACGAGTATGGGAATAAAGTCTAACAGTCGTCCGGGATTTGGGAAAGCCTGGTAACACGCGTACCTTCGAAATTCGCGGCGAAGGAATCCGCGAACAGCGCGGCGGTTATCAGGAGAACCCCTTTCGGGTCGAAGTCCGGCCGTGACGCCGCGTCGCCTAGGGTGAAGCACGCGATGCCTATCACCAACAACGACGCGGAGGCGTATTCCTTCAACCCGTACTTTCGGTGCTGAAACACCGCCCCGATCAACATCGTGGGAATCACTTTCGACGACTTTGCCACGATGCGCGTGGTGTAGTTGATGTACACAAGCGCCGCGTTCGTGCAGTACATGCCGCTCGACGTGAGCAGGGCTAAAATCAGGTAATTACCCCAGCTCCCCGTTCGTGTGGAATGCGTACCTTCCCGTACGCGCTCTAAAAACGCCAGCACCCCATACACGAGCGTCGTCACCAGGGTCACCGCGCCGCCGTGTTTGAACCCGCCAGGCCCGGCGCCGTGAAACACGGATTCCTGCGTCGCCGTGAACCCCAGGTAACTCAACAGCGCGCCGGTTCCTAGGAACAACGCCAGGTCCTTGCCCGCCATTTGAAGAGGGAAACCCCACAGCTTCGCAGGTGCTGAGTTTACAGGGTGACCACTGTGACCCGTGTCGTTGGTGCCGTTGGAGTTGGCCCTTTTCGCCGCCTCGATGGGGGAAGATGGGGACGCCGCAGTGTCCCCGTGGGGAAAATCGCCCAGCGCGATCCCGGACTCGACGTCCCCCGCGACCCGGGTCGCGCCGCGCATGCGGAGCGCCTGGTCGGTGGAACCGTCCCCGCCTATGGCGTCGCGGCCGCGCATGCGACCGGAAGGCGCGCACAGGCGGTCTAGGGACGGCAGACCAGGCGGGGGAGACACGGGCTAAAGGCGAGCGCGAATCGAAGAAGGTGCCGCTTTTCGGTCCCGCCTTTTTGAGTTGAAGGACCTCGTCAAATTTCGGGAGCCGGACCGGCGTTCGTCGCACCGAAAAACTGGTTCGTGCCTCGCAAGAAACGTCTCGCGACCGCGGTCTCGCTGCCGAGGCGCACTCCGCGACGCGCTTTCGGTGGGAACACGGTTTCGGTACGGACCACGCTTCCGACGTGATGCGTTTCTCACTGTTTCCACGCGTCTCGACGTCGTTCAGGCCACACCACCAGGCCCCCGATGGACCTCCTCGCGAACGCGATCGCGATCGCGGGCCCCGTGGCGCTTCGACTTCCCACGTCGACTCATGCGTCGTCACACTCATGACCTCGAGGTCGCGGCCTGACCCCTTCCCGCCTTCCTACCTCGCCCTTTACCCACAGCAAAGCAACCTCCACGCCAACCCCCACACACAAGCCTTTCGTCCCAAAATGGTCGAGCGCAACCCGTGGTACACGCGCGTGCAAGGCCCTTTCCCCGAGCAGTACGGCTGCGTCGGGGTGAAGTCCGATGGGGGCGGTTCCATGCGCGGCCGAGGCACGGTGGGCGCGATGAAGCTGCACCGCGCGGTGTTCAACCGGGACCTTGGGCTGATTGAGACGCTTCTGAAGGACCAAAACGCGGATATCAACGAAGTGGAAGGCGCGGGGAACACGCCGTTGCACAACGCGGCGTACGACGGGTGGGCGGAAGGCATCGAGATGCTCGTGAAGAAAGGCGCTAAGGTACTGTGCTTGTTTTTTTTCTTTTCTTTTTGAAACGGCGACAAACAAACTCGACGCTGTTCGCCCGTCGTAACTGACGCACTGCTTGCTTGTCCTGACAGTCACCGACTCCTCACTCCCGTGCGCCGTCGGTTCGAACCGGCGACGTCCGCTACGGTACTAAACCTGGTTAACCACCTGCGCACCCAATTACCTCTGACTAACTACCGTATCCTTACCCGTGCGTTTTAAAAATTACCAAAAAAGATCAACGCCTCGAACAACGCGGGTGATACGCCGTGGCAATGGGCGGCGAACATGAGGTGCGGGGCTTTCCCATTGAACACCCACCGCCTTTGCAATTGCGCATACTCGTCCTTCCGAAGGGACTATTACGACCAGAAGGGCGCATTCCCTCGGACTGTTACCACGACTGTTTACGTAATACCAATCCCTCATACACGTGACGACCGACTGACACTTTCTTTTTTATCGGGCCAGGCACGACGAGTGCTGTGAGCTTCTTGAAAAGCTGGGCGCGGATAAGGACTACCGCGGCCGGGTGATTGTTCCGGAACACATCCCGAAAGTTAAGGACTTTTACGACCTGGAGGACGGGAAAGACCACCCGAAGCCGTCGCAGGAGTTTCTGGAGTGGCAAAAAGAACAGGACCGGCGACGCGACGCGGGGGAGGCGGCGAACTGGGACGCGTGGAGCGCGCCGGGGACGAAAAAGTGAGAAGGTACTTGCTTGAGTTGCTTGGAAGCAAGCAGAGACAAGTCACTTTGAAAGGTATACACTACTTCAATTCTCAATACCACGACTGCCTTCACACTAGTCGCCCCTACTACGTCAACTACTTCAATACACAAAAACCATTCACTCTCTGGTCTACTAATAAACGCTCCGCCTACCCATCCCTGTTCACCGCGATCCCCTGCCGCGTAAGCGCGCCTTCTACCGCCCGGCGCACCGCGAGCGCGATGGCTTCCTCGCGTACGTAATCAGCATCTGGGGCGGCACCGTGTTTCAGCGCAACCGCCGCGCTCGCGGCGCGCGCGGCGTCCGACGCGCGCTTGGCTAGCGTTTTGAAAACTGTCGCGTCTTTAATTTTCTTACCAACCCAGTACGGCTTCAAAAGAGCCTTGACCATTTGAATCACCCTGGTTTTCGAAGGCGCACCGCTATGCTCTGCTTTGCTCAGAATGTCTTGTCGCTTGTTGTAAGCCTCTTTCGCACTCAAAACAGGAGGCACGTGCGAAACCGTGCCAGGCGGTACGAACCCGAAGGCTTGCTGCTTGTGTAAAAATTGAGGAGGTTTTTCTTTGTCGAAAGACTGTTTTTCTTGCGGTTTCTTTTTTGAAACCTCCAGAACCTCCTTGTCATCCTCGTCCGAAGATGTCCACCCGGTGTGGTCGTCGTGTTTTGCTGGGTGTTGCTCGAGTGCGTGTGACTGTTTGCTCATACGAGTCGCGTCCTTCGGCGGCGAAAACGCGACACCTGCAAACTTTCCTTTTTTGTCACCACCCGACCCTTTGGAAGTGTTTTGGAGAAGACGACCGGAAGTTGTCGCCGCGGTCGATACCGGTACTTCTCTTCGTCTCGGCCGTTTCAGCGCGCGTGTGTTGTCAGTATCGGCCAAAGTGTGTACAGGCAAACAGTCTGCAAACAAATCAGTCGCGGCGTCGAGTGTTTCCTCGGCTCTGCACCCGACGCCGGCGAGCGTCGCCGCCGCGGCGCGACGACGAGCAGATCGCGGCGAGTCCACCGTTCTCCGTGCCGTTTGCAAATACGCGCCGGGCCCGATATCCACCGTGTGCGTCGCGAGGTACGCACGGGTAGCGTCAGTACTCGTGCCATCCGTGCGTACACCGTTCGTACGGATGACACGAGTATTGACGGTACGTCCTCCATCGCGCAACTCGTCGTGACCCGCGTAACCACCTCCGGTACCGTTACCAGTCTCACAATTATCCCCGCCCCCGGTCCCGGCCTCGGCCCCGAAGGTTTTCTCCCCCGCGCGGTACCGCTCCCACATCAAACGCAGTTCCCTGACCCTGGCGATTTGCGCGCGCCGCGAGTCGTTGACTGGGCCGCCGACCGGGTTTCCCCTATGCCCCCGGTGGAAAGACCCGAGTTGAGAGGAGGTCCCGAGGTTCTCACAAAATCCAGAAGGAGTAGTCCCTGTGTGATTCGCGAATCCAGAATGAGTCGTTCCTTGGTGTCGCCGCCTGTCAGCGCCGAAGGTCCCAGCGCATTGCGAGGAAAAGGTTTCGTTCCGAGGCGCCCTCGATTCCGGCGTCGCGCCAACACTTCCGAACCGGAACACGTTTGAGTGCGTGCTAAGTCTGGTATTTCGCGCCGCTCGAATAGCAGCCGCCCGTTGTCGCGCCAGCCGTCGCGCTTCCGTTGCTTCCGAGATCCCAACGTGACTCAGCTCGTGTTGCGTCTCCCGTCTCACGGACGCGACGGTTCGCGCGGCGGCGCCGTCGCCGGCGCTATTCTCGACGTCAGCGTCATCGCATATTCGGCACCGCCATTCCTCCAGCGGCACTTCGTCCAAACCGACGCAGTAGCAGTGGTGTCCCGTGTCGCACCCGTCGCACAGCATCAAATGCGCGTCGTCCCCTCCCTCGCCGCACGTACCGCACGTCACTTCATCCAACTCCAACTGCGTCAAGCCTTCGCCGTCGTCGTCGGGGTCTTCGTAAACCTGGTCGCGTTTTTTTACGTAAATTGGTTTTTGGGTGTGGGCGTGGCCTTTCGTTCGAGACCTGCGGTTCGTCGTGGTTTCTGTTTGTGGCACGTCGTCGTTTGCAGCACACGCAGGATCATCACCTGCAGTGACATCTCTGTCTCCTGTCCCGTCACCCCTTTCCTCCGGGTAAATCACGCTGAACCTCTGTTTGCACAGCGGGCATCGCGTTTCTATGTCCGCCCATCTCGAGATGCACGGCACGCAGAAAAGATGCGCGCAGCAATCAAGGCGGCCGCGTAACGAAACGTCGTCTTGGCAAATCACGCACACGTCCCCGAAAACGACAAGAGGGTCACGCTGGGGGGGTGGGGGGGCGCCGGGGGGGGGGGGAGGGGACATGAATGCGGCGCGCGACGTCGCGTCGCGCGCCAAGATGTGGAGGTAAATGAAGTGCCTCGCGAAAAACAATAAATAATCATGAAGGACGAAGAAGTATTTCCTGAGCGTTGCCCTCGTAAGGCATCCGCCGATCGCATCGCGTCGCGCGCAGAGTCGTCCGCGCGGTTCGGAGGTCGCTTAGGGCGATGCCGGGCGGGCCCGGTCGGGTGTCGCTGGTAGGTACGGTACCTAGTTCCGGGTCCGGGGACGAAATAGGAAGTGCGGGGGAGGAGGACGTGACCGAACACGACGAGGTGGTGTTTCGGCCGCCGAGCGACGACGAATGCGACCGCGACGATGACCCGACTCTGGCGTTTGAACCGAAAAGACGCGGTTTGTTCGGTACGTCTTACGAGTGTCTTTAGGTCGTGACGTTGAGAACACGCTCTTGCGGTGACCAACGGATATATCACTGGCCATACACGAACCCCCGCGAAGGCGCCGACTTCACCGTCAGCACCTGCCAACGTGGAACCTTTCTTCCGTCATCGGGATATTCCAACTGTTTTTTGCGACGCGTCGATCCGCCGCGACTCCGTCGCAACGCGTCCGCGTGTCACCAAACCGGACGCCACCGCGTACTGACCAGGAACCCTAACCCACGACCCCACGACACAGCCGCGTTCGGTACGCGAAACTCGAGCACCGAAGGACAGCGTGAGGCGAAAAACGCGCGATTCGGGAATCGGCAAAACAGACTTTACGGAGGTCCGTCCGAAGCCGGCGGATTCGGGCGAAGCGCGGCGGGCGACGATAACACTCAAAACCTGACATCGCCTTCGACGCATGAAAACATCGAACAAGCCGCTGCTGCCACTAAGCTGCAGTCGCGATGGAGGGGCAAGCGCGCGAGGGATGACGTGAAGGAGGTTAAGCAATTCCAAAACGCCGCGCGCATCGGGGACTGCAACGCGAATGGGAAAAACACGCGAAAAACACCGTCGCGGGTTTCGTCGAGGCGGAAAGTCGACGGCGGCGTGCACGGCGGGTCGCTGAACGTCGTGATTCGACACGTGCACTTTCTACGGGGCGTGTATCTTCACGTGCGGGTCGTCAGCGCCACCGACCTCCTGTCAATGGACTCCAACGGTACGTATTGTATTTCCCAAATCCCAACACTGTTTACCGCCCCTGCGTGATTATTTACTGTTTACTACATACATCACAAGTGCACTGTTTGCTCATACAAGTTAGGAACATTACGACCGACTGACACTTTTCTTTCACAACCAAGGTCTGTCCGACCCGTACGTCAAAGTCACCCTGGTGGACAACGACGGCGTGCCGTACAAAAAGCAAGTCAAGCGGACAAATTTTGAGGTACGTGTCAGACTGTTTGCCTTGGTAACAGTTACGAGTACTGGTAACAGTTACGAGTACTCATACACGTTACGAAGTACTACCCGACTTCGAACCGAGGACCCACCACTCTGCAACAATACGTACTAACCACCTACCCACCACCAACTTTACCGTGACTGTTTCCCCACTGCATAGTTCGCGACCCTCGACCCCACCTGGAACTTTGCGTTTTTCATCGGCGACGCCGAGTTGAACTTACGAACCACCAAGATATTGTTTGAGGTTTTCGATTACGACCAGTGGAGCGCGGACGACCCCATGGGGAGCGCGGAGTTCCCGCTCATGGTTTTCGACCCGGAGGAACAGGCGATGATCAAGCGCGCGTCGATTTGGCGATCGAAAAAGAAACACGAAGCGCGACGGTTGGCGAACGCGAACGTATCGCCGTCCGTGTCGCCCGCGTTTCTCCCCGGGTTTCTTTTCGGGTCAAGCGCGAATAAGGACAAGGAAGAAGAACGGGAGTTCATGGCACGAAAGGATAACACGGACGATGACATGGGCGAGGACAGCGACGTCGGGTCGGATTTCGGCAACGACCCAGCCGCGAAACTCGACTCCGCGCAAACAAAAATTCCAACAAAAGCCGCCGCCGACGACGAAACGGATTCTCCCTCTTCGCGGACGTACCTACGCCGGTTTCGACGCAAAGCGGAGAAGATAACCGCGATTCCAAGCGTCGCGGGGTTCGGCGACGCGTTCAACAAGGACAGGAAGGCGAAGGCGCGGATGTTGATGCGGTCCGGGGTTTTCGGGCTCGACAAGCCTCTTGTTTCCCAGAACGGCGAACGCGTGGGGGAGATGTGCTGGTACAACCGCACGAAGGCGTACGGAACCCTGCCGGTGGTGTACGACGACGCGACTTCCCGGTTCAAACAAGTACGTAGTACGTCTTTGGGCTTTCCAAATCCGGGGACACCGCCCGTTTTATCTCTAACGCTGGTAACTGTTTGTGCATACATCGCCCAACACAAGGCTGACATTTTTCTTTTGAAACGCCAGGAAGCGGGGGCGTTTTTAAAACAAGCAGGAAGGTTCGTGAGCATGGCCACCATAGGCAAGACGGTCAAGGCGATCGGGGTTGGCGATTTCATTTCAGGTACGGCCGGACGGGCTTTTTCAAATCCAGACACTGATTGATGCCCCGTATGGAGTGCAGTCACGCAAGTGTTACCACCACGATAAGTGCACCCCCGAGTTCAAGACTGTGTTCCCACTGTGTAAGTGACCCAATACAAAACTCGAGACTGACCGTTTTCGTTACCAACCGCAGGAAAAGTGGAAGCCGCAGTGGACGTCGGAAAGCGGCGGGCGGTGAACACGGTGGAAATGGTGTTGGGTGAGACGAAACAGAAGCTGTGCGACGACCTCACGAAAGACCGGGATATGCCTTCCGGGGTGCGTATGGTGTTTCAGTCCGTGGTGGGGGTGTATTTCAGTGAAGTGCAACAGGTGCGTATTGGGCCTTTCACCAAATCCCGGCCTCCCTGTTTGCCCATGCAAGACTCACACTTTTTTTTTACAATCGCAGGAGGTTCTTGACGAGTTAGCGCGGCGACTGAAAACTTTAAGTTACACGAAGAAAACGCACCAGCGACGCAAGCGGGATAAACAAAGCATTTTGCTTCAAATAGGTATCAACACGTGGTACGAATACTTCACCGTGAAACACCTGCGCAAGCTGGTAAGGGCCTTTCCCAATCACCACATTCCGCCTCTGCGATTGCCCATACGAGACTGACGTTAATTTTTACAATCGTAAGGTTCTTGACTTCCGCGCCTGGTACCTGTACAACGAGTTGCCGTACGACAAGTCGTTCTGGGGAAAGCTCCGGTCGCCCGGGTGGTGGTTGATTTTGACCACGAAACTTTACAGCGGCTGGGGCATTCAAGCGTTTCTGTACGCCATGCGGGTACGTTTGTATTTCACCAAATCCCAATACTGTTTGCCCATACAAGACTGACTTTTTTTTTTTACAATCGCAGCTGTTGATGCTGGACCGGACGGACGAGTGGCAGCTGTTCGAGTACATCGCGAACTTCAAAGGCATCCAGTTTCTTTCCGGGGTCATCGCGATGTTCCGAGGCACGTTGATGTACATGGTACGTATGTTACGGGTTTCCCAAATCCAACGGCCACTGTTTTACCTTTAACGCGCCTGTGACTGTTCGGACCGATTACGGTGACTGTTGACCAGGCCATCGTCCAATACACGCGACGCACAACACGTTGACCCCTTTTCTTTTTTTCCAAGGAGTGCGCGGGGTTACAAAGCGCGGATTCGCCGCACACGTGCGATGTGGCTGGCCCCGGGATGGACCAGAAGAGTTTGTGTTCAAACGACGGCATCAACAACATCACGTGCGCCTCGATCGTCGGCGTCGGTTTCTTCATTCGGATTTTGCTCACCTGGTTTGCCTTCGCGCTGATGCGCAGAAGTTTCAGGTACGGCCTTGGGCGTTTCCCAAATCCAGGCACACTGTTTGCGCAGGTGAACGTGCACAGTCACACTTCTGATGTTTGCCCATACACCAGACTGACACTTTCTTTTATTTCTCGCAGTTTCGGCAAGCCTATTTTCAACGACCAGCGCTTAGTGGGCGCCGTGGTACGTACCGGCGTTTCCCAAATCCAGGCCTCCCTGTTTTCTCGTCAGCTGGTGACTGTTGTCCATACATCGCGATATACAAGGCTGACACCTATATTTCCCAACCACAGATCGAGATTCACGAGCTGCAAACGGGAACCGCGAAGACGTGGCGGTGGTTCGGGTACGGTTGGGGTTTAGTGGTGGGGTGTGGCAAAGGCGCGGTGAGCGTGGGGAACCGGGCGTACCGAAGCGCGATTGGCAAGGAAACCACGCCTATCGAGCGATTCCGCGCCGCCGTCACCGCCGTCATCGACGACATCAAAAAAAACGACCCGCGGTGGATCCTACGGAACCAGGGGCACCACACCAAGTACCTTAAAGCCAAAGTCGTGGCGTACAGCTTGAAAACCGGGTTGCACACGATTTACTACACCAAACACGGGGACGAGCGGGACCAGGAGGAGGTTGACTTGAAAAAGAAGCTGTTCAGCGTGTTGACGCTGAAGCAAATGCAACCGCGACGACTACAGATGCTGATTTTCTACTACGACCTCCTGGTGTTCGCGTTCGTCATGGCAGTTTGCGCGCGGGTCATGACACGGCTTGATATGGTGAACGACGACTGGCAGCTCTTCGGCTTGTTATGTACGTATTGGGCTCATCTTTCCCAAATCCCTGACGACTGTGTTTGCCGATTGTCCACCCGTAACTACTCGCGTAACACAGCCTTACAAGACGTTAACCACTTTTCTTTTCAAATCTCAGATTGGATCCAGTGTTTCTACAGCGTCCTGGCTTTCCCTTTTGTGTGCATCGTGATTCCCGGCGTGCAGTCCCTGATCTGCCACGCCAAGCAAACCGGGTACGACGAGTACGGGGTTCTACAAGCCCGGCTCACACGAGAGGACTTCGCCGGCGTCAACGAGGATTTCAAGGAAGAAGCCCCGCGGAGCAAATTCGTCCCGGCGTGCTACCCGCTGTTCCAGGGACGACACCTGAAGCGGAAAATTTGACGAACGCGAAGTACGAAGTACTTCCGAAGTACGAAATACTTCGGGGGCTTAGGATCTTCACGTAGGTTTGTTTATGTCCGGGTTTGGGTACCCTAAATGTACGAGAGGAAGGTCGGAAATAGACAGGACGGACAGTCTTGTGATATAAATTATATCTCAACACCTCAACGTATGCGCAGTTAGTCTCACACGGTTCTTCTTCTCACTCCGTCTCCATCTCCAGCAGCAGCGCCTGCATTTCCGGTTTCCAAACCCGCGCGCGCGCGTTGACGAACCAATCACAGACCTGGCGTTCCGTCAATCCGGTTTCCTTGGCCAGCGCTTGCCTCTCTCCCTTCGTGGGCACCGGCTTTTGCCGTTCCGGGGTGGGGTAGAAGTTTCGCGCGAGCCAGGTTTCCTTGAGAGATAAAAAAAGAAGTGTCAGTCTCGTATGGGCATTCAGTCGGCGGAATGTGGTAAATGGGAAATACTTACCAAGACCTGTTTCGCGCCGTCGCTATGCCGGGTTGATTTCTTTTGTATTTTTGTGGCCTTGGTACCTTTTTCCGGAAACGGATCCCCGGAGTGTCCATGAACACATCTCGAAGAAGCACCCGCCCGCACCTGCGCGTCTTCCCCAGTCGCACTCCCAACCACCCCTCCAAGCACCTCTCTTAGCAGTTCCTCATTTTTACCCCGCTCCTCCTTTTTGCTTCGCTCCAAGTACGTCAACGCGCCGAGGTGCGTTTTGTTTTGTTTCCGGCGTTTGGGCGAACCGAGGGTTTCGCCGCGGCGTTTTTCGGTGTCGGCTTTATTTAACTCAAACTCGAACTTCGTCGTGTGCGCGGTGTTACGTGTTGAATTTCGGTCACCACCTAGCATCGCGTTCCCGTCGTTTCCTGGCAGCAAGGAACATGAATCGACACCGACACCAGCACCAACCAGCGCCTGGACCACGATTTGCGAGTCCTGATTGTAAAAAATGAAATGTCAGTCTTGTATGGGCAATCAGTCAGCGGAATGTGGTAAATGGGAAATACTTACCGTTTCGAAGGTCCCCAGGATCCGAAAACGACACTCCCGGAACCGCGTCCCCGTGGCGTTTTTCGTGGCGTCGGTGGCGTGCGATTTCTCGTAACCGAAAACAGAGTTAGTTTCCGTTTCCGTCTTGGGGGACGACCCGAGGTGACAACGGGACGTCTCGACCTTACGAGTTGAAACCCCGTGCTCGTGCTCGTCGCCATCGTCGTCGCCCCGGTTTCCGTGTCCCCACTTTGTCAGCGCGCCGTGCACGCCCCGCAACAGCTCCGTCTCCACCGTCGCGAGCCGTGTCAGTTCCACCGAGAACTCGTCGCGCAGGGCGGTGATTTTTCGACGCGCGTTTGAAATCGCAGCACCGTCGTTCACACACCGAACCGAATCAACCGTACCGAGCGCCGTGGCCGCCATCGATTCGACACACGAAACGCTGCTTTCCGTGGTCCGCGCGTCCGCCCACCGCCCCGGGTCCGTGGAGAGGTACATGCCAGCCAGGGTGCCCTGTGATTTGCTGGAGTTGGCGAGGCTGGTTTGGCGCGAGACGACGGGGTTGTCGCCGTCGTTTCGAGGACCCGAGAAACAGCAGTCTCCGGTATCAAAACTAAGCTCGCGATCGTTCGCGCTTCCGCTTCCGCTTCCCTTGCGCTTGGGTTTCTTCAGGGAAACGCGGTCGCCGTCGCTGTCCACGCGTCGCCGTCCGCGGCCGTCGTCGCGGCCAAAAATCAGCGACCGCAACGCACGCGCGGCGTGAAGGCGAACCAGGTCCGCGGCGGAATCGGGGGGAGGGGGGTCGCTCGTGACGACCGCGGGCGGTCGCGCGCGGGAAAGGGAACTCGAAACGGTTTTCGAAACGAGATTCCCGTTCCCGGGCGCCCCGGCGTTCGCGAAGGCGCTCAAAACGTGCTCGTCGCCTGCGTGACACGTCAATGACTCGTCGCCTTGCGTGTGTTGGTCACGCAACTCTGTGTGCATTCCAACGAAACACTCCGACATCATGTCGTGCATTTCCGGAACCGATAACGCGCCGGTGGGGAAACACCCGCCGGCAATCTCAAGCGCGTCGTCATCGTTTTCGCGACGGCCGTTTTCGTCTTCGCGCAAAGTTCCCGCGACGCCGGTTCGCCCTTCGATCTCGGAAAGGTTCGTGGAGTGTCTGTTTTGCGTTTCGTGCCCCGAAAGTAACTCGAAGTTGGAATCAGAGGCATGACAAGACTCTCCGTTGACCAAGCAGTGCGCCTCGAACGCGCTCAACACCGCGGTCCACGCGTCGTCGTGGTCCGGCTCATTTGACAATTCTGCGTTCTGCAACCCGTGTTGGGTAAAAAACGCTTCGCAACGCGTCTCCAGCTTCTTGTCACGCGGGGGCGCGTCCGTCCGGGGGTCACCCAGGGTGACCACCACGGTGGTGGTTCCGTCGTCCTCGGTGTCGAAGGCCTGGGTGGCGTACTGGGTGCCCCCGTAGGGCGCTGGCGCGTGCAGAGACGACATCGTCGGTACACGTCGCGAAGTCGAACAGACGCGGAAGCCTGACGGACACGCGGAGCCCGACGGTTGGCGAATCGCGCGTCAATCGATGGCCTTCCGCGGACGCGCGCGACCGACGTTTCGTTTACGAAACCGACGATGGACGAGTCGCGGGTCGACGACGGACCTGGTGCTCTCGCGGCACGTACGGTTGGTGCGACCAAAGAGGGTCTCCGAAGTCACGCGCGGCGCGGCGCGGAGAGGTGTACCCCCGATCCCTCGGCGTTTTTTCTTGGACGGCCAAGACTTTCAACCGTTTTTTTGAATGGTGGAGATCTCAAGACACTCGTGGAAAGGATGCGAACCGGTCAAACTTCTCGTGTGAAACGGTCGTGGCGGTCAAACTTCCGCGATTTGAACGCGCGAAGTCGGTGAGGAGGTTGGCAGCTTTTTCTTTCTGCATTTCGCAAAAGCGTCGTTCTTTCTTTTTCCATCCACGATTCCCCGTCCCCAAACTGAAGTCGGCGCCAGTCCATCGCGCGCGGTGCCGTGGAAGTCCGCGCGGGCTGTGTTTCCGCGGCCACGCCCGCGTCCCCGCCGCCGGCCTGCCATGCTCGCGTTCGTGTGGACCGTTTTCTTCGTGCTTTTGGGATGGGCGCCTTTCCTGTGGTGGCACTGGGAGAAACACGGCGTGGTGAACCCCACGCACGTCGTGCTCACCATGTTCAATGCCATCAACGTTCTTATTTGTTTCTGGGAACACTCGCTGTGGCTACACCGGGCTAACATCAAGAAAGAATACAAAAGGCTAAAACGGCGGGGCCACGACAAGCGATTACCCACCCCGCTGTGTTTGTTCCAACCAATCACAACACGACAAGCGTTTAGTTACCGGTACTGGTCCGTGATCTGGTCGCAATACGCGCTGCTCGATCCGAGCTACGCCGACCAAACGTCATTCGGGTTTTGGATCGACTCCGGGAACGGAATCGTCACGATGCCGGTCACGGTTTTGCTTTCCTTTGGGGCTACCTTTGATGACGGCTTAGTGGGCTTAAACCTTTCCCCCAAAACAATCGCCAAACTAGGCTTGGTGTGCAACTACCAGATGCTGTACGGCACGGTTCTTTACTTCGCGAATTACTTGTTGAACGAACACTGGCGAGGCGCGAGCAGGAATTCGATTCTCGTTGTAGTCATGGCGAATTGTATTTGGATCGTGTTTCCCGCGCTCTGGATGCGGGTTTGCTGGAGAGTAGTGGAAACCGGGGACTGGGCGGGGCTGCGATAGTGTTGGGAGGGGAAAAGGGAGCGGGGCGGTGTGTGTTTTGTGTTTTGTCCTCTCTTTTTCTATTTCCATTTTCATATTTTGATTCAGTTTCCTAATTCTCAAGACTGTTTACTTATGCGTGATCTTTTTTCTCACTCGCACGAGTTCGAGGACTCGAGACGTCCACTGGTGGTTGGTTCTCTGGCCATCGGGTGTGCGGCCCTTCGCTTGGTCACTCCGTCTCGCGCTCCGCTTGTCCGCGACACAGTCGCAACTTAAGGTACGTGATCTATCTTGTTTCGTGTGCATCTGAAACGCAACGGCCGCGATCGCGTTGGCGCGCGACGTACTCGACGCCGCGCCCGATTGGGGAGCGCGGCGCGCGCGTTCCGGAGGATAAACTTCGTCCGCTAATCGCGTTCACGTGTCCCGTGGTGCCCGGTCGTGCGCACCTCGGGGCGACGAAATTCGCGTATCACAGTCCTTCCGCTAACCTCCCGTTGCCACCGACCATCCCCACACCCTTCCGTCACCGCACAGGCACCACACGCCTCCGAACATGGCCTCCGCCGTCGCCACCTGCGCCGTACCCGTGGTGCGCGCGCGGCAGATCCCCCGGCCAGGCGCGCGCAAAACATCGCGCTTTTCGCAAATCAAGCCTCGCCCTCGGCTCGTTCCTTTGCGAGCGATAGAGGCACCCGCGAACCTGGAGCGCATACGCATCACCACCCCGTGGGAGGATGCGCAGATCACGCTGAAGGAGGAGTTCGGGATGACCGAGGCGGAGATCTCGGCCGCGGGAACCCTGACCGATGAAGACCTATCAGGCGCGTACGAAACCATGCAGTTGTGCCGCGATTTCGAAAACGAGTGCAACCAGGCGTACATGGCGGGTAAGATTCGTGGGTTCATGCACCTGGACAACGGCCAGGAATCGATTCCTGCGCTGCTGCACAACGCCATTCGCAAAACCGACCTGAAGCACTCGTACTACCGCGATCACTGCCACGCCCTGGCGTGCGGCGTGGACGCGGGCGCCGTGATGGCTGAATTGTTCGGCAGAGACGGCGGTACTTGCCGAGGAACCGGCGGGAGCATGCACATCTACGACATGGACACCAACTTCCAAGGCGGCTGGGCCTTGGTTGCGGAGCAGCTCCCCTACGCCGTGGGCGCCGCGCGGTCCATCCGTCTGGACAAGCACTTAAACACGGGCGAAGGTACGGCCGGACGGGGCTTTCCCAAATCCAGGACACATGGTTTGATGTCCTGTATGGCGTACATTTACCAGTACTGGTACGTGTTACCAGGAATGCAGTTACGCAAGTCTTACCACTAGAATAAACGCACCCCCGGGTCCAAGACTGGTTACTCACTGTGCATACATCGCCCAATACTCGACTCTCCAGACTGACCCTTTCTTCCCTTTTCTTGTACAAACCGCAGCTGAGGATCGCATCGCGATTGTTTTCGTGGGCGAGGGGGGCGCGCAGAACGGGCGCATGGCGGAGTGTTTAAACGCCGCGGCGAAGGAGAACTTGCCTATTCTTTTCCTGGTCATCGACAACGGCCGGGCGATCAACACGTTCACCAAAGACGTCGCGCAGAACCAGGAGGTTTTCAACCAAGGCAAGCACTACGGCATCCCGGGCGTGTTGGCGGACGGCCAGAACGTGCAAGACACGCTGCGCATCGGCCGCGCCGCGATCAACCACGTGCGCACGAAAGGCCCCGCGATTCTGCAGGTGCACACGTTTCGGTTCAACGGCCACTCCCCCGCGGACCCGGAGCACGAGCGGAACCGGAAGGATGAAAAGAAGTGGGCGAGGGCGGAGTGCGACCCTATTAAGATCTTCGAAACCAGTTCGGACGTGACGCGGGTGGACGTGGGTGGGTGCACGGCGCGCGCGAAGGAGGAGGTGCGTAAGGCGCTGGAGTTCGCGAACGCGAGCCCGCCGCCGCCACCAACGCTCGCGGCGTTTCTGGAGTACCCCGACCTCAGCGGTGCGGTTGATTACTCGCAAAGGGAACCCGAGATGGGCCTTGCGAAGGCGGCGGAGGTGACCGCGGCGACCGTGAACGCGGAGACCCTCGTTGCGTTGAACGGGCGAATCGACGCCCTGAGGGCCATGGCCAGCGACGCGAAAGGAATATCAATCGGCGACGCCGTGAATCTGGCGATTCTTGAGGAGATGGTCCGGGACCCGACCGTGGTGGCGCACGCGGAGGACCTGCAAGCCGGGTCGTCGTACAACATCCCGGCGAACACGCAACAAGCGTTCGGGACGTTGAGGGCGGCGGATGAGATCATCGACGAGGGGCATTTCATCGGCAAGGCGCTGGGCGAAGCGATGAACGGCTACCGCCCCATCGTGGAGCTCATGAATGCGAACTTTGGGATCTACGGCATGGCCGAGCTTTCCAGCGCGGGGAACACGTACGCCACCACGGGCGGGCAGTTCAAGATGCCCATGACCGTGATCGGCGCTGGAGGCACCGCGCCTAACCAGAGCCTGGGAGCGGAGCACTCGCAGCCTTTCCACGCGTACATCATGGGCATCCCCGGTTTGAAGATCTGCACGGCGAGCAAACCCCAGGAGGCTTATGGGCTGGCGAAAAGTATGATCAGGGACAACGGCCCCGGCGTTTTGTTGTTACCCGTGAAGCTGATGAAAACGAAAGGCCCCCTTACTGTGGATAACTTCCTTCCCCTGCACAAAGCCACGCTGCAGCACGTCGCTTCGGATGAGAGCATCGCGAACGGCAAGGCGGTTACCGTGTTGACGTACCTGCACGGCACCAAGGAATCGGAAGACGCGATTGCGATTTTGAAAACCGAGGGGTTCGACGTGGACCTGATCGAGCTGACTTGTTTGAAGCCGTTCGACAAAGCCACGATTGAAACCTCCTTGAAGCGCACGCACAAGCTCGCGATTCTGGACGAATCCACCCGGAGCGGCGGCGTCGGCGCCACCATGTCCGCGCTGGTCTCCGAAACCCTGTTCGACGAACTCGACGCCCCCGTGTTGCGCCTGTGCATGGAAGGTACGCGTTGGGGCTTTCTCAAATCCGACACACACTGTTTGCCCGTACAATACTGACACTTTCTTTTATTTATCGCAAGACGCCCCCGTGCCGTACGCCACGGAGATGGAAAAGGAAATGGTGAAGCGCGCGAGCGACTTGGTGATCGGGGTGAAATCGATGTGCTGAGCAGTCGGGAAGTTTGGGAAACGCAGCGGCGCGTGCTGCGCGTACATCGAAGAAAGAGAGAGAAAAGTGGATAATTGGGAGGTGAGGATGAGAGACATACTGATCTAATCTTTTCGACACTCTGGTTTGCCAAAAACTGCTTTGCCCAACTCGCTGAATTTCGTACCCCGCTGCCCGCTCACAGCTCACTTCTTTCTTCAAGTGCCATGTGCCAAACGTGCCAGTTGTCACGCCCAATCCGGTTTTTGTGAACTTTCGTATGGCCGTGCAGTCGCGAATTCGTGTTTATTCGTGTGGCGCTGGAACCCGGCGCATCCACGGTCTGTTGACTCGCAAAAAACACGCCGCTTGGACATTTTATCTTCGCAAAAAAATCTATTCATTTTTCGAGACTGCGGCGCATTAAAGTTGTCGCCACCTCACCCACCCGTCACGCCGGATACCTCCCACTCTGTACCGCACGTCCGCGTCGCACACACACAGGACACCATGGCCGCCTCCGTTTCCGTTCTTCGCGTCGTCGCCCCCGTGGCGCGACTTGCTGTCCGCAAGGGTTCCGCCGCGCGATGCGCCGCCGTGGCCAAGGTGCGCCTTCGTTTCGATCTGATCGCACGTGTCACACTTAGCTATACGCCGCGGGCATCTCTCTCGCCTCGATCGAGCCACCGCGAACGTTCGTTCGTGCCTTGCTTCAGTGCGCGCGAGCCGCGCATGCGTCACGCAAACCCGAACGTCACGAGTAGTCGAACCCTCCACGCCCCCAAAAGCTGACCTTCGCCTTTCCTCCTCCCCGCCTTTGCCTCTTGTCGCACGTCCGATTCTCCGGGATCGCGCACTTTCTTCCTCTTCCTCCTCCTCCTCCTCCTCCTCCTCCTCCTCTTCTTCTTCCTTTTCCTTTCCTCTCACAGCCCGCGCGCCGTTCCGTCGCCACCGCCGCCGCCAGCGACTCCGACGTCAACGCCCTTTTGAGTGACGCCCTGAAAGTCGCGGAGGAGTGCGTTGATGAATGCGCCACAATGTGGGACGACGTCGAGGAGCTGAGCCAAGCCGCCAGTTCCAAGAAGCCGGCGCCCGAGGAGCTCGAGCCGGCGCCCATCTCTCAGGCGGATATGGACTTCATCAGGGAAACGCAAACCGCGCTGATGGCTGCGAAGAAGGGCGCTGGGGAGATCGACATGGACACGTTGAGGGCGCTTGAAACCGCGGCAGCCTCGTTTCAGAAGGTCAAGGTCTCGAGCGAGAGACTCAAATCACTCGAAGCTGCTTTGGAAACCGCCATCGCGTCGGCGAAGGAGTGCACGGGCGACGACTGCGCGGTTGAGTGGGAAGTCGTGGAAGAGATCTCCGCGGCGAAGTCTAGGGTGGAGAACACGGATTAGACGTGTGCGGGAGACGGACATTGCGTGTGTACGTTACGGCGGATGTGCATTCGAGGAAGTGGCCGCACTACGCGGGGACGCGATACCGGATATCCGCAACGCGGAACACGAGCGCGCGGTTTCCGCGGCGCGTCGACGATAACACGATGAAGTCGATTTAATACACTCATTTTCAGAAATTGTCAACTACCCCACACTACCAATACGTCACGTCCACCGACGCGCTCGGCGTGTGTTGTCGTATCGCGACGTTCGCCAATCTCAACAGCTTACCCGCGGCGGCGTACGTGGGGTTGGGGCGCACGCCGTTTCTGGTGGGGGTGATCGGCGATTGCGTTTCCTCAAAGTCAGCGGCCGTCGCGGGCGCGGGCGTGGAAGGAGGCTCGGAGGTTTTTTTATTCGTACTCTCATTCGTACTCTCAGCGTCGTTGACACTCCCAACGACGCCCCCGGAGACAGCATCACCCTCCTCCCCGAAAACCTCTTTCCCCTCGAAGTAAACAACCTCCGTGATTCCCGACTAGTGCGATGGACGCGGAAAAGGTCAGGTTGTCGTGACGTGTATATCCGGGATTGGAAAGGGGTCCGACGGAGTGCGACTTCTGGTAAATTAACACAGTACCGTGTCAATTTAACACAACCGTGTCAACTCCACACAGCGCGCCGGGAAGAGTTACCCGTGTATCCGGGATTGGAAACTTCGTACTCCGCGGTATTACGTAAACAGGCGAGGGTGTCGTACGCGCAATCAGTCGGGTTGTCGTGTTGACGTGTTGATTGGGAAACAGAGCCCAACTTTCAGACTGTTTGCTCATACAAACACGCACCTGAAGAATCAGCTTGGCGCACTCCACGCACGGGTACATGGTGACAAACAAACTGGCGCCGACCAAGTTCTCCGAGTTTTTGTTCATAATCGCGTTCATCTCGGCGTGGCACACGTAGGGGTATTTAGTGCGCATGGGGTTGTTTTCCTTGTCTTTCTTGGCCCAAGGCAAGCTCTCGTCGACGCACCCTCGGGGGAAGCCGTTGTACCCGACGCCGCAGATTATTTTTGACGGCGAAACAATCACCGCGCCGACTTGTTTGTTCGGATCCTTCGACCGCTGCGCCGACAGAAACGCCACGGACATGAAGTAGTCGTCCCAGGAGAGGTACGTTTCTCTTCCGGCTGGGTCGTACGGGTCTGGTTTTTTTACGGTCGCCGTGTTGTGAAGGGACACGACGTGCTTTCCCGTGGCGTACGCGTCGGGGGAGTCGCACGTTGGACAGACGACGTGTTCCTTTTTCGAATCGATCCGAGACGACGCCGCGACTCGAACGGGGGTGCCTGTTTCGGGTATGACTCCGTCCGATGGCTTTGGTTTCGTGGGTGTCCTCGTGGGCGTGGAGGTGGGGGTTTGCTTGACCACCCTGGGACCGTTTTTCCGCTCCCGGCGTCGCGAAAGCATCGCCACGCAAATGTCCTGCAGCTTGGCGCCCGCCAGCGCGGAGAGCACGGCGACCAAAACGTGGTTCCCTTTGTCCGCCATCGCGGGACGCACTTCCTCGATCAAACACACACACACGCCCGTGGTCTCGCGTCGTAAAGACTGGTCTGGTCTCGTCACGTCTAGTCTCGCGAGGAAAGGTCCCAAACCGGGACCGGACACGCGTGGACGCGCGACGCCGTGTCCCAGCACCGCTTTGAAAACGACGCACTGGAGTTGTCTCAATCGCGATTTTCTCGTGCACTTAAACCGAACGCGATCGAGGCGCACCCCACTTCGTGCACCCGCGCTTTCGTGTCGTGCTCCGACTGACGCTTCCGAGGCTACCAACACACGCGTAGCGAACAGTTGCGTCGACGCGATAGCCGCACGCGGCCGGACGTGGAATCGGACGCGATACCGTACTCGAGACGCGATGGGACAGAAACGATGCTCGCATGGAAAGCAGAAAAGCAGGTGTGTGGAGTGCACCCCCTGCCCCCATGGCAAGCTGAAACGCAGCTGCGCGGAGTGCACCCCCTGCCCTCACGGCAAGCTGAAACACGGCTGCGCGCAGTGCCCCCCTGCCCGCACGGGAAGCTGAAACACAGCTGCGCGGACTGCCACCCCTGCCCGCACGGGAAGCTGAAAAACGAGTGCGTGGACTGCAACCCCTGTCCGCACGGCAAGCTGAAACGCAAGTGTACGGACTGCAACCCCTGCCCCCACGGCAAGCGGAAAGGCAGCTGCGCGGAGTGCAATACCTGCCCTCACGGCAAGCTGAAAAGCATCTGCGCGGATTGCAACCCTTCCCCCCACAGCAAGCTGAAAGACAGGTGCGCGGAGTGCAACCCCTGCCCCCACGGCAAGCTGAAAAGGGACTGCGCGGAGTGCAAGGACTGCCCCCACGGCAAGCGGAAAGCCAACTGCATAGAGTGCGTTGGGTGTCCCCACGGTAAGCGGAAATACAGATGCGTGGAGTGCAGGAGAGACTCTTCTGATAGATAGCAACACGCGTTTTAAGATTGATGCGCGAGTGAAATAAAAATAAACAATGTTGCAAATTCACAAAAGTTAGCCAACCCGCATGTCCCGCAGTCTCGCCGCGTACGCGTACGGGTCCAGCCTCGCCGAGTCCAGGTGTGACGCGTCCTCCGTTTCGGTGCTGTTTTCTTTTTGTCCCATGTTGCGCAGCACGCAGAACAGTTTTTCCCTCGCGCTCGCCCTTTGCGCCGCCGCGTCTGCAAGCGCGTTCGCGCGAGACTGCTCGGCTATGCTTTGGGTGGCTAGTACCCGGTCGTACAACGATTTGGACTCGCGTTCGAACCCGTGGGATTGTTTGGTCGCTTCGCCAAGCGCGGTGCGCGTGTCCAGTAACGCGGCGGCGAGGTTGTTTCGTGACTGTGTCAGTGCTTGTAATTTATCAGTAGCGAGTTTCACTTCCTGTTTTGATTGCGCAACAATGAGCGCCGACTCCGCTCGCGCCGCTTCTATGGATAACTCAGCTTCTACTTTTTGTTTCGCAACCTCAACTGTCATCAGGAGCAGTTTGCTGTGTTCCTTTGACAGCAACTCAGCGTCCAAAATTTTCTCCAGACGAAACCGCGCAGGAATGGCGAGAGCCGGGTTGTCTTCCAACAAATGCAGCGCCGATTTGCTATTACTGTTTTTGTTTGTTTTCTCATCATGCACCAATTTCGAAGCCATCCTCGCGCCTCGGTACGCGTCAAGTCGCCGGTTCGCGTCCGCCAACTCCTCGCGTAAGCTCGTTATCGTCTTCGCCGCTTCCATCACCGCCTTGGTTCGCGCGTCTGATTCGTGTATTGAAAGCGCGGGCGGTTGGGACGCCCCAGAGGGGCCGGCGATTAATCGGCCACTCACGGAAGTCTCGGGGATGCATCCGTCCCCGCGATGGGAACGCAGAATCTCCACCGCGTCTTCGAGTAACGAAACGTCAAAGTCATCATCAGGAGTTTGGCTGCTGTCGAAGCTGAGGTCCGACGGTGTCCGCGCGGTGATGACCAGGGTGGTCATCGTAGCGACACCGCGGTCGAATGTGACGGAAAGAAATGAATGGGACGGCACCGTCACCCCGGTTTCGGTGAAAATACCGGGATTTTTTCCCTCGCCTCACTTCGGGATGCGCGCTGGAGTCTGCGTCGCGCCCGCGCGCTTCGCGGGGACGCTTCGACGCGCGCCGACCCGCGCGGTGGCGGGTAGTGGGGCAAGAGCCGCGCGATGTCACGCATCCACGACGAAACCCAGGGAAAGGTTTGCGACAGTCGTAGTTCCCATTCTTACGACACTCGTTTTTCTTACGGCACACGACGACGCCCAAGCCTTCGTCCCAATCACAGGGTGCGGTGACCCCGGGAGCCCGTACGACACGGGGGTTGTTTCCGCTGACACGAAACAGGGCGGAAAGCTACGCACGTGCGTGAAACTGTACCAGCCCGCGAGGGACGCGGAACGACGCGCGGCGGAAGCGTCGAAGGTCGTAAACAAGGAGTAGTACGGAAGGAGTGAGGACGATTGCGCAGGATTAGAAGGGATATCAAGTAAGAAGAAGGGGAAATTACAATCGTCTCGAGCGCGGTCGTCTCGTTTCCCCTCATCACGGATACACGTACGTCTTGCGTGCGCAGTTCGCTTCCGCGCGGTTTGGGAGCAATACGCGCCAGCGGTTTCGTCGTCACACCGCGCCGGCATCTTTGAGAATCTGAGCAATCGCCGCGTGGCCCTTTTCAGCGGCGGTGTACAGCGGCGTCCTGCCGTTATCCTTTGCCTTGTTGATATCCACGCCCAACTCGATCAGCGCCCGCACTACCGCCTCGTGGCCGTGTTGAGTGGCGAAGTACAGTGGCGTCGCGCCGACAGCAGTCCGATTGTTGACGTACGCGTCTGTCTGGATCAGCGCCCGCACCACCACCTCTTGGCCGTCAAAAGCGGCGACGGACAGCGCCGTCCAGCCGTCATCCGTTGCCTTGTTGACGCCCGCGCCCGCCTCGATCAGCGCCTGCACAACCGCCTCGTGGCCGTGTTGAGCAGCCATTAACAGCGGCGTAGCGGCGTCGCGCCGATATCCCCTGCCTTGTTGACGTCCGCGTCTGCCTTGATCAGCGTCCGCACCACCGCCTCGTGGCCGAATTGAGCGGCGATGAACAGCGGCGTCATGCCGCCATTCTTTGCCTTGTTAACTTTCACGCCCAACTCGAGCAGCGCCCGCACCACCGTCTTGTTACCGTTTGCAGCGGCGATGTACAGCCGCGTCTCGCCGATATCCGTCGCCTTGTTGACATCCGCGCCCGCCTTGATCAGCGCCCGCACTACCGCCTCGTGGCCTGATTCAGTGGCGATGTGCAGCTCCATCTCGTCACGCGGGCAGCCGTTTGCTTTCGCCCACAGTAGCACCTCGAGATGTCCGCCACTTGCCGCCGCCCAACACGTCAGCTTGTCCCACGGTGTGCCGTCCGCGCGCAAAACCTTCAACTCTTCGAGCTGTCCGCTCCTCGCAGCTGCCGCACAAAGGTATTCTTGATGCGACAGGCGACCTTGCCGTTGCAGTCGCCGCAAAACGCTTAAGCATCCGAGCTCCACCGCTTTGTTCTCATCCATCTTTTTAAACCGAAGTCTCGTCGCCGCCACCGCATCGCGCATCGCGCGGCTCACCGCAGGGAGCCGTGCGAGATCGGCGTGATCGTCGAAATACACAGTTCTGAGGACGTGCGTGATGACGATGTCGTTGAGAAGACCGGGGATGGCCTCGCCCGCGTTGGCATCGCGGCCGCGCTCGCGCTTTGCCTTTCACGCGCGAGCTTTTTGACCGGAAATCGATTCGGAAGAGTGGAGGGTGTCGTGTGCGCTTCGTGCGCGCGTGGTTGTGCGTCGTTGTTTGTTCGTCGAGGCTTCCGAGAAAAGGTTTAGGGTTGAAAAGCGTTCTTTTAATATAAAAAGGAGTTCCCTGAGCTGTCCGATATCAATCAAACGCTCTAAAAAGAGTACCGCTACATCGGTCGCGTCCCCCTGGCGCCTCGCGCGCGCACTCGTCGCATCTGCACCGGTCTCTGCGCGTGTTCGTTCAACCGCGCCGCCGCTTCGGAGGTTTCCTCCCCGAGAATAACCCCCTCTGTGTTTAACCCGAGAACGTCGCACAATTTTTGCATGTCCGCCGGCATATCCGTCGCGAGCCGGAGCACCCGCCCGTCCGCCGGGTGCCTCGTTTCCAGGTTCCAAGCGTGCAACGCGGTTCGGCCTGCGAAGAAGGACACGCCCTCGTCGCGTTCGTTTGTCTCGTCTGACTCGCCCTCTACGGCGCTCTTCTTCACCCTCGGTCGCGACAGCACCAACCTCCGAGCCGTGGCTTCCTCCGCGCTTGTTGACGATTCCGGCAACTCTGCACCCGAAGTGCGTCGCGTAATAGCGGCGGCGCGTTCCAAACGCACCCGGGTTCGCCGTCCCTCCACGGCAAGGAAAACATCCTCCACGGAAACCCCGTACAGAGAGTCGCCGATAATGGGGAACCCCGCGTGCGCCAGGTGTAGCCGCACTTGGTGCGTCCGCCCGGTTAGCGGCCGCGCCAACACGAGCGCGGCGCCGACGATTCGTTTTCCGTTTATGGTTACCAACTTATCGCCGGTTCGCGTGGAAAGCGCCTGTGGTTGTACAAGAAAAGGATCAGTCGCGAGTCTTTTGTGTGGGTGTACTGTATATCGCGATTTATGGACAAACAGTCACCAGCTTCGGTAAAACAGTGCACTTGTGATGTAGGTAGTGCACTTCCTTTTAAAGACTAGTGTAGTCACGTAGGGGCTTGAAACAGTCGTCAGGGATTTGGTGAAAGGCCCAAGGCCGTACCTGGTACTCCGTCGTGGCGGGCTTGCCGTCCTCGGTAACCGCCCGGACGCACCGCCCGCCGTCGTCGTCGCCGAACGCGTCACTGAACGTCCCCGGTTCCGCGTCACCGATACACGCGTTGACCACCCGTACTTCGCCGGGAAGAAACGCATCGTCGGCGTCGGAATCGGAATCGTCGCCGTTGGCGCCGACACCAACCTCGGAATCCTCCAAAATCGCGCAAAGCGCTAAGTACGTCTTCTTCGCCCGCCGCTGTTCAAACTCAAGCTGCACCGCGCCCGCGCTTTTCTTATCCTTCGCCAGCAAAAGCACGCCTGAGGTGCCTTGGTCCAGCCTGTGCGTCGCGATCGGCTCCGGGCGGTTGGCCGCGGTCAGGGAGTTGGCGAACATCGTCGGGTTTTGTTGATACGCCGCGAGGTTCAGGTGGTGCACCGCGCGCGAAACTACCGAGCCGCCTTGCGATAAGTAAAAGAAAGTGTCAGTCTTGTATATCGCGATGTATGGACAAACAGTCAAGGCAGAGGTAAGACGTCCTTTCTGGTACGAGTATATCGCGATGTATGGACAAACAGTCAGAGGTAATAGTCCCTTCTGGTACGAGTATGGGCAAACAGGGAGGCGGGATTTGGGAAAGGACCAAGGCCGTACCTCGCAAGCGGTGCGCGGGATACGTCATCAGCCCCGCGGGTTTGGCCACGGCGAGGACCTGCGAGTCCTCGTAAATAACGCAAAGGGGGGCGTCGGTGTCGGGCTGAAGCGGTACGTCGCGTAGTTCGTGCCGGACCATACGCGTCACCGTGGCTAAATCGGTGTTTAGTGCCTTCGCCACGGCGGCGGCGGTCATTGGCGAAACGACGCCTTTTCCTTGTCCTTTGCGTTCCGGCGTTCCCGCGGGGGAAGAAACGCCGACGTGTTCTTCTTCTTTTTCTTCTTTCGCCGAAACCACCGCGAACCGCGAGTCTTGATCGATAAAGTCGTCGTACTCTTCGGGCGGGTCGTCGTTCAGGAGGTAGTCGGCTACCGAAAACGAAGCGCCGCCGCCGACGTCGACTTTACGGCTGCCGTTTTCCAAATCGGTACCCCTACCTCGCCTGACAACCTCGTCGTGGTCGTCGTCGCTCCACCCGAACCGCTTGGACACGACTTGCCACCGAAAGCTGCCTTTCGGGTGCCTCGCGACCGCGAACTTTCTCACCACCGCGCCGTCGCCGTTGCGCCAGCCCGCCGGGTCTATTAAATCGGGGCAACACAGCGCCAGGTGCGCCCTTCGGGTGCTTTTCGCGACGATCTCCTGCGCGCACATCGGACACCGGGGCTCGCCCATGTCCAGCATCATGGCTGCGTCGCTCATGGTGGTTGACGCGTTGCCTGGTATCCCCCCCCCCTGCGTACCAACTTCCCTCGGCGAGTTTCGGGTCTCCCGGCGGTCGTCGTAACGCGTGGGGGGGCGTTTTTCTCGTGGCGCGTATCGATCGTCTCGCCCGGACGAACCACCGCCGCCTTCCCTGCCCCCGCGTTCATCCACCCATCCCCCGCGCTCGTCGTGGTAGGTCACGTTGACGGAGTCGTCCCTTCGTACCGGCCGTTCGGTGCGGTCGCGAGTTTGACTCGACTCGCCGTACCCTCCCCTCCGCGCGTTTCCCCGGCCCCCGGAACGACCAGCGCCCCTACCACCGCCGCCGTTCGCATACCGGGCGATCGTCAACCCCCGAGGCGCCGCGCAACAATTGGTCAAGGCGCACGACATGGTTTCTCTCTCTATGGGGGGAAACGAGAGGTGGCACGCGGCCTGTGCGGAAGGCGCGCCGGTCTCGGTCACGGGTGGGATGCGCGAGGAGAAGTGCGGCGCGGAGACGTGTCGTGACGATGGGTGACGTTTTACGGGCGAAAGTCTCCGTCTTTTGCGGAAAAGTCTGAGAATCTTGGTACAACCAGAGCATCCCACGCTCACCTTGGGCGTCCCTCATCAGGAGCCGCCTGATCACCGATTGACCTGAAAATAGGCTCAGAACATAGCCTACGGCGTAGGCTACACAGCCATGCAAAACGAAATGGTACGCTCTTAGTACACTTCAGGTGTCTTTCAACGTTGTCTATCCCGCTATCAACCAAAAAGCACTTGGTCTTCGTCGTATCCGGCCAAGCCGTGACGCTGCGCGTGCTGCTCAAACCGCGTTTGCGCCTCCGGACCGCAAGGCGCGCTGCCGTCCGCCCACCGCCAAACGAGATGCTCTCCCAGGCAGCCCCTCTTCGGGCACGTTATGAACTGTCGCCCGACGTTGTGTGGCAATCCCTTTTGTGCGGTGCGCGTGACAACCGCTTGGTGGCACTCTGGGCACTTTTCTGGAATTGGTGATGATGCGCGCGCCGACGGCGACGGTTGTTTGGGAGACGCGTACGGAACCTTTGCAGAGGGCGGGCGCGACGACGGCGGCGTGCGTTGCGGCCCCCCAGCGCCAGGTTCCGTTTTCACCCGGGCGCTCGCTACTTGCGGAGGCGTTTCCGGCGTCGGTTGCGCGCTCGCTTGACTCAACGTCAAGTCCACGTAGGTGCCGTTTCTTTTCGCGGCGCGGAGTTTGTCCTCCTCCACCTCATCGGGAGTGCGCGAGGCGACCACCTTTATTTCGGGCTCGGGCTCGTCTTCGGTAGGTGTCGCGGAAGAAACCACTCGCAACGCGTCTGCCGCCTTCCCCGCTTCGGCCGGTCGTACGACCGTGAACTCCCGATGCGGAGCGCACCGCAGGCTAATTTCTCGCGCCGCCTTTTCGAACGAGCCGCACCCGGTTCGCGCCAGCCCGGCGGCGTCCAAATACCACAGATACCGCGCATCTCCGTCCCACCGCCAACCGAGGCGGTCGTTTTTCAACAGCGCGTTTGGCGCGGAGAACACGGCTAAGGTGCTGTAGCCGAAAATCTCGAGGCACGGCTCGTAGGCGCCGGAGCCTTGCTTCCTTCGCCAGTTCGGAACGAGCCGGAGAAGCTTGTTCTTATCCATCTCATCCGGTTGTAACGGAACAGGAGGGGGGGGGCTCGATATGCCTCTCGCTGCGAGCTGAAACTCTTCACACAGTACTGGGTCGAGCAACGCGCGAAGGCGTTTGTGTGCGCTTTGCAGGTTGTCCCGGGGAAATTCGTAGCCCTCGATTCTCGCCGCGTGCACCAGCCGAGCCGCCCACGGCACCGTGCACGATCGCTGCCAAATTTTCGTCCCCAAGTCATACGGAAATCACGTGTTCTTCAGCGCCTCGCGGAACCCCGCGTCTTCTGGCCTCCAGAACTCACCCTGCGCGTAACAGGAAGTCATCGGGTCAGACAACGACGATTTTGTGCGTGAATCGGTGGGAAAGTCAACGGGGAACAAGGGGACGTCACGAGTACACGCACCGTGACTCGCATCTTGACCGTGTCGTCGGCATCTTTCAAGATTTCGAGATGAACCTCCATGGTGAGGTGGTTTTCGTGGTTTTCGCGCGTGCGACGGCGATGCGCCGCAACGGTGTGCTCGAGGCGGGAGGGAATTCCGAAAGTACTGAAGTTCACGGGACGGGCCGAAAAATCCCGAGTCACTGACTGATTGACAGATTCGACCTGCTCATCACTCGCGCGTGCCATTCCATTGGGCGCGCGTCCGCGCTAACGCCCTATGATGGCGTCCGTGGACGGCCCCGTCACGGTGGATGGTTCCCTCCTGGAGGGCGGCGGGCAGATCGTGCGCGTCGCCGCGGCGCTGAGCGCGGCGACCGGCCGAGTCGTTCGCGTGGACAACGTTCGCGCCGGGCGCCCCAAACCAGGCCTCGCGGCGCAACACCTGGCGGGTTTGCGTTTAGCGGCTGAGGTGTGCGGCGGGAGGTTGGTGACCCCTACAGAGGAGGAGTACGGGGAGGTCAAGGTAGGCTCTATCGCGTTCGTCCTAAACCCAGGCTCGGTGCGAGAAACCGCGATGGCAAACGCGGGGGTTGGCGAGACGAACGAATCTGGAGATGTTGAATCTGAATCCAAAAAAATAAAAATAGCGACGCACGTGTCGGACGTGCGCACCGCCGGCGCCGTTTCCCTGGTGGCGCAAACCATAGTCCCGGTAGTGGCGTACTCTCCAGTAGTAACCGTAATCACCCTCACCGGCGGTACCGACGTATCCTCCGCGCCCCCGATCGGGTACGTACAAAACTGTTTAGCCCCCGTGTTGAAGAAACACCTGGATTTAGAAATTAACTGTCACGTAAACAAACGTGGATACTTCCCGAAAGGGGGGGGGGAGGTTGTTTTGACCGTGGTGCCGCGTAGACAGGTTTCTTCTGGTGAAAGTGGGAGTAATGCAGCACCTCCTATATACCCGCCATTCGTAATAGAGCGGAAACGGGCGGGCCGGGGGGGTAACTCGGAGCCGGCGAAGTTGGGGTGTTGGATCATCAACGGAACGAGCGACGGGAAGCGCCAGCAAACAGAATCGCGAGCGGCGGCGCAGAGCGCTTTTCGCGTGTTGCTGAACAACTCACCCACCATCGCCATCGCCGCGGAAGCCATGGCCAAAGCGGGCGTCCCAGTAGACGTGAAAACTTTGGTGGAACCCGGAACCGGGGATGGCGGGAGCGTGGTTTTAACCGCGCGAAGCGTGGACGATACCGTCACGCTTTGCGCCGCGAAAGTGTTTTCGCCGCCGCGAAGCGCGGACGCCAACGAAAGGCTGAAACTTTTAATAGAGTGCGCCTCTGAGTGCGGGGAAGATTTAGCTGCACTGGTGGAATCAGGGGCGGCCGTGGATGCGAATTTGCTGGACCAGCTAATAGTGTTCATGGCGCTGGCGGATGGACGGGACGGACAAAAATCCCGGGTCATCGCTAAAGCGCCGATTTCGCTTCATGCGGAAACCGCTATTCAGGTTTGCGAACACGTCTGCGGGGCGAGGTTTTTCGTGTTGCAAGGAGAGGACGGGGGCGTCGGGAAAGGTCTTTGCGCGGTGGAGTGTGTGGGGGTTGGGGGGAGGGTAGGGTAGGCGTTAATTCGTTACCTTTAAATTAGGGGAAAGCCTTTTTCTTTTTTTTCTTTTCTGGGACGACTCAACAAAAGCTACGACTCCTATCTTCGCACGTCGTGGCCGAAGCGCAGAGTTGAGTGCGCACAGAGGTGAACAATGGGAAGTGCAAATAAGCGGTGCTCGCACGGAAGGCGAAAAGACACCTGCAAGGAGTGTAACCCGTGTCCCCACGGCAGGGTGAAACAGACCTGCGCGGCGTGCCACCCGTGCCCGCACGGGAAGCTGAAACCCAACTGCACGGACCTCAGCTGTGCGGGCTGCCACCACGGCAGGGTGAAACGCAGGTGCCCGGTGTGCAACGGCTGCCCCCACGGCAAGATGAGATGCAACTGCACGGTGTGCACCCCATGCCCCCACGGGAAGCGGAAAAACATGTGCGCGCAGTGCAATCCCTGCCCCCATGGCAGGCGGAAATACGACTGCGCGGCGTGCAAAACGGCACGCGCGGCGCCGCCCGAGATCAAACAAACGCCGTTCACTATTCGCGGCTACTTTGGCATCGATGAGTAGAGGGAGTAGAGGTGCAAACGCATTGTGTTTAACAGACTATCAATACTACAAGTATGACTAATAACCTCCGTCAAAAGCCAAACGAAAACGCCGAAGAACTCTTTTGGTTTTTCTCGTTCCCGCTCGTGTGCGTAAACAGCGCGGCTAACGCACCTCCGTTTGATTTTATACTCTCGGTAGTGTCATTACCGACACGTTTCCGTTTCCCCCCGTCGGTAGTAGGGTGGGTACTAGGGCTGGCAGTAGGGCCGTTTTCTTTGCGCGTCGTTCCACATTCATCGTTCGAGATATTTTTTCCGTCGTCGCCAAAAAAATCATCCCCCAGAATTTTTCGAACCTCGCGGCTTCCCAAAACTTCTGGCCGTTTTTCTCGTAACGCCTTCACGAAGTTCTCGAAAAGGTTCCCCCGGCTTTCTCTTGACGTCCCACTGACCAACTCTTTTCCAACCGCGCCGCCTTTTTCAAACGCGTTTTTAAGAAAACGCAACACCCTCGGGAGCGTTCGCGTCGAACAGAAGTTTTGCGTCACCGCGGTTGTTTCGGTTAAATTCAGCGCCGCGTGCCACCACCCGCTAGGGACGAACAAAACGTCACCGACACCACAGGTGCCTTCCAGGACTCGATATTTGCTAGGGTTTCTAGGGTTTTTTGCTTCAGGGTTACCTTTAGGGTTTGCAGCTACATTTGCTTCAGGGTTGTTTTCTTCCTCGTCAGCATCGTCGTCGTCAGATTCCTCCTCCTCCTCCTCCTCCTTCTCGTCGTCGTACGCGTGTTCGTAGAACGAGGCGTACCACTCCACCAACGTCACGGGCTGCGCCACCGTGGCGCCGTCCTCTGAAGGGTGCACTCCGGGAGGCGGCACACCTGGCTTGAACAAAATCCACCGCTTCTTTCCACTAACCACCGCGTTCCACGCGGACGTGCCGTTGGGATCGACGTGGAACGAAGACCCGCTGAGAAAAATAAAAGAAAGTGTCAGTAACTTGTATGAGCAAACAGTCAGAGAGTTGGGTTCTAATCAACTTCCTTTTAATGACTAGTGTAATCAAAGAGGGGCTTGAAACAGTCGGCGGGATTTGGGAAAGGCCCGACGCGTACCTCCGGGCCGGGCCGTGAATCAGCCACCGGTAATCGGGGCGGTTCTCGCCGAGCGCGGCGAACAAATCGTGAGACTGTTTGCCTGTGACGTCTTGTGTTGTCTCGTCCGATCTCGGTGCGATTACGGTTGGGGGGTGCCAAGTGTCGTTGCCAAACACTGTAGGACACGTCTCCGCGAAGGTCTTGTCGAAAAGATACAGGGGATGGTCGTCGATCGGAGCGCCGGAATTACCTCGGGAGGTGGCGGGTTCTTCGTCGTTGGATTCATTTTTTTCCGTCTCGTGACGAGGAGGCGATTCATCCCCATCGTCCTGGTTCCTTAAAAATCCGTCGCAGTACCTCCGCCAGTCCCGCAAACGCATCTGGTACCCACCCACGGAAAAGGTTTTTGCGTGAGGCACGGATTCGAGTAGTTTACCGAACGTCCAGAGTTTCTGGGAAACGCACGGCCAGTCCGAACAAGCGCCCGTTAAAATGACGGGTTCGTTTCGCGCTTCGAAGGTTTCAACGAAGTGTTTTTGCATTTCTTGCATTTTTTGCCCATCCACGTCTTCGCCCGCCCCAACCCGACCGTCCATCCTCGGAATCGTCTCCTTCTCCAGCCATTCTTTGCAAATGTATCGGTGCTGCGCGAGGTGTCTTAAGTACAGGGCGTCGGAAAAAATGGGTAACGGTTTTGCGGAGCCTCTCGCGCTGTCGATGTTTTTCTCAGATCTATTTTTCGCACCATCGTCACCCGCCTCCATTTTCCTCCCCCAATCCCGAGCGGCCCCAGCCACGAACGTTTCCCTCCACGACGATCCTTCCCACACGAAGCCCCCGCGGTCCCGGTGAAGCACGAGGGCTTTCCACAGGTCCTCGTGGTGAGTGAACGCTTGGAACGCTTTGCTGGTGGTGGCTAACTTACCCAGCGTGCTTGGGTCCACGCCGAGAAACTCCTCGGCATCGCCGCCAGTTAAAACGCGCATCACCAACACATCGGACAGCGCCGCGAAATTCCCGAGCCCGTCGTGTCGCGCCTTGGCGGATTTGGCCACCACGTCTGCGGGCACTAAGTACTGGTTCCCCTCGGGTAAAACGCCGAGGGGGTGCGGACGCATCGCACCTGGGGGTGCGGCGCCGACTGCAGTTGCAATCGACGAAAGGATGAATGACCACTTTTTTGCAGAAGAAAAAAAAATACTCGCAAAAAGTCAGGCATCAAAACTCGGCGCCTAAAATGCGACGCCCTCCCGTGGACCAACCCGCGGTGCCACACTCGCACGCACGCGACCCGCACGCGCGCGTCGAGGCAGCGGCTTTCGCGTACCATACGCGAACGTGTGAGGCTCGCGTAGACGGAAGTTCGTCACCCGGTGACCGCGTGTGCGCGGTGACGATCGCGTGTGGTCTTGTCCGATTTTGAGACGTGCCAGTTTAAGCCCATTCGTTGATTGCGCGTTGCAGCGACTGCGACTGCCATCCGAGGACAGACGACCGTCCGCTCCGCGACAAACACAAACCATGGCCACCGACCTCGCCCCCCTGGTCCCCCCCCCCGAAACCAAAGACGCGTTCATCAAGATGGCGAGCTACCCCCTGATCAAACACACGGACATGGAAAGCGAGATGCGCACGGAGGCGATGGAGATTTGTACCAGCGCGGTGGAGAAGGTACGGAACTTTCCCATTTACCCGCCGACTGAATGCGCGTACGATACCCCGACTGTTTACTCAAACACAACTGCATACATCACAAGTGCACTGTTTGCCCATACAGTACACTCACACTCGCCGACTCAAGACTGACACTTTCTTTTTATCGCCCAAAAGTTTCCCTCCAACCAGGAAAAGAGCTCGCAGCTCGTGAAGGATCTTATGGACAAAAAGTTCGGCGCCCCCTGGAACGTGGTGATCGGCGAGTACTTTGCGTTTGAAGTGACGTGCGAAGTGAAGCACCTGCTTTACATGTTCTGCGCAGGCACCAACGCGGTGCTGGTGTGGAAGTCGCAGTAGGACGGGGAGGGTTGTGATGAGAAATTTGGGAAGATGACTCGCAGAATGACTTGCTCTCCATTATCCATGATCCATGCATGACTCGCTCTGCATTATCCACCATGACTTGCAGATGACTCTTTTTTATGTGTCCTTTTCTGTTATTTCGAGCCATCTCTTTTGTCACTCACTCAGATCCGCGCGCAGGAGGATGCCTCCCAAGGGGTCCGGCAAGGGCCGGAAGCGGTCCGCGGGTGGGGACGTGCAGATCGACCCCGCTTTGTTTTTGGAAGGCACGGTTGCGGGCAGGTACAAAGCAACAAGCATGCTGAAGGAACCGCACGGGCAACACCTTTGGAGTGTCAGCGTTTGTTCGATTCGTCCCGACAATCACGGCGACGTGTTCGCCACCGTCGGGTCTAACTGCGCTTCGGTGTACCGGCTGGAGAACGACGGGGGGATGACCGTGCTACGTTCGTTCAAGGACGGCAATGAACACGAGATGTTTTTGGCGTGCGCGTGGTGCGAAGCCAGGGGAGGGGGTGGGGCTTTGTTGCTCGCGGTGGCTGGCGAGACCGGGGTGATTCGGGTGCTGAACGTTTCCGAGGAGGCGAAAACTGACGAAAAAACGGGATCGGCAAACATCGTGTACCGCGACATGCGCGGCCACGGCGGCGCGGTTAACGATTTGAAAGCGCACCCGTGCGCGCCGCATTTCTTACTCAGCGCGTCAAGAGACGAAAGCTGTCGGCTTTGGAACGTGGACAACGGCGTTTGCGTCGCGATTTTTGCGGGCGCGTTTGGGCACAAAAACGAGGTGTTGAGCGTGGACATAAAACCGAACGTTTTGTTTTTTGGAAAAAAAGGAAACGGATCGGACCGCGAACCAAGCGCCGACGACCAGGACGACCGCGATTTCGTCTTCGTCAGCGGCGCCATGGACATGTGCGTCAAGGTGTGGACCACCCGGGGGTATTTGCACTTGCTGGAGTTGAGTGAAACGTGGCCAGATTTAAAAAACGCGCCGCTGGTACGTATGTCAGGCTTTCCCAAATCCAGGCACACTGTTTGCCATACAAGACTGACACTTTTCTTTTACAAAAACAGGCGCGCGTGGGATGTTCGCGGAGCGAGATTTTCGAAAAAGATAACGGCATCAAAACCTTTTTGGATGACGACGACGGACAAGGAAAACTGCCATCCATGTCGAAACCTTTCCCCACCGCGAACGTCCAGACTCCGCTGTTTAGTTCGCACAAGGTGCACGGCAGTTACGTGGATTGCGTGCGGTGGTTCGGTGATTTATTACTAACGAAAAGCGTGGAGCAGTGTCTAAAGCTCTGGGCGCCCGAACTAAGGCACGACGGAAGGGTGGGCGAGAGCTTCCGCAAGGTCAAGGAGTTCCCCGCGAAGTACGCGGATATTTACTACCTCCGCTTCGCCGTGGACGTCGGTAAGTATTTCCCATTTACCACATTCCACTGACTGATTGCCCATACAAGACTGACATTTCTTTTTTTACAATCAGGCGCGGGCGCGGTGGTGTGCGGCAACCGGAAAGGCCAGATGTTCGTGTGGAACGCGAACGCGGGGGCGGGTTATGTGCGCGGCGGGGACGGGGCGGACGGGGGGGGTATGTGGCACGTGCGTATTTTATTTCCCAAATCCGGGGACACACTGTTTTATCTCTCAGCTCGTGACTGTTGTCCATACATCGCGATATACTCGTACCAGAAGGGACTATTACTACATACATCACAAGTAGACTGTTTGCTCATACAGTTAGACTCAAGATTGACACTTTCTTTGGTTGGTATCAGGTGCCGCCCGCGCTGTTCGCGAAGCTTTCGGAAAAGAGTCTACAGCGGTGTATTCGACACGCCGCCGTGGCGTTCGACGGGCGGTGCGTGTTAGCCGCGTGCGACGGCGGGACGGTGTACCGGTGGGACTGGGTGCCTGACGCGAAGAAGCCGACAGATCCCGCGGCGGTTGCGCGAGGGTCACGACCAGATCTCGATGACGACGACGAAATAGACATAGACGGCGACGGCGACAAACGAGGCGGCACCGTGAGTTGCGAGGAAACACCCACACCCGTGGGTGACACCCACGGTCCCGGACACGACCGCAACGACGACGCCGACTTGCAGAGCGAGGACGACCCGTCCGTGGTGGACCTGCTCAGCGAAAGCGACGAGCCCCCCCGGGTCCGGGCCGAGGAGGAGGTTAGCGCGGATTTGGGACGGGGACGGGGGCAAAGGAGCGACGCGCGCGGTGCCAGCGCCGGCACCGGCGCGGATGTAAATCGTCGGAGGTCCGTGACTCAAGAACGCACCGTCGGGCCGAGTCGCGGCGCCGGTACCGGCGCGGGGCAGGTAACCCCGCTTTCCGCGCGACCGAAACAACTCTCCACGAAACCCGCCCAGCGAATTTTCAGAGTCATCGACGCCCCGGCGCCCGCCATTCGAACCGTCAGCGACTCGGACGACGACGCCATTGTCATCGACTCGGACGACGACTGACACGAAACGTCGCGTTTCGGCGAAAGGATTCACTACTAGCTAGCGGGGTGTCAACGTAACGCTCAAATTCAGTCGCTACCGCTCTAGTCTAGTAGTACCGCTCTAAGCCCTCAACGTAACGCTCAAAATTCAGTCGTTAACCTCTACTCGTTTCCTATCCCGAACCCGATCGCGTTGACGTGCTTCGGGTGGTCTACTTTCAGGGTCAGCCTCCACTCACCGCAGCACGTGTCCACGTCCGGCGACCGGTGCACTATGGCGCGTCCCGCGTTGCCAGGCCACTTTTCGCCCTTCATCAGCACCACCTCGCACGTGTTCGCGCAGGTTTTTTGCCCAAAAAAACCACCGCCCTGCCCGACTAAACGCTTCACAACGTCACCAGCCCCCCGTCCGATGCGGTCGCTGGTTAACGATATCGCCAGGCTGGCGCTTTCGCTAAGAATTTCCGTACCGGCGCCTAAATACGTCACCATCACGCGCAGCGGCACATGATCGACATGGTACTTGCTACACAGCGTTTTTCTCAGAAGCGTGAGTTCCACTACCGCGCGTGGTGTGTCCGCGACTTTGCAGTACTCGGTGACCACGGAGGCTATGTCAAACTCCAGTGATGCGACCGCGTCGTACACGCCGGTTGGTATGACCTGCGCGTCGCGTAAAAGCGCGCCCGCTATGTGTAGTGACGCGACATCTGATGAGGTGATCTCCGAGTCATCACCCCCGCGCACCAAACCTCGCACGTGCACCTCGCCCTGCACGGTGGCCAGCGCTTGCGCTAAGCCGCTCGTGTCAAGCACGTTGCGTAGCGCATCTCGCTCCGCGTCCCTGACAAACGCCACCCTGGTAGACGGGCTCGCCATGGAACGCCACGCGTCAGTCCACTCAAGGGAGTGTTGTTGTCTCACGGTTGTCGACGACACCGCCACCACAACTGTCGACGACGCGGCGCGCGCGCGAGGGACGGCGCGGCGCGAGGACTTCGTTCCAAAGGACGCGACCCTCGAGTCGCTCGACGTCGAGGGCGTCGCGACAACGCGCGACACGAACGCACTCATGGCGAAGCGCGGCGAGATGTGACGACGACACCATTTGATGTCGGATGCATCTCGGACGCGTGTATGAAAAAGCACGCACGTTTTTGTGGCTGAAATTATACACTCACAAGTTGTTTACCACCCGCTCTTCCGCGTTCCCTCGCACGTGTTCGTCACCGCCCGTGCCGTGGCGTCTGTTACCAGTCTCAGTTTATTTATTGCGTAAACTCCTCGCACTCGTCGCTGTCTTCGCACGAAAGCACGGCGTCGTAGTAGGTACCCGCCTCGCCGTAATCGCTGCGATTGTAAAAGCCGAAAGTGTCAGTCTCTCGTAACGTGTATTACGTAAACAGTCGTGGTAATGGGCAGAGGTAATAACCGTCCCTTCGTCAGGACGAGTATGGGCAATCGCAGAGGTGGTGTGTGTTGGGTGAGAAAGGCCCTTACCCGAGGTCGGCCAGGGCGTCAGCGATCGCGCCGAACAGCGACGCGTCTTTGCTGCGTTTTCCCAGGATTTCCACTGTTTTTAGCACGGAAACGGCTGTTCGTAGCTCCTTAGCGCTGCCTTTTTCACACAAACACGCCGCATAGCCTTTGGTGGCGGCCAGGTACGACGCGGCGGCGACACCGGAGAGTTTGTCAACTGCGAACGTTTCAGACGTTTCGTTTTTGGAATCTTCAGAAGTTTTGTTTTCACTCCATTTAGTTTCCACCGCGTGCCTCGCCACTTGAAACGCCTCAAGCGCTTTTTCGATATTTCCCTCCTTCAAAAACTCCGTACCTTCAGCCAACGCAACCGCCCCGGGCCACGCATCAGTGCACTGGCCTTCCAGGTTGTCCCAATCAAACGCGCAGTTTTGGGGATCGTCGTCGTTTGCCATCATCAAGCGCAGTTTGTCGTTTAGCGATTTCAGCTCCAAGCGTTTCTTGCGGCTGGATATCCCGGAAACCGCGGCGCCAACTAGGGCGGCGGTTTGGAATATGACGATCAGCGGCCAATACGTTGCTAGTTGGAACGGAGGGCTGGGTGCGACCGCGGCGGCACCGGGTGGCTTCGCACCGAGGACGTAGGTTACGTTCGGCGAATGAGAATGAATCTGCCCGGAATAGCTCGACGTGTTTTTGTCGCTCCCTGCGGTTCGTCGTAACAACCGATGAGAGTTGAGCGCTTCCCCTGAACCAAACGAGTCGTACGTGTTTTCCGTGCCCGTCACCCTGGATGAGGCGTTGGATGAGGCGCTCGCGACGACTACTGTGCATCGACCGAAACGGCGTACGTTCCAGACGCGCGTGACGTACCCGACCGTGGTTCGTTTGGGTTTCGCCGACTTGCTCATCCTGGTTGGCACCGAACTTTTGGTTCGCGCGAACGCCGCGCTGGACATTTGCATGGCCATCCTCGCGGTTAGTGCGGTCAACGCCGCGGAGGTACGACGATGTGTCCTAGCGCTGCGTGCGTTCAAAGTACCCGCGTTCGAAGTGGACCCTAAACCGAGGCGCGCGACGTTGTGGGATGCAGAGGCGAAATATCTCGTCATTTCCGATACGCGCGAAGTTGACAGGTTGAGACGGCACTTCGAAGATTGCGACAGTGCGAGTGCTATGGGTGACTTCGTTAAATCGTCCTCTCGCCTTCCGACAAGGCACAGCAGTGTTATCAGTCGGGACATTTTGCGACCGTCTTCAAGTCTCGCGAGAGGAATATTACGCGCGTCGACAAACGCGTGCCATTTGCGGCCCGCGACGCGCCCGTGCCCGAGACGCGGCCCACTCTAACGCGACCATCCACTACGCACCGTTTGTGAACAGAAGACCTTCATCCGGCGAAAGGTGCCGTTCCACCCGTTCGTCACCGCAATGGGCACCACCTCGAGCGCGCCCTCGCGAGATTCAAGAGGGGAGCTTCGTCAAAGAGCGGCGACGCAAGCCGCGGCGCCGCGGTACAACCTTCCCCCCGGGTACGCCAACGCGCCTCCACCGTTCAACCAGGCGCCGAGGTACTACGGCCAGGTACGTGCGGTGACGACAAATGTGACGCGCCGGGATGAAACCAACCCCCCCCCGCACGTCCCCTCGGAACACGGAGAACACGTTTTCTCTCCAAGTGGCACGTTCAACAACACGACCATCTTGATTTTTTTGACGATTTTCGTTACGAAACAACACATGGTTTCTGACACCGTTCCGGAACACACACCCCTCACCCGACCACCTCCCTGTTCCCCGTACCCCCTTCCACCAGACGGCGCCCCCGGTTGACGCGACGACGAACCCGTCATCCGTCGTGCCTGCGACGGAAAGGACGACGCGCACCACCACGATCCGGAACCACGTGAATCTTAAGAAAGATTCATTAGTCTTGCTTCCCGACCCCGAAACCCCGGGCGGTTTGCTCGTGCGGTTCGTTTTCGACGCCAACCTGCCGTGTTACCTTTCCGCGTTCCTTGTCGCGACTGACGCCCCAAGAGAGGGCAGTCGCTTGGCGCTGACGGACGGCCGGCAAGTCCAGACGCGTCGGGTCAAAAAACTCGCCGGGCTCGGGCAAACCGGCGAGGTTTCGGTTTCCAAACTCGACGCCGACGCGCTCAAAAAATACCTCGCCGAGAATCGAACCGGCGCCGATTCCTCGGACGATTCCTTAACCAACCCAACACACGCGCTTATCGTGAGGCTGGAGTGCGTCGTCCCGGCCTCCACTGCGGTGGACGGGACGGCAGATACCGATCCGGTAAGTGTTTTGGAACCGGCGGCGCCCACCGGGTCGGCGCTCACCGCGACGAGCCAGGCGCAGACGACGTTTTCCAAAGTCGCGTTCGCGGATCCCGGGACCGACAAGGCGTTCGTCACATCGGTGACGAAACAAAAAATCTGGGTCGACAGCGTTTCGTACGAGCTGCAGGAGATCTTTGGGATCGAGCACTGCACTGCGGGGACGCCCTTGGGGGAGAACGGAATTGGGGACGGGGACGGCGACGACGCGGGGAAGGAATGCGTGGTGTGCATGAGCGAACCGCGGGACACGACGGTACGTGTTGGGCCTTTCCCAAATCCCGACACTGTTTACTGCCCCTCTGTGACTGTTTACTGCCCCTGGACGACTACACTAGTCATTAAGAGGAAGTATACTACATACAGCACAAGTGCACTGTTCGGCCCGATTACTATGACTGTTTGCTCATACACATTACGAAGTACACCCACACTCGAGACTCGGGGGACTGACCCTTTTCTTTTACAATCGCAGGCGTTGCCGTGCCGTCACATGTGCATGTGCGGCGCGTGCGCCCGGATGTTACGAGGGCAAAGCAACAGGTGTCCTATCTGCCGAACCCCGGTGGAGTCGCTTTTGGAAATAAAGGTTGCGACGAAACAGGGGGAGTAGGAGTTATAACGTAAAGGAGTGTGTGCCCCAAAACAATTGTAAAAAGACCTGACCACACAAAAACACAAAAACACAAAAGAAAAACCTCTCAAAATCGATTCGTGTCGCCGGGGACTTCTGGCAAAACATCCGACTAAATGCTCGACACGTGACACCTTTTTTTTTGGCAATCCGCTCGGACCAATGATACGCTCGAGAGGGAAAGCCATGGAAAAAGCCGCGCGTTCCCGCCCTTCCCCGGTCATAACCGCACACCCCCCGCTCGACCCCACCCCGTCGTTCGATCAAAATGCAGGCCATCTGCTCCGCCACCTCAGTCCGCCCCCAGTTCGCGGGCGCGAAGAAGTCCTTCGTCGCGAAGAAGGTACGCCGAGAGCGGGGACATCGATTGGGAAAATGGCCAATCTCGCGTGCCGAGTGTTCCTCGCGACGAAGGGCGATTTTCTTTCCCGTCTTCCCACCCCCGCGTGTCACGCCTTAGGCCCTGACCGAGTCACTCACGCATCCCCCGATCAATCGATCCACAGGCTGTCTCCGTCAAGCGCGACGTGCGCGTCAAGGCGGACTGGTCCATCGGCTCCCCCGAAAACACGGTGCGTTTTCCGACCTCCTTGTGCATCCGTCAACCCATCCGCTTTTTGCGCGGCTTCAAACCAACGAACGAGATGGAAACCGTGACTGTGCTGGTGCCGTCGGAAACTGTCGCGCGGTGTGCAACGCGACCTGTTTCTGATCGTCACGACTACACACCTCAACGCCCCTAATGACTCACTCCCCATCCCCTCCACAATGAAAAACAGATCGTCTGCATCAACACCGCGGCGTGCCTTTTCGCGGGCAGGTTCGGCCTGGCGCCGACGGTGAACAAAAACTACGGTGGCGCTGAATCTTACGGCAAGATGGTCGAAGCGGAGCGCCCGCGCGTGCAATCCAGGGACCCCGCCGGATTCACCATCGTGGATGTCGCCGCGTGGGGCTCCCTGGCGCACATCATCTCCGCGGGGGAGATTCTGGGCCAGAAAGCCGCGGGGTTCTTCTAAGCGAAGAGCGACGCGTTGGAGTGGCCGCGGCGAGACCTTTAGCCGTGAACTGGAAGAGATGATGATTTGCGTGTAATGCGAATGAATGAATTAGTTTGGAAGCTTCTTGCACCTTTGCTTAATACACCTAATACGCCAAATACCCCGTTTCCCTCGGGTGTTCGCCGTGACTAACTGCTCACTGCGGAGGCCGTTGCGGTCGTTCCCGCCACGATGCGCGCGGCGCGTCGTTCGCCAGGAACGCGCTTTTTTTTCCATCCGCTTCGTTTCTAAAAGAAGTTCCCTCGCCGCTCCCCGGCTCAGACCCCGCGCCATTTTGGGGCGGGGGCGGGGGCGGTTTCTTTTCTTGCATAGGCGACGGCGATAGCGAGGACAGGTACTTGTCGTATTGGGAAAGCGGGGGAATTCCCGGATTTGTAAGACTGGGTAGGGGTAGGCCGTTTGGCGCGAACTGCGGGCGAGACAACCGCGCCGCGTCGGAGTAACCAGTTCCCGAGGGTGTCGCGGTTTCCGTCGTGTGTGGTATTTCGTCACCACGGTCGTACGCGTCGTGTGAGTTACGAGTAGTACGTTTGGAAGGACCTTCGGTACCCCTCGCTTTTATTTCGGAGTTGTTGAGTCTTTCCACCGACGCGTCATGCGCGCGCTGGTCGGCGATCAGCGCCGCCGCCATCGCCGACGTCCCCGCCTTGTCGCCACCGGTCGCGTCCGCGCCGCTACCCCGTTGAAACTCAACGGTGCCTGGCCGTGAAACACCCACAGCACCACCTCGTGTCGCCCTCCTTACGACATCCTGCAAACTCACAAGCTCGAGGCGATGTTTCCGTTCCCCGTCTTCCCTTGAACTTATTTCCTTCCGTAACGCTCGACGCGCCGTTTCGTGGGCGTCGAAAAGATCGCGACAAACTTGTTCGCTCTCGTCTGAGACGTCCGTGAGTTTCATTCGCATAGTCTCAATCTCAATGCTCAACGCTGCCTTTTCGTGCGTCAGCTGTTCGATATCAAACGCCTGGGAGTCACTGCGTTGCGTTTGCAAATCCAGTTTCAAGCGTAACTCGCGAGCGTTTTTAGCCGCGGCGTCGCGTTCGGCAACCGCGGAGGCGACCATATCACTCGCCGTCGATTTTTCCGCACACCGAACACGTTCCAACTCGGCTGCTAGCTCGCCACATCTGCGCTTGGCTCGTGCCAAGATTTCGTTCACCGCGTCCGTGTCCGCCAGCGCGCTTTTCGAAATCGAAACCTCTCTTTGCAGCTCGGCGGTTACCCGAACCACGTCCGATTTAACCGCAGCGATTTCAAACCGCGCCTCGCGTTCAACGACGTCGAAGGACGAACACTCCTCCGCTAAGCGTCGCGCGGAGGTTTCTAAATCACCCCGAAGCTCGCTTTCCACGGCGAGCGCGTCGTGCGCGTGTTGCAGCGACTTTTTCGTAAAGGCCAACTCCTTCGCCAGAGTTTCGACTCGGAAAATGTCCACGTCGCGTGTTTCGGTGTCGTCTCCGCCAACCGACGCGTGACTGTTTTCGCGTGACTGTTTACTGCCCATAAGCCTGCCAACCTGCGTCGCGAGTTTCATTCTTTCCATCTGCAGCACACCGAGCTCCGTCTGCACGTCAACAAGGGCATCGTCCCGGTCCCTCGCCGCGGCCGCGACGGATTCCAGCGCCGAGCGCATCGCGGCGCGCGTCTGCTCCGCGAAACCGGCGGAGACACCGTCGCCGTCGCCTGCGCCGCGCTCCGTAAGCGTCTGAAGTTGTTTCTCCAGACTAGTTGCTCTGTGTCGTTCCAAACGTAGCGCCTCTTCCCTTTGTCGGTCCAGGTGCTGTATGCGTTTGATTTCGCCTTGAAGCACGGCGCGGTCACGTGCCAACCCGCGAAGCAGCGCGCTTTGGACATCCTCGTTTTCGTCCTCAAAAGGTTCAAACTCGTCGGAGGTGCCGACGAAATCGTCGCGACGCGTCGGGGGGTCCCGTGTTCGGTACAACCCGTTTGTTCGCACCGACTCGTCGTGTCCGTGGTGTGTACGGGTGGTGCACAAAAAACTACTCGCCCCGGACGGACGAGTGTTTGCACGCGTCGCTTCGTACGACGCGTCAGCGTCGTCAGTTGTTTGTGAAGCAAAGATTGCACCGTGACTGGGATGGCCGGGCCACCCGCTCATCACAGGAGCTGACGCGCCCGCCTCGTGCGCCACGGGGGGCGGGGGCGGCGCGTCCTGCGTCTCACGGTCGCCATGCGGTGACCGCCGGTCAAACACATGCCCCCGACTTTCGTCCATCCCCGCCGAACCGCGACGCCACCGCGTCGTGGGCTCGGCGCGTCCAGTGTTTGTGTTTGAACGCATTTTGCCACCTGTTTTCGGGAGTTTGTTTGTTTTTGCTCGCCTCAGCTTCGTTTTGCAGTCTGAAAACGGCGGCGGCTCAGCCGCCGCGCCTTCCGAGAAATGGAACCTCGGTGGTCAGTCGGACGCGCGCACTCCGCGCCTGTCGTTTTCCTTCAGCTCCCGCTGGTACCCGCACTACGCGCGACCGCACTTACGCGCCGCCCTTTTCCGGTCGACGGCCACCGTCGCCCGGACCAGCCGCGCCTTTCGTCGCCGGTAACGGACGCCGCCGCCGCCGCCGCCGCCGCGAGTTTTCGTGGTTTTCGTCGGCGGGACGCACTCAAGTGATCGCCGCGAGTAGGCAAGAACAGCACAGGTAAAATGCCCAAGTCCCGCCGCGACAGAGTAGTGGCGCTGACGCAGACCAAGAAGAAGGACAGGGAGTGGAAAGGCGGGTTGATCGAGAACGTGCGCGAGGCGCTTGAGGTGTACACCTCGGTGTACGCGTTCCGGTGCCAAAACTTGCGGAACAACACGTTCAAGGATTTAAAGGCTGATCTTTGCGAAACAAGCCGGTTCTTCATGGGAAGCAACAAGGTTTTACAGGTCGCCCTAGGTAAAGGCCCTGAGGATGAACAAAAAGAACACCTTTCGCAGGTATCTACGCACATCACCGGCCACTGCGGGCTGGTGTTTACGAACTTAACAAAAGACGACTTGACGGTGGCGATGAAAAAGTACCAAGTTTCCGATTTCGCGCGAACCGGAAGCGTCGCGCCCGAAACCGTCGTCGTGGAGAAAGGAAATGTACACGGCAAGCACGGAGGTTTGATGGAGCACACGCTTGAACCCACGCTGCGTAAAAACGGCATGCCCACCAAGCTGAACCGGGGGGTGATTGAGTTACTGGCGGACCACTTGGTGTGCAAAGAAGGCGACTGCATCTCGCCGCAGGGCGCTATTCTTCTGCGCCTGTTCGGCCACGAACTCGCCACGTTCAAGATGGATCTGCTGTGCGGATGGGTACGTTTGTTTTTCTGCTTTTTTGCAGGCTTTCCGTGGGATTGAACCCGCGCGCTTTCTCCGGACGGCAACGTTGCCCCCAACCAACTTCGCAAAAAACAAGTATTCGGCAGTGACGACAAACTCGCTGTGGGTGTCTTAGACGGTTAGCGACGCTTCGGCGGAACGACCATGCTGACAAAAAGCGCCATCCATTTCCGTAGCCGATACTTGCTGTTTGTTTTTTCGTTTTTGTTTTGGATTTTGTGTCTCGGATCGAACCGGCATGGTGCTCCTACCTAGTATGTCCCCCAACCACCTGTCGTGCAGACTCGCAGGCGCTGACAGTCTCCTTTTCCCCCCGCTCATCCCAAAATTGAAAAAAAAAACAGCACGAAGGCGGTGACTTCGAAGCGTACGCGGCCGCGACGGAGGACGAGACTTTGGACGTCGGGGACGTGGAACGCGACCGGTTCGCGTTCGACCACGTGCCGTCTTCGATGATGTTACCTAAAGAACTCATGGGGGGGGTACCGATTGAAGCCGTGATTGCGCAGCCGAAAAGGAGAACAAGCACGCGGAAGAAAGCGGGCACGACGCTGTGAGAAGTTTTTGCGAAATTTGAATCGGAATTCTTTAAATATGAATACCGAGTATTACTACTTGGACTATCGAAGCTCTTTTTCATCCGTATTCGTTTTTGAACCCTTTCGTGTGGTCGTTTCCGGGTACTTGAACCAGTGGTTCGCCGCCCACTTCACGCCGTTTGTTACCTCGCACGCCGCGTGAATCGCGTTTGAGTCGACGGCGCCCGCCTCGTCGAGGTTGAAAAACATAATCGCGTCCCCGGGAATGGGTTTCGTTCGCGCGCCCATTTCACAAACGGCCGTTATGTTTCCCTGCAGGTCGTGCAGGCCACGTTCACGTTGTTGGGCACCACTTTCTTCCCCACCGAACCCATCCGGCGCGAGGGGAAAAACCGTTTCCCCGCCGTTCCCCGCTCCCGGCCCGTCTAGGTAATAAAGCAACGTCACAAACCGGTTGAGAAACGCGGTGCTTTCGTGGTGCGCGTCGAAGTACCCGCCTTGTGTGTATTTCAGTACCTGCAGTCGCTCTGACGAAACGAACCGGGTTGCGGGGTCAAGCTGAAGCACGTCCGCGGCTCGGTTGGTGATGGTCTCTGACACGGAATTCCCACGAGTGGGTAACCAAGCGGTTGATGAGACTCGCGGGGGTGGTTTTTTTGAACCTTGTTTTATATTTGTGTCCTCATCCGCGAGCGTCCGGCTGGTTTCCATCTCAGGCTCCGCGAGCCGTATCAAGGTTTCCCTTTCCTGTTGGGTCAAAAACCCCTTAATCCTGAATACAAGCGGGACCACGGAAACCGTTTCCAACATGATGAACTCATCACCGTTCAGGTTATCCGAAGAGACTCCCGTGGACTGTAGAAACCCGACGTGTTTGGCTTCGTAGCGTTTGTGAATATTTTCCGAATGCGCGTCGTCGCCGCCCTCACCGCCTCGTTTCGCCTGCGCATCACTCGCCAGCGCCTCCGCGGTTTTGAACCGCAAATGCGCTTCCGGGATCTGTCCCAGTCTTTGTAGAATATTACCTAACAAGTGGTGACTCTTGGCGTGTTCAGGTCGTAACTTAACCGCGGTTCGTGCTAATCGCAACGCGGTTTCGTGCTCCCCGCGATCTTCACTCAAAAGAAGCGCCAGGTTTACCAGGGATTCCGCGTGCGTTGGGTCCACCCGGACGGCCCGTTCCCAGTACGGAAACGCCCCATCCGTGTCGCCTGCACTGTACCGAATCCCCCCCGCGTTGTTCAAAACACTGGACGCGGCGTTTGGAGAGAGACGTCCGAACGAGTCGGTGTCGGCGGTTAGGGCATCATACTTTTCAAGAGCAGCATCCACATCCCCGGATGCGTGCGTCGCGAGCGCGTCCTGGACTTGCGTGACCAGCAGGTCGGTCGTCTCCGCGGCGTCCCCGTGAAACGTGCACGTGACCAACGCAAACACGGTCACCAAGTAGGTCACAAAACCCAAGCGTCGCGCGCCCATCGCGACTGCGCGCGCCTGCTTGGCGAAAAGAAAAGAAAAGCGTTTCGTCCCCCATATTACTGCCCTCTTCTGGGGGAACCAAAGTTTTTGGATGCTCCCGGTCCTCTCTCTCGGTGGGTGCCTCCGCATACTCGGCGCGCGCGACTGGCAGTCGGTGCGCCCAATCCCACGCGCCGCGGAAGCGTACGCGAGGGGTCGGCCGGTCGGCCATGTATGGACCGGTGCGTGATGCTCCCCGGGACGGGATGTTTCCGAGATTTTTGCATCCCCGCGTCGCGAAGTCGGCATCCTAGTGGGTGTTCCGAGCGTTTCGCATCCCCAACAATGGTCGTCCCCGACTTGTCGTCCCCGACTCTTCTCGCTGACGCCCTTTTCCGAATCCACCTCACGTGTATCCCCCAAGCAGATCCCACCCGGTGGTACCCCACAGTACGGCCACGGTGTCGCACCGGGCGGTCCCCAACCCATCCCGGGAGAGCACCCGGGATATCCCGGGCACTTTGGTAATCCCGAGATGAGGACCCCGGCGACGACGCGTTCCTCCTACCAAACCCCGGGGTTCGGACATCCCGGGTACGCAAACCCTGGCGGCTTTCGTGTTTCCGGTGCGTCAGGCCACCCAAACTCGGATAGCCATGCCGCACCCACCTCGGGGTCGTACCGCCGCTGGACCCCGGGGAGCACCGCGGGTGGTGTGCATCCAAATCATGCAAACGGCGGTTCCGGAAATAACAACTTCAATCCCAGGTACGCAACCGGCCCGCCTCAGTTTGGGGCTTACCCTGGTGGTCCAAACGTCCCCGGGACAGCACCAAGCGGCGTCCCGGGGATGCGCGTCCCGAACGGCTTTTCACAAAACTCATCCGTCCCCAGCTCGGCGCCGTTTCGGGAAACCAGCCGTCCGCAAAGCGCCGGCGCGCCTTCGTACGACGTGGTGCACCTCTCCGCGAGGAACGCGAGGCTCGAGGAAAAGTTGTCGAAAGCGCTTTCCAAAAACAGAAGCATGGCTAAGTACTACGACACGCTTCTGGCGAAAACGAGGGACGCGCAGGAGCGGGAGGTTGAGCAGCTTAAGCATGAGATTGACAGGGTCACCAGAAACGCCTTGGAAGGAGGCGTCGCTGGAAGTGCCTCTGCTAAAGAGTTACTTGAAGAGCGACAGCGGCGACAGCAGTTGCAACGCGAGCTCGAGCACGTCAAGCGTGACATTTCGAGCAAGGACGAGCACACGAGTGAATTGAATGGGAACACCGCCGCGGCGTTGCGAGTCGCGACGGAGCAACTCGGCATTCGCGACGCCGAGCTCGCGGCGCTGCGACGTAGAATCGCCGATTCGAACAACCAAACGGCGCTCGGGGAAAACCCAGTGGGCGGTTTTGGCGGCGTAAACGGTGGCACACAGACGTTGACTACGATGAGGGACCTTCTTGACCAGGCTAGGGAGGAACGGACACGTGAGCGTCAGGACGCGGAGAAAAGGGATCGCGAGATGGCGAAACAGCTCACCAATATCAAGGAACAAGCGCTCGAGCGCATCAAGGAAAGCGTTGCGGCGGCGAGGGAGGTCGCGACGTTAAAGGAACGCGTGCACGCGAGTGAACTAGAACGCGACCGCTTGCGGGACAGGTGTCAGGAGCTGGAGCACGACGAAATGGACCACCGGGAGTTGCGAAGAATGGCGCAGGACGCGGAACAGGCGGCTAAAAACGCGCGGGAAAAGGCGGACCGGTGCGAACTCGCCGAGGCGCGGTTGCGACAGGTACGTGTTGCATTTCCCAAATCCAGGCACACTGTTTGCCCATGCATGACTAACACTTTCTTTTTTTATCTCAGGAACAAGCGCACGTCGCGTCGCTGCGGGATGAACGCGCGCAGGCGCACCAAAGAACCCAGGAGATGACGGAACGGATGTTGAGTGTGACGAACGAAAAGGACGTGTTGGTGCGGCACAGCGCGCGCACGGTCCACATCGAAGCCGAGCTTGGGAATTGCAAGGAGGAGCTGGCGAGGTTGAGAAAATTGGGAATAGGCACGACAGCGGAGGCGAAGACGGAAACGGGGGTTTGGCGCGACGGCGCGGAGGGTTTGGGGCGAGTGTTGCGGTCGTACATCTACGGCCACACGCGGTGGGAGAAACTGGTTTCCGACGAATTCGCGGGCGCGGTTGATGCGCACGAGCACGGGCAGCGGAGCACGGTGCGTTTGGTCGCCGCCGCAGAGCGTGAAGCCGCGGGTCTCGCCGGCGAAGCGATTGAGGTACTGCGGGCGACGCGGCAGTTGCTCTCCGAGTACGGCCAGGAGTGCGCCGCGACTGTTGACACAATAAAACGCACGGTGACAAGAAACGCGGACGAGCGAGTAAACGCGGCGCTTGACAAACTCCACGTGGCGGAACAGCGCGCGACACTCGCGGTAAGGGCCTCTCCCAACTCCAAATCCAGGCGAATATTTGCGGATTTTCCAGAGTAATTACTCATACACATTACGAAAGACTGACACTTTTCCTTTTACAACAAGGAGAAAGAGGCGTCTTTGTCGGCGGCGGAGGCGCGGCGCGCGCGCGGCGGGGAAAAAAACGCCCTCGCGTTGTTGGACCGTCAAAAAGGACAAATAGGTTCGGCGCGCGGTGCGGTTCCCACTTCGGGTACCACTTCGGGGAAAAGCAGTAACACCTCCACCCTGGATACTCCCGGCGTGACGAATGAATCACTCGCGGACCCGGAAGAAACCGCATCTGCAAATACGGAACACGGTACCTTCCGACGCCAGCTCCGCGCTTGTCAGTTTCAGATGGTCGGGTTGGCGATGTGGAAGAAAGCTCTTGGTGCGGACGGTGAGCGCGACGCGCAATTCAGTCGCGGCCAGGTGGAACTGGCGCGGAGGGAAACCAGGGTGGCGATGGCGCGGCTTGCGCAAATCGAAAAGGCGGTGGATACGGCCGGGTCTAGCTCCAACACGAGCTGGGGTTTGTTCGCGCGTGGTTTGGCACGAAAAGAGACGAAACACCAAAGCGACAGGTTCGACGATCTCGTCCAGGCGTTTGAGCTTTCGCAAAGGAAACTCGCGGCGAGCACCGGTACGTGTTGCGTTTCCCAAATCCCAACAATGCTTGCCCATACAAGACTGACACTTCTTTTTTACATTCGCAGACGAGCGATTAGGCGCGACGAACGCGGCGGTACGCGCGGAGCACGAAATCGCGCGTCTTCACCAGGTTCTGGAACAGTCACAGCGATTAGATTTGAACGGGCCTTCAATCAAAGAAACGCAGCTCGCGATGGAAACTCTTTTCCACGCCTCGCGAAACGCGGGGGCGCTGGCGAAGCAAGCGGCGGAGGATTTGTTTAGCGGCGACCCCAGTTATTTGGCAGACACGTCACCGCCACCGCACAGCGCCGCCGCGCAGCTGGAAAGCACCCTAACCGCGTGTCACGACACTTTGCTGATCATGGGGGACGAGGACGACTCCGCTGTTTGTTTGACACGACAAGAGAAGGAACGCGGGACCGGGGTTGGGTTGGTGGAGACGTCCGCGTTGTCTTCCGAAAGACGCGCCGCCGCGGATTCCATGGACACCGCGACGCGCGCGATGCGCGCGCGGGCGGTGGAAATAAAAGCGGAGCTGGTCGCGGCGTTGCTTGACTCGCTGGCCGCGCGACGCGAGGTCATAAAAGCCGCCAGGCGACCGGCGAGTAACGGGCACGACGATGACAAACACGGCGACGAAAACACAACCGGTGGCCGCTTCGGAGGCGTCGCAATTGGGTTCGCGCGCGCGGCAAGCGCGGCGTCGGCGGGGACGAGAAAAACGGCGCGCGGTTCTTTGAAGTTTGTGGAGGAAACGAATGAAACCGCCAAAGCAACGGACGACCCCCTCCCACACGTCTCCGCTGCGGTTTCGGAATATTCCGACCTGACGGAGTTCTCGCTGGCGTCGCGACGAAGCGGACCCAAAGTCGTACACTCGCCGGTTTCAAAAAAAGGTTTGTTTGGAAAAGACGTTTCAGTGAAAAAGGATGCGCCAATCGGCAAAGTAACGCCGTTTCCCTCGGTCTCCACCGCGGACCGGTCGCACGCCTCGCTTGTTAAAGCGCGCGCGCGACGCGCGGACGCACTGGCGCAACGCAGTCTGAATGACGCGTCGCTGGATGAGATGACGGCGAAAAGGAGCGACGACGGCGATTTACGCGAATCGGCGTCGAGGTCGGCGCGAAGCGAGCATGATCAGAATCGTTCGTCGGATACGAAACAGATAACCGGCTGGGTTCCCCCGAAGTGGGACGACACGCCGTTGCGGAAATCGCAGAAAAAAAGTCAGGGCGTCTCGCCGTACGCGAAAACTACGAAAATCACACGGAGACGGTGAACGCGGGTGTAACCGCGTTTGACTAATCGTCACTGCTTGTAACTAATCGTTATGTATCTATATCAACTGCACTACCCACTTTTGGGCGTATCTATCGCCTCTTCGCTACCTGTGTTTCTTCGTCGTCTTGTCAGTGCGTACTTTTCGTACATGTTGTGTCTAAAGTCGACAGCCTAGTGTGTCTTCCGAAGACAACTAGACACGTGACGTTTTTTTCTTTCATTTTTTCAATACAGTCTCCGGCCCCCCGAAGCTCCAGTCATTCTGCCCGCTCGTTTCCCAGGACACGTCGCTCATTTCTTTGCGCATCGCCTCGGCGCGTTCCAACAACCCCGCGGCTCGGGATCCCGCGTCTACCAACCTCGCATCGAGGGAAGGGGCGTTTGACGAAAGCGACGAAACGCCGAGTCGGCTTTGCGTTTTGGCGGAGTCAAACGAGCCCGAAAAAGAAAAAGTCGGCATGGTCTCGAACGCCTCCACGGACGCTTCCAAGGCGGCGCACTCGGCTAACACGTCCTTGTACGCCTGGTCAAGCGCGCCCCGTACGGGGGTTCCCTCTGCTACCCTCTGTCTTTGATTGTCAAGTGACACGAGCTGATTTCGTTTCTCTACGAGCGACACGGAAAGGGGTGACTGATTGCCCATGGACGGTGACGTACCGTTACCGTCGAAGGATGAAAAGTCAAGCGAAGGAAGCGGCACCGGCGACAACGCGTTCCAACGCGGAGACCCTCCGCTTCTGAAACTCTGGCGCGTCCCGGATTTGAAATTCCCAGGCGTGCCTACGCTCGCCGCTCCGTTTCCCACGTTCTCCAAAACGCTCGCGTTCCAGTCCCACCCTTTTTCGTCGTCGCCAACCGGCGGTCGCGCGTTTTCCTTGGAAACCGCGAAGGCGAAAGACTTTGCGTTTGAATTTTTCAACCAAGCATCCGTACCGGTCGTGCGCGTCATCGGCGGCATCGGCGTCCCTCTCGCCGCCTCACGTTCGTCCCGCACCACGCCTCGCCACCCGAGAAGCGTTTTCGAGGTCGACGCGTCCCGTGCGAAGCGCTTGACCATTTTCGCCTTCGCGCGATCGCCCGAGCGTGTAAACGCGAACTCGTTCCACGCGTCAAGCGCGCGGCGCGCGCCTTTGGAGTTTGTCAGAAAAGTGTCAGTCTCGCGTGGGAAAACATCCGTCGCTGGATTTGGGTTTAGGGAAACGCAATAAATACTTACGGCGCTTTTGCAACACAGAACGCATCTCGTCCCCGAGCCGCCCGACGCGCCGCCGGGCGTCCACCACCAGCGATCGCCACCGACTTATCAGTTTCACCAGGAAGGTCCGTGACCGGCGCTCGTAAAGCGCGTTCGCGGCGAAGGAGGCGATTCGCGACTTTTCGATCCGTTCGCGCTCCGCAAACGCCGACTTTTCGATTTGTTCCCGCTCCGCAAACGCCACGGCGGCGCTGGCAGCTTGAGTGACGCGACGGGCGATTTGACGCACAGCGGCGAATCGCCAGGTCCGGAACACAGTCGCCACGTGCTTCATTTGCCACCGGACCGCGGCTCGTCTCCCGACCTTGCGTTGGCGCGTGTGCAAAATCCAACGCGTCATCGCTTTCGACTCCAAACGACTCTGCCACCGGGTAACCGCGACGCGCGCGCGGTTGGTAACGATTGATTGTTTCTTCCACGCCCGGAACGCGGCGGCGCGGCGGCGGGTGCGGGTTACCGCGCGGAACGCGACGCGCGCGCCGGTTGAAGACGCGACGCGCGCGATTCGCGTCGCCCTCCACTTGGAGAAGTGCGTCATGCAAACCGACTTGGCATGTGTCGCCGCAGTTACCCGCGCCGCCGCAGTTACAGCCAACGATTCGGCACCCTCCATTTCCGTCTTCATCGCCGCCGCTTGAAGGTCCAATCGTTCAGCCGACTCCCGCTCCATTCTTTTTTCAAGCAACTGGAGCTCCGCAAACCTCGCCCACGCCCCAAACGCCACCGCCGCGTGGTGTCGGAGCATCTTGTGCAAACACCGACTGACCTTAACCGCGTCGACCTTACGCTTACGCGCGGCGGTGCGCCACCGGGAAAACGCTTTGAACAAATCGCGATGGCGCATGGCTCCGACGAACTTGGCGATGACGCGGCGCGCGCGTTTGCTTTCCAAAAGCAAAGAAGCCCACTCCAGGAAAACAGTCGCGCAGGCGTAGCGCGTCATCTTCTGGATGCATCGCGCCACCTTGACGCCATCCTCTTTGAGCTTACGAGCGGCTTCCCTCCAGCGGTTGAATGCCCGGAACATTTCGCGATGCTTCAGCGCCCCGATGTATTGACCAACTGCCGACAGCTTCTCTGTCCAGTTCAACGACCCATCCGTCACGCGACGCCATTCAACGAATGCCGAGGCCAATGTTCGCCGCTGCATGCGCTCGAGTGCGCGGCGCACAATCAAGCGTTGCCTGCGCAGCGTAGCAGTCGCAAGCGACCATCGGTTGAGCGATGAAGCCACGGACCGGTGTGTCATGCGAGAGACACAACGTGAGACAACGCGACGCTGCC
>Ga0302136_1000047_pt1 | contig 63058 bp, 67 predicted proteins | sample CBN3_20m_MG_FD_203116 | JGI IMG/M metagenome (GOLD analysis project Ga0302136, IMG submission 203116) | Marine microbial communities from Western Arctic Ocean, Canada - CBN3_20m | ecosystem: Environmental > Aquatic > Marine > Oceanic | place: Canada: Western Arctic Ocean | collected 2017-09-15
CCGGTGGGGTGACACGGCCAGGGGGGACACCCCTCCACCATCCTTCGGATGGTCCCCCTCCCCTTATAGGGGAGGAATATTTTCCAGCGCATTCATCGCGGCATGCACCTTTGCTTCGGCCTCGGCGCGGGGCAGGCCCGGCGGGATCACCTCACCGAACCGCAGCGTCACCACCCCCGGCCGCTTCAGCCCCTTGCGCGGCCACACCCGTCCCGAATCGGTCGCCACCGGCACCACCGGCAGGTTCAGCATCCGGTACAACCCCGCAAAACCGGGCTTGAGCGGCGGCGTCTCGCCGGGCTTCACCCGCGTGCCTTCGGGAAAGATCATGATCGACCGCCCCTCGCCCACCGCGCCTTGCGCGTCGCGCATCATGCCGCGCATCGCCTTGGCCGAGGCGGCACGGTCGACGACGATCGCGCCATATTTGCGCACCGCCCAGCCCCAGAGCGGAATGTTCGCCAGTTCGCGCTTCAGCACCATGGCAGGCGCATCCAGCATCCGCTGCAGTTCCATCGTCTCGAACATCGCCTGGTGCTTGGCCGGATAGAGCGCGGGCGTCGTGGGCCGCGTCCCCTCCACCACCACGCAGATACCCAATATCCAGCGGGTGCAGATCCGATGGAATCGCGTCCAGGTCGTCGCCCAGTGGATCACCGCCTGCCGCCCGCCCACCGCGATCGCCGGCGACAGCAGCGCCATGATCGCCGACACCGGATAGAAGATGGCGACGAAGATGATGTTGCGAAGAAGAATCACGCGCCAATCCCCGTCCAAAGCGCGATCCTGCGCAGGATCAGCTTGTTATATTCGTTGACCAATGTGCCCAGCCTGGGCTCCGACGGCACCCCGTCGCCCAGCACCACCACTTGTGGCCCCAGCGCCGCGACCAGTTCCATCCGCGCGCGCGGCAAATGCCAGTCGGAGGTGACCAGCCGCACCGTGCGATAGCCATGCTCGCGCACCCAGCGCGCCGTCTCCTCGGCGTTCGAGCGCGTGTCGACCGCCTCCAGACCCAGATCGATACAGCAGGAAAACAGCGATGGCGCGGTACGATAGGTGCGCGCCAGGTCGATCGGCCGCACGCCCGGCGCGACCCCGGTCACCAGCATCCGCTTGGCCTGATGCGCCTGAAGCAGCGCGATGCCGCGATCGATCCGCCCCGCCCCGCCGGTCGGCACCACGATCGCATCGGTGGTGTTGTTCTCCAACGGATGCGGCAGGCTGAGCATGAAGGCGGCGAACCCCAGGCACCAGCCGAGCGCGACGAGACCGATCAGCCGCAGCATCAGAGCATCCGCCGCATCTGGGCCAGCACCGCCAGCCGCGCCGCGACCACCGCCAGCGCGACGAAGCCGAAGGGCAAGGCGATCAGCATCGCCAGATCGCCCATCGCCAGCTTCAGGCCACCAAGCAGTTGCGATTCGAGCGCCCCGACCTGCCGCGCGACGATCAGGATCGCGATCGCCGCGACCACACTGCCCGCCACTGCGCCGATCCCGGCGTCGAGCGCGATGCGCCGCTGGAACAGGCGGGCGACCTGGCGATCGGTCGCGCCCAGCATATGGATGACCTCGATCGTGCCGCGATGCGCCTCCAGCCCGGCCCGCGCGGCCAGCATGACGACCGCCGCCGTCGCGCCCAGCATCAACAGGATGATCGCCCCGGCCAGCCAGGCGGCGGTATCGAGCAGCCGTCCGACCGGGCCCAGCCAGGTGGCGTGCGAATCGACCCGCGCCGCCGGGCTCGCCCGCGTCACCGCCGCCGCCACCCGCGCCACCGCCGCGCCGCTATCGCTGGTCAGATCGACATCGATCAGCGCCGGCACGGGCAGCCCGGCGGCGGCCGCATCACTGCCGAGCCAGGGCTGGAGCATCCGCGCCAGTTCGGCCTGCGGCACCGGGGTCGCGCGCGCGACATCGGCCTGGGCACGAAGCACGCCCAGCACGCGCGCGGCGGCGGCATCGCGCCGCTGCGGCTCGCCCTCGACGATCTGCACCGTCAGACGACCCGCCATCTGCCGGTCGAGCGCACCGGCCGCCTGCCCGGTCGCCAGCCCCGCCGCCGCGGTCAGCAGGGTCAGGAACAGCATGATCGCGATGACCCAGCTCATGACATGCGCCCCGCCGACATCGTCGAGCGCCCGCGCCTCCGCGCCCGATTCCTTGCGCGTCATAGGCCACTCCGCGCGAGGGTCGAACGCGGCGGCTCGGGCGGCGACACCGGCTCGGGATCGACCAGCCGACCGCGCTTCAGGTGCAGGCGGTGGCCACCCGGCACCCTATCGATCAGATGCCAGTCATGGGTCGCCATGACGACCGTGGTGCCCAGCCGGTGCAGCGAATGGAACAGATGGAGCAGCCGCTCGGCCATGGCCGGGTCGACATTGCCGGTGGGTTCGTCCGCGACCAGCATTTCGGGCCGTGCGATCACCGCGCGGGCGATCGCCACCCGCTGCTGCTCGCCGCCCGACAGGGTCGCGGGGCGCGCGCCGGCGCGTTCGGACAGGCCGATCCAGTCGAGCATCTCGCGCACCGCGCGCGCAATCTCCGATTCGGCCATGCCCGCGACACGCAAGGGGAGCGCGATATTGTCCGCCGCGCTCAGATGCGGGATCAGGCGGAAATCCTGGAACACCACGCCGATCCGCCGCCGAAAACCGGGCAGCCGGTCGCGCGGCAGGATCACCGCATCCTCGCCGAACAGGCGGATGATGCCCCGGCTCGGCCGCTGCGCGAGGTAAAGGAGCCGCAGCAGCGACGTCTTGCCCGCGCCGCTCGCCCCGGTCAGGAAATAGAATTGCCCGGATCGCAGCGTGAAACTGACGTCACACAGCGTCTCCTCGCCCGCGCCGTATCGCAGACCGACATTCTCGAACTGGACGATGTTCGCCATGCCCGGATGGCCTTGGCATGGCCCGCTCCTCGCTTCAAGTTCCGCGCTTCAAGCTTGCCACGCCTAGGGGCGGCGTGCTTACTGGAATACTTGGGGGCCTGATCCGGATGGCCTCGTCCTGTCCGTTGAAGTGCCGTTCCGCATGATCCTCGAATGCCCTGAATGCCGCACCCGCTATCTGGTGCCCGACAGTGCGATCGGGCCCGAGGGAAGGACCGTTCGCTGCGCCCATTGCCGGCATAGCTGGTTTCAGAATCCGGCCGATCCGGATGAACCGGCGCCGGTACCGACCCAGGACGATGCGAGCGCCGACGCGTTCGAGGCGCCGATCGCGGCCGAACCCGTACCCCCGCCGCCCCCGGTCATCGTGCCGCCGCCGGCTCCGCCGATCCTGTCGCCGGGCGATCCCGGCTTTGACGCCTTTGCCCATCGCCCGCCCTTCCGCGCGCGCCGCAACCCGGTGCGCCGCTGGACGATCGGCGCGGTCGCCGCCGGCCTGCTGATGCTGGTCGCGACGGCGGCGATCCTGTGGACGGGGATGCCGGGCATCGGCGGCTGGCTGGGCTTCGGTTCGACCGAATCGGCGCTGGAACTGCGTTCCAACCCGATCGAGCGGCGCGAGCTGGAAAATGGTTCGGAGCTGTTCGCCATTTCGGGGCAGATCATCAATCCGTCCTCGGGCCAGCAGCGCGTGCCCGATCTTCGCGCCGAGTTGAAGGATGCCCAGGGCCGCGTCGTCTTTTCCTGGACGATCGCGCCGCAGCAGCGGACGCTGGGGCCCGGCGCCTCGATGGACTTCAACTCGGCCAAGCTCGACGTGCCGCCCAGTTCCAAGCGGCTGGACCTGAGCTTCGCAGGCGAAAGCGACCCGGCGAACTGACCGGTCAGGCGGGGCGCGACCCCGCCTGCAACCGGCGCGCGACGATCGCGAAGCGCGCGCCGTGCAGCATCGCCGCGACCAGCATCCCCGCCGCCGAGGCCCAGGCGAGCGCCGCCGCGCCCCATCCGGCGCTGACCAGCCACCAGCCGATGCCGCCGGTTACCAGGAAATAGGCGATGATGCTGTTGATACCGGCCGCCACCTGATCCCCCAGCGAGCGCAGCGCATAGACCAGCACCACCTGCATCCCGTCGAACAGGATGAAGGGCGCCCAGATCGCCAGCATCGCGATCGCCACCGCATGTGCCTGGGGCAGTGCGGGGAACAGCGCGACGACGGGCCCCGGCGCCAACAGCAGCCCCAGGCTGCACAGCCCCATGGCAAGTGCGGCGAGACCGACCGCCAGCAGCGTGCGCGGCACCGCCGCGATCGCCTGCCCCTCACCCACCGCATTGCCGGCCCGCACCCCCGCCGCCGATCCCAGGCCGAGCGCCAGCGCGAAGGTGACATTATGGGCCGAGAAGACGATCTGGAAGCCATGCGCGGTGGCATCGCCGAGCCGCGTCGACAGCGCGATCAGAATGGCGAAACCCGCCAGTTCCAGGCCAGAGGCAATGGCCGGTACCGTGCCGAACCGTGCCAGCCCCCAGGCACCCGCCAGCGTCGGGGCCCAGGCGGCACGGTCCATGCGTTGTACACCACGCTCCGCCCCGCGCGGCAGCGTCACCGCGCTGGCCACCATCGCGACCGCCCCCAGGGCCGAGGCGATCACCGTCGCCAGCGCCGCGCCGACCGCGCCCAGCGCCGGCAAGCCCCACTGCCCGCCCGCCAGGGCCCAGGCGAGCAGAGCGTTGATCGGCAGGATCGACAGATTGACCACGGTCACCCGGCGCGGCCGGCTGATCCCCTCCAGAAAGAAGCTGGCGGCGATCAGCACCATCTGGAACGGATAGCCCAGCGCCATGACCGCCACGACCCGCGCGCCCGGTTCGATCAGCAACGGCGCGACACCGATCCCGCGCAACAGAGCGGCCCCGCCCAGCCCCAGGATCAGCATCGCCGCCACCCCCAGCATCAGTCCCAGCACCATCCCGTCGCGCAGCGCCTGTCCGGTCGCGGGCAGGTCGCCTGCGCCATCGGCGCGCGAGGCACGGACCAGCACGCCCGACAACCAGGCCAGACCGGTGACGATCGCGATATAGGTGAGCGAACGGCTGGCCGAGAGCGCCGCCACCTCATGCTCGCCGACCATCCCGACCACGATGACATCGGTGACGTGCAGGATCGTCCAGTTGAGGCTGGTCAGCATCACCGGCCAGGCCAAGCCGAACAGACGGAGGACTTCCGCCCGCCGGGGCGTGCGATCGGGGGGAAGCGGCGCGGTCATGCCCGCCTGCCTAGTCCTGCTGGTCCGACAGCGAAACCCGTCATGGCCGAACGAAAGGCCCCTTGCGCAGGCCGTATCGCTTTGCTAGGGGCACCCGCCTACCAGCCCTCCGGCTTGCCGGTGGTGACTATCGAGTGCGGTCGTGGCGGAATTGGTAGACGCGCAACGTTGAGGTCGTTGTGGCCGAAAGGCCGTGGAAGTTCGAGTCTTCTCGACCGCACCAATATCCGCCCATGGGGGCGGATTTTTTCATTTAGAATGATGGGGACGGAGCCAGGCGCTTCGTCATCACGTTCATCCTCCCCTTGCAGGGGAGGAATTGGAAGTGCGCGCACCCGGTCGAAACATCAGGATTCAGCCCGAAAGCCGGACATCACCGCCGTACGACGATCGCCGCCAGCGTGTCGATCGGCAGGGGCGAGACGAAGCGGAAGCCGAATCGGTCGTCGCGCACCCAGCAGATGGTGCCGAAGATCGCCGTGCCCATCGGCCGCACGATGATCTGTCCGGCCAGCCCGACCACGACCTCACTATCGGCGCGCAACTTGGCGCCGCCGGCGGAAATATCGAGCATCTCGGCGGCGAATTTGCGATCGCCCACCCGGACATCGGCCGCCAGCGAAATTTCGAATCGCGGAGGACGCGGGATCGTCTCGTCCTCATTCTCGTGCAGGAATATCCGCTCATAGGGCTGGGGCGAATCGAACTCGATGCCCGCCTTGGCCCCGCGTACCCATCGTACCGTCCCACGGACGGGGGGCAGGCCGCGCACCTCGATGCATATCGATTCCCCGACCGAGGGCACATCGACGAATCGCGCCATCAGGCCAGTAGCGGAGATGTTGTGGACCAGACACACGCCGGGTCGATCGCCGCATAGCTTGCCCAGCAACAGGACGGCCGAGTGCCGCTTGCCGGCCCGCCGCTCCAGCGACGCGCTCTCCTGTTGTTCGACTTGCTCCATCCCTGCCCTTTCCGCCGTGATCACGTTGGCGCGACACGGCTCGCCGTTCGTCTTAATCGATCATCTGTAAAAAAATACCAACTTTGACGCGCGGTGCGACCCCGAAACGCATATTCGCCGCAGCGTATGGCCGCGCCGTCCGTCGCAGCGGGGTGAGCAGGCGACTTGTGATCGCCCCCAAAGCCCTGTAATTCGCGAGGCGTCCCATGCCTCGCGCACCGTCTTCCCGGTCTTCCCGGCCTCGTTCGTCCAAGCCCCGCTCTCCTTGGCGGCGCCGGATCGTCGTAACCCTGCAGATTCTTGTCGGCCTGGCCGTGCTCGCGATCGGCGCGCTGGCCATCGCGGTCTTCGTCGCCAAGTCGCAATTGCCGAGCTTCGAGGAACTGAAATCCTCGCCCAACGGCCAGATGATCCGCGTCCATGCCGTCGACGGCACGGTGATCGTGTCGCTCGGGCCGAGCTATGGCGAATGGCTGTCCTATGACAAGATTCCGAAGGTCATGCGCGATGCGACGGTGGCGGTCGAGGATCGCCGGTTCCGCGAACATCCCGGCGTCGATCCGATCGGTATCGCCCGCTCGGTCGAGGTCCGGCTGGAAAAGGGCCGCTGGAAACAGGGCGGCTCGACCATCACCCAGCAGATCACGCGCACCATCTTCCTGAACAATCAGAAGAAGTTCGCGCGCAAGTTCCGCGAGGCGATCCTGGCCCTGGCGATGGAGCTGAAATTCTCCAAGGACCAGATCCTCGAGCTGTATCTGAACAAGGTCTATTATGGCGGCGGGGCCTATGGCATCGATGCCGCCAGCCGCAAATTCTTCGGCCACGGCGCGGATCATCTCAGCCTGTCGGAAGCCGCGGTGATCGCCGGGCTGGTCAAGGCGCCGTCCAACTATTCGCCGACCGCCGATGCCGAGGCCGCTGTCGGCCGCGCCGGCGTGGTCATCGGGCAGATGGAGCGCAACGGCTTCATTTCGGCCGAACAGGCCGCCAATGCCGATCCGCAGGCGCTCAAGCTCGCGCCCGAGCCGAAGCAGAATTCGGTTCGCTATTTCACCGACTGGGCGCTGCCCCAGCTCGACACGCTGATCGACGAGCAGACCGCGCCGCTCGACGTGTGGACGACGCTCGACCTCAACATGCAGCGCGCCGCCGATACCGCGATCCGCGCCGATGCGCCCCCGGGGACGCAGGGCGCGCTGGTCAGCCTGGACCGCGACGGCGCGGTGCGCGCGATGGTGGGGGGCAAGGATTATGTCACCACCAACTATAATCGCGCGGTGACGGCCGTTCGCCAGCCCGGTTCGGCGTTCAAGCTGTTCGTCTATCTCGCCGCGCTGGAGGCCGGACACAAGCCCGAGGACCGGGTGGTCGACGAGCCCGTCACCATCGACGGCTGGTCCCCGCGCAACGATTCGCGCCGCAATTCGGGCAGCGTGACGCTGCGCACCGCCTTCGCCTATTCGCTCAACACCGTGGCGGCGAAACTCGGCCAGGAAGTCGGCTTCCAGACGGTCGCCGACATGGCGCGTCGCTTCGGTATCACCACGCCGGTCAACACCCATCCCTCGATGGTGCTCGGCACTTCCGAAGTGCGGGTGATCGACATGACCAGCGCCTTTGCCAGCGTCGCGAACAAGGGGGTAAAGGTCACCCCCTATGGCATCACCAAGGTGATCGCCAACGGCCAGACCATCTATACCCATGAGGTCGATCGCAGCCATGTGCTGGTCGCCCCCTATGTCGCCGCCGAGATGACCGATCTGCTTCAGACCGCCGTCAACACCGGCACGGGTCGCGCCGCGCAGATCGGCCGACCGGTCGCGGGCAAGACGGGCACGACCAGCAGTTCAAAGGACGGCTGGTTCCTGGGCTTCTCCAGCGGGATCACCACGGGCGTCTGGATGGGCCGCGACAATGGCAAGCCGGTCGCCGGCCTGCACGGCGGCACCGCCCCCGCCAAGGCCTTTGCCGATTATATGAAGGTCGCCGTCGCCAACCGGCCGATCGAGCAGTTCGAGACTCAGGTCACGCTGCCCGAATGGCAGTTGGAGCCCGATGAGGAGAGCTATTTCGGCCAGCCCGATGACGGCGTGACGGCGGTGGATGCCGATGGCAATCCGCTGCCCCCGCCCACCGCCGGCGCGGCGCCGGATGGCAGCGAGGCGGTGGAAATCCCGATGCACCGCGATCCGGCCGCGCCTGCGCCGATCCAGCAACCGGCGCAACCCGACCAGCCCAGTGCGCCCGATGCGCCGCCACCCCCGGCGCAACAGCGATTGGATCAGGCGTGGATCGACCGGGTCACGGGCCGTGGTGCGGGATCAGCGCCGCGCGGTGATCCGCGCGATCCGCGTACCCCGCGCCCCGCGCCCCCACGCGAGCGTCAGGACGATCGCCCGTACCAGTGAAGCCCCGCGCCATGCTGCCGCAACCAGGCGGTGGCGGGTGCCGGGTCGCTACCCAGCAGTTCCGCGACCAGCGCGTGAAAAGCCGGCGCATGGTTCATATGGACGCGGTGCGCGACCTCATGCGCGACGGTGGCGCGGCGGACGAAGACTGGCGCCAGGATCAGCCGCCAGCTATAGCGGATCGCCCCTGACGAGGCGCAGCTACCCCAGCGCGCCTTGGGATCGGCGACGCTGACCTTCGACACCGCGACGCCTGCAAGGAGGGCGAACTCGGCCGTTTCGCGCGCCAATACCTCCAGTGCCTGCCGCTTCAGCCAGGTCTCGATCCGGCGGCCGAGCGTCTCGATCGGGCCCGAGGCGAGCAACCGGTCCTGCTCGCGCTGGATCACCCGGCGGCTGCCGGCTTCCCAATGCAGCGTCAGCGTCTCGTCGCCAAAGGGGATGGCCGCGCCGGGGGTGAAGGGGCGCGGCATGGGCAGGCGCGCGCGCTGCTCTGCGATCCAGCCCTGCTTCTCCTCGGCCCAGGCCAGCGCGGATTTCAGCGCGGCGCGCTTGGGCACCACCAGCCGCGCGGTGCCGGTGGCGGGATCGACGCTCAGCCGGATACGCTTGGCGGTCGGATGCCGCACGACTTCGTCGATCACAATTCCCGGTCCACGATATGGTTTTCGAAATCGCCGGCATCATCCTCGCTGATCGTCCAGCCGCGCACCGACTGGCCGGCGCGGTGCACCGCCTCGCGGTCGCCGCAGACCAGATAATGCCAGTCGGGCAGCGGCTCGTTCGCGGCGCGCAGGCGATAGGCGCAGGTGGTGGGCAGCCAGTCGATCGACCGGACATTGCCCATGGTCAGCCGTACGCATTCGGAGACGTAAGCGCGGCGGTGGCGATAATTGGAGCATTGTCCGCTGCGCCGGTCGAGCAGACGGCACGCGACATTGGTCGGCACCAGCTCGCCCGTCTCCTCATCCTCCAGCTTGTGGATGCAGCATTTGCCGCAACCGTCGCACAACGCCTCCCACTGCGCGCGGTCGAGGCTTTCGATCGGCTTTTCCCAAAAGCGCTCCATCACTGCACCCAGCGGTCGAGCGTGGCGGCGACCGCCTGCGGCCCTTCGTCCGAGGGGACCAGTGCCAGCGGCTTGCCCGCCGGGTCCATCAGATAGACCTGGCGGCTATGGTTGACGAGATAGCCGCCGCCCGGCGCCGGATCGCCCTTTTGCGACCAGACGGCATAGGCCTTTTTCGCCGCGTCGATCTGCGCCGGCGTGCCGGTCAGCCCGACGATGCGCGGGTCGAAGGCGGCGGCGAAGCGGCCGACCACCTCCGGCGTATCGCGCTCGGGATCGACGGTGACGAACACGGCCGCGATCTTCTTCGCCTTGGCCGGCGCGCTCTTGTCGAGCAGTTTCAGGCCGGCCGCGATCGCCTGCATGTCGGTGGGGCAAACATCGGGGCAGAAGGTATAGCCGAAATACATGACCCGGTAGCGCCCTGCGAAATCGCGATCGGTGACGGTGCGGCCATCGGCACCGGTCAGGCGGAATGGCCCGCCGATCTTCGCGCCCGCGAGCGGCGGCTGCTCCTGCGCAGACGTCTGGGGGCCGGAGCCGCAGCCGGCGACGGCTAGTGCCAGGGCGCCTGCAAAGAACGGGAATAATCGGGTCATGACGGCGACAGCCTTGCTGTGATAAATCGCCACTTGCAAGTCATGCCCTATCGTTCAGGATCTCGCTTCATGTCCCTTCGCCCCCTGCTGGCCGCCGCGCTTCTGGGTAGCCTCGCCCTGCCCGCCACGGCGCAGATGATGCAGTCGGAAAGCTACAAGTTCCTGCAGGCGGTGAAGGACGCCAAGGGCAATGAGGTGACGAACATGCTGGATCGCCCCGGCGCCAGCATCATCAACACCCGCGACGTGACGAACGGCGAAGGCGCACTGCACATCGTCATCAAGCGCGGCGACGAGACGTACTTGCGCTTCCTGCTGCAAAAAGGCGCCGATCCCAATCTGCGCGACGGGCGCGGGAACACGCCGCTGCTGCTGGCGGTGGCGGGCGGCCAGCCCGACATGATCCGCATCCTGACCGCGGCCAAGGCCAATCCCAATATCGGCAATTCGGGTGGCGAAACCCCGCTGATCCGCGCGGTCCAGCGCCATGACATCGCGATGGTCCGCGAATTGCTCGCCGCCGGGGCCGATCCCGACCAGGCCGACAATATCGCCGGCCTGAGCGCGCGCGACTATGCCACCCAGGATTCGCGCAACGCCGCCATCGCCAAGCTGCTCGCCGAAACGCCGAAAAAAGCCCGTGCGGCGGTGGCGGGCCCGAAGTTCTGAATTCTCATTCCTCCCCTGCAAGGGGAGGTGGCAGGCCGAAGGCCTGACGGAGGGGTGTTCCGGTCGGCGAAGTGAGACCTAGCTCATAGCTGGCGACACCCCTCCACTATGCTGCGCATGGTCCCCCTCCCCTTGCAGGGGAGGATGTTTTTTAGATCAGCCCCAGTTCCACCAGCTTGCCGACCAGTACCGGCGGCATCGTCTCGATCCCCGTCGCGGCGCCACTCAGGTCGGGCGGGGCGTCCGCCGCCTCCAGATAGCGCCAGCCCTGATGCGCCCGCTTGGGCAGCGCCTGGACCAGCACCAGCGCCGGATCGATATGGATCGCGCAACGCCCGCCCTCGGCCTCGCCAAAGGACAGGATCGGCGACCGCGCGACCAGTTGATGCTTCAGAATCCAGAAGAGCGATCCCTGCCCCGCTACCTCGTCATGCCGTTTGGGCAGATAGCGCGTGGTGAGGAAGACCGGGCCGTCCTTCGCCCGCAAGGCCAGTCGTTCGGCCAGATGATCGATACTGGCCGCCCCGAACGCGACCTTGGTCAAATGCAGCGCCATGTCGCCGCCCATGTGGGGGCGGAGAGCTGGTTAGGCTAGGTCGTGATGATGTTCGATGGGCCCAATTTCGTCATGGCCAGCCGTGCAAAGCGATACGGGGCGTCTTGTCTGAACGCTGGACAGACCGCGCCCCATCGACTGAAATAGGACGATTTTTTTCTACCCGGCTAATCCACGTCTGCGAATGACGCGTGGGCTTCTCTTATGGCAAACTGTTGGGACATATCGGCGGCCATCATGGACCGTACGAGGACCAGGGTCGAGGGAGGCCAAAATAGCGTATCCGATTCATCGATATGAGGCATTCGCGGCACTGACGCCCGGCGAGGCGCGGGCGCTGGCTGAACTGGGCGATGGCGAGGTGGTCCGGCGGCGTGGTGAGATTTTCCAGCGCGAAGGCGAGGCGACCAACGGATTCCATCTCCACGTCCGGGGCTGGGTCACCTCGTCCATCGTCCTGCGCAGCGGCAACCGCCTGATCCAGAAGGTGCATCTGCCCGGCGACATGCTCGGCACGCCCAGCATGGTGTTACCCGAGGCGGCCGACACGCTGACCGCGGTCACCGAGTCCGTCACGGCCTTCGTTCCCTATGAACGCTTCGGCAAGCTGTACGAGACCTTCCCGCGTCTCGCCGCGCTGTTCACCATCGCGACCCAGATGGAACGGCTGGCGCTGATGGATGCACTGGCGATGACGGGCAACGCCTCGGCACGCGAGCGGATGGCCCGACTGCTGGTCGATTTCCATACGCGGCTCAGCCCGATCGACCTTGTGGTCGATGACGGCTTCCACCTGCCGCTGACGCAGGAGATCATAGGCGATCTGCTGGGGCTGACGGCGGTGCATGTGAACCGCACGATCCGGGGACTGGAAGAAGAGGGGCTCCTGGCGCGACAGGGACACCGATTCCAGTTGCTCGACCTGCCCGCGCTGCGACGCCTGTCCTCGCTGCCGCCACGGCGGCCGAAGTTCGAGCCCAACTGGCTGCCACCCGCGCGCTGAACCCCTTTGCCTTCCCCGACGAAAAAGGGCGCCGGTGGAACCCCACCGACGCCCTTTTCGATTTCCGGCGCTAACCGTCAGTCGCTGTTCAAGCGGCCTGCGGCAGAGCGGCCTTCGCCTGTGCGACGATCGCCGAGAAGGCTTCGCCCTCGTGCATCGCGATGTCGGCCAGGACCTTCCGGTCCAGTTCGATGCCTGCCAGCTTGCACCCGTGCATGAACTGCGAATAGGTCAGACCCTCGGCGCGGACACCGGCGTTGATACGCTGGATCCACAGACCACGGAAGGTCCGCTTCTTAACCTTGCGGTCGCGATACGCATATTGACCAGCCTTTTCGACGGCCTGGCGCGCGATGCGGATGGTGTTCTTGCGACGGCCATAATAGCCCTTCGCCTGATCCAAAATCCGCTTATGCTTCGCCTTGGTGGTCGTGCCCCGCTTGACGCGTGCCATATCTCTCTATCCTTCCAGAAATCAGTTCAGGCCGTAAGGCGCCCAGGCCTTCACGGTCTTGGTGTCGGCATCGGACAGGACCGAGGTGCCGCGGTTCTGGCGGATATACTTGCCGTTATGGCTGATCAGGCGGTGGCGCTTGCCGGCGACGCCGTGCTTGAGCTTGCCGGTCGCGGTGAGCTTGAAGCGCTTCTTGACGCCGCTCTTAGTCTTGAGCTTGGGCATTTTGGTCCTTTCGCTATGAGCAAGGCAGAAACGGCCGCGGCAGCCCTGATGGCCGGGCCGTTCGTGACACCTCGCTCGGGAAGCGGGCCGCTTAGACGAAGTGACGCCGGAATGCAACCGATAGCGCCGGCACCCGTCCGGGGGAACCGCCGCTTCGCTCGGACGCTTGGAAAGGCCATGGATCAGCTATCCGCGGCCGAAACGAACGCCAGCCCCGCCGTCCGCCGCGCCCGGTGGCGGCGATGGGCATTGCGGGTCGGGGTTGGCCTGCTGCTCGTCATCGCCGCGATCTGGCTGGTGCTGTTCGTCACCAAAGGGCGTTTCCTGCGCCATCCCTTCGAATCGGTCGTGGGAAAGCTGACCCACCGAACGGTGACGGTGGGGGGCGACTTCCAGCTCTATTTCGCGCCCTGGCGGATCAAGTTCGTCGCCGAGCGGATCGCCATCTCCAATCCCGATTGGGCCAGCCGCCCCAATTTGTTCACCGCCGACCGGATCGATTCGCGGATCGCGCCGCTGTCGCTGCTGTTCGGCAAGCGGCGCTTCACCTGGCTGGAATTGACCAACGGCGCGGTCGATCTGGAATGGACGCCCGATCACCGCACCAACAGCTGGACCTTCAGCCAGAAGAAGGGTGGCAAGCCGCTGGAATTTCCCCGGATCGACACGGCCAATGTCACGGGGACGACGATACGCTATCGCGATCCCCGGATGCGGGTGACCGCCGACCTCGCACTGGACGATATCCGGTCGCAGGATGCGCGCATCGGCCAGGCGGTCGGGGTGCGCGGCAAGGGCGTGATCCGCAGCACGCCCTTCAAACTTACCGCGCAGCTTCTATCGCCCGATGCGACCGCCAATCGCGGCAAGAACGAACTGATCGCGCGGATGCGCGCGGCCGGCAATGTGATCGATGTGGCGGGCACCCTGCCCTCGATCGCGGATATCGAGAATGTGCCGCTGCGCACGCGGGCCCGTGGCAAGGATATGTCGACCCTGCTCGACATCATCGGCGTCGTCATCCCGCGCACTCGTACTTATGATTTGCGGGCCCAAATGGTGAAGGATGGCGAGGCCTATCGCTTCACCCGCATGGCCGGCACCTTCGGTGACAGCGACCTGGCGGGGCGGCTGACCGTCACCAATGGCCAGCGGCTGCACCTCGATTCGGCGCTCACCACCAAGAAACTCGACATCATCGATGCCGCGCCGTTCATCGGCTACAATCCCGATATCGTCGCGACCAAGGGCGCACAGGCCGCCGCCGCTGCGACCGGTGCGGGCGCGCAGCGGCTGTTGCCCGATGCGGCATTGCCGGTGGCGACGATGCAGCGCTTCGATGCCGATCTGAAATGGACGATCGGCACGGTCCGATCGCGCAAGGTGCCGATCTCCAATGTCGATCTGACGCTGGCGCTCGATCGCGGCAAGCTGACCCTCTCGCCGTTGCGCTTTGCCATGGCGCGTGGGGACGTATCCTCCGACCTGGTGTTCGACACGCGGCCCAGGCCCAGCCGCATCGGCTATGACATCCGCCTGTCGCCGACGCCGCTCGGCCGCTTGCTCGCCGGCTGGGGCGTGGCGGAGGCAGGGACGAGCGGCACCGTGAAGGGCCGCATCCAGTTGCAGGGGCGTGGCGACACCATCCATGATTCGCTGGCCAGCGCGAACGGGCGCATGGCCTTCATCCTGCCCGCCGGCTCGCTCTGGACCCGCAATGCGCAATTGGCCGAACTCGACATCGGCACCTTCGTCCAGAAGATGTTCGAGGAGCGACTGAAGGAACCGGTGCGGATCAATTGCGGGCTGATTGCCTTTACCGTCCGCAATGGCGTGGCGGCGGCGGACCCGATCCTGATCGACACGTCCAAGAACGTCATCGTCGGGCGCGGCGGCTTCAGTTTCCGCAACGAGGCCATCGACATGGCGATTCGCGCCGACGCCAAGAAGTTCAGCCTGTTCTCGGGCCAGTCGCCGGTCGGCCTGACCGGCAATTTCGCCGCGCCGGGGATCAACCCGATCAGCGGCGATCTGCTGGCGCGGGCAGGCGCCGGGCTGGGCTTGGCAGTCGTTGCGACACCGCTGGCGGGGGTGCTGGCGTTCGTCGATGTCGGCGACGCCAAGGCGGCGGCATGCGGCCCGGTATTGTCGGGTGCCCGCGCCAATGCCCAGCGTACGACCAAGGGCGCGCCGCGTGACGATGTCGGCAATGGCACCACCGCCAAGTCCAAGGACGGCCGCCAGACAAAAGGTGAGGCCAAGGCGCAGCGCAAGAAGTTCCTGGGAATCTTCTGATCCTCCCCGGCCCGAGGAGGGGGGAGCCATGCGCAGCATGGTGGAAGGGCATGCTGCAAGGAACGTCCTGTACGGCATCCCCCCGTCAGGCCTTGCGCCTGCCACCTCCCCTCGTAGGGGAGGTCCTTCAATCAGTGATCATGCCCATGATCATGCGGCACGTTACGCAGCGCCTCCAGCACCTCTTCCGTGCGCGCGGGATCGCCGATCGCCAGCACATGGCCCGCGCTGTCGGCGGTCAGCGGATCGCCGTTCCAGTCGCACATCCGTCCGCCCGCGCCCTCGACCACCGGCACCAGGGCAGCGAAGTCGTGCAGCTTCAGCCCCGATTCGCAAACGATGTCGACATGGCCGCTCGCCAGCAGCCCATAATTGTAACAGTCGCCGCCATAGACCGGCCCCTGGCGTGGGGACTGGCCGCTGATCGCGGTGACCAGCGCCATATAGTGCGGCACATCCTCGTCCTCGAACAGATGCGGGCTGGTGGTCGCGATCGTCGCACCTTCCAGTGCCGCGCAGGGCCGCGTCCGCGCCGGCTGTCCGTTGAACAGGGTCGGCCGCCCCATCACGCCCAGCCAGCGCTCCCCGGCGATCGGCTGGTCGATGATGCCCAGCACCGGCCAGCCATTGTCGACCAGCGCGATCAGCGTGCCGAAGATCGGCCGCCCCACGGTGAAGCTGCGGGTGCCGTCGATCGGGTCGAGCACCCATTGCCGCCCGGTCACCCCATCCTTGACGCCATATTCCTCGCCATGAATGCCGTCACCCGAGCGCTCGGCCTCCAGGATGCGCCGCATCGCCGCCTCCGCCTCGCGATCGGCCAGGGTCACGGGCGAGTTATCCGCCTTGATCTCCAGCCCCATTTCACGGCGGAAATAAGGGCGGATCGCCGCGCCCGCAGCGTCGGCCAAAGCGAGGGCCAAGTTGATATCGGATTTATGCACGGACATGAGACAGGCGATAGGATAGCATCACGCGATCAGCAATGGACGGCGTCCATGCGAAAGGTTACGCGTTAACCTTGTTTTTGGAGGGATTCATCGCGATGCGTGTCTTGTTCGGCGTCTTTCTTGCGCTGCTTGCCGTCCCGGCCAGCGCCGCCTTGCGCCCGGGCGCTGTGGCTCCCGATTTCACGACGCGCGGCGCGGTGGCGGGCAAGGTCTTCACGCTGAACCTGAAGGATCAGCTACGGCACGGCCCCGTCGTCCTGTATTTCTTCCCCGCCGCCTTCACCAGCGGGTGCAGCGCCGAGGCGCGCGCCTTTGCCGAGAAGATCGACGCCTTCCGCGCCGCCGGCGCCCGGGTGATCGGCATGTCGGCCGATCCGGTCGACAAGCTCGCCGCCTTTTCCAAGGCCGAATGCGCGGGCAAATTCCCGGTGGCCAGCGCAGGCCCGGCGATCGTGAAGGGCTATGACGTCGCGCTCGGCCGCCAGATGGAAGGGCGCGATATCACCTCGCGCACGAGCTATGTCATTGGTCGCGATGGCCGAATCGCGTTCGTGCACGACGATATGAACCCCGCCGAGCATGTGGCCACGACACTGGCCGCGGTGCGTGGACTGACCGCCAAGCGCTGAGTATAGCGCGGCCGGGGGCTAGACATGAATCAAGGGAAGGATGTCCAATCGACGCGGGATCGCCGCCAGGGTAACCTGGTACCCGCAACGATTGCGATGGATAGCGCGGGTATCGCGCGATGACATCGACGGACAAGCTATATCAACGCATCGGCCAGTTTCTGGAGGATCACCGCCTGGTCCCGGACCCGGCGCATTATGCGTTCGTCCATGCCATCCTGACCCAGCCGAACAGCAGCCTGGCCAAGGCCGCCGCCGCGCTGATCGACGGCGGCGTGCGTTTGCATCAGGATGATATCCAGCGGCTGGGCGGCCCTACCGCCGGGCAGCGTCAGGCACCGCCGCCCGCGCCCCCGACGCGCGACCATCTGGTCGACGCGGCCGCGACCCGCACCGATGCGCTGGCGGAGCAGACCCAGGATCATGTCGAGACCCTGTCAGCGATGATCCGCACGATGCAGGCCGACACCTCGGCGTTCAGCGCCAATCTGGAACGCAGCGCGGCGGAGATTCAGCGGGGCGAACCGATCGGGCTGGCCACACTGGCCAAGCTGACCGGCGAGATGCTGGAGCGTATCCATGACAGCGAGCGGCGGCTGGAACAGGCAACCGCAGAGGCCGATGCGCTGCGCGAAAAGCTGGTCGAGGCGCGCGCCTCGGCCCGCCGTGATCCGCTGACCGGGCTGGCCAATCGACTGGCGTTCAACGAGTCGATCGGACAGTGTTTCCAGTCGCCGGAGTCCTGCTATCTCGCGCTGTGCGATGTCGACCGGTTCAAGCGAATCAATGACGAACATGGCCATGCGGTGGGCGACCGGGTGCTCAACGCGATCGGCCAGATCCTGAGCGAGGAAGGGCGCGGTCATTTGGTCTGTCGTCATGGTGGCGAGGAATTCGCGATCCTGATGACGAAATTGACCATGACCGAGGCCAGGGCGCTGATCGACCGGGCGCGCGATGCGGTGCGCGAAAAGCGGCTGCGGGTACGCGAAACCGGAGAAGCGATCGGTGAGGTTACCTTCTCTGCCGGCATCACCGCCTTCCGCCCCGACGACACGCATGAGACGGTGTTCGCGCGTGCCGATGCCCTGCTCTATCGCGCGAAGAATGAAGGCCGCAACCGAATCTGCGCCGACTGAAAATTCCGCCATCGGGTGGCGGAATTTTCCCATTGGAATGGCGCAATTTGCTGAAATCGATGCAGCCTTTTTATTTTCTCTTATATTTCAATGGTTTAGAAAACTGGCACGCCCCCTGCAAAGCTCCCAGCATCGGTCATCAGCCAGTTGGTGACCGGATCGACAAAGGGAGTTTTGCCATGTTCCAGACCGTTCAAGCCCGCCAGTTCCTCGTTTCCTGCCTGGGTGCCCTGGTGTTCGCCGGGCTGGCCATCACCAGCGCCGCGCCGATCTTTCCGATCGCCTGACGCTCATGCGTCAGACGCTCGCCATAGGCCGGGTCGTCCTGTCTCGACGCCCGGCCTGATGGCCGCCTCAGGAGGTCAGGCGATCGCGCCGACCGGCCCCACGGGCGCTTCCTCCTCGCGCGAATAGGTCCCGGTCAGCACTCCGGCAGCCAGCACATGCCCCGCCATCGCGTCCAGCATCGCCCCGCGCCCCGGCGTCTCGCCGCCGATCTCAACCACCGCATCCAGCGCGAACAATTGGAAGACATAACGATGCTCGCCATGCCCGCGCGGCGGATCGGGCGGCAGCCAGCCCTCGCCCAGATAGGAATTGCGGCCGACATCGCCCTGCTCGGCCGAACCCGGGCCATCGGCGACGATCGCCCCCTCGGCCAATTCACCGGCCCGCGGCGGCAGGTTCCATAGGATCGCATGGACCAATGGCTGCGGTGTCGGCGCGTCGGCATCCTCGACCAACAGCGCCAGCATCGCGGTGCCTGCCGGCGGGTCACTCCAGAAAAGCGGCGGGGACACGCCTGCGCCATCGGCGGTAAATCGTTCGGGCAGGCGAGCCATGTCGCCAAAGGCCGGGCTGTTGAGCGACAGGCTAGCTGTTGGGACCAGATCGGCCCGGGTGATAGCCAGCGACTCGACGCCGGCGCGCCAGCCGCTCATCGCCTTGCCCAGCCAAGCGGGCAGATGTTCGAGCATGATCCTCTCCTTGCCTGTATCTCAGCCTTTACCGGGTGCCGGCGGGCACAGCGCGGGCACGCCACACGCTCAGCGTATCGATCGCGCCGCGACATTCGGTCATCACCGCCGCGCTCAGCAGGCGGAAGCGCGTCCCGTCCCAGCCATATTGCGCCGCATCCCCACAATCGCCGAGCCCTCGCCCCTTGGCCCAGCTCGACAGACGGCCGTCAGGCGACCAGTCGGTGTTGACGAGCGTCTGGGGTTGGCCGGGCGGTTTGGGCTCGCCGAAGCGGAAGGCATAGTCGAAGGCGGCGGGGGTCAGCCGCTTGTCGCGCCAGATCAGCGGCTGGACCATGTAATTATAGGCCCCCGCGCCGCAGGACAGCAGGACCAGCGTCGCGCGCGCATCCAGTCGATATGCGTCGGCACTCACCGGACTGCCATCATCGGTCGCGCAGCCGAACTGGCGCCGTGCAGCGTTGATCGCGGCGCCGGGAATGGTCGGCGCCTTACCCGGCGGTGGCGTGACGATCCGCACCACGGGCAAGGCAGGCGGCGTGCCGCGATAGGGACGTGCGCCCTTGGCCACCAGCGCCGTCTTCGTGCCCGCGCGCCGCTGACGATCGTCCATGTAGCGGAAGGCCGCCGCTGCGCCCCGCAGCGACAAGGGATGCGCGCTCGGGGTCAGGATCGCCGCCTTTCGCCCCCTCACCAGGGCGACAGCGAGTGCCTTGGCCGGTGCGCCGCGCCATGTCCCCTCGACCTGTCGGGCCAGGGGTGTGGAGGCGACGGCGCGGCCATCGATCCGGACCGTGGCCTGCGGCGCCTTGCCGGTCATGTCCGCCACCCGCACCGACAGCGCGCCATCCGCGTCGCGCCGCACCAGCAGGCCGGCATCCTGCAACATGCCGTCATCCGGCGACAGCGACGCGGCCTCGCATCTCCCTCCATTGTCGCAGGCGACGATCCAGTCCTGGAAGAGCCTGGGCTTGACCGGCACGGGATCGCCCGGTGCGGCGGCGGTGGCGGCCGGCAAAGTGGCGACCAGGATCAGCGGAGCCAGGCGGTGTCGGATCATGTCCGATCAAACCCGTCTGCTGGCGGTCGCGTTCCGAAACGGATAGGGCGTCGGGCAAAGACATAAGGAGAGTTTTGCGATGAAGTCCGTAGGTGTGATCGGAGCCGGGCAGATGGGCGCCGGCATTGCGCAGGTGTCGGCGGCGGCGGGCTATGCGGTGAAACTGGCCGACATCTCGGCCGAGCGCGCCGAGGCGGGCAAGGCGGGGATCGCCAAGGCACTCGACCGGCTGATCTCCAAGGAGAAGACGACTCGCGCCGATGCCGATGCGCTGCTCGCGCGGATCACGCCGGTGGGCAGCCTGTCGCCCATGAGCGATTGCGAACTGGTGATCGAGGCGGCGACCGAGCGTGAGACCATCAAGCGCGCGATCTTCGAGGAGGTCGGCAAGACCCTGTCCGACACCGCGATCCTGGCGACCAACACCTCGTCCATCCCGATCACCCGACTGGCCCAGGCCGCGCCCGATGCGGGGCGGTTCGTCGGCGTCCATTTCTTCAACCCCGTGCCGGTCATGGGGCTGATCGAGCTGATCCGCGGCCTCGCCACCTCGGACGAAACGGTCGCCAAGGTCGAGGCGTTCGCACAGGAACTGGGCAAGCGGGTCGTCCATGCCAATGACGCGCCGGGCTTCATCGTCAACCGCGTGCTGATGCCGATGATCAACGAGGCGATCTTCGCGCTGGGCGAGGGCGTGGCAACGATTCCGGATATCGACGCAGCCTGCCAGCTGGGGTTGAACCATCCGATGGGGCCGCTGACCTTGGCGGATTTCATCGGGCTCGACACCTGTCTGGAAATCACCCGCGTGCTGTTCGAGGGGACGGGTGACCCCAAATTCCGCCCCGCCCCGCTGCTGATCAAATATGTCGAGGCGGGCTGGTATGGCCGCAAGAGCAAGCGGGGCTTTTACGATTATACCGGCGCGGAGCCCGTGCCGACGCGGTGATTTGTTCCTCCCCGTACCGGGGAGGATCAAAACGCCCCGTGCACCCTTAGCGCGAACACCTCGGCCGGCCCGCGATCGCGGTTGTAGCCGGGATGTTCGATATATTGCGCATCCAGCGTGACCGCGAGCGAGCGGAACAGCGCTACGTCATAATAGGCCTCGGCAATCTCCTCCGCGCCCGCATGGGGCAGCTTGCCGTCGCCGACCAGCACACCCAGGCCACCCGCCGCCAGATAGCGGCGATGCTCGGCCGAAATGCCATTGGCGACCAGTGCGAGCCCGACCCGGTCCTGCGCCCGGCCCCAGCCCTTGCCGGAGAGCGACCCGCCGATTTGCGCGGTCCGGTCGATATCGGTGAAGTCATAGGGCTCGATCGACCCGTCGCTGACCCCGACCCGCGCGAACAGGCCGAGCGTATCGGTCAGCGCCTGGTCCATGTTCATATAGCCGCCGATCCGCGTCATCCGTCGCCGGGTGAGCGAAGGATCGACCACGCCGCCCGTCGCGGCGGCCAGCGCCAGCGCCTCGTCGAAGCGGCTGAACTTGCCCCGGTTGCGGAAGATGCCGAAGCGCACCGATCCCGGCCGTCCGGCGACCTCATGGCAATGCTCGATCTCGCCATCCATCTGATATTGGCCGAAACCATGCTCCAGCCGCTCGCCATTGGGAACGGTCGACAGGTTGAACAACCCGGCGCGCAGCGTCCAGTCACCGCGATAGACTTCGCCGGCGATGCCGGTGGTATAGCCCCAGGCGTCAGCGGCATAATCGAAGCTGCCGGTGTCGACGACCGCCCAATTGAGGAAGTCGCCGCGCGGGTCATGCGCATAAGGATTCGTGTCGAACACGTCGCCGACCCCGAATTTGCCGATGGTCAGCACGATCCGGTCGACGGGACGCGATCCGCCCAATTGGTTGGCGGTGCCGGCCACTCCCTCGCGCGCATCGCCGAGCGCGAATGTCTGGCGGAAAAAGGCGCGTTGCAGCCGGAAATAGGGCTCCGACCGGCCGACCTTATAGGCCTCGGCACTCGGGAAACCGGCGACGCCCAGCGTGTTGGACAGGCCGAAGCCCTGGTCGATCTCCGGATTCACCCACAGCTCGCCGCCATTCCAGGGGCGCGCGCCGAGATAGGCCGTGAGGTCGGTGGTTTCCTTGACCTGATGCGGGGTCAGGCTGTTGGGGCCGATATAGGGCGAGGTGAAACCGCCCACGCCTTGCGCCACCAGCGTGGCCTGCGCGTGCAGGGCGACATCCTCCTGGCGCGGCAGGTCCTGCGCGGCGGCGGCGCGCGCGAAGAGCAACAGGCCGCACAGCGCGGCCCGCGATACGATCCGGGTCATGAAGGGATTCCTTGAGAGCGGGCGGTCAGGCCGAGGGGCTGGTCCGGCGAATCGCCTGGGGCCGGGTGGACGCGACGGCGCGGAGCAACCGCGCGCGCTCAAGGGGAACACTGGCCATCACGGTGGCGAGCGACTGGGCGCGGACATGCGCGCGGAACATCTTACGGGTCATGGCAGACCTCCTTCGGGTTCGTGTGGTCGAGCCCGGCGGAAGGTCGGCGACAAACGGCTTTAGCGGGCCGACATCGTCGACCCCGTCAGGCCCGTCAAACGGCTGGCGAGCAAGTGGACGCGGGTGCGTCTACTGTCCTCGTCGCCGGACAAGGGACTAGATCGGGGCATTTTGATCCTATGTGCAGGCCGGCCACGATTGCAGCCGACAGGGCGCGCCATAACGCCCTCTCGTACAGAGGATCAACCCCGAATGGCGATCAGGCGATCAGCAACCCCGCCAGCGCCGCCGACATCAGGTTGGCGAGACTGCCCGCGATCAGCGCGCGGATGCCGAGCCGGGCGATGGTCGGCCGCTGGTTGGGGGCGAGACTCCCCGTCACCGCCATCTGGATCGCGATCGAGGAGAAATTGGCGAAGCCGCACAAAGCGAAGGTCACGACCGCGACGGTACGCGGCGAAAGCTGTGCCGCCTGCTTGCCCAGATCGATATAGGCGACGAACTCGTTGAGCACGATCTTCTCGCCGAACAGACCGCCGGCGATCCCCGCCTCGTTCCACGGCACGTTGAGCAGCGCCATGATCGGCTGGAACACATAGCCGAGCAACGCCTGGAAGCTGAGCCCTGGAATGCCGACCAGATTGCCCAATCCGCCGAGCAACCCGTTGGCCAGTGCGACCAGCGCGACGAAGGCCAGCACCATCGCACCGACCGCGACGGCCAGCTTCACACCGGTCTGCGCGCCCTGCGCGGCCGCCATGATGATGTTGGCGGGCTTTTCCTCGTCATGGGTGGCCTCGGCCAGCGCGATCTTCTCGTCCTCGATCACGTCACCCAGCGGCAATTGCCCGGCCGGCGGCTCGATCCGGTCGGGCATTATGATCTTGGCCATCAATATGCCGCCGGGCGCCGCCATGAAGCTGGCCGCCAGCAGATATTCGATCGAGATGCCCATCGAGGCATAGGCGGCGAGGATCGTCCCCGCCACGCCCGCCATGCCGCTGGTCATCACCGTGAAGAGCTGCGGTGGCGAGAGCCCTGCCAGATAGGGGCGGATGACGAGCGGCGATTCGGATTGGCCGACGAACACATTGGCCGCCGCGCAGAGCGATTCGACCTTCGACACACCGATCACCTTCTCGATCGCGCCGCCCAGCCAGCGCACGACGAGCTGCATGATCCCCAGATAATAGAGGATCGAGACGAGCGCGGCGAAGAAGATGATGACCGGCAGCGCCTGGATCGCGAAGTTGCGGCCCAGCGGATCGGAGGCCAGCGCGCCGAACAGGAACTTGGTCCCCTCATTGGCATAGCCGAGCAGGCCCGCAACCCCGGCCGACAAGGTCTGAAGCACCTTCTTGCCCCAGGGGACATAGAGGACGAGGACGGCGATCCCCGCCTGCAACGCAAAGGCCGCACCGACGACACGCGGGCGGATGGCACGGCGATCGGTGGACAGGGCGACTGCGATCGCCAGGATGACAAGGATGCCGGCGATACCGATGGCAAAACGATTCATGCGCGCTGCTTAACTATCCGCGTTACGGGTGGAGACATGACGCGGCCCCCCGGCTGCGCGGGGGTGCATCATAAGCATGGCGCGGGGCGACCGCTATAGTTTTGATTGGGTGATGGAATCGCGGGAAAAAATCCTCCCTTGCAAGGGGAGGAATTTATGTCACCCCGTCAGCCCCGATGCGGTCGCCAGTCCCAGAAACGCCAGGAAGCCGATCGAATCGGTCGTCATCGTCACGAACACCGACGAGGCCACCGCCGGGTCGGCATCGAGCCGATCGAGCGTCACCGGCACCAACACGCCCGCCAGCCCCGCGACGAGGATATTGGTCATCATCGCCGCCGCGATCACCAGCCCCAGCGCGGGGTTGGCGAAAACCAGGCTGACCCCCAGTCCGATCACCACGGCGACGGTCGCGCCATTCATCATCGCCACGCGAATCTCGCGCATGATCGCGCGCGCCGTATTGGACCGGGTCAACTGGTTGGTTGCCAGCGCGCGCACCGTCACCGCCAGCGTCTGCGTCCCCGCATTGCCGCCCACGCCCGCGACGATCGGCATCAGCGTGGCGAGCGCCACCATCCGCGCGATCGTCCCCTCGAACGCGGCGATCACCGACGAGGCGACCATCGCGGTGACAAGATTGGCGATCAGCCAGCGGACGCGGCTCTTGTAGCTGTCGAAGACCGGCTCGTTGATGTCGCCCTCGCCCGCGCCCGACAGGCGCAGCACGTCCTCGCCCGCCTCCTGCTGGATAATGTGAACGATGTCGTCGACGGTGATCATACCAACCAGCCGCCCGCTGGCATCGACCACGGCGGCCGAGATCAGCGCATATTTCTGGAAGCGCAGCGCCACCTCTTCCTGATCCATATCGACCGGGATCAGCGTCTGTTCGCGCTTCATCACGTCGCCGATCGCGATTCCGCCCGGCGCGCGCAGGATCCAAGACAACTGACAGGTGCCGATCGGCCGGTGGCCCGGATCGACGACGAAGATTTCCCAGAAGTCGGTGGTCAATTCCTCGTCGCCGCGCAGGAACTCGATCGTCTCGGCCACCGTCCAATGTTCGGGCACCGCGATCAGCTCGCGCTGCATCAGGCGGCCGGCGGACTCCTCGGGGAAGGACAAAGCCTCCTCGATCGCGGCGCGGTCATCGGGGTCGAGCGCGCGCAGCACCGCGCGTTGCTCGTCCTCGTCCATGTCCTCGATGATCGCCACCGCATCGTCGGTGTCGAGTTCGGAGGCGATGTCGGCGACTTCATGCGGTTCGAGCGCTTGGATCAGCTGCTCGCGCACATAGTCGTTCATCTCGGCGAACACGTCGCCGTTCAGCAGGTCCGCGACCGCGCGCGCGAGGTTGACGCGCTCCTCGTCCCCCACCAGCTCGAACAGGTCGGCGATGTCGGCGGGGTGCAGCGGCTCGACCAGCGCGCGGGCGCCTTCGTCGTCACCCGCCTCCAGCGCATCGAGGACCGCCGTCACATATTCGGGCTTCAGCCGGTCGTCCTCGTCGAGTTGCGTCTCGGGTGGCAGGGCCTCGGCTTCGAGTTCGGGGAGTTCGGTGTCGCTGATCTCGGCCTCCCGCAATGGAACATGAACGCGATGTCACGCCTCTATCCCGAGGCGCCTGCATTTGCCAGCGGGCACGGGAATGCCTACCTGCGGCACATCAACCAAGGAAGACCCTTATGGCCGAGACTTTTTCCAAGCTGACCCTGACGCTCGACAGCGGCGATGTCGTCATCACCCTGCGTCCCGACCTGGCGCCCGAGCATGTCGCGCGCATCGGCGGGCTTGCCAATGAAGGCTTTTACGACGGCGTCGTGTTCCACCGCGTGATTCCCGGTTTCATGGCGCAGGGCGGCGATCCCACCGGCACCGGCATGTCGGGTTCGGACAAGCCCAATTTGAAGCAGGAATTCAACGCCGAGCCGCATGTGCGCGGCACCTGCTCGATGGCGCGGACCAACGATCCGAACTCGGCCAATTCGCAGTTCTTCATCTGCTTCGACGACGCGCGCTTCCTCGACCGTCAGTACACGGTGTGGGGCCAGGTCGAGAGCGGCATGGAGCATGTCGACGCGCTTCCCAAGGGCGAGCCCCCCCGCAATCCGGGCAAGATCATCAAGGCGACTGCGGAGTAATCTTCGCGCGCCGGATGGAATGGGGGAGTCTCGAAAGAGGCTCCCCTTTTTCATGTCCGCCCGTCATGACGAACATGGGTCAGGCGTCGCGGAACGCCGGTCGCCGCCGCTCCATATTCGCCCGCACCGCTTCTCGGTGGTTCGCACCCTGCATCAGCGCCACCTGCTCGGCGCTTTCCATCGCCAGCATCGCCGCCGATTCGGTGGTCGCCATCGTGCCGAACAGCCGCTTGGCGCTGCGCACCGCATCGGGGCTGCGTTCGGCGATCTTACCGGCCAAAGCCAGGGCCTCGCCGCGCGGATCCTCGCTCAGCCGCGTGACGAACCCCGCCGCCAGCGCCTCGGCCGCATCGAACTCGCGCGCGGTATAGATCCACTCGCGCAAGGCATCCTCGCGCACGCCGCGCCACAGCGCAAAGCCGCCCATGTCGGGGACGATTCCCCAATGCACCTCGCGGATCGCGAAGCGGGTCGCCGGATGCGCGATCCGGATGTCCGCGCCGCCCATGATCTGCGTCCCCCCGCCGAACGCCACGCCGTGAACCGCCGCGATCACGGGCACCGGCAAGGTCTGCCAGCCCCAGGCCACCTGCTGCACGAGGTTCGCCGGGCCATGGGTCCGCGCCGACAGGTCCAGCCCCGCCAGATCGCCCCCCGCCATCGCCGCCATGTCGAGACCGGAGCAGAAGCCGTCCCCCTTCCCCGACAGCACCACCGCGCGCAGATCGGGCCGGTCCGACAGCGTGGCGATCGCCTCCGCCAGCGCATCGAACATGGCGCGATCGATCGCGTTCAGCTTCTCCCCGCGCGCCAGCCGGACATCGGCGACGCCGTCCGTCACCTCGATCGTCACCCGGTCCTGCATCGCTCTCTCCTTTTGCGCTGGGGCATGCCCCCGGTGTAGACCATGGGCTTATGGGGTTCGATATGGAACGCTTCGTGGCGATGGGCGGCCTGGGTGGCGGACATGGCCAGCAGCTCGGCATCGCCTATCGCGCGCATGGCGAGGATTGGGCCGAACTAGCGCTGCCCTATGACGCGCGGCTGATCGGCGATCCGACCAGCGGCGTGATCGCCTCCGGCCCGATCGTCGCGATGATGGACATGGCGACCAGCGTGGCGGTCTGGCTGAAGCGGGGCAAGTTCGAGGCGCATGTGACACTGGACCTGCGGGTCGATTACCTGCGCCCCGCCGTGCCCGAACGGACGGTGATCGGGCGCGGCGAATGCTATCGGCTGACGCGCAGCATCGCCTTTGTCCGGGGTATCGCGCATGACGGCGACCCCAACGATCCGGTCGCGCATGTCGCGGGCACCTTTATCGGAATGACCGCATGACCACGCCCCCGCGCACCGCGATTGGGCAGGCGATGGTCCTGCCGCCTTATGCCGAATGGCTCGGCTGTTCGATCGATTGGGTCGAGGGCGATCCGCACCTCGTCATGCCGTTCGGCGAGCATGTGATGGGCTGGCCGGGGCTGCTGCAAGGCGGCGCGATCGCAGGCCTGTTGGAGGTGGCGGGGATCGCCGCGCTCACCCACCGGTTGGCGGGCGACGGGTCCGCCCGGATCAAGCCGGTGACGATCACCACCAATTATCTGCGCACCGGGCGCGACCAGCATCCGACCCGCGCGGTCGGCATCATCCTGCGTCTCGGCCAGCGCACCGCCAATGTCGAGGCGGTCGCCTGGCAGGAGGATCGCGACCAACCGATCGCGACCGCACGGCTGAACTACCGCATCCTGCGCGGCTGAGGCTTGGCCAGCGCCTGTTTGATCGCGGCATTGGCAACCGGCGCCATGGCGGCATAGCCCGCTTCATTGGGATGCACGCCATCGGTGCCGAAGGCCGGGTTCAGCGCGTCACCGACATGCAGCGCCGACCAGTAATCGGCATAGGTCGCCCCGACCCGTTTCGCATAATCCTTCAACCACGCATTCATCGCGGCGATACGGGGCGCGGGCTTCAACCCCGGCTTCCATTCGAAATGATCGGCGGGCGGGATCGAGGCCAGGATGACGCGGATGCCATGCGCCTGCGCCAGCTCGACCATCGACATGATATTGGCCTGCACCTGCGCATCGGTGGTGGGGCCGGTGTTGCCCGCGATATCGTTGGTGCCCGCCATGATCTGCACTACCGCCGGGTGCAGATCGATCACGTCCTGACGAAAGCGCAGCAGCATCTGCGAGGTGGTCTGTCCGCTGATCCCGCGTCCGACCCGGCCGGGCACGAAGAATTGCGGCATCTTGCCGACCCAGCCCTCGGTGATCGAATCGCCCATGAAGACCACGCGCGGCTGTCCGGCCACGGGCGCGCCGAGCTTCGCATTGTCGTCGCGGTAGCGCGCCAGATAGCCGAAGTCATTGTGCAACCGCTCCTCCCATTCGCGGGTCCAGCGCTGCGCGTCCGTCTCCTTCTGCTGCGCGGATGCGGGCGCGGCGAAGGTCAGTGCCATCAGCGCGGCCAGGACGAGGCGGCTCACGGACGCAGCTCCGCGCTGGTGGCGGTGACGTTCCAGCCGCGAAGCGCGACGCTGGGCTTGTCCGCCTTGGCGGAGGGGTAACGGATTTCGATCACGCGCGTCTCTCCGGGCAACAGGGTGACGTAATTGTCGCTGAAATAGGCGGGCAGAACCTGGGTCCCGTCCGCATTCATGACGGTCAGCTTGGTCTCGATCGCCGGCACCGATCCGCTATTGGTCAGGGTGACATTGGCCAGCGTCTCCTCGCCTTGGCCCTGCAGGCTGGTGGTCGCGCTGACGGTGGCCGCGCCCATGCCGGTCAGCGCGCGGTAGCCCGCCTCGTCCTGCGCCTGCCAATAGCTGTTGGTGGACAGGATCTGGCCGCCTGCATCGGTCGCCTCCAGCCGGACGAGCACGGGCCCACGCTTCATCGCCGAGGCGAGATCGAGGGTCAGCGCCGGCGTCACCCCCTCGGCATTGGCAGCGATCTTCGCCTCCTGCTCGCCCTCGGACCGGCCGTCCAGCCCGACGATCTTTGCGCGCACCTGCACGCCCTTCAGCGCGTCACGGGTGTTGTTGACCAACACCACCCGGTAATCGGGCAGGTTCATCTGGACATGGATCGGCTCGGCGGCCTTCTTCACCCCGTAAAAGGCGGCATGGGTGTCATAGTCGGACGAGAAGATCTGCCACGCCGAAGACGGCCAGGCGGGCTGCGTCATCCACAGCATCCGCCCCGAATTCTCGGTCCACAGCCCCGCATTCATCCCCTCAAAAATGGCACGATAGGATTCATATTCCATCATCTGCGCCTTGCGCTCGAAATCCTCGAGGCCGGTGGCGGGGCCAAAGCGGCGTTCGAGCACGTCGGTGAAACTCTTGACCGCGCCGTTCCCGGTCTGGTGCCAGTCATGATAGGCCCAGACATCGCCGATCGGCCAGCGATCCGCCTCGGCCGGGATGGCGCGCTTCCAGGCCTCCAGCGTCGGCAGCGAGGGCGTGCCGACCTCGACCGAGAAGCCCTTGGCATGATCGGTGAAATATTCGACCGGCGGCCGCCAGTTATACGGCCCCGAGCCTTGCAGGTTCACCGCGTTGGACGAGGGCATGTAAAGCCGCGTCCCGTCCTCGGCGCGCAGCAGCGTGTCGAGCCCGTTATTGAGGATCGGCTGGGGCACACCCTCGTTCCGCCCGAACCAGGCGACGATCGAGGGGTGGTTGCGGAAGCGGCGCACCACATCGGTCGCGTTGGCGAGGAACAGCTGCGGGTCCTCGGCCTCCATATTATAATCCTGGGTCGACTCCCAGAAGTCGGACAGGACCATCAGGCCATATTCGTCGGCCAGATCGAAGAAGCTCTCCTCGGTATTCTGGCCCACCCAGTTGCGGATGATATTGAGATGCGCGTCGCGGTGGAGGCGGAAGAACGGCTCCAGATGCGCACGGTCGACGCGCTTCATGAAGTCGTCCATGCCGATATTGCCGCCCCGCGCGGCGATCCGCACGCCGTTGACGCGCAGCACGAGGTACGGGGCGAGGCGCGGATCGTCCTGCACCTTCGTCACGGCCGCCGACTGGTCCGCGCCGGGTGTGAAGCTCATCGCCCAGCCGTTCGCCGTCTTGCGGATGCCCTTGTGGCTGGTATCAATGATCCGCTGCGCCCCCCGGACGCGGTTGAGGTCGAGCGTCACCCGCTCCAGATCGCCATCGCCGTCGAACAGCGACAGGTCATAGGTCACCTGCCGCATGCCGAAACGGACATCCTTCGAATCGGACAGCGCGCCATCGACCGCCGCCGTCAGGGCCAGCTTGTGCAGCGCCGGCTCGCCATAGCCATTGGGCCACCAGAGGCGCGGATTCTTGACCGAGAGCTGCGCGAATTCGGACGGCGACAGGACGGCCTTCACCGTCTGGCCCGGGGCGACCGTCACCGGCTTTTCGACGACGACATCGTCGAACACCGCGCGCACGGTCGTCGTCACCGGTGCCTGGCCGTTATTGGTGACCGGCACCGTGATCTCGACATCGGCGACCGAATTGTCGGGCTTGGGCAGCGTCGTGACCACTTGCGGATCACCGATCACCGCCGGGCCGGTCGCGGCCAGCGTCACGCCCTGCCACAGCCCGGTGTTGCGATCGCGGACGGAGGGAATCCAGTCCCACCCTTCCGTCGCGACGAAGGTCGGGCCATCCAGCATCTGGACGCCGCCATTCTCGCCGACCCCCGCCGTCATCGATTCCTCATGTGCGAGGCCGGGATGTGGCGGCGGCGAGACGCGGACCGCGATGGCATTGCGCCCCGCCGTCAGCGTCACGGGGAAGCGGCCCCGGATGAAGGCGCCCTTCATCGTCCCCGCCATCCGGCCATTGACCCACACCTCGGCGGAATAGTTGACGCCGTTAAAGGTCAGCCACATCTGCCGCCCGGCGGCCTCGGGCGGCGTGTCGAACTCGGTGCGGTACCAGTAATCCTGCCGGGCCAGCGTCTCGGGGATGGACAGGCTGTTCAGCCCCACCGCCGGATCGGGATAGACGCCGCGATCGACCAGCGTGGTCAGCACCGTGCCCGGCACGGTGGCCGCATACCATTTGCCGGCATCATAATTGCCCTGCGACAGATCGGCGCCGCCGGGGCCGATCTTGGCCGCCTCGATCAGCCGCCAGCCATTCACCGCCCATTGGCCGGTCGCGGTGGACACCAGTGGGGGGTCCTTGGATTCGGGCTTGGCCGTGCCGCTGGTCGGGATCGGCGCCTTGGACTGGGGGAGCGTCCAGGCGTCTTGCGGGGCGGTCTGCCCCTGCATCTGGCGGGTCTGATAGGGCCAGCTCGGGCTGCCGGTCTGGAGCGCCAGGCGAGCCGGATCGGGCGCCCGCCTGGCGGCGACGCGGATGGCCAGCGGATCGACGACCTCGCGCACCATGCGGAAGTCGACCACCTTGCCGGCGAAGACGGGCAGATAGCCGCGCGGCGCCAGCGTTGCGACGCCGGGCACGGGCGCCAGGGTCAGGCCGCGCTGCACCACCTGTCGCCCGTTCACGAACAGCCGCACGACCTTACCGTCATAGCTGGCGGCAATATGCGTCCATTTGTTGCGATCGGCGTCGCTGCCGCCCTGGACCACACCGGCCTCGGTCACCAGCGCGGGCTTCCCGTCGACCAGCGCCAGGAAACGGCGCGGGCCGCCGGCCGGATCGCCGAATCCCCCGATCAGCATCGTGCCCTTGGACACGACATCGCGCGGCTGGACCCAGGCGGACAATGTCCAGTTGGGCGCCACCACCGGGCTCGCGACGATCGCGCGGCGATAGGCATCGCCGCCCTGCGGCAGATCGGCGTTGATCGGGCCCAGCGGCGGGGTGGCCGGGTTGGCGGCGGGCGGGGTCGTCTGCGCGGTGGCGGCCAGGCCCCACATCAGCGCCGTCACCGATGCCAGAGCCCCCATCGCCCCAGTCTTCGCCACGCCCATGCCCGCTCCCTTTTCGATCGTCGCCGGATAAAGCAAATGAAATGCCGTAAAGTCAAAGGCCCCGGCCCGTCTCAACTCCCGAAGCGGGCAATCGCCTCATCGATGCCGCCCCAAATGCGCGCCAGTTGCTCGGGCGTAATGGAATAGGGCGGCATGACATAGATGCTATTGCCCATCGGCCGGACGAGCAGATCGCGCTCCCGGAAATGGGCCAGCAACCGGGGTCCCAGATCGGAGAGATAATCCTGCCCCGCCCCCAGTTCGAACGCCGCGATGGTGCCGAGCGCGCGCGGGTTTCGCACCGCATCCCGCCCCGCGATCGTCGCCAGATGCGCCCGCTGCCGCTCGGCGAGCGCGTCGATCCGCGCCTGCACCGGCTCCTCGCGCCAGATCGCCAGATTGGCGGCCGCCGCCGCGCAGGCGATCGGGTTGGCGGTGTAGCTGGACGAGTGGAAGAACTGCTTCGACCGATCGGTTTCCGACCAGTGCGCCTGGAAGATCGCCTCGGTCGCCAGTGTCACCGCCAGCGGTACCGCACCGCCGGTCAGCCCCTTGGACAGGCAGAGGATATCGGGGACCACGCCCGCCTGGTCACAGGCGAAGATCGTGCCGGTGCGCCCCCATCCGGTCATCACCTCATCAGCGATGAACAGCACGCCATGCGCCGCGCATATCTCACGCATCGCGGCCAGCGTTTCGGCGGCGTAGAAGAGCATGCCCCCCGCCCCCAGCACCAGCGGCTCGACGATGAACGCCGCCGCGCCCGCCCGGCACTCCGCCTCCAGCGTGTCGAGCGTCGCCTGTATGTCGGTCGGATAGGGGATGGTGCCGACATCGAACAGCAACGGCGCATAAGCCTGGTTGTATACCCCCCGCGCGCCGACCGACATCGCGCCGATCGTGTCGCCATGATAGCTGTGTTCGAGGACGAGGATGCGGTGGCGCGGCTCGCCCCGGTGGAGCCAGTAGCCCAGCGCCATCTTCAGCGCGACCTCGACCGCCGTCGAACCAGAATCGGAAAAGAACACCCGCGTCAGCTTGGGCGGCGTGATCCGTACCAGCTCGGCGGCAACCTCCTCGGCCGGCTCATGGGTCCAGCCGGCGAAGATGATCTGGTCGAGCTTGCCTGCCTGCTCGGCGATGGCGGCGCTGATGCGGGGATGGTTGTGCCCGTGCGTGGTCACCCACCAGCTAGAGATGGCATCGATCACCTCGCGGCCATCGACGGTGGTCAGCACCGCGCCAGAGGCGGAAGCCACCTTAGGAATCGGCTCGCCCAGACCATGCTGGGTGAAGGGATGCCAGACCGGCGAGGTCATCGGAAATCCTCGCTCCGGAAATGCGCCGCGAACGCCTCGGTCAGTGTCTCGCGATTTAGCGTGGCCAGACGCGGCAGGCGGCCGAGTCGCTTCACCCCGCCGATCGCGGCGATGGTGGCCTCGCTATCCTCGACTGCGTCACCGACGAACGCGACCCCCAGCACGTCCACGCCGCGCGCGCGCAACGCCTCGATCGACAACAGGCTGTGGTTGATCGTCCCCAGCCCGGTCCGCGCGACCAGCACCACCGGCCGGCCCCAGCGGGCGAAGAGATCGGCGAACAGCAACTGCCGCGTCACCGGCACCAGCACGCCGCCCGCCCCCTCGGCGACCAGCGGCCCGTCCACCTGCGGCAGCACCAGCCGATCGATCTCGATCGTCACCCCGTCGATCTCGGCGGCCAGATGCGGCGAGCAGGGCGTCTTCAACCGATAGGCGGAGGGCAGGACCGGACGTCCGCTCAGGGCCGACACCGTCTCGGCATCGCCATGCCCTTCCTCGTCGGTTCCCGCCTGGACCGGCTTCCAATAGCTCGCCCCCAACGCGCCGGTCAGCGCGGCGGAGAAGACGGTCTTGCCGATCTCGGTATCAGTGCCGGTGACGATGATGGCGCTCATGCCAGAACCTCTTGCAATGCTTGGTCGAGGGCGAGGATGTCCGCCGCCTCGACATTCAAAGTGATCGACAGCCGCAGCCGCGCCGAGCCCACGGGCACGGTCGGCGGGCGGATGCCGCGTATGTCATAGCCAAGCGCCTGCAGCGCCTCAGCGGCGCGCATGGTGCGGCCATTGTCGTGCAGGATCAGCGGCAGGATCGGCGTGCCCTGCGCCAGCGCACCGCGGCGGCCCAGCCGCGCGCCCGCCAGCGCGATCCGGTCGTGCAGCGCGGTGCGCCGCTCGGGCTCGTCGGCCAGGATGCGAAGCGCCTCGCGCACCCCGCGTGCCATCAGCGGCGAGGGCGCGGTCGAGAAGATGAAGCCCCTCCCGCGATTGACCAGATAGTCGCGCACGATCGTCGGCCCGGCGACCAGCGCACCCTCGCAGCCCATCGCCTTGCCACAGGTGTGGAGCGTCACCACCCGCTCGCCTGCGATGCTCAGCCCCTGTCCCCGCTCGCCGAAGACGCCGGTGGCATGCGCCTCGTCCACCACCAGCATCGCATCGTGCCGATCGGCGGCCGCCTGGAGATCGGCGAGCGGCGCGGTGTCGCCGTCCATGCTGTAAAGGCTTTCGACCGCGATCCACACGGTGCCCTTGCCGCCCTGGTCGCGCCATGCCCGGATCGCATCCTCGAAGGCCGATGCATCGTTATGCGCCGCCGCCACGGCCTCGGCACGCGACAGGCGCATCCCCTCATGCATGCTGGCATGGACGAGCGAGTCGTGGACGATCAGGTCGCCGCGCTGTGGCAGCGTCGCCAGGATCGCGACATTGGCACCGTAGCCCGAGGAGAAATACAGGCTCGCCTCCGCCCCGAAGAACGCGGCGGCGTCCGCCTCCAGCGCCTCATGTTCGGGGTGATTGCCGCGCAGCAATCGCGATCCGCCCGACCCAACGGGGACGCCCTCCTCGACCGCGGCGGCGATGGCGGCGGCGAGGCGGGGGCTGTTCGCCAAGCCCAGATAATCGTTGGACGCGAAATCCTTGCCACGCTGCGGGGCCAGCACCCGCAATCGGTCCCGCGCGGCCAGTCGGGCCAGATCGGCGCGATGAAAGTCCAGCATGGGGGCTTCCCTACCCAGCTAGGCAGGAGAGCGGAACCCGGAAAGGTTAGGGATTCCCGTGGCCTTCGACTTCGCTCCACCCGCCGTCAGGCAGGCTCCGCCAAGGTCACGATCGAAACCCCCGGGGTCATCGGCACACGGCCGACCAGATGCCGCTCCAACCGGAAGATCGCCTCGAACGTTTTGTTGAGCGGCGCGGGCGGTGGCGAGTCGTCGCTGTCGTCGCGCCCCGTGATCCGTCCGGCGATCCGCGCGGCCGCGGCGAGCGGGAAGAGCAGCGAGTTGAAATAGCCGAGCTTGCGGGGTTTCAGGCCCGCCTTCTCGATCGCGGACCCCAAGGTCGTCTTCGAATACCGACGATGGTGATGGTTCACCACGTCATGCGCCGACCACATCCATTGATGCGCCGGGACCGCGATCAGGATCTTGCCACCCGGCTTGAGGCACGCCTTCATCGCGGCGAGCGCGGCGACATCATCCTCGATATGCTCGACGACATCGAGCACCGCGATCAGGTCATAGGCGTCGCGCTCGATCCCCGGCAGCTCGGGCAGCGGCGCATCGCCGACCGGACGGCCGAGTCGCTCCGACGCGATGGCGCGCGCGGCGGGATCGATCTCGATCGCGTCGACCGTGCCGAACGCGGCCAGCATCGGCAGATTATGCCCGGTGCCGCAACCGATCTCCAGGATGCGGGCGGCCTTGGGCAGCTTGCCATAGCGGGTCAGATAATCGGCCAGAATGTCGCGACGGGCGCGGTACCACCAATGGGTGGAATCATGCGCCGCCATGCGGTCGTAAACGATACGGTCCATGAACTTATCCGAAGACCCATTGGCGGTTGAGCGCGAAGGTCGCGATCGGCGTGATCGTGACCACCGGGATCAGCGCGACCCAGGGTTGTTGATGCAAGAGGCCCGTCACGATCCAGGTGAAGAGCGCGTTGAGGGCAAGGCCAAAGCCTTGGACGACGAGGAATTTCAGATGCTGCTTGCCGCTCGAATCGCGGCTTCCGTGGCCGCGAAAGCTCCATGCGCTGTGCAAGAAAAAGCCGAAGATCACCGCGACCAGGAAGGATGGCGGCACCGCCAGCACGGCTTGCGACTCGGGCAGCACCCAGGCGGTCAGCGGCAGATAGACCGCCGAATAGACGACCGTCGACAATCCGCCCGCAATCCCGAACCGGATCAACTGGCCGAGCATGCCGCTGCTCCGCCACCGATCGATCTGATGCTGAAGAGTCGCCACCGTGCCGCTCTGCCCCAACCTTGCCCTTTGCGCCGCCCGCGATAGAGCGGCGCGATACTGGTCCTATCGTCCGGGCCTTAGGCCGCGGGCGGGTGTGAGGGAAGCGTCTTTGGAACGTCTGCAAGGCGAGATCGACCGCAACTGGCGGCAATGGGTGATGATCGTCTGGCTCGCGGTGACCGCCTGGTATCTCCAGGAGCGCTGGGGGCAGATCCGCTGGTGGTCGCTGGGCGACACCGACGACAATATCCGCCTGATGCAGGTGCGCGCCTGGATGGCGGGGCAGGGATGGTATGACCTGCGCCAGTACCGACTCAATCCGCCGGTCGGGTTCGACATCCATTGGAGCCGCATCGTCGACCTGCCGATCGCCGGGCTGATCCTGTTCTTCCGCCTGTTCACCACCCCGGCCTGGGCGGAGCGACTCGCTTGCGGCCTGGCGCCGCTGCTGCCGCTGTCGGTGGTCATGCTGGCGCTGTCCGCCACGCTGCGCCGGCTGGTCTCGGCCTATGCCTGGCCGGTCGGGCTGGGGCTGCTGCTGTGCGCCAATTCAACGATGCTGATGTTCATGCCGATGCGCATCGACCATCATGGATGGCAGCTGGCCATGCTGGCCGTCACCGTTGCCGGGCTGTGCGATCCTGAAGGACGGCGCGGCGGGGCGCTGGTGGGTCTCGCCAGCGCGGCGTCGCTGGCGATCGGGCTGGAAATGCTGCCCTATGCCGCGATGGCCGGCGCGATCCTGACCCTGCGCTGGGTGTGGGACCGGGCGGAGGCGCCACGCCTGGCCGTCTATGCGCTGACCTTGGGCGGGGGGAGCGCGGCGGGGTTCGCCGCCTTCGCCTCCAACGCCAATTACGCGATGCGCTGCGATGCACTCACCCCGGTATGGCTGTCGGTGACGGTGGTGGCGGGCGCGCTGCTCTTCGTGATGGCGCGAATCAATCCGGCGTCGCGGGCTGCACGGCTGGGGCTGGCGGTGGTCGCCGGCGGGATCATCGCGGGCGGCTTCGCCAGCCTGTTTCCGCAATGCCTGACCCGCCCCGAACAGGTCAGCCCCGAGCTTCAGCGCAACTGGCTGAACAATGTGCGCGAGGCCAAGCCGATCTATAAGCATCCGCTACGGGTCGCGATCCCGATGGCGATCATGCCGGTGTTCGGGATGATCGGCGCGATCGCCGCCGCGATCCGCTATCGGACGATGGGCTGGACCGCGATCGCGCTGTTCACCAGCTTCGCCTGCGCGATGCTGCTATGGCAGGTGCGCGCGGCGCCAGCGGGGCAGATGCTGGCGGTGCCGGGTATCGCGGCCCTGCTGTGGATGGCGCTGCCCTGGATAAACCGGCTGCGCTCGCCGCTGCTGCGCGTACCGGTGATGGTGCTGGCGGTGATCCTGCCGACCGGGATCGTCGCCGGTCTGGTCCTGAAGAAGCTGCCCGCCACCCAGGTCAATGCCTATGCCGCGCGCGTCAACCGCGCGACCGGGCGGTGCGTGCGCACCTCGGTGCTGACGCGGCTCAACGCCTATCCGGCGGCGACGATCTTCACCTTCGTCGATCTGGGCCCGCGCCTGATCGTGACGACGCATCATGACGCGATCGCGGGCCCCTATCACCGCAATGGCGATGCGATCCTCGACGTGCAGCATGCGTTCCAGGGGAATGAGGCACAGGCGCGCGCGATCATGAAACGGCACGGTGCGACGCTGCTGCTGATCTGCCCCGACATGGCCGAGTCGACCAATTACCGGGCGCGGGCGCCGGGTGGATTCTACGACCGGATGGCGCATGGCTGGGTACCGAACTGGCTGACCCCACTGCCGTTGCCCAAGGGGTCGCCGCTCAGGCTGTACCGGATCGACTGAGGAGCAGTTCCTCCCCGGCACGGGGAGGTGGCAGGCCGCAGGCCTGACGGAGGGGGGGCTTCCACAAAGGACGTCCTTTGCTGCCAAGCCCCCTCCACCAGGCTTCGCATGTTCCCCCTCCCCGTTCCGGGGAGGATTACTTCAGACTGGCCGTCACCCCGTCGATCACGAACTGGACCGCCAGCGCCGCGAGCAGTACGCCGAGCACGCGGGTGATCACCGCCTCGATCTTCGCGCCCAGCAACCGCATCAGCGGCCCGGCGGCCAGCAGCGCGACCAGCGTCAGGATCAGGATCGTCGCCATCGCGCCCAGCACGACCAGCGATGCCTGCAGTCCCTGGTTGCGGCTCATCAACAGCATGACGGTAGCGATCGAACCCGGCCCCGCGATCATCGGCATCGCCATGGGGAAGATCGACACATCCTCCGCCTCGTGCGGGTCGTCGGCGACCTTGGCCGCGCGATCCTCGCGCCGCTGCGTGCGCTTTTCGAACACCATCTCCAGCGCGATCAGGAACAGCATGATGCCGCCCGCGATGCGGAAGGCCGGCATCTCGATGCCCAGGCCGTGCAGCAACGCCTCGCCGAACAGCGCGAAGACGAACAGGATGACCGAGGCGACGAAGACCGCGCGGATCGCCATCGCCCGGCGATGCTGCGGCGTCGCCCCCGCCGACAGCCCCGCATAGATGGGCGCACAGCCCGGCGGGTCGATCACCACGAAGAAGGTGATGAGCGACGAGATATAGAGTTCGAGCACCGGGTTACAGCGCCGTCTGGTCGATCGCGACGCCTTCGCGCCGCCCCGCCGAAACCAGCGTGTTGCGCAGCAGGACCGCGATCGTCATCGGGCCGACACCGCCCGGCACCGGGGTGATCGCGCCCGCGCGCTCGGCGGCCGCATCATATTCGACGTCGCCGACCAGGCCGGTTTCGATCCGGTTGATGCCGACATCGATGACGCTGGCGCCGGGCTTGATCCATTCGCCCTTGACCAGGCCGGGCACGCCCACCGCCGCCACGACGATATCGGCGCGGCCGACCACCTCGGCCAGGTTGCGGGTGCGGCTATGCGCCACCGTCACGGTGCAGCTTTCGCCGAGCAGCAGCTGCGCCATCGGCTTGCCGACGATGTTGGAGCGGCCGACGACCACCGCGTCCATGCCCGACAGGCTGGGATGGATGCTCTTGAGCAGCATCAGGCAGCCCAGCGGGGTGCAGGGCACGAAGCCCTCGACACCCGTCGCCAGCCGCCCGGCATTGACCGGGTGGAATCCGTCGACATCCTTGTCCGGGTCGATCGCCTGGATCACCGCCTGCGCATCGATCTGACCCGGCAGCGGAAGCTGGACGAGGATGCCGTCCACGGTCGGATCGGCGTTCAACTGCTCGACGAGCGCCAGCAATGTCGCCTGATCGGTATCGGCGGGCAGGCGATGCTCGAAGCTCTCCATCCCCGCCTCGCGCGTCGCCTTGCCCTTGGAGCGGACATAGACGCTGGAGGCCGGGTCCTCGCCCACCAGCACGACCGCCAGCCCCGGCGCCCGGCCGGCGGCGTCGCGGAAGGTCACGACCTGGGTGGCAATACGGGTGCGGAGGCCGGCGGCGAATGCCTTGCCGTCGATGATCGTGGCGCTGGTCATGGTGCACCGCCATAAAGCGCCTCGGCCATGCGCGCCAGTATGTGTGGGTCGCCGGCGATATGCAGGCGCTTGAGCCGCGCCGTCTCGCCCGCGACGATCGTCACCGCGCGCTTGGCCACGCCGAAATGCTTGGCGACCAGCGGCACCAGCGCCGCATTGGCCGCGCCGTCGACCGGCGGGGCGGACAGGCGCGCGGCGAAATGATCCTCGGTCCCGGCGGTCAGCATATCGCGCCCGCCGCGTGGCGTCACCCGGACCGCGATCTGGATCCCGTCGTCACGCTGTGTCCAGGCGGCCACCCGCCGTCAGCCGACGACGACCGCGCCCCCATACATCTGGTTGGCGATCGCGGTATCCAGAATCTTGTCGAGGATGATGACCGCGAGCAGCACGACCATCGGCGACAGGTCGAGCGCGCCGAAATCGGGCAGGATGCGCCGGATCGGGCGATAGAGCGGATCGGTCATCCGTTGCAGCGCATACCAGACCGACCGGATGAAGTCGTTCGAGGTGTTGATGACGTTGAAGGCGATCAACCACGACAGGATCGCCTGCACGATGATCACCCACCAGACGACGTTGAGGAGAATCTGAAGGATCTGAAGGATGAGGACCAACGCAGGGAGCTCCCGATGACGGATTTATCCGTATCTAGGGCGCGAGGACGGCCGGGGCAATAATCGTGCGTCATGGTCCTGACGCAGGCGGAACGAAGCACGGGCCCGCGCGTCCCGCTTAACATGGTACAGGTTACGGATCGTCCGGGCAGGCGGCGGCATTGGGGGCGGATCGCGATCGGGTTGCTGATCGCCTTGCCACTCCTCGTTCTTTTGCTTCTGGCGGTCTTTCCCTGGGGCGTGTTGCGCGGCGCAGTGACGCGCGAGGCGACGGCGCGATTCGGGCGGCCGGTGACGATCGGATCGGTCCACCGGGTCGACACCATCGGCTTCCACCCGACGATCGCAATTGAGGATTTGCGCATTCCGCAAGCCGCCTGGGCGGGTCAGGGCGATTTCGCGGGGCTCGAACGGGCCGAAATCCGCTTCTCGGTCTGGCCGCTGCTCAAGGGCGATTTCGTGCCCGAGGATATCCGCATCTCGGGCCTGCGGCTGGCGCTGGTTCGCGACAAGCAGGGCCGTACCAACTGGTCGCGCCCCGGCGAGCCGCAACAGGGCGGCAGCGCGAGCGATCTGCAGGGGCTGGTCGTCACCGATGGCGTGGTCAGCTATCGCGACGCCAAACAGGGCCGCGAGGCGCTGGTCCGTATCGCCGCCGATCCCGATCACGGTCTGCGCGCCGAGGGCGAGGGAAGGATTCGCGGCGCGCCCGTGACCTTGCGCTTCACCGGCGCACCGGTCCGGCCGGGGCCCTGGCGCTTTGCCGCGGCGATCACCGGCGATCTGCTGACCATGAACGCGCAAGGCACGATGGATCGGCCGCTCGATACTGATGCGATGACGCTCGACCTGACGGCACGCGCCGACGACCTGAAGCGGATCGACGCGGTGATCGAGGCCGGGCTGTTCCGCACGCGTCCCGTCCAACTGCGCGCGCATGTCCGCCACGACAATCCGCGCTGGACGATCACCGACCTCAGGGGGCGAATCGGTCGCTCCGACCTGACCGGGCGGCTGACCGTCGACAAGAAGGAAGGACGCACCCTGCTCGATGGCGACGTGGCGGCCGGGCAGCTCGATTTCGACGACCTGTCCTCGCCCGAGGGTCGCGCCGAGGCGGCCGCGCTCGAACGGCGGATCGGGCCGCGCCTGGTCCCCAATACCCGGATCGACATCGGCAAGATCGACACGACCGACGGCACGATCCGGTTCAAGGTCGGGCGGGTGGTCAGCGCACAAGGCGCCTCGCCGATCACCAGCCTGTCGGGCCGGATGACGATGGACCATCAATTGCTGACCATCGGCGATATCCGCATGGCCCTGCGCGAAGGCGTGGTGCGCGGCCAGGCGGTGATCGATCAGCGCGGCGGCCGCTCGGTACCGCAATTGTCGCTCAACCTACGCCTGTCGGGGGCGAGCGTCCTGTCTCTGGCCGGACAGACCCCGATCACCGGCCAGGTCGCGGCGCATGCCAAGCTCGCCGGCAGCGGCGAGACGGTCCGCGCGGCGATCGGCCGCTCCAACGGGCGGATCGGGCTGGTCGTCGCCAATGGCACACTGCCCGATCGCTATGCGGCGGCTTTGGGATTCGATGCGGGCGCGGCGTTCATGGGCGATAGCGGCCGCGCGACGTTGCGCTGTATGATCCTGGGCGTCGACATGCGGAACGGCACCGGCCGCGCCGATCCGCTGATCGTCGATACCTCGCGCAGCCGGCTGGACGGGACCGGCACCGTGACCTTCCCCGACGAGCGGCTGGCGCTGCGGCTGACCGGGGCGCCCAAACAGGGCGCGACGCTCCGGCTGTCGGGCGCGGCGACGGTGACGCTGGAGAAACCCGACCTCACCATCCCCCGGGAGGTGAAGTCGGTGGGCAATATCTTCAAGTCGATCGGCCGCGCGATCACCGGCGATTCGGAACCGAAGGCGCAGAATGCCGCGTGCGGGGCGCTGGCGCGGCAGGTGTTGCGGTAAGACCTTCCCTGCGCACACCCTCTCCCCGTTCAGCCTGAGCGAAGTCGAAGGCCACGCTGGAACGCTGGTAAAAGGGTGCCTGGGCCACCGGAATCCCTTGGCCTTCGACTTCGCTCAGGCTGAACGGAGCGGTGGATATCAGGCCCCCTCGGCCTTAAGCGGCCTGGCCAGCAACGCCCCGATGACGTCGCGCACATCGGCCCCGTCGAGCAACCGGCACACCGCCGCGCAGACCGGCATGTCGACGCCCGCGTCCCCCGCTGCCTGGCGCAGCACGGGGGCGGTGAAGGCGCCCTCCGCGACCGTTCGCCGATCGGCGAGCAGCTCCGCCGCCGAACGCCCCTGCCCCAGCCCGACGCCCAGCGAGAAATTGCGCGACGCGGTCGACGAACAGGTCAGCACCAGATCGCCCAGCCCCGACAGTCCGGCCAGCGTCTCCGCCCGCCCCCCGCGCGCCAGCCCGAACCGCGTCATCTCGGCAAAGCCCCGCGCGATCAGCGCGGCACGGGCGTTCTGGCCCAGCCCCGCCCCCTCGACCACGCCGCATCCGATGGCGAGGACGTTCTTGATCGCGCCGCCGATCTCCGCACCGGTCACATCGTCGGTGGCATAGGGCCGGAAATGGGGCGCGGCGATCCGCGCGGACAAGGCCTTGCGGAGGTCGGGCTCTTCGCAGGCCAGCGTCACCGCCGTCGGCAGCCCCGCCGCCACTTCATGCGCAAAGGTCGGCCCCGACAACACCGCGATCGGCGCCTCCGGAAAGAGCGACCGCGCCACCTCGCCGACCAGCCGCCGCGTGCCCGCCTCGATCCCCTTGGAACACAGGACCAGCGGCGTATGCCCCACCGGCATCGTCGCCAGCACCGCGCCCACCGCCTGGGCCGGCGTCACGACCAGCAGTGCGTCCATCTCGGCCATGGCGGCGGGATCGCTGACCGCCTCGATGCTGGGCGAGAGCGCGATGTTCGGCAGATAGAGCGGGTTGGCATGAGTGGTGTTGATCGCCTCCGCCACGGCCGGATCGCGCGCCCATATCCGCACCGGCCGGTCGCCATAGGCCGCGACCTGGGCGAGTGCGGTGCCCCAGGCGCCTGCGCCGATCACCCCGATCCTCATGCCTTTACCCCCGCGCCGCGCACCGCCTCCGCCGCCGGATCGAGTGGCCAGCGTGCCCGTGCCGGCGTGTCGAGTGGATCGGTCAGCCCCTCGCGGAACCGCTCGATCCCGGCCCAGGCGATCATCGCGGCATTGTCGGTGCACAGCCAGAGCGGCGGGGCCACGAAGCGCAACCCATGCTCGGCAGCAAGCGACTCGAGCGCCCCCCGGATCACGCCGTTCGCGGCGACGCCGCCAGCCACGACCAGCGCGGTCACCGGCGGCACGTCGGCGAGCGCGCGGCGGGTACGGTCGAGCAGACAGTCGACCACCGCCTGTTGGAAGGAGGCGGCGATGTCCTCGGGCGAATAATGCCCGACTGCCCGCGCGACCGCGCTCTTGAGACCCGCAAAGGAGAAATGCGGCTCGGCCGCCCCTTTTAGCGGGCGAGGGAGCGGCACCGCATAAGGATCGCCCTCGCGCGCCGCCGCCTCGACTCGCGGGCCGCCGGGATAGCCCAGGCCGAGCAGCTTGGCGGTCTTGTCGAACGCCTCGCCCGCCGCGTCGTCGATCGTCGTCGCCATCCGGCGATAGCGCCCGACGCCCTCGACCAGCAGCAACTGGCAATGCCCGCCCGACACCAGCAGCAGCAGATAGGGATAGGCCAGCTCCCGGTCCGACAGGCGCGGCGACAGCGCATGGCCCTCCAGATGGTTGACCGCGATCAGCGGCTTGCCCGCTGCATGCGCCAGCGCCTTGCCCGTCACCAGCCCGACCATCACCCCGCCGATCAGCCCCGGCCCCGCCGTCGCGGCGATCGCGTCGACATCGGCCAGCGTCACGCCCGCATCGGCGAAGGCGGCGGCGACCAGCGGCTCCATCGCCTCGACATGCGCGCGCGCGGCGATTTCGGGGACGACGCCGCCGAACGGGGCATGCGCCGCCTCCTGCCCGAGCAGACGATGCGCCAGCACGCGGCCGTCATCGGTGACGAGCGCGGCGGCCGTCTCGTCGCACGAGGATTCCAGTCCCAGGATCAGCATGGCCCACCCCATACCCCCTCGTATGCCCATTGTCGAAGGGGGCATTGATGCGGCAAAGGCTTGTGCCATGGTTCGTTTCCGGCTCGGTACGCGCGGTTCGCCGCTGGCCCTCACCCAGGCACATATGGTGCGCGCGGCGCTCGCCGACGCGCAAGGATGGGACGAAGACGCCATTGAGATCGTCCCCATCAAGACGACTGGCGACCGGGTGCAGGACCGCGCACTCGCCGAGATCGGCGGCAAGGCGCTGTGGACCAAGGAGCTCGACCGCGCGTTGCTCGACGGGGAGATCGACGCCTCGGTCCATTCGATGAAGGATGTCGAGACGATCCGGCCCGACTGGCTGCACATCGCCGCGATGCTGCCGCGCGCCGATGTCCGCGACCGGCTGATCGGCGCCGAGACCATCGCCGAACTCCGCCCCGGCGCGGTGGTGGGCACCAGCAGCCCGCGTCGCCGCGCGCAATTGCTGTCGCATCGCCCCGACCTGACCATCACCCTGCTGCGCGGCAATGTCGATACGCGCCTCGCCAAGCTGGCCAGCGGCGAGATGGACGCGACCCTGCTCGCCGCCGCCGGGCTCGACCGGCTGGGACGTGAGGTCGGCCATGCCGTGCCCACCGACCAGATGCTCCCCGCCCCCGCCCAAGGCGCGGTGGGGATCGAGACGCGCGCCGACGATGCAGCGGCGACCATGCTGATCGGCTCGATCGACCATGCCGAGACCCATGCCTGCGTCATGGCCGAGCGCTCGCTGCTCGCCGCGTTGCAGGCGGATTGCCATAGCCCGGTCGCCGCGCTCGCCTCGCTGTCGGGCGAGATGCTGACGCTGCGCGCGGAATTGCTGGCCGAGGATGGCTCGGCACGGGTGAGCGGCTGGGTCGAGGGGGCGCTGGGCGAGGAATTGGGCCCAAGGCTGGCGATCGACCTGCTCGACCGTGCGCCGCCCGAGGTGCGCCGCCTGTTCGCCGGGGGCTAAGCCAGCCATGGCGATCGTCGTCATCCGGCCTGAACCCGGCCATGCCGCGACGATCGCCGCGCTCGAGGATGCGGGGCTGGCGGCACGATCGCTGCCGTTCTTCGTCGCCAGGGCGCTGGATTGGACTCCGCCCGATCCCAAGACCATCGACGCGCTGCTCTTCACCAGCGCGCAGGGCGTCCGGCTGGCGGGACCGGGGCTGGCCGGGCTAGCGGCACGGCCCGTCATCGCGGTCGGCCCCGCCACCGCCGCCGCCGCCCGGGCCGCCGGGCTGTCCGTCGTGCTGACAGGCGACACGGATGCCGCCGCCGTCGTGGCAACCGCCCACGCGCGCGGCTTCGAACGGCTGCTCCATCTGGCCGGGCGAGATCGTGTGGCAACGGGGGCGATGGTGCGGATCGTCTATGCAGCCGAAGCCGTGGCCATCCCGCTCGAAACCGTGCGCAGCCTGGCCGGCGAGATCGTCCTTCTCCACTCGGCGCGTGCGGCGGCACGGTTGGCCGAACGCGTCGATGCGGCCGGTCTCGCCCGCGACACGATCGCGCTGGTCGCGATCAGCGCCAAGACCGCCGCCGCCGCCGGAAACGGATGGCGCGCGGTCGCGCTGGCCGAGGCGCCACGCGACGATGCCATGATCGCCGCGGCGCAGGCGTTGACCCGGACAGCCGCCACGGGGATAAGCGGCGCATGAACGACTTCGCGCCACTCGACCGACCGCCACCGCGCGGGCCCCGAACGGGCGCGACCATCGCGCTGATCCTGCTCGCCTTCGCCGCCGGGCTGATCCTGATGGCCTATGCGATGCGCAACCTGTCCTGGTTCGGCGGCACCACCACGACCGCACCGCGCGCCGTCACCGCCAAGCCGGGTAGCGGCACCAATGCCGAAACAGCCGGCGGCGATACCGCGCGGGCGGGAACCGATCCGGTCGCGCTCGCCACAAGGGAAGCGGCGCTGGCCGCGCAACTGGCGACGCTGGAAGCCCGCGCCGCCGCTATCGCCACCGATGCCGCCGCCGCGGGCACACAAGCCGGTCGCGCCGAATCGATCCTGGTCGCCGCCGCCGCGCGCCGCTCGATCGATCGCGGCCAGCCGCTCGGCTATCTGGAGGAGCAGCTCCGCACCCGCTTCGGCGGCAGCGAGCCGCGCGCCGTCACCGTGCTCATCATGGCCTCGCGCCAACCGGTCACGCTGGAGACGTTACGCCAGGGGCTCGACACGCTCAGCCCCGAACTGGTCGTCAACGCCAGCGACGGCTGGTGGGAGGGGCTTCGGCAGGAGCTGGGCCGGCTGATCGTCATTCGCGAGGCGACCGCCCCCTCGTCCAATCCCAATGACCGGCTCGCTCGCGCCCAGCGGCTGCTCGACAGCGGTCAGGTGGAGGCCGCCCGGGCCGAGGTGACGCGTCTGCCGGGCGCCGGTGCGGCATCGGCGCAGGCGTGGCAGCGCGCCGCGCGCCGCTATGTGCTGTCGCATCACGCGCTCGACCTGATCGAGAATGCCGCGCTGGTCGCCCCGGTCACGGCGCCGGCGCCCATCGTGACCAGTCCGGTCGTCGGCACTCCCGACACCGCGTCCGACGAAACCCCTTCGCAAGGCTCCGGCGACCAGGCGGCACCCGCCCCCACGACCCAGCCGGTCGCACCCTCCATCTGATCGATCAATCCGGGATTTTCCCGGATGCCGCGCCGGCGTGGGCTGCGCCAGACAGGATGTCATGACCGCGCCGCCCCGCCATTCCCCGATCGCGCCGGCCGGCATGGACGGTCATGCGGCGGCCGACCGGACCCGAGCCTTTAGGTGGCTCGATCGGCAGGATTGGTGGGCGCTGGCGCTCTATGCCCTGGCCTTTGCCGCCGCGCACCGCGCGTCGCATCTGTGGAGCGGATCGGGCTTCTACTCGCTCTGGTTCCCCGCCGCCGGGATCCGCCTGGCGCTGCTATGGCGGAGGGGGGCGCGGCTGACCCCGTGGATCGCGGCGGTCGAGGTCGCCGACAATGTCGCGCTGGGCTTTGTCACGCTCGACCGCGCGGGTGGGGTGATGACCATCTGGGGCATCGTCCGCCCCGTCCTCGCTTATGGTCTGACGGTTGCGGGGATCACCTGGTTCGCAAGGCGGCGGCGCGCCACATTGCTGAGCGCGCCCATGCCCTTCGGTCTGGCGGCGACCCTGGCACCGCTGGCCGCCGCCGCGCTGGCGGTCCCGCAGGCGCTCTATAATCCCGAGCTCACCGGCGTGACCAATATGCGCGAGGTCATCGTCTCGCTCTCCGCCTTTGTCGTCGGAGATCTGCTGGGCACCCTGTTCGTCGCGCCGCCGCTTTTGTGGATCAGCGATCTGGTGCGGGGGCGGTGCTGGCAGAGCCCTGCGCGCCCCTCCGCCGCGGTCCTGGCGGAAACGGTGGGCGTATTGGCCCTGGGCCTGGGGCTGTCGCGTGTGCTCGCCGCCGGGGGGCTAGGGATGCAGCCGGCGCCCGTGCTGGTCGCGGTCGCTTGGATCGGGTTGCGCTTCGGCCGGGCCATCGCCTGGGTGGCGTTGCTGATCGTCGTGCTACTCGTCCTGCCCGATACGGCGGGGGCGATGAACACGCCCGAGCGGTTGCAGCGCCATCTGGCGCTCGCGACCATCGTCGTCGCGGGTTATCTGGCGGGCAGCTTCGCCGATGCCCAAGCCACGGCGCGCGCGACGCTGGAACGACGCGACCGGCTGCTCTTCCAGGCCGAGCGACTGAAGACGCTGCGCGCCATGTCGGTCGCGGTGATCCACGAGGCGAGCCAGCCGCTGTCGACCCTGGCGATCGAAGCGCGGCATCTGCGCATGCTGACCGCGACGATCGGGGGTGAGGTGGCCGAGAGCGCGGCGCTGATCGATCGCAAGGCCGATCACCTGGCGACGATGATCCGGCGCTTACGACGCTTCGGCAGCCATGGCGCCGACCCGCCCCAGCCGGTCGCCATCGCCACGCTGATCGACATGGTCGCGCCGCTGGCCCGCGCCGAGGCGCGCGATGCCGGGGTTCCGCTGGAGATTGGGAGCGTCCCGCCAGACCGCTTCGTACTGGCGCAGGAGGTGGAGCTGGCGCAGGCGGTGATGAACCTACTGCGCAACGCGGTGCAGGCGGCCGGTGAGCTGACCCCGCCGTCACCTGTCACGCTGTCGGCCGGCGCCGAACGGGGCCGCGCGATCCTGTCGGTAACGAACCAGGCCGCCGCGACGTCCGCGCCCAAGGATGGCGGCATGGGCGTCGGCACCTTCATCGCCCGCGCGATCGTCGAGGCGCATGGCGGCGCCCTGTCGCGCACCCGGCTGGCCGACGGCACCGTCCTCGCCACCCTGTCGCTTCCGCTGGTCGAGCCACGATGACGCCACCCGCCCCCGATCCTGCCGGTGCGATCGTCCATGTCGTCGATGACGATCCCGATCTGGGTGCGGCGATCGCGCGGATGCTGGCGCGGCAGGGTTTCGTCACCCGGGCCTTTTGCGATCCCGCCACGCTTCTGGATCAATATTCCACGATGCCGGCGCATGCGGTGGTCAGCGACGTGATGATGGGTGATCTCGACGGGTTCGGCTTTGCCGATCGCCTGCGCGCGCTCGATCCGCATGTCGCGATCCTGTTCATCACCGCCTGGCCGACCACCGCCGACGCCGTCGACGCGGTGCGCCGGCATGGCGGGCTCGACTATCTCGAAAAACCGATCGACGAGGCGCGGCTGGGCGCATCCTTGCGCGAAGGAATCGCCTGGTCACGCGATCGGCGCGCGGCGGCGGCGCGGCTGGCCGAACTGTCCCCGCGCGAACGTCAGGTGTTCGATCTGATGGTCCAGGGCCATGGCAACAAGGCGATGGCGGGGCTGCTCGGCCTGTCGCCCAAGACGATCGAGGATCACCGCGCTGCCGTCTTCGCCAAGACCCGGACGCAAAGCGTGGCGCAGTTGATCGCCCTGGCTCGCTGATCGACCGGGGGAGCGCGATCCCGCTCCCTGCGTTGTAGGCGCATGGATTTGCCGGAGATTTGTGGATGATTCGCCCCAACCGCGCCAAGACATGGATCGCGGCCTGTGCCCTGCTGCCGCTCGCCGCTTGCGGCAAGGGCGGCGAGAGCCAGGACGAGACCTATACGGTCCGCACGCCCAGCCCGACCCCGTCGGCCAGCCCGACCAATGCCGAGGCGCCGGGCCCGGAGGCCACAGCTCAACCGATCAGCCGCCCCGCCGAGCCCGAAGGCGTACTCGCCTGCTCCGCCGAACGCGGGCAGGCGGCGGCGCAGCGGCTGGTGAAGATCTGCACCTCCGTGTCTCCGGCCACCCATCCGCCCTGCAATGTGGCCAATAGCTGCGCGCTGATCGAGGACGAGATCGCACGCAGTTGCGCGCTGCTGGGCGAGGATGCCTCGACGACGTCCGGCTGTTCGGTCGACGCCAAGAGCGACGCGGCCGCCGCGGCCGTGGTCCGGCGCTACTATGCCGCGCTCAACGCGCATGACTATTCCACGGCGTGGCAGCAATGGGGGCCCGACGGCCGACCGGGCCAGCGTTTCACCGATTTCCAGAAGGGCTTTGCGGAGACCCGCGCGACCCGCGTGACGATCGGCCGCATGGGCCCCAGCGAGGGTGCGGCAGGGTCGATCTATGCGACGATCCCGGTGACCGTCGATGCGCAGCTCGATGATGGGAAGCAGCAGCGCTTCACGGGGCAATATGTCGTGCGGCGGGTCAATGACGTGCCCGGTGCCAGCGCGGATCAGTTGCGGTGGCACATCGATTCGGCGACGCTGAAGCCGGTGGGATAATCGCCTGGCCTTCGACTTCGCTCAGGCTGAACGGCGGTTAGGACCATATCCCACCCTCCGTTCGCACTGAGCGAAGTCGAAGTGCATGCCCCACAACCCGCCGTTAAATCGGATGCCCTTCGGTATCGCGAAGCACCTCACGCCGGCCGACATGATCCGGGCGGCCGACAATACCGTCGGTCTCCATCCGCTCAATGAGCCGCGCCGCCGAGTTATAGCCGATCCGCAACTGCCGCTGAAGCCAGGAGGTCGAGGCCTTCTGGCTCTCGCACACCAGCTGGATCGCCGCGCGATATTGCTGGTCCTCGGCTGAATCCTCGCCCGTGGGCGCGCCGTCGAGCGCGAAGCTCTCCGCCGGCTCCTCGGTGACCGACGAGATATAGTCGGGCTGCCCCTGCGACCGCCAATGGTCCGCCACACGGTGCACTTCGTCGTCCGAGACGAAGGGGCCATGGACGCGCACGATGCCCTTGCCGCCCGGCATATAGAGCATGTCGCCCCGGCCCAGCAGCTGTTCGGCCCCCTGCTCGCCCAGGATGGTGCGCGAGTCGATCTTCGAGGTGACGTGGAAGGAGATACGGGTCGGCAAATTCGCCTTGATGACGCCGGTGATGACGTCGACCGAGGGGCGCTGCGTCGCCATGATCAGGTGGATGCCCGCCGCGCGCGCCTTTTGCGCCAGCCGCTGGATCAGGAATTCGACTTCCTTGCCCGCCGTCATCATCAGGTCGGCCAGCTCGTCGACGATCACGACAATCTGCGGCAGCGGTTCGTATTCGAGCTTTTCCTCCTCATAGACCGGCTGGCCGGTTTCCGGGTGATAGCCCGTCTGCACCTTGCGGCCGAGCGGCTGGCCCTTGGCCTTGGCCGCGCGCACCTTGTCGTTGAAGCTGGCGAGGCTGCGCACGCCGACCGAGGACATTTGGCGATAGCGGTCCTCCATCGTCTCGACCGCCCATTTCAGCGCGCGGACCGCCTTGGCGGGATCGGTGACGACCGGGGACAGAAGGTGCGGAATGTCGTCATACATCGACAGTTCGAGCATCTTGGGGTCGATCATGATCATCCGGCACTGCTCGGGCGTCAGACGGTAGAGCAGCGACAGGATCATGCCGTTGAGGCCGACCGACTTGCCCGAACCCGTCGTACCCGCGACCAGCAGATGGGGCATCGGCGCGAGGTCCGCCACGACCGGGTCGCCCGCGATATTCTTGCCCAGGATGATGGGCAATTGTGCCGCCTGATCGGCGAAGCTCTGCGACGCGACGAGTTCGTGCAGCGACACCATCTCGCGCTTGGCGTTGGGCAGTTCGATGCCGATCACGTTGCGCCCCGGAATCACCGCGACGCGCGCCGAGATCGCCGACATGTTGCGCGCGATATCGTCGGCCAGCGCGATGACGCGGTTCGCCTTGATGCCGGGCGCCGGCTCCAGTTCGTACATGGTGACGACCGGGCCGGGGCGCACCTCGACGATCGCGCCCTGCACGCGGAAGTCGTCGAGCACATTTTCGAGCAGCCGCGCATTGCGCTCCAGCGCCGCCTTGTCGATCGCGCCGGCCGAGGACGGCGGCGACGGGGTCAGCAGGTCGAGACCGGGCAGTTGATAGGGCGCATCGCGATCGGCGCTCGCCTTGGGCCGCGCCGGCGCGGGCGCGAGCTGGCGATCGGCGATGACCGGGGCGGGACGATCCTCGCGCACCGGCACCGCCTTGCGCGCCAGGGTCAGCGGCTCCTCATCCTCTTCCTCATCGGCGTAGAGCGACTCGTCCTCATCGTCCCACGGCATCCCGTCGGCCTCGTCGCCCGACGCGTCGGCCCGGCGACGGCGCAGCCGCGCAAGCCCGCGTTCGGCCAGATCGAGCTCCAGGCTGCGGCCCCACAAAAACGCGCCACCGATCGCGAAGGCGAGGCCGATCCCCACCGATCCCCAGGTGACCACCGCCGGCTGCCCGCTGAGCGCCAGCGCCCAGCGCACGACATTGACGACCGACAGCCCGATCACCCCGCCCCAACCGGCGGGCAGCGCCAGCACCGCCGAGTCGGAGACGAAGGACAAGGCACAGGCCATCAGCGCCACGCCGATCACCGCCTGCCGCAGCATCCGCACCCAGCGCCCCGCCGGACGGTCGCGCCACAGCCGGGTCGCGATGATCGGCCCGACCGGCAGGATCAGTGCGACGGCGGGCCCGAACAGGGTCAGCGCGATATCGGCGATCCACGCGCCGGGCAGCCCCAGCCAGTTGGCGGGCACCGCGCCCGAGGCGGTGTTGAGCGCGGGGTCGCTTGCCCGGTAGCTGGCCAGCGCCAGCACCAGCATCAGCGTGACGGCAAATAATGCGATCGCCGTGACCAGCGCGCCGCTGCGCACGGCCCCCGCCTTCACCGTCTCGCGCCATAATACCGGCTGCGCGCGGCTGGCCATGGGTGTTGTCCTTCAGGAATGTCCGAAAATCCGAGGAAAATTCATCGCCTCTGGCGGTTCTCCCGTCAAGGCGGGAGCGTCTGCCGCATTGTTTGGCGCGGTGGTAAGGTCTAGGAGCATTCCCATGGATAGCGACGTCATCATCCTCGGCGGCGGCCTGGTCGGCGCGACTTTGGGCGTCGGGCTGGCCGCGCATGGCCTGTCTTCGATCATCGTCGATCCCGCCGACCCGGCGGTGATCCTGGCCCCCGGTTTCGACGGTCGCGCTTCGGCCGTCGCCTCGGCGAGCTGGCGGATGCTGGACGCGATCGGAATCGGCGCGAAACTGGCGGGCCAGGGTTGCGAGATCCGGCATATCCGGGTCAGCGACGGGCTGGAGCCGGGCGCGCTCGACTTCATTCCCGATGCCGATGACGGCGCGCTGGGCACGATGTTCGAGAACAAGCTGCTGCGCCGTGCGATCCATGAAGCCGCCAAGGAGGCGGAACTGGTCGACCTGCGGATGCAGACGCGCGCGGTATCGGTCGAGCGGGGGCCTGCGGGCGTCACCGCTACTTTAAGCGACGGCACCACCGTCCGCGCGCCGCTGCTCATTGCCGCCGAGGGGCGCCAATCGCCGACTCGCGAAGCGGCGGGAATCAAGGTGGCGCGCTGGTCGTACGACCACAAGGCGATCATCAGCGCCTTCCACCACGAGGTTGCCCACGAAAATATCGCGTTCGAGATCTTCTATCCCACCGGCCCCTTTGCGCTGCTGCCCCTGCCGGACGACGAGATCGGGCATCGCTCGGCGATCGTCTGGTCGGTGCCGGGGCGCGATGGCGATGCCATGCTCAAACTGTCCGACCGCGCCTTCCTGGCCGAGGCGGAGAAGAGCATGGGCGGGTTCCTGGGTACGCTCAGCCATGCCTCCCCGCGTTCGGCCTATCCGCTGGGTTTCCACCGCGCCGCGACGATGACGGGCGAGCGGCTGGTGCTGGTCGGCGACTCGGCGCATGGCATCCACCCAATCGCGGGCCAGGGCGTAAATCTGGGGTATCGCGACGTCGCCGCACTGGTCGAGGTGCTGGTCGAGGGCAAGCGGACCGGCATGGATCTGGGCGATGCCGCGCTTCTCCAGCGCTATCAGCAATGGCGCGGGCTCGACACGCTGATGGTGTCGGTGGCGACCGACAGCTTCAACCGCATCTTCGGCGTGCCGGGCAAGACCGCGAGCGCGATCCGGCGGCTGGGCATCACCGCGATCAACCATATCCCGCCGCTCAAGAACCGCTTCATGGCAGAGGCGCGCGGTGAAACCGGCCAACTGCCCCGGTTGTTGCAGGGCGTGATGGTCTGACCACAGGAGCAAGATAGCGATGCGGCCCGATATCATTCCCTGCCTCCGGTACGAGAATGCGCCGCGCGCCATCGATTTCCTCTGTGAAGCCTTCGGGTTCGAACGGCATGCGGTGTTTGCCGATCCGGACGATCCGACCGTCATCCATCATGCGCAACTGCTCTGGCAGGACCGCATGATCATGGTGTCGAGCGCGCTGTTCACGCCCCATGCCGCCGTCGCGGGATCGAAGACACCGACCCAGGCGGGCGGGGTGACGATGGACCTGTATCTGGTCGTCAAGGATGTCGATGCCCATGCGACGCAGGCGCGTGCGGGTGGCGCGACGATCCTCATGGAACCGGAGGACAAGCCCTATGGCGGCCGAGGCTATGCCGCGCGCGACCCCGAAGGCCATGTCTGGAGCTTTGGCAGCTATGATCCCTGGGCCTGATTATCCTAGCCACCCCGCCCGCCCCGCCCGAGGGCCGATCCGCGACCGGCGCCAGAGCGGCGTCGCGCGCGGCATGGGCGTGGCCTTACTGGTCGTCATTTTGACTCTGGCGGTGAGTTGGAGCTTTGCCCCCATCCTGTCGCCGACCGACCGGGTCCTGCGCGCGGTGGCGGCGGCGACGGTCGCGGCTTTATGGCTGGCGGCGGCGATCGGGCATGTCGCGGCGCTCCGCTTCGAATCGCCGGCCGATATCGATGCGGCGGCGGGCGGGGGCGGCGATTCGCCGCGTGTCGTCATGGCCAATGCGGTGCTCCGCAACACGCTGGAGCAGGTGGTGCTGGCGATCCCGGCCTATCTGGCGCTGGCCTGGGTAGTGGAAGGATCGGGCGTGATGGTCCCGGCGCTCGCCACGCTGTTCTCGATCGGGCGGACGCTGTTCTGGACCAACTACGCGCGTGGCGCGGTGGCGCGCAGCTTTGGTTTCGCGCTGAGTTTCTATTCCAGCGTGGCGGCGCTGGTTATCGTGTTGGTGGCGCTGATCGCGCGGTTGATGTGAATCCTTACCTCCGATCGTACTGAGCGAAGTCGAAGTGCACGTTATGCCCTTGCGGATGGCCCCTTCCCTTGGCCTTCGACTTCGCTCAGGCTGAACTGGGGTTGGGGTTAGGCCCGAACGGTGCGTGGGCTCAGAGTTCCCGCGCTTCCTCGACCAACATCACCGGCACGCCGTCGCGGATGGGATAGGCGAGCCCCGCCGCCTCCGACACCAGCTCCTGGGCGGCCTCGTCATAACGCAGGGGCGTCCGCGTCACCGGGCAGACCAGCCGTTCGAGCAGCCATGGGTCCAGGCTCATTGCAACGTCACCCGATCCTCGCCGTCATGGCGTCCGAAAAACTGCATCAACTGGATGATCAGCTCGGCGCGCTGCTCCAGGTCGGGCGCTTCCAGCAAGGCCTGCTTGGCGGCGACATCGAAGGGCGCGATTTGCGCGATGCCGTTGACCAGGCTCTCGTCGTCCAGCCGACCGACCGAATCCCAATCGACCGCATAGCCCTGGAGCTCGGCAAAGCGCCGCGATTCCTGTTCGAGCGAGGCGCGGCGGCCGAGCGACAGGAGGTCTTCCTCGGCCACCGGCAGCAACTCCGCCTCGACCTGGCGGAAGGGCGTCGTCACCTCCAGCTCCCGGACGATCCGGAACAACGACACGCCCTCCAGCACCAGATTATAGCGGCCATCCTCCATCGCCTCGACCTCGGCGATGCGGCCGACGCAACCGACTTGATAGAGGCTGGGCTTCTCGCCCTCGCCCGCCGGCTGGACCATGCCGATCCGCCGGTCACGCGCCATCGCGTCGGAGACGAGCGCCCGGTAGCGCGGCTCGAAAATGTGCAGCGGCAAGGGCATTCCCGGAAAAAGGATCGCGCCCGCTAGCGGAAAGATCGAGAGCCGCGCCACCCGCTTATCCGAACAGGATGGCGGACAGCCGCCGCCGTTTCTGCGACACCCAGGGGTCGGTCATTCCGACCACCTCGAACAGCTTGAGCAGCTGCTGGCGCGCGGCATCCTCGTTCCAGCTGCGGTCGGCCGCGACGATGTGCAGGAGATTGTCCGCCGCACCGTCCCGATCGCCCGCCGCCATCTGCGCGTTGGCGAGCGCGAAGCGCTTGTCGTGATTGTCCGGGTTGGCCGCGACCTCTGCGGCGAGATCGGCATAATCCGCCGCCGGCGGGGCCGAGCGCGCCAGCGCAACAGCGGCGACCGCACGGTGGATGGCGGGGTCGTTCGCCAGCGTCTCCGGCAATGCCTCGGTCGCCGCTTCGGCTTCGTCGATCTGTCCGGCGGCGAGCAGCGCGCGGATACGGCCCGACAGCACGGCAGGATGCTCGGGCGCCATGTCGAGCAGCTGGTCGAAGATCGACAGCGCGCGCGGGGCGTCGCCGGCCTCCAGCACTTCCTCGCCCATCGCAATCAGCGGTTCCAGTTCCGCCGCCGCGTCCGCCGCCTCCGACTGGATCGGCAATTGCTTGAGCAACTGGTCGAGCATGGTACGCAGCGCGCTTTCGGTGCGCGCGCTGGTCAGATCGGCGACCAACTGCCCCTGGAACATCGCATAGACGGTCGGGATCGAGCGGATCTGGAATTGGTTGGCGATGAACTGGTTCTTGTCGGTGTCGATCTTGGCCAGCACCACGCCCTTGTCGGCATAGGCCTCGGCGACCTTCTCCAAGGTCGGCCCCAGCGCCTTGCACGGCCCGCACCATTCCGCCCAGAAATCGAGGATGACCAGCTTGGTCATCGACGGCTCGACGACATCGCGGCGGAAGGCGGTGACGGCTTCCTTGTCGGCGGGCGACATTCCCAACGTGGCCAAAAGACGCTCCTTTACGTGTTGCTCGGCCCTATGTGGGCGAGCCGGTCCGGTAATGAAAGGCCGTAGCGTAAATCAGCCGTTCAGCCGCGCGATCGTCCGTTCGCGCCCGATCAGCGGCAGGAGCGCGGCCATGTCCGGCCCCTGCGCGCGGCCGGTCAGCGCCAGTCGCAGCGGCAGGAACAGCGTCTTGCCCTTGCGCCCGGTCGCGTCCTTCAAGACGGCGGTCAAGGCGTGCCAAGGGTCGCTCGACCAGTCGATCTGTCCCGCGACTTCGGCCGCCTGCGTCAGATAGACCTGGTCGTCCTCGGCAGGTTCGGGTGCCTCGACCGGCCCCTCGATAACCTGCCACCAGTCCGCCGCCTCGGCGACGGTGTGGAGATTGGGGCGCACCGCCTCCCACTCCGCTTCGCCCATGCCGCTAGGCAGGCGATCGGCGACGGCCTCGAACGGCGTCTGATGGAGGATGCGCGCATTGAGCTGCGCCAGTTCCGCCTCATCGAACCGCGCAGGCGCACGGCCGAAGCGCGAAAAGTCGAATCCCGCGATCAGCGGCGCCATGTCGGCGACCGGCTCGACCGGATCGCTGGTGCCGATCCGCGCGAGCAGCGCGCGCACCGCCTGCGGCTCGATGCCGATCTCGCGGAAGTGATCGACGCCCAGCGAGCCGAGTCGCTTGGACAGCTTGCCCTCGTTCCCCGTCAGCAGGGCGGCATGGGCGAAGCGCGGCAATTCGGCCCCCAGCGCCTGGAACATCTGAATCTGAAGTGCGGTGTTGGACACGTGATCCTCGCCGCGCACCACTTGGGTCACGCCCATGTCGATATCGTCGATCACGGAAGGGAGCATATAGAGCCACGTCCCATCGGCGCGGCGGATCACGGGATCGCTCATCGTGGCGGGGTCGAAACGCTGGGGGCCACGTACGGCGTCGTCCCATTCGATAGGGGCGCCGTGATCCAGCTTGAAGCGCCAGTGCGGGCGAACGCCGTCCGCCTCCAGCTTGGCGCGATCGTCGTCGGTCAGCGACAAGGCGGCGCGGTCGTACACCGGCGGTAGACCCCGTCCGAGCTGAATCTTGCGCTTCAGGTCCAGCTCCTGCGCCGTTTCATAGGCCGGGTAGACATGACCGCTCGCCACCAGCTCGGCGAAGCGCGCCTCGTACAGCGCGAAACGCTGCGACTGGCGCACCTCGGCATCGGGGATCAGGCCCAGCCATTGCAAATCCGCCCGGATCGCCGCGACATAGCGTTCCTCGCTCCGCTCGGCATCGGTGTCGTCGATGCGCAGCAGGAAGCGCCCGCCAGCCTTTCGCGCGTACATCCAGTTGTGCAGCGCGGTGCGGATATTGCCGACATGCAGCCGCCCGGTGGGCGAGGGAGCGAAACGGGTCACGGTCATGTCCGCCGCCATAATCCGGGAATCGCCTTTGCGCTATTGTGACAGCGCGATTAAAGGGGCCGCGACGACGGGCTGTCTGCGGGGACGGGGTACGACCATGAAATTGATGACCGGCAATTCGAACCTGCCGCTGGCAAAGGCGATCTCCTCTTATCTGGAGGTGCCGCTGACCGAGGCGCTGGTGCGCCGCTTCGCCGATGAGGAAATCTTCGTCGAAATTCAGGAGAATGTGCGCGGCGAGGACGTGTTCGTGATCCAGTCGACCGGCTATCCGGTCAACGACAATCTCATGGAATTGCTGATCATGATCGACGCGCTGAAGCGAGCGTCGGCGCGGCGGATCACGGCGGTCATTCCCTATTTCGGCTATGCGCGCCAAGACCGGAAGCCCGGCCCGCGCACCCCGATCTCAGCCAAGCTGGTCGCCAACCTCATCACCGTCGCGGGCGCCGACCGCGTTCTGTCGGTCGACCTTCATGCCGGTCAGATCCAGGGATTCTTCGATATCCCGACCGACAATCTCTATGCCGCGCCGGTCATGTCGGCGGACATTCTGGCGCGCTTCAAGAACGACAACCTCATGGTCGTGTCGCCCGACGTTGGCGGCGTGGTCCGCGCGCGTCAGCTCGCTAAGCGGCTGAACAATGCCCCGCTCGCCATCGTCGACAAACGCCGCGAGCGCGCCGGCGAGTCGGAAGTGATGAACATCATCGGTGACGTCGAAGGGCGCTTCTGCATCCTGATCGACGATATCGTCGACTCGGCGGGCACGCTGTGCAACGCGGCCGCCGCGCTGCGTCAGGCGGGGGCCGAGGACGTCGTCGCCTATGTCACCCACGGCGTGCTGTCGGGCGGCGCGGTGGCGCGAGTCGAGGGCTCGGAGCTGCGCGAACTGGTCATCACCGACTCGATCGGCAATCACGAGTCGATCGGCGCGACCACCAAGATCCGCCACCTGCCCATCGCCCCGCTGCTGGGCGAGGCGATCAAGCGCATCGCGGACGAGACGAGCGTTTCCAGCCTGTTCGATTGATTTTGGGGCGGGGGCCGTCGGCGATCGTCATCGCCCGCGCCCCCGTCACCGATCTGGCTGCGCGCGATTCCCGTGGCCTTCGACTACGCTCAGGCTGAACGGATGCTGGTCCTTTCCCAAAGCCCCATTCACGCTGAGCGAAGTCGAAGCGCACGCCCTTCGCTCAGACCCGAGCGGCGTTACGCCCTCAGCGATTCCCCAGCGCGACGATATGCTCGAACACCGCGGGATGGAGCGGCTTGGAGAACGCGCAACCATATTTGAAGCGGTCGCGCCACGCGATCACCGCCTCCAGCGGGGCGAGGCCCGGCAGGGTCAGCCATACGATCGTGCCCGGCCATAATGTGAAGCTGGTCTCGGCTCGGAACCCCTCGGGCGACAGGTCGACCACGTCGATCTCGAACCGGGTCTGCCCCTTGTCGCGCAGATGCGCGCGCATGCGCACCGCGTGACGCAGCGAACGGCGGAGTTCCTGGCCGGGGACCGGCTCGAATGGCGGTGTGAAGACCGGTTTTTCCATAACGCTCCCCTTAAGCCACAAGAAGGTTACTTTTCCGCCAACGCCCGTTCGCGATCAACCTCGACTGCGACGCCCGCAGGGCGGCGGACCCCGGCGCGTGCGCGGCGCTTCAACTCGGCCTTCAGATCCTCGGGCTTGGGGGCGACCAGAAAGCCGAAGCTGACCGTCCCCTCCTTGGTCTCGACCACATGATGCAGCCGGTGCGCCTGGATGATCCGCTTCATATAATCGGACTTGGGCAGATAGCGCGTCGGCAGCCTTTTATGGACGATGATATCGTGAAAGCCGAAATAGATCGCGCCGTACGCCGCGATCCCCGCGCCGATCCAGGTGAAGCCCGGCCACCAGCCAAGCTGCACCCCGCCCAGGATCATCACGAAGGACGGAACGGCGAAGATCGCCGCATACAGGTCGTTGAGTTCCCAATTGCCGGTGCGCGGGCGGTGATGGCTTTCGTGCAGGAACCAGCCCGGCCCGTGCATGATCCAGCGGTGCGCGGCGTAGGCGAACCCCTCCATGAAGATCACGGTGCCGAGAAACAGAAGAATGCCGAAAGCCCAGTTCATCGAGTCGCCATAACCCATCCGCGATGAATTTGCTTCCTATTCCATTGGCCGCATGGGACGAACGGCCTGACCCCCTATAAATCGCACTTGCAATGCATTTGCATTAACGCCGTTTCGGGGTGGATTTGTCCGCCAGCCTGTGCTTTAGCCGCACCCAATTTCCCTAGAACCACCCGAGAGGCGGAAGGCTAGCGCATGAACATCCACGAATATCAGGCCAAGGAATTGCTCGCCAAGTTCGGCGTGCCCGTCCCCGCCGGCTTCGCCGCGATGACCGTCGAGGAGGCCGTCGAGGCATCGTCCAAGCTCCCCGGACCGCTCTACGTCGTCAAGGCGCAGATCCATGCGGGCGGCCGTGGCAAGGGCAAGTTCAAGGAACTCGGCCCGGACGCCAAGGGCGGTGTCCGCCTGGCCAAGACGGCCGAGGAAGTCCGTGCGCACGCCACCGACATGCTGGGCAACACGCTGGTCACCATCCAGACCGGCGAAGCGGGCAAGCAGGTCAATCGCCTGTACGTGACCGACGGCGTCGACATCGCCAAGGAATTCTACCTCGCGCTGCTCGTCAACCGCGCGACCGGCCGCGTCTCGATGGTCGCCTCGACCGAAGGCGGCATGGACATCGAGACCGTGGCGCATGACACGCCCGAGAAGATCCACTCGATCGACATCGACACCGCGACCGGCTTCATGCCGCATCACGGCCGCGCCGTCGCCGCCGCGCTGGAGCTGACCGGCGACCTCGCCAAGCAGGCCGCCAATGTCGCGTCGAAGCTGTACGCCGCGTTCCTGGGCACCGATGCCGAGCAGATCGAGATCAACCCGCTCGCCGTCACCGAGGACGGCAAGCTGATGGTGCTCGACGCCAAGGTCGGCTTCGACGGCAACGCCATGTTCCGTCACAAGGACCTGATGGAACTGCGCGACACCACCGAGGAAGACGCGATGGAGCTGGAGGCGTCGAAGTACGACCTGGCCTACATCAAGCTCGACGGTGACATTGGCTGCATGGTCAACGGCGCCGGCCTCGCCATGGCGACGATGGACATCATCAAGCTGAACGGCATGTTCCCGGCCAACTTCCTCGACGTCGGCGGCGGCGCGAACAAGGAGAAGGTCACTGCGGCGTTCAAGATCATCCTGAGCGATCCCGCCGTGAAGGGCATCCTGGTCAACATCTTCGGCGGCATCATGCGCTGCGACATCATCGCCGACGGCATCGTCGCGGCGGCGAAGGAAGTGAACCTGCAGGTTCCGCTGGTCGTCCGCCTCGAGGGTACGAATGTCGAGAAGGGCAAGGAAATCCTCGCCAATTCGGGTCTCGCCATCGTCCCCGCCAACGATCTGGGCGATGCCGCCAAGAAGATCGTCGCCGAGGTGCAGAAGGTCGCCTGATCCGCACCTTCGGCCCTGACGGACCAATAAAAGGGGGGCTCGGGCGGAAACGTCCGGGCCCCTTTTCGTTGGTCGGGTGTACCTCTTGCGATGCGCTCGCAACGCCGCCAAAGACGACGGCATATTTGGCTGTTCAGCCGGGAAGGAACCGCGATGAAGATCGTCGTGCCCGTGAAGCGGGTGTTGGATTACAATGTGAAGCCGCGTGTGAAGGCGGACGGGACGGGCGTCGATCTGGCGAACGTGAAGATGTCGATGAACCCGTTCGACGAGATCGCGGTGGAAGAGGCGATCCGGCTGAAGGAAAAGGGGGCGGCGACCGAGGTCGTCGTCGTCTCGATCGGCGAGCCCAAGGCGGCGGACACGCTGCGCACCGCGCTCGCCATGGGCGCGGACCGGGCGATCCTCATCACCGCCGACCAGCCGGTCGAGCCGCTGGGCGTCGCCAAGCTGCTGGCCAAGGTCGTGGAAGAGGAACAGCCGGGCCTGGTGATCCTGGGCAAGCAGGCGATCGACGGCGACAACAACCAGACCGGCCAGATGCTGGCGGGGCTGCTCGGCTGGGCGCAGGGCACCTTCGCCTCGAAGGTCGAGATCGATGGAGAGACCGCCAACGTCACCCGTGAGGTCGATGGCGGTCTGGAGACGGTGGCCCTCACGCTGCCCGCGATCGTCACCACCGACCTGCGCCTCAACGAGCCGCGCTATGCGTCGCTGCCCAACATCATGAAGGCCAAGTCCAAGCCGATGGCGACCAAGACCACCGCCGACTACGGCGTCGACGTCGCGCCCCGGCTGACGATCACCCATGTCGCCGAGCCCGGTAAGCGCCAGGCGGGCGTCAAGGTCGGCTCGGTCGATGAGCTGGTCGAGAAACTCAAAGCACTGGGAGTGGCCAAGTGAAGACGCTGGTATGGGTCGAGCATGACGGCGGGTCCGTCAAGGATGCCACGCTGGCGACCGTCACGGCGGCGGCCAAGCTGGGCGAGGTGCACCTGATCGTCGCGGGGCAGGGCGTGGGCGACGTGGCGCAGGCCGCCGCCAAGATAGCGGGCGTCG
>Ga0302136_1000049_pt1 | contig 62911 bp, 52 predicted proteins | sample CBN3_20m_MG_FD_203116 | JGI IMG/M metagenome (GOLD analysis project Ga0302136, IMG submission 203116) | Marine microbial communities from Western Arctic Ocean, Canada - CBN3_20m | ecosystem: Environmental > Aquatic > Marine > Oceanic | place: Canada: Western Arctic Ocean | collected 2017-09-15
AGCTGAACCGCGCGCGTTCCGCGTTCCGGTCAAGCACCGTCAACGGCGCCGACCGCGCGAGCTCTGCTAATGCGGTCATCAGCTCGGGAATCACCACGTCAAGTTCCCCCTGCTCCAGCGCAACGCACAGCAACGCCACACCTCGTTCGTACGCATCCACGCGACCGGGAGGGTGTCCGGAAGAAGACGTCGTGAACGGCGAGCCCGCGGCGGCGGCGCCCGCGCGCGACGAGCCCGCCGCCGCTTCCTCGGGCAGCGCCCCCCCGTTCGCCGCCGCGCGCATCATTGTGGGAATCAAACACCCAGCTATTAAATACCTTCTCGTGTCCGGTGACGCGAGGAGGGCCCCCACCAAACGCATTGCCGCGGCGGCAAAAAGGGTCTCCTCTTCGAACCGCAACAACCTTTTCGGCGGTTGGACGTTACTTTGATTTTTGTGTCCGTTTTGCTCCGGCCAAGACGCGGAAGACGCGAGCGCCTCGAAAACCGCCAAGCCCTTCGTCGCCACTTGCAAGACTTTGTCTTTGCACGGCGGGTCCTGTAACGGCGCGTACCCCTCAACCGGGTACCGCGCAGGCGCGGAACCGAAATTCAAACTACACCGCTCGCCCCCGGAGAGCGACACGGCGGGAAAATACGCCAGCGCGCTGTTCGCGGCGCCGGCGCTCCCGCCACCGTCCACCCACCGCCGCACGTTGTCGAACGCGACCCCTAGTGGGACGCCGTTTCTGTGGTAGCTCACCGTCCCTCCATTCGGGCCGGGAGTAAGGTCTATGGTGCACGTAATCACATCACCTGCGACCCAGGCCTGGCCGTACGGCGAACTCGATACGTTCCACCGGCGCACGCGGTGTCCGTCGAAGGCGAAGCTATCGGGCGCGTCCCCTACGCCGTTCTCCCTGGTGAAAGGACACCTGCCGGTGCACCACCCGAGCTGCATTATTCCGGACGAACCTAGCGTGGCTTCGTAGCTCCACTTGCCCTGGAACACGCACGCGTTGGCGCGAACGGACGAGAAGTTTGCTCGCGAGTGCACGGAGGTCCCGGCGACATCCACTCGGACGTCGCCAACCGCGCTTTTCTGTCGCCGGTCGATCGTAACGCGTGCTGGGCCCACTCTGCCACGTGCCGCGGCGGTCGTGTCGGATGTCTCTGCTTCACATGGGGCGGGCTCGCCAGCGTATACGGCGTCACTACCTGATGTCGTCGCGTCGTCCGTCTCGATTGTCGAATCGTTGTGCGAGAAAGTCCCAGTCCCCCCGTCGTCCCCGCCGAGAACCAAAGCGACCACTCGCCAGTCCACCCTCGTCGTGTCCGAACCCGTCCCGTCTCCGGAAGGCACCAGTCGCTCACCCTCCACGAGGACGTCAACCCCGAGGACGTGACACACGTGTCGTCGCAGCGTGGCCACGTCGACCGCATGCGTCGCGTCTTCCGCGGTGTCGACGCGCTGGGACGACATTTGGACAGTCCCGAGCGCACCGCCACCGAGCGTTATCGTTCGTCCGTCGCCGGGCTACTCTCCCGACGGACTCGGTCCCGGTCCGCGCGATCCCACGCCCGCGCGCCGCCAACGGGTCCGATCACGAACACCACACACAGTCACAGGCCTCCCGCGCTAGGCCGTGTAACGAGTCGTGTGTCGACGATCGACTGCACAGATGGCAGGAAAAACTTTTGGAACGGGCGCCGGCAGCTAAAAAACGAGACAATCACAATTTTAACTTGTGAGAACTTACACCACGTACGAACGGGTCTACGCTCTCTGTCCCAAACGCCTTTCCGGACCCCAAGATTCGTCACCCCTGCCGCCGTAACCCTGCTCAGTACTCGGCGAACATCGCGTTTTCGGTGGCGGTTAGTTCCTCGCCCGTTTTCGTTGTCGGTTCGCACACCCCGCGCAACGCCGGCAACTTCGCGAGGCGCGCCGGGTCTTTCATCTCCGGCTGAGATTGTAAAAATAAATGTCAGTCTCGTGTGGGCAATCAGTCGGCGGAATGTGGTAAATGGGAAATACTTACCATCGCGGGCGGTTTCGCGCCTCGGCTCGCCACGACGTCCCAGTCTGTTTCCCAGAACTGGTGGTCCTTGATGTCATCCAGTCCCCGGTTGGTACACCCCAATCTCAGTGAGATATCCACCACGCACAGTTTCGACACGAGGTCCTTACCGTTGAGGGGGAAATCGGGTTTGAATTTTAAATCCGCTTGTAAAATCCGCGCGTGCCGCGTCGAGTCGCTCGCCGCTTTGAACGGCGCGTACCCCGACAACAGCTCGAACACGAAAACCCCGAACGCCCAGATATCCGCGCTCTGGTCGTAACCCTGCGAAACCATCACCTCCGGGGCCATGTAGTCACTAGTGCCGCACGTGGTGTACGTGCGCGTTCCCCGGTTGACTTTTTTGCAAAACCCGAGATCGGCGAGCTTGCAGTGCCCGTCGGCGCCGACCAGCACGTTTTCGGGTTTCAAGTCGCGGTACACGAACTGGCGGTGGTGCAGAAACTCCAGGGCGAGGAAAACCTCGGCGCCGTAGAACCGGGCGCACGCCGGGGTGAACGCCCCCCTGGTGCCGGTGCCGTGCACCAGCATCTGGAACAAATCGCCACCGGGCATGAACTCCATCACCATGTACAAGCTGTGTTTGTCCTGAAAAGAAGTCAGGCTGCGAGATGAAAAAGAAATTGTCAGTCTCGCATGCGCAATCAGGGAGGCGAAATGTGGTAAATGGGAAATACTACCTTTGCATGATGAAGTTGGTGTCGTCCCCAAACGCCTTGCTCAGCGCCAGCTCCCGTGTGATGTTCGTGGCTTGTTCCAAACGTAACAGCTTCCGCTTCCGCATCACCTTGACGCAACAAACCGCGTTCGTGTGCTTAACCTTGGCGAGGTAAACAACGCCGCTCATCCCAACGCCAAGTTCCTTGTGGAAAGTTAGGTCGCGCTCGCAAATCGTGGAACGCGAACGGGGTTTAGAGCCTTTGTCGGAAACACTTTCGACGGCGTTTTCTTTGTCGAAGTTACCAGAAGAGTTACCAGCCGTCACGCTTTCCTGCCACCGCATGAACGACGTTGTTTCGTCGCGTTCCCTGGAAGCCGCGCCTGCCATCGCCCGCTCGCCCCGCGCGCGTCGCCCGGTCGGGTCTTCCCGCCTCCGCGCCGCGCCGGACGCGAAGTGTTGTCTCAGCACGTCGTAAGCGCCACTTTTCAAGGCCGGGTCACCCGCTTTGCGAAAGTCAGCCGTGATGTCCTCATCGTACGCGTACTCGGCGGCGAATTCAGTCATCGCGCTCAACACGTCGTCCCCGAGCATGCGCTTGAACGCGGCTCGGTCCAGGGTGAGCGTGGAGACGTCTGTCGACGCCACCACGCTCGCGGTAGGTGCCGTGCCAAACAAAACACTCACCTCACCGAAATACGACCCTTTTCCGAGCTGGTTCACCTCCTGCTTTTGACCGCTCGCCGCGCCGTTGTTTGAAAGCCGGACGCTGACCGCCCCGCGTTCGATGACGTGGAACTTGGTGGTTTCGTCGATTTCGTTCTGTTTGAATATCATTTCGCCTTTTTGAAAGAACGCGTACCCGCACGCGTCGGAAAGCAAACCGAGGCCGTAGTCGTCCAGGCCTTTCAGAATCTCGACTCTGCGTAACAGCGCGGTGTTCAGTTCTCGTCTTTCGAACGCGCACTTCTGCAGAATGGTTTTGAACGTTCGCCGGTCAAGTGCCCAGAGTTTTACCCGGCCCCCAGCCGCCGCCACTGTGGCGCTCCTCGGTACCGAGTGCAAAAGCGATACCTCGCCGAAGGTATCGCCCGGCGACAGCGTGTTGATCACGACGTGCGCCTTGTGACTGGTCGACGTGGCGCTTGGGTGGTGCGATGTGTACTGCGGCGTGCTGCTTTGGTAAGATGCCTGTGCGTACTTAGAGTACTTAGAGTCATCGTGACTACTCGCAGCACTAGTACTCAGAGTACTACTCACAGGAGTACCTCCTGAGTCATTACCTCCCGAATCTTCAACAGTCACGTTCAAGTACCCGTCCACCACGACGTAGAAGTTCCGCCCGTCCTCGCCGGCGCGCACCACGCGCTCGCCCGGTTCGTACTCGAGTTGGTACATGCTTTCGTACAGCCGTTGCCGGTCGTCTCGTCTAAGGGTTTTGAAAAGTGAAATCCCGTCACACGCCCTCTGCACGACTCGCACGTCAACGCCTCCGGCTTTGGGAATCGGCGGCCCGCCGTCCCCGGGCAAGCGGCGTTCGAACGAACGCTTTGAAGCCACAACGCTGCAGTTTGTGCTTGCGTGTCCTTTTTTAGCATCCAGCGACACCGGGTCTCTACCACCCACCACATCAAGGTGCTGCGTCACCGCCAGCCTTCGCCGAACCCTCTGCTCGAGCTCGGCGACATCAAGGCGGGACATCGCCCTCTCGCGACCACGAGGGACGACCCCGGAACGACCCCGGAAGAAGTGAGCCTGGGTGCGAGGAAGCGGTGAGTGACTGATCTTCTTTTCCCATTCCGTTGTCTCGAGGACGAACCAAAAACAGCAGATGCGGAACGGGCCCTGCCTCGGGGCGTCGGGGCAGGCGGTGACGGCAGAACCGTTTCGAAAGGATCCCGACCGGCCAGGCTCACGAGGGGGGAAGAGGGACGAGGGGAAGTGCCGTGCGTGGGAAAGGGGACAAACACCTCGCGGGTCTCACCTCAACGCGGTGCGTGCCGGAGTGCCTCGGAGGAAACACCAGAAACGGCACGTGCTTGGCTGCTTTTGCCAAACTTGAAACGGAGCGGTCCCAGAAAAAAAAAACTCAAAATGCAAGAAATCGAGGCAAAGCAAAAACCCCTTTTTAAGTTTTACCCTTGAAGTCGGTTACCTGCTTTCCTCGCTCGTCAAAGTGAATGTTTTTGGCAGCGGCCCTGCCGCCCCACGCGCCCTTTCAACGTCGCACCGCACGTTCGCCACCTCGGAGCAAACATGGGTTTCGCTAACATCTGGGCTACCAAGCAAGAGTGCAACGGCAAGGGCCAGCGTCGCTGGTGCGTGTCTTTTACCGGTCGCCGAGGGCGACTTCCGGGTCGCCATCCGACGGGGTTCGGGGACGCGATTGTTTTTGTTTTTGCGCACGTACCGTACCGATCCGTGCTTCCGGTGCACCCGCGGTGTCGTTTCCTGCGACGGATTCCCGCCGCGATCGAACCTTGATCGGTGTCGGTATGACCCTGTCACGTCGTTCGCGTGGCCGTACCGCAATTCGGAGGCTCGACAACCACAGCCGGCCCTCGGTTCGCAGATGCGGCATTTCTAGGGTTTCAACGTGCCTGGCGCTTACCCCACACCCCTCATCCTGACCCTCCCCCCCCTCCCTCACAGCCGAGTCTGCGCGAACCAGTGGGGTATCATTCGCAAGTACAACCTGAACATCTGCAGGCAGTGCTTCCGCGAGTACGCCAAGGACATTGGGTTCGTCAAGGTGCGTTGAAGCCAGGGGATGGCATAACCCCCCATGTCGTTTTTTTTTGGATGAGTGGCGTGCTGTTTCTCAAATCGAGTCCCACCCGCGCGCGTGAAACAACAGAGGCGTGAATCGCGCGGCAATGATGACACGCATCGTGTTGTCGTCGCACGGACAGAGAGTCTCAACACTGCACGTAACACCGCTCGTAACCCCGCGTACCGTGGACCAACGCTAACCCTCGCCTCTACGCCAATCTTTCCGAAACAGAACAACTAAGCCTTTGGCTCTTTTAGCGCCTCCGAGCCGTCGCGGCGTCACGCGTGCGCGCCGCGTTTGGTTCGGAGACCTAGTACCTGGCAGCTCTTCGATGTTACGTACCTGCCAGCTCTTCTAGTAGATGTAATACACACGAGTGGTGTGTGATTTATTTTGTTGTTGGAGTTCTGAGACTCCCGTCTCGCTTCTCTTGCGTCTGATGCGCGAGATAACACTCGGGACTGAAAACGCGCACAAGAGTGACGAAAGTTTTTCACATCACAACGCATGCGCACTTCCATTCCGACCTCTCTCTGTCTGTATTAGGGCCAACAGGGAGGTAGCAACCCTCTATTAATTAGTGTCCCTTATAATCGTTTTTTATACCTCTAGTTATTACCGCTACACCTCGTCTATCGCGTGGCTAACTCGCGGGACACGATTTCCGTTTTTTTGACAAGTCCAGCGCTAAAACCGCCGCGTCCGGCGGCTCCAAGCGTTTGTAGTAGTGCAAAGCTACGCCTTGCTGGATGAAGCCGAATTTTTTAGTATAGAAGCTTATCGCATCAAGGTTGTTCACCTGGACGTGAAGGTAAACTTCCGTTACGAACGGGTCCGCGAACGCAAAGTTTAGGGAGTGCGTGAGTAGGCGCGTGCCTATTTGTTTGTCCCTGTACGGCGCCAACACGCCGACGGTCATTACGTACAGCTTCGCGGCCGATCGATCGGGCAGGAGCTCTAAGCGACACGCGATAGCCCCCACAAGCACGTCCTCCACGAACGCCAGCTGCGTCGCGCTTCCCGCCGCGGCGCACTCCACGTAGAACTTGTCCTGTTTTGAAAGGATGAGGGGGAGGGTGAGCAACTAGACCAACGCAACTTGGGGATGACAGTTGTTATCATCGGGATGGTTCCCGAAATACAGATGCGATGTGTGTCACCCTCCTTCGCCCCTTCTTACCGAGTACCGGATGGGGAATATCACCGCGTTTAGCTTACGAAGCGCGTCCTCGTGCTCGGGGGTGAAGTCCCGGAAAACCACGCGTGCCCCCCCCCCCTGGTCGTCGTCGTCGTCACTCATGGCCAACCAAGAGTGGCGCGAACGCGGTGGGCACCGAGATTTTAGGCTTGTTGAAAACTTATTCTGTTGTGCGCCCACTTTTCGAGAAACTGCGCCAGATTGTCCCCAACCACGCGTGCCGCCCGCCACACGCGCTCGCGCGCGATGTCGCCGTGCACCGCGACGCGCCTGTGGCGTGGGCTCACGCCCGCGGCGGGAACGCGCGCGCGGCGTTTCGCGAGCTGCGTGGTGAACGCGCAGTGTTCCACGGGAAACGCCCAGTCGTCGTCTCATGGAAACATCACCGGCCACCCCTCTTCTTCTCACGTTTTGGTTCCTGGCGGGAACCCCGGTGGACCCGGGGCCCCGGCTGGGTCAGATGACGCTGGGAAACGAGTGGGAAGAGCGTTACTGGCGCTTCAGCTGGAAGAGTCGAGAGGGCACTGCGACGTGCGAGGAAAACGGAGCCTGTTCAGCGAGTACGCCGCCGACGAGCTCGTTTGTTTGGGCGATTTGTTGCCCCCGGGCGGGGGCCGAGACCGATGGCAACGCGCCGTGGCGAGTGGCTTTTCCAGGTACAAAGAGCTCGCGCCGCGGCAACGGGCGAATCTCGTGGCGGAGGCGCAGTACCTTTTAAGCGCCACAGAGGCAGGCGCACCGAATGCGGCGGCGGTGGCGGCGACGGCGACGGTGGCGTTCGGGGAGAACAACGTGTCGTCACTGAATGTGGGTAAAAACTTACACAAAAATCATGAGGATGCTGCGACGCGCGCGCGACCGGGCGACGACGCGGGGGCCGGTAGTGCGTCTTCGCTCGCGGATTTCCACTCGCAGCCGTTTTCCCGGGAGACACGCAAGGGGGCTGGCGGGGGCAAGGCCTTGATTCACGTCTCGAACACGTGGGAACACGCGTTGGCGCAGGACTCGCGGCAACGTTTAGAGGTAAGTCAAGTGGCTGGTGAAAAAAAAAGCAGTGGAGTCGACGGTCAAAAAACACAAAACGATCTCCACTTTGATCACGCAAGCTTGCCTCACTCGGAGCCCGGCGTCGGCGTGGTTGGAAGCTCCGCAACTCAGACACAAGGCAGCGAGGCGTGGCACGCGCTGCGCGCGTCGCGGCTCACCGCGAGCGCGTTTGCAAACGCCCTGGGGTTTTGGCGGGGCGGGCGTTTGGAGTTGTGGGAAGAAAAACTCGGGCTCGCGGCGGCGTTCGCCGGGAACGACGCCACGGAGTGGGGCTCGGGGAAGGAAGACACCGCGCTTGGCGTTTACAAACAAATAACAAACACCCAAGTATCGCACCTGATGTTTCGAGTGCTTTCCCCGGATGAAGCCGAGCTTTGGCTCGGGGCGAGGTAAGTATTTCCCAATCACCACATTCCGCCGACTGATTGCCCATACGAGACTGACTTTCTTTTTTATCTCTCCGAGCCCGGACGGGTTGATCGCGGGGTCGATCACGGAACCGAACGGCGCCGGGGGTGCCCGGGGCGGCGCGCGGCGTTCCGCGGAGTCGGGAAGCGACACAACAAGCTCACCACCAAACCCAAACAGCGTCCAGCGCGCGGGGGTTCTCGAGATAAAGTGTCCTTGGAACAAAGGCGACCCACTCAACGCGAAGCCGTACCCGGTCGTGCCGTGGTACTACATACCGCAGGTCCAGGGGCTAATGGCGGTGTTCGACCGGCCGTACTGCGACGTGTTCTGCTACACCGTGAACAACGGGTGCGCTATTTACCGCGTTGAGAGAAACGCCGAGTACTGGGCCGCCATGTACTCGGGGCTTTCCGATTTCTGGTGGCAGCACGTGGTGCCTGGGAAGCACGCGCTCGCGGCGGGGACGGACTTTGAGAAATACCGGCCTCTGGAAACGACGGAGATGACGACGGAGATGAAACAGTGGAGCCGGCGAATCGCGGAGCGCGCGCCGAAACAGATTTACGGTGCGGAGGACGTTAACAGGTAAATAGTGACGTGACCGGTCTTGACTCTAGTTTTTAAATCGTATGTATGTGGTGATTTACGGCTAATCACGTCTTCCATCTTTTCGCGCTCGGGGAGGTTTATCTCACGCACTCAACGCAGTTGTCCTTCCGCTTGCCGTGGGGACAGGGGGTGCACACCGCGCAGCTGTGTTTCCGCTTGCCGTGAGGGCAGGCGTTGCACTGCGCGCAGCTGCTTTTCACCTTGCCGTGCGGGCAGGGGCTACACATCACACGAATCCTCTTTTCCTTTCCAAGCGAGCATCGTTTCTCTCCCATCGCGTCTCGAGTACGGTATCGCGGAGAATCCACTTCCGGCCGCGTGCGGCTATCGCATCTTCGCGACTATTCAATACGCTTGTGTTGCTAGCCTCGGAAGCGTCAGTCGGAGCACGACACGAGAGCGCTCGTGCACGAAGTGTGGTGCACTTCGATCGCACTTGTTGTTTTGCGGCCAACTCCTTCTTTTCGTTCTGAAAAGAAAGTTTAGACGTCCTCGAAAAAGTGCAATTCCTGCGCCACGGACCCCACACTCCCACTCTGCGGTGCTCCAGCTTTCGTGCGTACGGTGCGATGCGGTGCGTCTTGCCCGCGGCAACCCCCGGCGTTTTCGCCGCGCGCGCCTCGCGCGCGGCGAGTGCGCCGCGTGCGGTCGCCGTCGCGTCCCGGAATATTCCCCGAAAAATGGGATGCCTTCCGAGAAGAAATCCCCCCAAAAGTGGGTCCGCGCACCGCGCGTGGCGCGGTCGGTGGGCGTCGTTTGGGTCACGCCGAGGGTTTTCACCCACCGCCGCCCTTCCCGACCAAATTTCCGGGCTGACGTACGTCAAGCCCAACCCCGGGGTCGCGACTTCCCTGTTTGACGTCGCGGCGCTGACGAGGCAAAATGAGGCAAAACAAATGAGGCAAAACAATGGAACCGCGAAGGGTGCCACTAATGTAACAGCGCCTCCCGGAAGCGTCACCGTGACCCTCGGCGGGTGGCAGCTCGTCACGATGCTTGCGTTGGTTACCGTGGCGTCGCTGTCGACGTGCGGCGCGATATTTTTCCTAGTCGCCTCGCCGGCGCTAAAAGCGGTGACCGCCGCCGCCGTCGCCGCGGAAAGAGCCATGGTCGAGTTTGAAAAGCTCTCCGTGAAAACAGAAAAGGATCTACCCGAAACGCTTCGGGAGATGGAGACGTGCGCCAAGGAGTGGGACGCGTTGGGAATAGAGTTACGCGAGGTGCTGCGACGCGTGGAACGTTGGGGGCAGTTTTCGGGCGCGGATGAGGCGCTGACTAAAATAACCTCAAGCATTTTGGAAGAGCCGGGGCGAGCGGTGGCGACCACCATGGATGAAGCCGAGAGTTATATCAAACGCTTAACCGACGATTTCTCCACCGCCGTGGCGCAGCTCACGGACTGGGAAAGCAAGCTGGGCGAAAGCGTCAAGGAAGCGGCGTTTCGGGAGACGTGGGAAAAGAAGGAGCTGCCGTCGGGGGATTATAAAAATAAAGCTAATGTCGGCGACCTGGCGGACTTAGCGCGAGCCGCGCTGGCGCAGCGGCAAAGAGCCGCCGTGGCGGAGGCGATCGGCGCGGCGGAGGCGGCCACGGAGCGCGCGAGATTGGCGTCCCTGGCGCTTCTGGACAACAACGCGTTCGGCAATTCGTCGCAAGGGGGCGCAATGGCGCGGGCGATGGCGGCGCAGGCGGACGCGGTCGCGAGCTCGCTTCGGAACGCGCTGCTCGCGGTGGAGGAGGCGAAAACAGCAGCCGCGGACGAGAGCGTGTTTGACTCGTTCGACGAGAATCTCGACGACGGCGACGGCACAAACGTCGTCGACGTCGAGGTGGAGGAGTCGAAATAGTGCATTGTACCCGTAAAACTATACATTACTACTACCAACATGCTCTAGTTTAAAATAGGTCACCCACTCGTAGTAATGTGACTCCAATAGGTCACACCCGCCGGTAACTAACTCGTAAACCTCGTGGCTATCGCGACGGCCACTGACTTTTCGTCTCCGCGTCTTCAAAGAAGTACGCGTACCCCGCGTGGTCGCGCGCGACGCCCGCTGGATTCGCCATTCGCCAATCCCAGTTGAACCCGCTCGGGGTTTCTTCTCCTTTGTTTTGGGAAACCACGTTGGCTCCGTCCGCCGCGTTCGTCCACACCATCGATCCCGCGTGCGCGTACTCTAACCCGAACCGGTCTCCGTTGCCGGAAGGGAGCCACACCCCCGAGGTCGGCACTCTGGCGAAAAGATCGCCGCCGCGAACAATACGCGTGTATCGCAAAAAAGAGTCGCTTCCCTCGTCGACGCCTTTTTTAAAGCAACCGTCCCCCACGCGGGGCTGGCCGAAGGTCACGCAGTTTACCACTTCCGTTTGTTTGGAAGCGTGTGTTTCCTGGTTTTTCAAATCGTGTCCATCGTCCTCGCGACTTGTGTTGTCCGTTCGCTTCGCCCTGGAACGTATTAACGCCGCGATGTCCACGTCGTGCGCCAACCGTGTCGCGCACAGCACCGCGAGCGCGCCGCCCAGGGAGTGCCCTGCTATTACTATTTTCGGCGCGGCGGCGGCGTCGTCGCGCGCGGAACTCACCGCCCTGAGATAAATAAAGAAACTGTCAGTCTTGTATGGGCAATCAGTCTGCGGAATGTGGTGATTGGGAAATACTTACCAATCAACAACCGCGCTTTCCACGTCCGCTAAAACCGACCGGTACGCAGCGGCGTACCTGATACCAATAAAAGAAAGTGTCAGTCTTGTATGGGAACACAGTCTTGGGATTTGGGAAATGCGGGGACGTACCCACGGTGCACGCGCGCGTCTTGCATCACGCCTGGCGCTTCTTGCCATGTCTCCTGCCCGGCCATGGAGTTGACCTGGCCTTCACGAAGCAAGCCCCTCATGGGCGACGGGGTGGTGCCGCGGAAACACACGACGATCCTGAGAGATAAAAAAGAAAGTGTCAGCCTCGTATGGGCAATCAGTCGACGGAATGTGGTGATTGGGAAACACTTACCAGTTTGGTTTTTCGAGGCGCACGACGGCGGCACGGCTGACGCCTCGGTATTCGGTAGTATCCCGAGGGCCTTGATATCCAGTAGAATTAGTGTTAGTTCTTCCACTTGCGTGCCTGCTTTTCGCCACTCCAAGCCTCCTTGCCGCGTCTTCCGGTGTCAAAAAATTCGGCACCAGATCACCCACGCCGTCCCCGGGACACAACCAAAGCGCCGGTTCCTTCGGCGCGAGTAACCCGAAAACTTCCTTGCGCAGCAAAAGAGGGTCGCGCGCGATGAGCGGTTCGAACCCGAGCGGCGTTTTCATGTCCAGCCCATCGCCGTCCCAGCCCGGGTCCCAGAAACCGGGCTGCCCCGCGTTCCAGTAAACAAGCATCGCGAGCTTGGCAAGCGCGCGGGTGCCCTGGGGTTGTTTCGAGCGGAAGACGGTGATAGAAGATGAGGCGGTGAGAATGAATTGCATTCAGAATCAGAGGAGGGAGACAACGAACAAACATTTGGGTGCCCATCGGGACCGAGGTTGTTCACGAGGTTTCACGCACCTCGAACGAGTGCGGGTCCGTGTTTTCCGCGAGCGCACCGTGCGTGGTGTCCGCGCTCAACGCCTGCCTGGCTGTGACGCAGAAACCGCGGTGGCCGCCCGGGGCCCATTTGTGGACCGCGCCGAGGCGCCGAACTCGTGGCAAAACCCGAGCCGAGGTCGCCGCGGTGACCCGCGGTCGAGGCAGCGGCACGACCGAAATAACACGCACGGCCGCGCGCAGTGCCGCCATCGTGCCTGGCGTGTCCACGCGCTTCGCGCGCGCGCGACAATGCCGTCGACGTGGGCGAGGCTTGGTTGGTGCCACCTGCCACGTGGCCAAAACGCTTGCTGGGCCCACGAAAAATATTGAAGACAAAATCGATGTCTCATTCCGTTCCTCCTCACACGCAGCCGCACCTGCCGCCGCCAACCCCACCACGCACGATGGCCTTCTGGGGTCTGAAAGTCGAGCCCAACAAGTGGACGCCGTTCGTGCCTCCCCCCGAAGAAGCGCTCAGGCTGCACATCTCGCAGGTACGTTCGTAACACAGTCCGCTCATTTCCAGCCCGCCGCCGTCGCCCTCGATCGCGCGCACCGCCGCCTTCCGGTTTCGCGTCCGTGTACCACCCGCCTCCCTCCCTCCCATTCGCTGACCCACCCACTTAACACCCCCAATCAGGCCGCTCTTAACGCAACCAAAGTTCCCAAGAACGGCTCACGGGTCGTTGTGAAGTGCCGCGCGGAGGCGGACGATGACGCCGACCAGGGCAACGAGGAGTTCGTGGTTTGCGTGATAATCGGAGGCGTCATCGAGAGCTGTTCTCTGGATTTGATCTTCGGCGGGTACGCCGAGTTCTTCGCGGCCGGCGATTACCCGGTTGACCTGACCGGGTTCTTCATGCCCGTGGATGAATACGACAGCGAGGACGAAATGCCGGTGTACGAGGACGACTCCGAGGACTCTGAGGACGAAGACGACGAGGAGGACGACGACGAAGACGACGACGACGATGACGATTCCGAAGACGAAGACGACTTCGCGGCACTCGAAGCGTTTGACGAAGATGACGACGACGACGAGGAAGAGCCTCGCGCCACGAAAAAAGGAGGTGTCGTGATTTCCGAAATCAAGGAGGTTGAGAAGCCTGCCGGGAAGAAGCGCAAGGAACCTGAAGCGGTTGCACCTAAAAAACAACAAGACCCCCCCGCGGCGAAGAAGGAAAAGAAGGAGGTCCCGCCCGCGAAGAAGGAGGAAAAGAAAGCGGATCCTAAAAAGGACGAAAAGAAAGTCCCGTCTGAGCCCGCCGGGAAAGGCCAGCTAAAAAGAGAGTTCAAGAACGGCATGGAGATTGTTAACGTGGGGATGGGCAAGCCGGACGGGAAGATCGCGACGCCTGGTAAGAACGTCACCATGAAGTACATCGGCAAACTGCAAAGCGGGAAGATTTTCGACCAAACCAAGGGCAACGCGACGTTTCGGTTCCGTTTAGGCGTGGGCGAAGTTATTAAAGGCTGGGATGTGGGGGTGGACGGGATGCGGGTTGGTGACAAGCGACGACTGGTCATTCCGCCCGCCATGGCGTACGGAAAGAAAGGCGTCAAAGGCGCGATTCCGGGAGGCGCTACGTTGGTGTTTGAGGTTGAGCTGGTCAACGTACAGTGAGCGACGATGCGCGTGAATTCGCGAGGCGATGCGTGAGTTAGAGTTTATCAAGTTTTTCCCAGGCACCACTTTTTACGTTCACAGTACAGTCCCACTTTCGGTTGGGTACCCTAAACCCAACCCCTAACCCCACCCCCCACCCTCCACCCTAAAATCCCGGTTGTGGTGGACATCTTTCGGTGGCCACCCTATTTTGCACAATGCGAAGATTTGCGTCCCTTCCTTCGTCGGTCCGTCACACCTCTCCTTAGTTCTTCGTGACTCCCTTCTCCTCCTCATCCGTATCCTCGGGCACGACGAAGATGTTCCCTCCGTTCGCGCGCGACTCCGCGCTCCACCGCTCGCCTTTTGTGTCCGTGAACCCCGCGACTTGCGCCTTCGCGATGATGCCGTCAAGCCTCGAGGCGGCGAAAACCAAACCCACTAAACCGGCGCCTATTACGAATCCCGCGATCTCGTTCGCGGGAGGCAGCGCGCGTGTGACGACCAAAGGGCGTTCTTTGCGCGGTGGTAACACCCGCGCGCGCGGCGCGCGCACCGGCGTCAGAGGGACACGCAACGCCTGCATGGCGCAGTGATGTCCTCTCTGCACGTTTCGGTGGCTTTTTCGAGAGAGGGCGCCAAAATCATCTGGGGCGGCTCGAAACGGTTTTGAAAGCCGCGAAGCGTCGAAGCGTGGGCAGGCCTGGTTCCGCGCGCACTTCCTAGAGCGCAGCGGCTCCTACCCGTGTGTGTACCCACCCCACGCGCACCGACCGGCACCACTTCCCCGCAAGTAAACATGGCCGGACTCGAAAACCTTAAGGGCCTCGGCGCTTCGCTTCCCAAAGGCGGCGGCGGCAAAAAAGCGGATCCCAAGGAGGGCGATTCCGACGGAGACGACGTTGACGTGCGTCCCCACCACCGCCCACGTATTTCGCGCGGCCCAAGCACTGCCTCGTCGTGTCTTCCTGAGCCTTACGTAGCGCCGCTTGGCGACACGTGACCCCCCCTGGAACACCAAAGCTTTGGTGTTCCTGACGTCGATGCTTTGTCCCCCGGAAGATCTGTCGCGTCGCGGTGCAAACTTGTTCTTTTGCCAAAACTTCCGCGCCCGATCTGACCGCCACCCCTGTCCTACGTCCACCCCCCCCCCCTCTGCAACCCAGTTCGCCAAGGGCGTCGACCAAAAAGACGTGATGTCCGCGCTTGGGGCCCTGAGCGGGGACCCGCGGATGATCAAATCCCTGCAGGGCAAGCTGGACGGGTTGGTCGGTAGAGGCAGCGGATTCGTGGAGGCGCTTCATTACAAAGTGCGCGCGCGGGTAGCGGAGCTTGGGGTTTTCCAGGAAGCGCACGACGACTTGAGAGAGCAGTTCCTTGCGGAGCGCCGGGCGTTGGAGGAGAAGTTCACCAAGCTGTACGCGCCGCTTTACGTGAAGCGAGCGGCAATCGTGAAAGGCCAAACCGACGTCGAAGCCGAGAAACCGGTTGGCGAGGACAAAGGTCCGGACGACGACGAAGAAGCGCCGGCCGGCGTTCCCGAATTTTGGCTCTGCGCCCTTCGCAACCACGAACAACTGGCGCAGTACATCGAAGAAAAAGATGAGCCCGCACTCGCGTTTCTTAAGGATATCACCGTGGAGGTGCTTGACAAAGATGATGAAGAGGAAGAGAAGGACGACGACGACGACGAACCGAAAGGGTTCAAGCTCGCGTTTCACTTCGAACAGCCCAACCCGTTTTTCACAAACCCTGTGCTTGAAAAGTCGTACCACATGGTGGACGACGAGGACCCGATTTTGGAGTTCAGCAAAGGGTCGGAAATCGACTGGTTGCCGGGTAAGAACTTATGCGTCAAGGTCATGCGGCGCAAGGCGAACGCGAAGGGTGGAAAAAAAAGCAACAAGCCTGCGACGAAAACGGAACGCACCGAGTCGTTTTTCAACTTTTTCTCCCCGCCCGAGATTCCCGACGAAGACGCGGAACTGGAGGAGGAGGAAATGGAACAGCTCCAGGACGCCATGGAGATGGACTACGAAATCGGGTCAATTATCCGGGACAAAATCGTCCCGGACGCGGTTTCGTGGTTCACCGGCGACGCGAACGCGAACTCGGACGACGAGTACGACTCGGACGAGGACGACGACGAGGACGACGAGGACGAGAGCGTTGAGGACGAGGACGAGGACGAGGGTGGGGACGAAACGACGCCCGCGGCGGTCGGCGCGGATGGCGAGAAACCGCCTGAGTGCAAGCAGCAGTAAGTTTGAGGACTGTGTGTAGTTCAAATGCTCGCATGCGGCGTGACGCGTAGAGTTGTTGGACGCGGAAGACTTTCTCTCATCATTACGTACGCGAAGACTTTCTCTCATCATAGACTACTCAACCAACTTTCATTCAACTCTACCCAAACCCCTCGCATTCAACTCTTCCGAACGACCCTCAACAGCACAGGAGCCACCTTTTCTTCTTTTTCTTCTCCGGTTCGAGGTCAGGGTCCGTTCCCATCTCCCGTCCTGCTTTACCTCCGTTACCTCCTGCACCTCCTTTGGCGCCTGCACCTCCGTTACCTTTGCCTCCCGCCGGTGTTCCACCCAAACCGCCGTCGCCACCGGCGCGCCCGCCCCTCGGCGATTTCACGCCCGGGCGATTTCTGCCGCCGCCGCCGCCGCGTCGTCCGTCGTCGCCGAATAAACCACCACCACTCACATTGTTTCCGCCTACGTACCCGTCGTCCCTCCCGTGCCCGATGACGTGTCCGTGTGCATCAACCGAAACAGGGCTCCGGGCACCGCCATCAGTCGTGCCGCGTCCGTCCCCGACCCCGTTCGGTCCGCCGCCGACGCCGCGCCGCCGTTCCTTGTCATTCTCCGCGCGATACGAATCGTCCGACGCGCGTTGTCGTTGCTCGTATCGCGCGTTTCTTCTCGCGGCTCGTCGTGCTTCCCGTCTCTGTGTTCGTCGTGCTTCTCTTTTTTGTGTTCGGCGCACTGCTCGTCGTCCAATCGCGCCCTCCACGTCCTCGTCCCCGCTTTCGTACGACCCGTGTGACGATTCATCAGAGGCATCCGATTCATCACTCTCGTCACTCTCCTCCCATCCCCGTCCCCCCAAATCATGACTCACCTCCCCATCCACGTCCCCGTCCCACGTCCCCATGCCCAGCTCACGAGGGTGCCACCATTTCTCCTCGCCCGGGATTCGCGCGTACCGCGTGTTTTTGCCCCGGTACGGATCAAGGCCGACCCAGTCCTTTCCCAAGTGTTTCTTTGGGCTACGGAAACCTCCATCCCCGGGGTGCACGCCATCGTTAATCCCGTTGTTGGACAAGTCCCTCGCCTCCAACGGTTTCGTGCCGTCCGCGTACGCCTGCCCCAACCGCCCGTGCTCCCTGTGGTTCTCTTGCAGGTCAAGCTCGGCCGGTGCCCACCAGTCTTTTTCGCGTTTAGGCGCTTTTTGTTTCGGCACCGTCCCTAGGCCTTGCCACGCCTGATACGATAAAAGCCGAAAGTGTCAGTCTCTCGGGCCATGTGTATGAGTGATGGTAAGGGGTCCGACGGAGTGGGGTCCGTACTTTCCAACTGTACTCCACACAGAGCAGTAATCAGGGAGGCGGAACGTGGTGATTGGGAAATACGTACCGGACGATTTGGACTCGGCACCCGCGCCAGGTCCACCGCAAGAGGCACCGCCCTTTGTTGGTCGTACCCGCGCTGCAGAATCTTACCCATCGCCCTCTGCATGCGGCTTGGGCTCATAAGCTCAGAGGTCGCCCTCAACGCGAGCTGGTCCTCCCACTCGAACCCACTCGTCGTTTCCGTCTCCACCGCATCGCGTAACGTCTCGTCCCATGAAGGGTTTTTCGGTTTCCACTCCGCCTCTTTGTTGGGAGGCACCACGGAGTGGTCGAAGTCGTTTTCCCACCCGGACAGGTCGTCGCGGAACGTGGAGTGCGAACGGGCGGTCGTCGTGGGGGGCATCGCGGCAGGGCGGAGGGGGGGGAGCGCGGCCGACACTGACACGCCACCCGGGATGGGAAGCGAATCTGGAAACGTTCCCCTCGTAGGCCTCGTTGACCGAAATTCCAATAATTTTACCAAAATCCGTGAGGACTTCGTTCATCACATCGACACGCACGCCTCCTCCACCTGCGCCTGGCACCATGAGCGGTTTCGGCGAGCGTTTCCATCGCGCGGCTCGCGAGCGCCTTGACGGGTTCCGGCGCGTTGCGCACGCCAGTCCATTGTTTTCGGTACGCCTCAGGCCTTTTCGCCAAGCCCGGAACCTCGTGGCGAACGCGGGTGCTGGAAATCGCGTTGGCGTGCCACAACACGACGTCGTGCCCTTCGTGGTGGAACCGAAAACGGGGTTGAACATCCCCGGGGAGTTCTGCATGCGCGGTGAAACCAAAGGGTGCGCGCCGCTGATGGGGATGGGGGTACGGGTGAAGCGAATCGCGGGGGTGGGGGTAAAGGTGTACGCGTGTGGATTGTTTCTCCACCCGGATGCGGTGAAAAAAGCGATTGGGGGTACATTTTTCGGCGAAAACCCGGCGCGCGTGGCGAAGGACCAGACCCTTTTCGACTTCGTTGTGAACGACCACGCAATCGGCAAAACCGTGCGGCTTGTGTTCGCGCGTGACCTCGAGAGTTCAAAAATCGCGGACGCGCTTGCCGAACGGCTTCGACCCAAACTAGGCGCCCACTCCAAAAGCTTGAAAACGTTTGAAAGCTACTTCGAAAACGTCAAATTTGCGAAAGGAACCTCGCTTACTTTCTGCGCCGACCATGGGAAGTTGCGCACGCTGATCAAAGGAAAGGAAATAGGCGTGATCGACGACAAAACCATGTGCGCCGCACTGTTAGAGGTGTATCTGGGGAAAGACCCTGTGGTGCCGGGCGCGAAACAAAGCCTGGGAGAGAAACTTGCGGCGAGCGTGGTGGGGTGACGAAAAAATTGGTCGAAAGTGTTTTTATCAAGTGTTGAGAAGAAGTCCTCCTGTCGTTGTCTTCAACTCGGAACCTTCGAAGCGCGTCGTCTCTCTTCCATGTCGTGCGTCGCGTGTGTATCGTCAAAACATGCGTGTGGCGTGTCACTCACTTCCCAGGGTTGACACTACGCCCTCCACCGGACTGTTGCCCCGGGTTGGTGCTTGGCCAGCCTCCGCCGGTCCCGGGGCCGTTCCCTTGGCCGGCTCCAGGGTTGCCGCTATTTGCGGTAGTCGCAGCATGCTCCTGCATCACCTGCGCCCCCAACTCTTCCGCCACACGCATGAACGCCGGGTTCTGCATCAAGTCCACCATGCGTTCCACGACTTGTTCGTCGTTGGTTGGCACGCCGCCTTTACCACTCATGACTACGGGAACTGTGGGGAGGTTGAAAGCGAAGTGAGGAAAATACCGTGTCGGGGCGCGGTAAGAGTGGCGAGAGACAGGCCACGACCACAAAAGATAGGTCGCCTTCGGTCCGATGTTTTCCGCGTATCGCCTTCACTCCCGCAGTCCTTGGACCTGACGACAAAAGGGTGCCGTCGTTGCCGGTTTGGCAAAACCCTACCCACACGCTTCAGTTCGGTCCGTCGTTGCTTTTTTTCTCCAGACGCCCTCGCGTCACTCGTCACTGCACGAAACAGTCCGCCGCGCGACGGTTCCCATGTCCATGACCACGCCGCCAGCCACCGCGAGGGTCAGCAGGCGCGAGCGCGAGATGACCGACGCAGAGCGCGCGCACCACGACATGGTGGGCATACGCGTGGAAATTGCGATGCGTCTGAACGCCGAGCGCCGGTTACGAGCGACGGCCGCTGTTCAAGTCGCGGAGCCGCCTGGCGCGCCCGTGGCGAGGCGCGTGCGACAGAGTCGCGACCAGACTGCGCGCGAGGATGCTTCCGGCGGCGTTGGTGCGGAGGCGGAGGTCTTGTCGAAGGAACCCGTGACCCCGGTGACGGCGATGCCGCCGTCCCGAGTCGCTAACAACAACCAAGTACCTGACCAACAAAGCCTGGCGCAAGCGCGCGAGCTTTTGCGAAGCGAGTGGAGTCGACTTTTCTCACTCGCGCAAGACTTTCCCGCGCAGGCGGTGACTTCGCGACTCAGCGCGGTCGCGGTGCTTCACGACCGCGCCACCGTGGCGCTGTTCGAGCTGGCGCGGGTGGAGGAGCACGTCCGGAACACGAGGGTGGCGGTCGCGGCGGTGCAGGCCAAGGCGATTCTGGAGGCCAGGGCGTGCGCAACACCCGGGACACCCACCGAAGGCGTATCTCCCGTTTCTCCCGTCACGTCTCCCCAAACCGAGCGGACCAAGGGTGAGGAACGCAAGCAAGCCCTTGTTAACGAGCTGACCTCCGCGGAACACAAGTCCACGCGCATGCGCCACGAAGCCATCACCCTGAACGGGTCGCTTTATTGTTTAATGGAAGCCGTGGACTGCGAGGCACGGGCGGAGATGCAGATGGCGTGGAGGGACAACGGGTACCTGGGTTACGACGGAACCGGCGGGCGCCCCCTCGCGGTTCCTCGTGAGTGGCCCAGCGGGTGTTCCATCGGCGTCGCGGGGGCGTTCACGGGTGGTTTCGCGGGAAACGACGTTCCGCGATTCGCCCCGGTAGTGCCAACAGCGCCGCTCGCGTTGGCCATACCAATCGCGGCGGTAGTCGGGGCGGGTGCGCTTTGCAACGCGAACGTGGGTAAACCGGGTAGTACGCCGGCCGCCGGTGTCCTTGGTTCGATTCCGGGAGGTACGGGTGGAAAAGCCAAGCCGAAAGTGCGTGACCTTGGTTCGATTCCGGGCGGTACGGAAAGAAAAGCCAAGCCGAAGGCAGTTCCTGCAAAGCCAAAGCCGCGGGCGCGACCCAAAACGAAACGTCAAAAACCAGCCGTCGCCGAAGCCCCGAAACCGCCGGGCGCTCAAAAGCGCCGCCGCGCGCCGCCAAAGCCGAAACCCGCTATTCCCGAGAGCGCGATTAGTCTGGCGAAACACGGAGTACCCGCAGTTGTTTCTGCGATTGCGGTAGACTGTTTGCCCACACAGCACACCCATGCGCAAGACCCCGGTGGTGTCGTACACTCGGAACCGCCAGCGAAAGCCAGGAAACTCCCCCCCTCGTTGCATAAGAAAAGCCCCTTCGTCGGCGCGATTGGCGAAGACCTGAAACACGGGTCGTCGGGGAAAGGGTAAAGAAACGTTTGTCAAATCCTGTGAACAAAAATACGGCACCGTCTACTCTTCGCTTCCACGCCGTCAATAGTTGTAAGCAGTACATTTTGTTGTGCTTCTAGCTATGTCGGGAGACAACTAGACATACAGCTTGTGTCTAAAGTCGGCAGTCTATAGTGTCTTCCCATTCACTCTGCCACATCCCACTCCAGCGCGTGTTTGTACACGTCGTCGTACGTCTTCACGAAGAAAACTTCCAGGCCTTGCTTTACTTCGGCGCTGAGTTCGAGGAAGTCTTTTTTGTTGCCTTCGGGGAACAGGATGTGCGTGACGCCGCTTCGGCGGGCGGCGATTGTTTTCTCCTTGACGCCGCCAATCGGCATGACGATTCCGGTAAGCGTCACCTCGCCCGTCATCGCGAGGTTCGGCCGGACCGCCTTGCCCGTCGCCAAACTCACCATCGCCGTGACCATCGTGCACCCCGCGCTCGGCCCGTCCTTGGGATAAATAAAAGAAAGTGTCAGTCTGGGGTATGCGCAAACAGTCGTCCGGGATTTGGTGAAAGCCCCAATAACTACCTTGGGCGTGCTCCCCGCGGGGACGTGCAGGTGAAGCTTCGTGACGTCGAAATAGTCATTTCCAGGGTGACGAAGCGCCACGAAGTTCTTAGCAAACGTGTGCGCAATGGTGGCGCTTTCCGTCATCACGTCCCCGAGCTGCCCCGTGGTTTTCAACGTGCCGCCGACGGTTTTGCGCGAACCGCCGACGAGTTTGTTTTTCCGCTTGGAGCTTTCTCCTTTCTTTTTTGGAGCTGTTCTTTTGTAATCATCATCCCCATCCCCATCTTCCATCTCATCATCGTCAAAATCATTCACCGCGTTCTGGTGAATCCCCGTGCACTCGATGTAAAGCGTGCTCCCGCCCATCGACGTCCACGCCAAACCCGTCACCACCCCGGGCGGGGTTTTGTCGTAAATGCGGTCGGTTTGAAACGGGGGCTGGCCTGATACGATAAAAAAGAAAGTGTCAGTCTCGTATGGGCAATCGCAGAGGCGGAATGTGGTGATTGGGAAATACTTACCTACGTACTGCACTAAATCCGCGCCCGCGTTGACGACCACCGGGTCCTGCACCGCGGTCAACGCGAGCGCGGCGTGTACGTCTTTTTCATTGGACAGGACCAAATCCCGAAGCTCCGCCAGCGCGGCGGACAAGGAATCCAAAGAAGACTCTTTCGTGTTTTTCGTTTTTCCACCGCCCGATTTCGCCGGTTTCGGTTCCGTCCCGTTTGTGATTTTCGCCACCCGCAGCTCCTCCTCCTTGTCCGCGACCTGTTTCTTCGCAGACAAAAGTTTCGCCCGCGAGTCACCCACGCGTTTGCTCGCCTCCGGGCCTTTCTCCTTCGCCAGCTTCAGCGCGACTTTGCGGTAGATTTTTTCCAGGTGTTTCTGCAAATTACGCACCCCGGCTTCGCGGCAGTAATCCTCGATAAGCGACGCCATGGCGTCGTCCGTGACCCGCGCTTCGTCTTCGCCGATGCCGCTTCGTTCCTTCGCGACTTTCTCCAAGTACGTGCGCGCGATTTGCTTTTTCTCATCCGCGATGTACCCTGATGTTGTGAACGAAAATTGTCAGTCTTTCGTAATGTGAGTGAGTAATTACGGGCGGACAATCGGCAAAACAGTCGGCGGGATTTGGGAAAGGCTGACATACGTACCTGACAGGCGGACGACTTCCATGCGGTCAAGCAGTGGTGCTGGTATCGTGTCCAGCACGTTCGCGGTGCACACGAAAAGAACTTTCGATAAATCAACCGGGACATCCAAGTAGTGATCCAGAAACGTTCCGTTTTGCTCCGGGTCCAACAACTCCAGAAGCGCCGACGCGGGGTCGCCTTGGTACCCGCGGCCTAGCTTGTCAACCTCGTCAATCAACACCACCGGGTTCGATACCCCGGTGCTTTTTAAGCACTGCACCAGCTTACCAGGCATCGCCCCAACGTAAGTGCGTCGGTGTCCTTTAATTTCCGCGACGTCCGAAAGGCCGCCGACCGAGAACCGAAAAAACTTGCGATCAAGCGCTCGCGCGATGCTCTGGCCGATACTCGTTTTCCCCGTCCCGGGCGGGCCGACCAGGGTGATGATCTTCCCCTGCGTCGTCCCTCGCAACTGCCCGACCGCGATGAACTCCAGAATCCGTTCCTTGACGTCCTCCAAGCCGTGGTGGTCGAAATCCAACACTTCCCTGGCCTGCCCGATATCCAAGCGCTCCTGGGACGAGTGCCCCCACGGAATCGACGTGAGCCACTCCAGGTAGTTGCGGGTTACGTTGAACTCGCTCGAGGACGGCTCTAGGCCGCTCAGTTTCTGGAGCTCCTCTTCAATCACGGTGATCGCGTGCTTCGGCGCGGTGGATCGGTGCACTTGGAATCGCGCCGAGAACTTCTCCGCAAGCGCGGTTTTGTCGTCGCGCTCCATGCCGAGCTCTTTTTTGATGCTCTTCAGCTGTTCCATCAGGAAGTACTTGCGTTGGTCGCCGGAAATCTTCTCCTCCACGCGTCGGCCGATATCCGCCTGCAGCTTACCCAGCTCCACTTCCTTTTTCAAAAGCACCAACGCGTTTTGAAGCCGGGTTCGGATATCAAGTGACTCCAGAATCGTCTGCAAAGCCTGGTCGTCCGCGGAACACATGGACGCCGCTAAATCGGCTAACTTCGCCGGGTCTTGAAAATCCTGGAACCGCTGCGCGAAGTACTGCGAGTTGTACAAGAAAAAGGTCAGTCTTTAGTCTGGAGTATGGGTGTACTTCGTAACGTGTATGAGCAAACAGTCGGACCGTAATCGGGCCGAACAGTGCACTTGTGACGTATGTAGTAGTTGCCAGTACTGGTAAATGTTACGGCCGTAGTGCACTCAAACAGTCACAGAGGCATCAAATAGTGTCGCAATTTGGGAAATCCAGAAAGGCCCGTACCTGCAGCGTTTCCTTGGCGAGCGGGTTTACTTTCAAAAGCTCTTTGATCGTCGCCACGACTTCGTTCGCGGTGGCTTTCAAGACGTCGTCGTTTTCTTCATCAGGTCTTTTCTTATCCCCCAAGTGCTCCACTCGGCACACCATGGGTTCCGACCTTACGGTGTGCGTTTTCCGTAACCGCCGGTGCCCCAGCAGTAACAACGTGGCGCCGCCGCCGGGGTCCATGGTGTCGTCGTCTTGTTTTTTTTTTTTGGTAATTACTTTTCCATCATTAACATCGCCGTCGTCCTCCTCATCATCTCCCAAATCCGGAAGCCGGATGATGCTCTGCACCTGCGCGAACGTCCCCATGTCGTGCATGTCGTCGTACGGGTCCCAGTTCACGGTGCTTGCGGATGGTTCGGTTGAGTTTGTTTTTGGCACAACCGGGGTGAGGCCGTTATTTTTTCGTCGCAAAAACGTCCCCACGTACGCCTGCCCTCTCGCCTTCATCTCCTCGATCTCATTGATTAACCTCTCGTCCGTGACTCGGACGGGCATTATGACGCCTGGCATTAACGGCCGTCGCGTTAAAGGCACCACTAATACCTGCGGGTGACTCGAGGGATGCCCCGAGGAAACCAGCGCGCCGCCGGTTTCGGCGGGTTCTTTTTCGGGTGCGGAGGTTTCGCTGGCGAACCCCTTCAAGAAATGACGTCGCGCTGTCGAAGATCTGGCGATCGGGGGGGTGGCGGAACCTCCGCTGCCGCACCTATGCGCGGTGGAGAAATACACGGAGACATCGAACTGGCCGGGAACGGGGGCGCGCTTCGGCGACACAGACGAGGCCCGCGCCACCGCGCGGGCAGCCTGCCTGAGCTGCGACATTCGCCAATAAATGTGCTGGTGCCACGTTGTTGTGCTGCAGGAACGGTTCGCGCTTCGTCCAAGACCACGCCCGTTGGTCCACTTCCCTGGCCGAGGTCCAATCCCCTTACCCTACGCGCCTTTCGGAGACGTGATTGGCCTGCCTTTCACCAAAACTCGGATCGGCGCCCGCGATGCGTGCTGCGCTCGTCGCTGTGCTGCTGCGCGCACGGCACCTTGCTTCTTCAATCTTCTTGAGACAGATCGAGACGATCGATCGCGTCGACGCGAAGTCCCGAAATAAACGCTCGAGGCCTTTCGTGCGCGCGCACACCACCGCCGCGGCGCGTCCACGCCGCCGATGGTCTCCATGGATACCGACGAGTCGCGTGTACCTTCGCGCGACGCCCTTCGCGCCGACCTCGCGGAGACCAAGCTCGTGGTGATTGACCTGACCACACAGCTGGAGGAATGTACGCTGAAACTCGCTCTTGGAGGTGGGGCGAATTCTGAGAGGACCCATGTCGTGAGTGAGGCACTTAAGACGCAGAGAGAACAACGCGTGGTCATCGACGCGTTAACGAAAGAAGTGAACGGGTTACGACAAAAAGCGCGGCTGATGGAAGCGCATATTGACACGTTGACGGAACAGGAAAGGGAGTTGAGGAAGACGTTTGATCGTTTCGTCACTTGGATTGTGTTTTTCGTGCTTTGTTTGGCCGCGGTAGCAGCGTGCCATCTGTGTGGGGTCACAGGCGCGGCGGGAGGGTACTTCGGGGATACAATAGCCAACTGGAAGAAAGAGTTGTAGGTCGCCGTGCTGTTGTAGGTAGCTACTGTCCGTGAAGAAAGTGTAGTGATTAGTAGTCATGTCGTAGTCATACAGACACTCGCTACCGCGACTCAAGATCTTGCAAAAACGCATCCAGTTTTTCAACCAGCGTCTCCGCCTGCGGCGCCGCCAGAAGCGCGCACCGCGCCAGCGCTTCTTGAAACTCCAGAAACGTCGCTTCGCAATCCAGAGCGGTGGATAGTTTCATGGTTTGTGTGTCCAGCTTTAACGCGGTTTCCAGTGCAGCAGCCTCAGCAGCGGCAGCTTCTTCTTTTGCAGCCGCAGCGGCGAACTCCTCTTCCCAGTTTTCGTCCGTAAGCTCGTCAGTGAACGCCGCGGACTCGCCGTTTTCCTCCGCCTCCGCTTTTCTCGCCTCGAAGGAAACGCGCGCCGCTCCAAATTGTTTCGCAAGTGCTTCACGTTTTGCGTATTTCGCCTGCTCTGCCACAGCGAACGCTTCAGCCGCAGCTTCAGCCTCGGCTTCCTGTTCTTCTTCCAAAGCCGCCGCTTCCGCGATCGCGTCGAAGGGCGCCACCGCCGCCGCGAACGCGGCGAGAGCGGCGAACGATGTCAACGTCGATCCAATGTGTTCAACTTCCTCTTCAGGGGTCTGTTCCTGTTCAGCCGTTTCGTCAGCCGTTTCATCAACCGTTTCACCAGCAGGTGTTTCATCAGCAGGTGGTTCTTTGTCTTCTTCCTCAGGAGTCACCTCCGCCTCCACGGGCGGGTACACGAGCTCTTCGCCTTGGTCGTCCAAAGCGTCCACGAGCAAATGTTTTTTACGCAGAAACGCCAAAAACGACCGCCCGTCAACGGAAAGCGGGTCGCGCCGTTTTGTGACGTCGCGCGGATGCGTTCGAACCGCCTGCAGAAAGAACGTGTGCATTTGAGCATCTTGTTTTGTGCGTAGCACTTGATGCTCCGGAAGGTCTTCTGTACCTCCGCGTAACGCCACGTCCCATGCCAGGGATGTAGGGTTCGCGAAGGCGAATTCGCACAGCAGCCGCTCCACGCGCTCGGCGAGATTCGGCGTTTGCGAAAACTTTTGCGCTGCGCACCGCACCAGCGCTTCGCAAAACTCGCGGAACACGAGCACCGTGTTTGGGTCGAGAAGAGGTGGCACCACGGGCGGGTCCGCGGGGTCCGCGGGGTGAGCTGATTCGCTGGTGTTCATGGGCAGCAACCTTTCACCGGTATTTATGTAGGACCTTTTCTCAGAAGTGGGATTGAGGAAAAACCCGTCCCGAAAATTGGAATCGAGGGTGGTGGCGTCCGACGCTTCACAAGCGAGTTGCGGTTTGACGTCGACCGCGTGTTCCACGTTTGCGTTTCCGGAAACGGACTCGTACTCGTATTCGTGATCGTACTCGTACTCGCCTTCTTCGCGCCACGCCGGGGCAACGCACCGCGCGAGTTGGCACACGGTGAACCCAACACCCGTGATTCCGACGCGCCGCGCCCACAGAACAAACTCGCCGATTGTGAGGGAAACCGTCTTCGGTTTTCGGTGTGGTCGCGCGCCGTGGTTTTGGTTTTGGTTTTGTACCGAGCTCGCCGCCGCCATGGCGTACGCTTTCCTCAGTTCCGACATCAGCCGCAGTATTGTTTTATCTAGCTCCACGTTCTGTTCCGCTTTGGTAGCACAACCGGTACCGGGTTCAAACAAATCGTCAACTTTCAAGTGGATGTGCGTGGTCGGCGCGAAAATCGGATCGCCGGGGGTCACCACCGGCCGGTCGTTTAAAAAGAGCCCGCAAAAAACGCTCCCGTCGTCGAACGTGAATTTCCCGGTACCGTGCTTTTGGTTGTCAACGAAACCCCCCACGTAACGCGACCCGTCCGCGTAGTAGAACGTCCCCTTGCCGTGGCGCCGGCCGTTGTCAAAAGCACCCACGTACGTGTTCGTGTTCGTGCTGAACCGAACACTAGAGGTTTTGTCCTTCGCATACGCATTCACGTTGTGATTCGATTTCGTTTGCGTCGAATCCTTTTTCTCATCATCGTCGCCCGATAAAAACCAAACATGCGTTCCGTGTCCGTGCGCGTTTCCGTGCACAAAGTTCCCCTCGTACCGCTCGTCCCGTCCGTCCCCTACCCAGCGGTACACGCCTTTGCCGTGCTTCACGTCATTTCGCCACTCACCGCAATAGGAGTCTCCGTTTCGGTACACGAACGATCCGGTCCCGTGCTTTTTGTCGCTGCGCCAATCGCCGTAGTAGAAATGTTCAGCACCCGAAGCCGATGCGCAAAAATCGATCCTCCCTTTCCCGTGCCGCATGCCTTGTTTCCAACTGCCGTCGTACGTGGTGTCGCCGTCAACAAACGTCATCACCCCCGAGCCGTCCCGCTTGCCGTTCCGGACCTGGCCGGAATAAACACCGCCGTCCGGCCAGGCGTACCGCCCGAACCCCTCAGCGACGTTGTTTGAGAAATACCCCTCGAAAACAACCCCATCCACCCATTCGTACACGCCGCGGCCGTGCATCTTGCCGCCCTTCCACGCCCCCACGTATTGGTGGCCGGTTTTGAAAACCGCGGTCGCGCTGACGGACTCGTACCACCCGTGACTCGACAACGACCCGGTGTACGTCGCCACGCTCGTTTCCGCCATGCTGGGCTCCACCACGCCTTGAGGGCGAGCCATGGTGCGGGCAGAGGTATTACCTCTGGTGCGGGACGGTGGGGAATCTAATCTCTCTCTCTATGTCTCACTAGACTATCTATCTATGTCACCCCGCGACGCGAACAGAAGAAACAAACCCGGTGCGCCGCGACCCCAAACCCTTAGAGCCGCACGCCTGGGAGGATGTACACACGGACGGGAGCGGCGAACCCGGTTTTGCGCACCCCGCGCGTGTCGCGTGCTGGACGCTCTAAATAGGGCACAGAAAACGCGAAGTTCAACGGGTTGGGTTGACTTTTTTCTCTTGAAAACTAAATGCGCATCATCTCAGGCGTCCAAACCGCACGCGCGCGCGCAGGTCACAGGACTGTTACGATGGACTTCAAAGGCCAGCAGTTATCGGAGCGCATGTACCAGGTATGCATCGTTTTGTTCGCCTGTGTGGGTTTCGTGCTGGGGTATTGCGCTGGGTCCTTCCGAACCATGATGGTCACCTACGGCGCGGGCGTCTCGATTGCGATTTTCGTCGCCGTCCCCGATTGGGTGTACTTCAACCAGCACCCGCAGCGGTGGCTACGGGCGGACAAACGGGAGAGGCACAAGGCAGGGAAACAGGCGAAGCGGAGGTAGTGGTCGTCTTCTGGGGGGGCTTGTAGTGGTCGTGGTCGTCTGGGGGCGTGTGTTAAGCACAGCTTAGATCGAAGGTGATTAGCAGAATAGAGATGTTGGCAAAATACGTTTTTAGGTATTTTCTTACCGCCCCTCGCCGACCTCGCGGTACCGACCCGCCTCTGCTCTGGTCGTAAAATCCGTATCCTCACTACTTAAGCCCCAGCTTTGCTTTTTCGTTCGCCAGGACTTTCTGCACGCGTTCCACCGCCCTCAGGTCGCCGTTTGGCACGCCTTGGCAAACCGCGTACGGCGCCGCGATGGTGACTTCGTCCATCACGTTGATGGCCGTGCCTTGCCACTGGCACGGCAGGGTTTTCGCAAGGGCGTCGAAGATGTCCTGCGCCGTGCGAGTCACCCCCACGCCGATGTTCGCCGCGCTTGTTTGCGCAGCCTTTACGTTAGCTTCTAGCCGTCGTTGCGATCGCGCGGGGTCCACCACGGGTAACGCTTCTGTGGTCGGGGAAGAACTGGGTGCCTTAGATCGTACGTCCGAACATCCCGCGGTGTTCACCACGAACACGTCGTGCGTGTTCGTGATGTCACCTTCCGTGCGCAGCACGCAAACCCCGGTCCCAGGGTCGTACGTGTAAACCACCCCGCCGAAGGCCTCGCCCGTGGACGTGGCGCCGCTGACCGTGTGGCCGATGGCCCAGTCGGGAGCGCCCATTGTTTTGAGACGCGAGGTGGATTGTTGAAGCTCCAACCTTTTTTTGCTGTCTGGTCGGACCGTACGACCGACCGCCGACGCGCCGAGCAAGGGTCAGCAAGGGGCAACAAGGGTCAGTAAGGGGCAACGCTACTCTATTTTCCCTAGATCGTAGACTCGATGCCGGTGGGACACCTGGCAAAAAGATTTGTCCTCGGCGGCGATAAACGACATTTCGCAACCTTTTTCAATCAGAGCCGAGAGCCCGCGCACGCGTCCTCTCCTTCAACACGCCAAGGCTCCCCTACTCGGATCACGATCGTCCACGTTACGAAGAGTCGCGCAGAGCCGTGTTTCTGAAGCGTAGGAAGGATACACGGGGCAAGAAAGGTACGCCGATTGCGCGTGGGTGGAAAAAAGAATACCATCGCCCGCGAATGAGGTTCTTCTTTCGCCGCCTGAAATGGATAACCAACCCCGATCATCGTGTTCGTTTCCCTGGCCCGGGCTGACGCGTTTCCCTTCTGTTGTGTTTCCCCATGTCCACCCCGCACACAGACGCACGCAACGCATCACACCGTTAAACCCACGCGATGACCATGGCCACCGCCACCGCCGCCGCCGCGGTCACGCGACCGCCCATGAGCGCGTTGTCCAACGCGCAGCAACCCAAGGTTTCGGAGTTCTGGACGCCTGATTACCAGCCCGAGTCCATCATGCCCCCGTCGCGTCTTGCGGGGGATCACAACGTCATCACGATGAGGTCCACCGGTATTTCCACCGCGATGATCATGCAGGACCAACCCATGGTACGGAAAACAAAGATCGTGTGCACAATGGGCCCCAAGTGCTGGGACGAAGAAACCATGGCCGAACTCATCGACGAAGGCATGAGCGTCGCCCGGTTCAACTTCTCCCACGGCGACCACGAAGCCCACCAGGCTGTGTTGGACCGCTTCCGCAAGGTGTGCGCGGAGAAGAAGTCCAACTGCGCGGTGCTTCTGGACACCAAAGGCCCGGAAGTGCGCACGGCGATGCTACGGAACCACGAGCCCATCCAGCTCGTGAAGGACCAGGAGATCATCGTGTACGCCGCGGGGCCGGACGAGTACACCACCTTCGAGGGTTACAAAACCGAAGAAGAGACCAAGATCGGGTGCTCGTACGCCAAGCTGTGCCAATCCGTCAAGCCTGGAAACAAGCTGTTGTTCGCGGATGGGTCTCTGTGCATCGAGGTGCTGGAGATTCTCGACGACCGTAACTTGAAGGGCAAAGTGCTGAACGATAAGATGCTCGGCGAGCGCAAGAACGGTAACCTTCCCGGTGTCAAGGTTGAGCTCGACGTGCTGCAGGCCAAGGACGTTGATGACATCAAGAACTTCGCGTGCAAGAACAAGATGGACTTTGTCGCCGTTTCGTTCGTGCAAACCGCGGAGGATGTGCAGAACGTCCGCCAGATTCTCGACGAGAACGACGGTCAGGACATTCAGATCATCTCGAAAATCGAAAACGAAGAGGGTATGCGCAACTTCGACGAGATTCTCAAGTACACCGACGGCGTGATGGTCGCGCGCGGTGACCTCGGGATGGAGATCCCCTCCGAAAAGGTCGCGCTGGCGCAGAAGATGCTCATCACCAAGTGTAACATCGCGGGTAAGTTCGTGATCGTCGCAACGCAGATGTTGGAGTCGATGTGCGAGAACCCGTTGCCCACGAGGGCGGAGATGACTGACGTGGCGAACGCGGTGTTCGACGGCGCTGATGCGACGATGCTTTCGGGTGAGACCGCGAACGGCGCGTTCCCCGCGAAAGCGGTCGCCACGATGGCCGCGATCAACGCCAACGCCGAGCTCGGAATCGATTACTGGCAGCAGTACAACTTTTTACACCGAGGCAACGCGGGTTCGCACACGATCACGACGTTGGAAGCATCGTTGGCGAACGTGGCGCTCAGCGCGGTGGAGTTCTCCGCGGACAAGGACGGTGACGGGGTGATCAGCGCTGAGGAAACCGTGCCGATTGTGGTTTTAACCGAGGACGGAATCGCGGCGGATTTGATCTCCAAGTACCGCCCGCCCAGCGCCGTGTTCGTGGCGACGAACTCGCAGCGTGTGGTGAACCACACCGGCTCGCGGTTCGGGCAGATCCCCGTTTTCTTGGAACCAGGTCAGTACAACATCGCGGGCGCGGTGAAGGCGGCGAGCGCGGTGGCCAAGGCGATGGACATTCCCTTTGAGGGAAACCGGGTGTTGGTTGTTTCGTGCAAAAACGACGGTTTCGTGCACACCGCCGCGGTGGCGCACGTGGTGACCGTGTTGAACGGCGTGCACACACCCGCGCCCACGGAACCCATGCCCACGACGTACACCGATCCGGGTAAGCTGAACACGGTCACGAGCAAGCGCGGGTCGAAAATCTCCCTGGAGGACATTCTGACGCCAGCGGATTCGTTTCGCAAAACCAAAATCGTGTGCACCATGGGGCCGAAGTGCTGGGACGAAGACACCATGCGGTCGCTTCTTCGCGAAGGCATGGGCGTAGCGCGGTTCAACTTCTCACATGGAGACCACGAAGCGCAGCAAGCCGTGCTTAACCGCTACCGCGCGGCGTGCGCCAAGGAAGGCGCGGCGATGAAGGAAGAACTCGGACTGGACTACACCCCGCACTGGGCGTCTCTTATGGACACCAAAGGTCCGGAGATCCGCACGGCGATGCTCCGGGACGGCGAGCCTATTTACCTGGAGAAGGACCAAGCTATTACGATTGAAGCCGTTGGTGATGACTACACCACGTTCCAGGGGTACAAGACGGAAAGTGAGACGCGCATCGGGTTAAGCTACGCCAAGCTGTGCCAGTCCGTGAAGGTTGGGAACAACATCCTCATCGCGGACGGCAGCATCTCCATCAGGGTCGACTCAATCGAGTCTGTAACCGTGCTCAAGGGTACCGTGTTGAACTCCAAGAAACTCGGCGAACGGAAGAACTGCAACCTTCCCGGGGTCAAGGTTGACATCCCCGTCCTCACGGAGAGCGACATCCACGACGTGCAGAACTTCTGCTGCAAGAACAGAATGGACTTCCTTGCCGCGTCGTTCGTGCAGACAGGCGAGGATGTGCGTTTCATCCGCCGGATTCTCGACGAAGCGGGTGGACAAAACGTGCAGATCATCTGCAAGATTGAAAACGAAGCTGGCATGGAGAACTTCGACGAGATTCTCAAGTACACCGACGGCGTGATGGTCGCGCGCGGTGACCTTGGGATGGAGATCCCCTCCGAAAAGGTCGCGCTGGCGCAGAAGATGATGATCACCAAGTGTAACATCGCGGGTAAGTTCGTGATCGTTGCGACGCAGATGCTGGAGTCCATGTGCGACAACCCGTTGCCCACGCGCGCGGAGATGTTGGACGTGGCGAACGCGGTGTTCGACGGCGCTGATGCGACCATGCTTAGCGGGGAAACGGCTAACGGGGCGTTCCCCGCGAAAGCGGTCGCCACGATGGCCGCCATCACGCGGAACGCCGAGGAAGGCCTGGAAGGTGACCTGACGTACAACAACATCTGGAACAACACCCCGAAACCCGTCACGCCGCTGGAAGCCGTGGCGTCGAGCGCCGTCAAGGCGTGCCTCGATATGGGCGCCGTGTGTATCGTCGTGTTTTCCGACGTGATGCTGCCCGCGACGCTCGTGTCAAAGTACAAACCACCCGTGCCCATCGTGGTGGTCACCACGAACCCGTCCGTCGCCGCGCACTGCAACACCGTCTCCGGGCTCGTACCCATGTTGATGGAGTGGGTCACCACGTCAAAAGAGACGATGCCCATGGTGATGAACACCATTCGCAAGCTCGGTATCGCGGATCTCGTGGCGGGCGACGGCGAATCGGACCAGGTCATCGTCGTGGAGCGCCCATCCGGCGGTGGGAACCCCATGGTCCGGGATTTCAACGAGGACTCCGCGGTGTTCAAAACGCACATCAACGGCGACGAAGCCGTGAACCTCATGAAGCCCACTGGGTACGAAGGCGACCACACCATCTCCTTTTGCAGCACCAGAATCGGCCTCGACAACGTCGTTACCCCCTCGGACATGGTGAGGAAGACCAAGATTTTCTGCACCATGGGCCCCAAGTGCTGGGACGAAGAAACCATGGCCGAACTCATCGACGAAGGCATGGACGTCGCGAGGTTCAACTTCTCCCACGGCGACCACGAAGCCCACCAGGCTGTGTTGGACCGCTTCCGCAAGGTGTGCGCGGAGAAGAAGTCCAACTGCGCGGTGCTTCTGGACACCAAAGGCCCGGAAGTGCGCACGGCGATGCTACGGAACCACGAGCCCATCCAGCTCGAGAAGGACCAGGAGATCATCGTGTACGCCGCGGGGCCGGACGAGTACACCACCTTCGAGGGTTACAAAACCGAAGAAGAGACCAAGATCGGGTGCTCGTATGCCAAGCTGTGCCAATCCGTGCAACCTGGCAACAAGCTGCTGTTCGCGGACGGCTCGGTGGTGATTAAGGTGCTCGAGATTATCGACGACCGCAACCTCCGCGGCCTCGTCATGAACGATAAGATGCTCGGCGAGCGCAAGAACGGTAACCTTCCCGGTGTCAAGGTTGAGCTCGACGTGCTGCAGGCCAAGGACGTTGACGACATCATTAACTTCGCGTGCAAGAACAAGATGGACTTCATCGCCGTTTCGTTTGTCCAGACCGGCGCGGACGTGTTGAGTGTGCGCACGATTCTCGACGAGAACGGCGGTCAGGATATTCAGATCATCTCGAAAATCGAAAACGAAGAGGGTATGCGCAACTTCGACGAGATTTTGAAGCAAACCGACGGCGTGATGGTCGCGCGCGGTGATCTCGGGATGGAGATCCCCTCCGAGAAGGTCGCGTTGGCGCAGAAGATGCTCATCACCAAGTGTAACATCGCGGGTAAGTTTGTGATCGTCGCGACGCAGATGCTGGAGTCCATGTGCGAGAACCCGTTGCCCACGCGCGCGGAGATGTTGGACGTGGCGAACGCGGTGTTCGACGGCGCTGATGCGACCATGCTTAGCGGGGAAACGGCTAACGGGGCGTTCCCCGCGAAAGCGGTCGCCACGATGGCCGCCATCACGCGGAACGCCGAGGAAGGTGTGAACCACTCGCAAGTGTACAACTTCATTCGCGACTTCACGCCCATGCCGGTCGGGACGATTGAAGCCGTGGTGGCGTGCGCGTCGAAAACCGCGGTGGACATCCCCGATTTAGGGTGCATCGTGGTGTTTTCCGAGTCCGGCTACAGGGCCAACCTGACCTCTAAGTACCGCCCGCGGTGCCCGATCATCGTCATCACGCACAACCAGTCCGTGGTGAAGCACACGAACTCCGTGTTCGGGCAGTACGCGTTTCAAATCCCGATTCCCGCGACCTGGGCCACGGAGAAGAAGTACCTGCAAGGTACGTAGCGGTGGGGCTTTCCCAAATCCGACACACGCTGTTTCAAGCCCCGTTCGTGACGTCCACTTGTCATTAAAAGGAAGTGTACTACATACATCACAAGTGCCCTGTTCGGCCCGAGTACGGGTGACTGTTTGCTCATACGCAAAACGAAGTACACCCTCAAGACTCGCGACTGACCTTTTTCGTGTCTAATCACAGGCGCCGTGGAGTACGCCGTGGAGAAAAACCTGTGCAAGCCGGGCGCCATGGTGGTGGTGATCGGCGGTGTGCCTCAGGACGTGGTGGTAACGAAAGAAGCGGCGTCGTCGCACGTCATCCCGTCCTTCGGAATCACCACCGCGCCTGGGATGTGGAAGAAAATGCAAAGGACCGGGTCAACCCTGATCAACCCGGAGTACGCCAAGGAGAGCTCGGTTCGCACGATTTCTTTGCGCGCCACCGCGATTTCCTTGGAAGAGGTGTTTTCGCCAAACGCGCCCGTGCGCAAAACGAAAATCGTATGCACCATGGGCCCCAAGTGCTGGGACAGCGACACGATCGGCGAGCTCATTGACGCTGGGATGTCCGTTGCGAGGTTCAACTTCTCACACGGAGACCACGCCGCGCACCAAGCCGTGCTTGACCGCGTGCGCGCCGTCGCCGCCGAGAAAAACTCGTTCCTGGCGTGTCTTCTGGACACGAAAGGGCCGGAAATCCGCACGGCGATGCTCCGGGACGGCGAGCCTATTTACCTCGTAAAGGACCAGAAGATCGTCGTCGAGGCGGTTGGTGATGACTACACCACGTTCCAGGGGTACAAGACGGAAACGGAGACGCGCATCGGGTTAAGCTACGCCAAGCTGTGCCAGTCCGTGAAGGTTGGGAACAACATCCTGATTGCGGACGGCAGCATCTCCATCAGGGTCGACTCAATAGAGTCCGCCACGGTGCTGTTCGGTACCGTGTTGAACACCAAGAAACTCGGCGAACGGAAGAACTGCAACCTCCCTGGTGTGAAGGTTGATATTCCCGTGCTAACACAAAAAGACATCGACGACGTGCAGAACTTCTGCTGCAAGAACAAGATGGACTTCATCGCCGCTTCGTTTGTGCAGACGGGCGCGGACGTGCGGTTGATTCGCCAGATTTTGGACGACGCGGGCGGGCAGAACATCCAAATCATCTCGAAAATCGAAAACGAAGAAGGCGTGGCGAACATCGACGACATTCTGAAGTACAGCGACGGGATCATGGTCGCCAGAGGCGACTTGGGGATGGAGATCCCTTCCCAGAAAGTCGCGCTGGCGCAGAAGATGCTCATCACCAAGGCGAACGTCGCCGGGCGGTTCGTTATTTGCGCGACGCAGATGCTGGAGAGCATGTGCGACAACCCGTTGCCCACGCGGGCGGAGATGACGGACGTGGCGAACGCGGTTTTCGACGGCGTGGACGGTACCATGCTGTCCGGCGAAACCGCGAACGGCGCGTTCCCCGCGAAAGCGGTGAGCACCATGGTGAGTATTTCCCAATCACCACATTCCGCCGACTGAATGCCCATACGAGACTGACACTTTCTTTTTTATCACTCAGGCCGCCATCAACGCAAACGCCGAGCTCGCCAAGACGAGCAGCGCCACGATTTCGTTTTTGCGGGATTTCACGCAACGCCCGTTCACGACGATTGAGTCCGCCGCCGCGAGCGCGGCGATGGGCGCCGTTGATTGCGCCGCGGAGCTGATTGTCGTTATTTCGGGCGACGGCACCGCCGCGAAAGCCATGAGCAAGTACCGCCCGCCGTGCCCCATCCTGGTGGTCACCGCCGACGACACCGTCGCCCGGCAGTGCGGCGCGTACTTCGGGCAGTACGCCATGAAGGTTGCCGATTTGCGCTCCGAGAAGTTCGCCGTGGACCGGGACGCGCCCGCGATCGTGGAGGCGAAGAAGCTGCAGCTCATGAAGGTGTGGCAGGGCATGACAAGAACCCCCTCGTCACTGGACCTGTCAAAGCAACCCAAACCCACGTCAAGAGGGGGGAACATCATCGTCGTGGCGGGACCCGACGGCGGCGACGCCGACCGGTGCCCGGTTGTGTCGTTTCTGTGAGCAGGTTTGTGAGGCGGGTAATTACGTACGTGTGTCAGGCTTTCCCAAATCAGGCGGCACTGCGTTTTATCTCTCAGCTGGTGAATGTTGTCCATACATCGCGATATACGCAACGTACACATTCGGAAGCGGAAACGGGGACGGAAACATGGAAAAGGAAAATAGAAAACTCTGCAAAAGAACGAGTTGCGGTTGCTAAACGCGTGTTGTGATATCTTATCGTATTGCGTATTGAACAAACCTTGAATGGCACGTGTGTATGGACATGACATGAGTGTATCGGAATCGGTATCGCGCTTCCGTTTCGAATCACGCCTCGGCCGCCGCCTCAACCGCCGCGGCGGCGGTTTCGTCTAAAACTTTCTTGACCCGCCGCGGGTCTGGTTTTCGCACGCGCTTCGGCCCCGACGTTTTCGCCCGCTTCCGCTTCGGCTTGGACTTTTGGTTTTTCTTCTCCTCCTTCTTCTTCTTTTTTTCCTCCTCCAACTCGCGCACTGCCACGGACGCCTCACCAGGCGTAGTGGTGGCGCTGGTCAGCCACCGGTGCTCCGGCGCTTTCGGGCCTTCCAAACGCACGTGCTCTTTTTCGCCGCCGTCGTAGTGCACCAAGTACTTGGCGGTTTTGTTGTGGTAGGAAAGGACGGTTGCTGATTGGAAAAAAGAAAAGGGTCAGTCTTGAGTCTTTCGTGATGTGTATTCCGGGATTGGACAGGGTACCGTGTTGTGACTTCGTAACTGTTACCGGTCTGGTAAATGTTACGGGTCTTAACGCAACACGCCCATCACGAGCAGCAACAGTCACCCTGATTTGTACGTTGGGAAAGGCCCTTACCCGGGTAGAACTTGTCGCCACCCGTATCGCCTCCCTTTTCGCCTGCCCACCGGATTTCCACGCGCCGGCCGTAATTCCGCGTGCGCTCCGGGTTCGCATCAAGCGTCCCGCGACAAAGAGGGTGGCCGCACATACACGTGAACGACGTCGTGCCTTCCCCCCTGATTGTAAAAAAAAGAGTGTCAGTCGTGTATATCGCGATGTATGGACAAACAGTCAGAGGGAATAGTCCCTTCTGGTACGAGTATGGGCAATCAGGGAGGCGGAATGTGGTTATTGGGAAATACGTACCCGAAGTGCGCGAAGTTGTAGTCGTACGTGAACTCGGCGCCGATTTCGACGTCTTGAATCGCGAAAATCCCAACCCGCGTTTCCCCCGTGCTCGCGTCTTGCCACTTTTGGGTTTCGCAGTTCGGGTGGCACGACGAGTTAATAAACCGGCTCAGGTTCCCTTTGTGCCGCGCGTCGATCATCTGCCGCCCGCTAACCTCCATCAAGTAAAAGTTGTCCTCGCCAACCGCCTTGTCCGCCCACAAACGCGACTCCGTGGTTTTGTCGTCAATGATCTCGCCCACGTACTCGATCACGAAGGAACCGGCGGGGACTTTTTTGGAAAGAAAAAAGTCAGTCCCTGTCGTCTTGACGTATTGGGCGATGTATGGACAAACAGTCACCAGCTGAGAGATAAAACAGCGCGTTTGTGATGTATTTGTAACAGATGACAGTACAGTATTGGCAAGAGTTACCAGGGGTGTACTTCCTTTTAATAACAGTGCGGTCACGTAGGGACATCAAACAGCGCCTGGATTTGGGAAAGCCCGTCCGGCCGTACCTTTCTCCGCCGCGAACAAACCCCACCCCCTGCTTTCAGTCAATAGCGTTTTCGATTTTGGCGAGCTCAGCAGGTGAAACGGCAGGTTGCCGCACGCGGAACCGCACGGACACACCCGAGAGTCGCACGTGGTGAAGGAAGCGCGGTTGAAACACCCGGGCCCGCACCCGGTTTTGGCGATGTCGGTTTTTGGTTCTCGTGTTTCTTTCGACGGTTCTTTCTCCCGTGCTTCTGCAGTGTCTCCTGCCACAGCACCCGCACCTGCTACTACACCAACCCCGTCACCCTTCACTGCCTTCTTGCTCGCCGCCAACACCTTCTCCGCCTCCCTCAGGTCGAACATCGCCACGCGCATCGCGTCGGTGGGCACGCACAGGCACTGTTCGACTTCGTCTCGCGGGAACCGCCTCGGCGGCCGCTGGCACACCCACTGGCACCGCTGCAGGGTTTTGTAAAAAGGCGGCTTGCCTTCCTTCCGGAGGTGGAACGGGAGCTCGAACTTGGCGTAGCCCGGCGGGGTGAACGACGACGACTTCGGGAAGTCCGTCAGCGCGGCGAGGGAAGGCCACTTGACGTCCGGTTGGGGGGTACGCTTCGCGGGCGGCGCTTCGTCGTGAGGTTCGCCAACGCGCTTGGTGCCCACACCAACCGTCGTCTGTTCCTTCTTCACCTTGTGTGACAGTTTCTTTGCATCGTCTTTTGTCGCGTGCGCCTTTTTCGTCAACAGCTCTTTCGTTTTCAAGGCTTTCTTTTTCAAACCCGCCGCCGCGCGCTTCGCCTTTTTCTTCGCCGCGCGCTCGGCGTTCTGGACCTGCGACTTGTGTTGCGTTGAATCCGTAATGGAAGTCGTTTTCTCCACGGCATCGGGCGTTTCAGGCTCTGCAGGCTCGACGTAATCGAAGAACCCGGGAATCTGCGTATCGGGCGCGATGAGCAGCTCGCAGGCCTGGCCTATGCCGCCCATCAGCGGCTTGCGCTTTGAAAACGCCCAGTGCCCGACTTGCCACCCCTCGCGGAAGGAAACCATGGGGTACCGCTGGCACCCGTTCACGATCCACTGGTACTCAAGCGTGCCGAAGTACAGGTACGCCTCGCACGTCGTCTCGCCATTCTTCTGCTTCGGCTTCTTGCACTTCTCCGGTACCATTTGTAGATATTCAGTGGGCACGCGCCGCGCCGGCCACCAAGGGTATCCTTTGTTTTTTATCCACACCAGCCCTAACGCGTCGCCGGACCCGGCGTCGATGCGCGCTCTTAGCACGGCGTCGTTTTGCCACCAAACCGCTGTGGCGCGCGGGATGGGCGCGGTGGTGGCCGTGGAGCTGGGCTGATTGGTCACGGGGACTGAAGGGGGGGGTGCCACTGCCGACTTTTCGGCATCATCGGAGCTGCCGATCCGTGTTTTCGAACCCATCGCCGGGTCTTCTTGGCCCAGCACATTCGCGGGCACACTCGCCGACCCCGGGCCGGGCACTGTCGATGCGAACACCAGGGTCTGCGCCGCCGCCATGGGTACGGAAGGGCACCGAGCGCGGCGGTGAAGCGCGCGTCGCGGAGTGACACACCCTGGGACGAGCCAGAGTTTTGAATAATCTCGTGTATTTTCCAACTTGTCAGGTCCAGCGCAAACTCGGCCGTCCGCTTCCGAAAATCCCGTTTTCGCGTTTCGGAACGAACCGTTGTGATGTAAGGTATAGATACTGGATAGATAGACCATTTGCAACTACTACATCCTCCCCTTCACCACCGGCGCGTGCATCTCCAGCTTCGCGAGTATCGCGCCCGGGTCCTCGAGGTACTCGTCCCGGGTGAGCGCCAATCGCGCGAACTCGTCGCCGGCGCCGACGCGCGATCCCCCGCGCCACGCGAAGGAAACTGGATCGTCACTTCCAATGGAGTCATCGCCTCCAGTGACATGCAACACGTCCTCCCCGTTCACCATCGGCCGGAGCTCGTTCACAAACCGCTCCGCGAACCCGGGGAACAAACAGCACCCGCCGCACAGCACGATGTTTGCTGATTGTGAAGAAGAAAGTGTCAGTCGGTCGCGATGGGTATATCCGGGATTGGAAAAGGGTCCGGCCCTGTACTCCAGTATGCGGGATTGGAAATACCGTACTCCACGGTATGCGGGATTGGAAATACCGTACTCTCCAGTATGCGGGATTGGAAATACCGTACTCCACGGTATACGTAAACAGGGAGGGGTAACAGTCCGGACGGGAATGCGCCCTTCGCAGGCGTACCCACCGTCCCTTGGTCACGACGAGTACGTCGCGATGGCCTGGTCAACAGTCACCAGCTGAGAGATAAATCACACAGGCGGAACGCGGCGATTGGGAAATACTCACTCACCGTAAAACAACCCACCGAGTTTTGCGTCGCGCTTCACGCTTTCCACGGCTTCCTTCGTGGCTTCCGCGATGCCGCCCTGTTTCAGCCCCAAGTCATTGGGGTGAAAAAGAGCCTCCGGTACCGAGAACCGCTCGTTGCCCATTTGCAAGGTTTGGTGGTTACCTTTTTGCGGCGTTTCCGAGTTTCCGGGTTTCTTTTTGGACGTTTTGGAGGAGGTTTTTTTTCGTCTCTTTCCACCAGTCTCGCCTTCGTCGGGATCGTCGTCGGAATCCTCGTCGTCGTCGTCACCATCACCCGGGTTTTTCGCCACGCCACCTTTCACGTACCCTCTGATAACGTGTACCCCGTCAGGGAGCACGTATTCCTTACTGATTTCGTTGGGCGCGTTTTTTTTACCCCGAGCGCGGGCCAAGTTTACCTCAAAGTCATCCGAATCAACCGCGACGTAGCAAAGCTTTTGGTGTAAAAGAAAAGAAAACGGTCAGTCTTGTATGGGTTTTCAGTCGGCGGGATGGGAAATATGACAATGTGAATGAAACCACGGACGTCTGTCCGGTGTTAGAGGTTTCAGTCACATTGTCACACAAAACACAACACGTACCTTTTCCTTCACGTCGTCGACTAAGAAATACTCATCCATCATGTTCCATTGGCGGTAGGACACTAGTTCTTTTAAGTAGTTCGTAAGCGCCTTGCCGCCCAAATTAACCCGTCTCACCGCGCCTCGCACCACCCGTCCGTCGAACACGGGCGTGCAATGCGCGAAAGAAAACCCCACGTCCACCACCACCCCGCACCGCGCCGCGGCGACGACTTTGTTTAACTCGAACTGTTCGCTCGACGTCGCGGCGGAGTTTTTGTTTTTGCCAGACGCATCATCTGCCAAGTTTTTTTTCTCAGCATCATCATCATCTGTCAACCGCCCCAGCCTCTCCGCCATCACCAGGCTCGCGGGAACGGACGTTAGCGCGGATTTGAACCCGAAGTGCTTGAACACTACTTCGTCCTGCGCCGCGGCACAACTTGGAAGGTTGAAGTGGGGCTCGGTGACGAGTAGGTGACACTTCGTGGGGTCGATCTTCATGAGCGTACCGAAAACGTGCGCCCAGATTTCGGTTTGCAAATCCCAATTCACGACGTAGCCCCGATCCACCGGTCGGCGCAGGGTTAAACAAGAAACGTCCTTGATGCCGGCAATCTCGTCGCAGATATACGAGCGCTTCTCGCCTTTGGGCTTGGCGATGCAGTTCGGAACCACGCTGTGTGTGGGGGGGGGGACAAAGGGCGGGAACAGTGACGGTGAGTTGGACGTGGAAAAACTATGCGTAGGGTCGCGCGTTGGAAACGTAAACTCGGACGGATGGATCGACGGATGGGCGTCCGTCAAGGCTCCCAAAACGTACAACATGGGTTCCGCATCTCCCGCGAAGCCAACCTTGATCGTGGACCCGCCGTTGTCCAAAACGATGACGTCCCTTCGCGTCGGCATCAGCACAAGGGCACACCCGAGCGCAAGTGCCGGCACGCACTGAAAAATAGTTTATTGGTCTCCGCCTTTTCGGCCCAATAAAACACAACACGCTCTAAACCGGTGCCATTCGCAATCGGCGCGGGCTGGAGTCCCTCACGTCGCCCCCGAAAGGTCACCTCTATCGGCCACGATGGGCGTCGATCTCCCCATGCTCCCTGGCATGACATTCCGGGACCCGCGGGTGCGTCGCGCTTCGCCCGTCCGCGCCGTTTCCGACAAAGCCGCGCCCCCCGCGCAAAGTAAGAAGTCTTAATCGGGCCCGAGCTCACCATCCATTGATTCCATTCTCGTCTCCCCCACACAGGAGCCCGTGGCGAAGCGTGCTCAGACGTTGAACTTCATCAACGGATACGCGGTGCCTGGTGAACGCACGCGCCGCGCAGCACCCGCGGTGCACCCGGAGCCCGCCCCCGCGCCCGTCGCCCCCGCGCAGGTCGCCCCCAAGCGCACCACCGGTCTCCCGATGTCCACGCTGCCCAAATTCATAGAGTACGATAGAAAGGTGTGTGTCCTCCCTTTGCCGACATTCGAACGCCGCCAGCCACGGCGAAGCGCGCGATGCTTCATTGGTGTCCTCGAGATGACGCGTTTCAATCCGATCGGGTACCGGGAGGTACTGTTCGTCGGTCGCGACCGCCCGATCGATGGCGGGGATTGCCAAATCGAGACTTCCACGCACTTCCCTTTTTTGGGGACGAAATGTGGACATTAAATTTGTCAACGTCTCGGCGGGCGCGGAGCGACCCACTGGCAAACGTGTTCACACACTCCGGAACATATACGCACCCGATATGAAAACCGGTTACTAACACCCTGAATCCTAAACCTTTAACCCTAACCCTCCCAGGTTCTTCGGTGGAACGCTTTTTTCAAGGAAACCGTGAGCGACAACCCGATTGAGAACCACCGGGTTCGCAAATGCGTGGTGTACATGTACCTGGAGGACGAGTCCGTGTACGTGGGTGAGCCGCGTCAAGTGAACAGCGGTATCAGCCAGGGGTCTTTTTTAAAGAGACACAGGATCCCTGTTGACGACAACGGGAGGTTCTTCTCCTGGGCCGACATTGCCGTGGGCGCGCCGGTGACGTTTTACGGGCGGTCCTTCTACGTCGTGTCGTGCGACCAATTCACGCGCGAGTTTTTAACCTCCAAAGGCGTGGACGTAAAGGACGACGAGCCCTTCCCTGATGACCAGATCGACTTGTACCGCACCTCCATGCGGAAGGACACGGTTAACTTTCCGTACCCGCCCGCGCCGAGGCACGACGCGCTTGCGGCGTACGTCGAAGCCGCCGCGGGGGCGCCGTCGCACACGCTCGTCGCGGACAAGCTGGAGAAGTTCCTGGCGAACGACGGCAAGGTTTTGCGTTTCTTCGCGGTGTGGGACGACCGCGGTGCGATGTACGGCGAGAAGCGGCCGTTCGTGGTGCACTACTACCTCGCGGACGACTCAGTGGAGGTGTTGGAAGTCGCGGAACCCAACGGGGGACGGGACCCGTTTCCCGTTTTCTTGAAAAGACAACCCCTGCCCGTGACTCGGCAAAGCGCGCGGCTGGGCGGGGTCGGGAAAACGCAAAACTTGTCCCACCTGGATTTGAGAATAGGGACCACCATCAACGTGCACGGCCGCGAGTTCTTAATTCACGACGCGGATCAGTTCACGAAAGGCTGGTACGTCGCGAACGAGGGGTTCACGTTGGAGGATGACTTCCCGTTTGTTGAAGGTACGTGTTGGGGCTTTCCCAAATCCCGGATGACTGTTTCTGCCGCCCCTCTTTGAGTGCACTACTCGTGATGTAGCATTTCCAGTACTAGTAACATGTACTGGCGTACTGGAAACTCTTACGAATATATCACGAGTGCACTGTTCGCCCCGATTACTCCAAGTGCCCTGTGTCCGGCCCGAATACTCTACCCAATCCCCCATACAGTACACCCGTAGACTCAAGACTGACACTTTTTTTTATTGGTATCAGTAAACGAACAACCCGCGCCGGTTCCGCAAAACGCGGTGCCTCCGTACAACGGCTTCGGCGGATTCGCGGATTCGTTACAGAACTGCGTGGCGTTGATTCCCAAACCGGTGCGGCCCGATTTCGACAAGCAGATGATGTACACCAACACCGTGTTGCGGTTCAAAGCGGTGATGGTGGGTGACGACACGGGGATCGCGAAGTACGTCCCCACGGAGCACGACGTGACGCGAGAGTTTATCGTTTCGGTTTACCTTTCAAACGACACCGTGGCGGTTTTCGAGCCCCCCGACCGGAAAGCGCAGGTGGTGGGTGGGAAGTTCCTGGAGCGGCAAGAGGCGCTGAAACCCAACAGCCCGGAGAAATACACCGCGGTGGATATGTACGCCGGCGCCAAGGTGGTGCTATTCAGTCGGTGTTTCCTACTAACCGAAGCGGACGGGTACACGCACGGGTTCATGGAGCAGCACGGGCCGAGTTTCCCGCGAAGCGACTTCGCGCAGGTCATCAGCCGGCTGGCGCAGTTGGTGGTTGGGAAGGAAGAGCGCGTTGTACGCGCGTTTGAATCCATCGGTGGTCCTTCTGTTGACGAAAAGCAACTGCAACGAGCCCTGGAGCTAGCCGGCGTGGACGTGTGCGCGCAGGAGTGCGTCACCGTGTTCCGGCGGTTGGCGGGGGGGGCGGATGTTGTGCACGCGAAGAACGTGACGAGCGAGCTCGGGATTGCGCAATAAGAGTTACTGTAGTCGGTAGTAGGTTTATTGTAAGGGTGTCCGTGCGTGCCCCAACCTTAACACGACCAGTCGCCTTGATGATTTCTTTTTCTTGCGAACATCGAGCTAACGGGTGCGGCTAGATCCGTACGCCTTTAAACAGTTTGAGTTTTACGAACTAGATACGTCCTCGTACTTTTCGCCCAACCCTGATCATGTGCATCACTGTTGCTAGTCTTAATACTTCTTATCCCGCCACGGTTTCAGCCGCGAAGCGATGAGCGGGGTATCGCCGAACTTCTCCCCCCCCACGTTTCCGTCTTCGTCCGCGTCTTGCCCGTTCAGCAATATCCGCGACAAGTCCGTCACGCACTTGCCCCTTAAATCGTGATGGTTCGCGCCCTTGGATATCCCCGCCACGCCGATATTAATAAGTTTGGCGTAAACGAAGTGCCAGGTCGGTTGCTTTACCCACACCGGCGGTTCCCTCGACACGGCGGTCACCAAAAGTTGCATCGCCACGTCTTCGCAGTTCTTCCGCGCGTCCACGTACTGATTGTGAAAAAGAAAAGTGTCAGTCTTGAGTCGGTGAGTGTGGGTTTGTAACAGTTGCCAGTACTGGTAAATGTTACGGGTAGTGTTACCAGTAGCGCACTCAAAGAGGGGCTGTAAACAGTGTCTGGATTTGGGAAACGCGCAATACGTACCTTCCGCGCGTCGTCGGGTAGCCGTTCCGTGTACAAACGCAGGTACTCGCTTTTCATGAACGCGGCTTTGGTGAGGACGATTGACATCTCACCGTGTCTCCACATCGAAAACGTGTCCCATACGTACTGGTGCTGGCACATTTCTTTTCGCCAAACGTGCAGCCGCGGGAAGTACCCGACGAGCACGTTGCGGTTCCGTCGCCACGCCCTGAACCCGGCCGCTAAGGACGCGCAAGGCATTCGCACGTCATCGTCGATGTTGAACACCGCTGTGGTGGTGACGCCCTTGACGTCGAATCGGTTCTGAATCGAAGTGGTGGGGTGAGGGTCGTATTTAATTTTGGGCCGGTCGCTTCTTTTCGCGGTCGGGTTCGGGAAATACAAACGCGCGTCTGCGTCGTTTTCGGTCGGCGCAGGGACTTGTTCCGACCACACCACCCTTATTTCAGCCACGTCGCCGCACCGGGCGTAGTGCGCCACCGCCTTTTTCAGTAAATCGCGTCGCTGGAACGTGTTCAGCACGACCGTGAATTTGGTGTCATCCAGCCGTTGCGGCGAGTTATTAGTCGGGGCCGTGGGGTTCGACGCCTCTGACGCGCCATCCACATCACGAGACCTTTCTTCCAGGACCGCAATCAACCTCGCACGAAGCGAAGCCGTCGCCGCGTCTCCCCTGGACCCGGGTTCGTGCTCCGCGCAAATTTCACCGGGCCCGGACGACCCGCGAGCACTCCTCGAGTGCCACGCGCCCGGTGTGACTTGATTGAGCAACACGACCACCAGCAATAGCGCGGCGGTAACGCGTCGAGTACGACGCCCGGGGAGACGCCACCGCATCGGCACGCGCCTCCACGCGAAATCGAACACGCCGACTCCTTTCGCCAAGGCCTTGTCCCCCATCTTCGCCTCGACCGCGTTCGCCGCCTCGACGTCCCGCGCCGCCTGGGGTGATATCCCCCACCCAGACAGGGAAATGGACCGACGAATCGTGAAGACGCGACCGCGGCGCGGCGCGCGCGGACGTGTGGCGCTGTGGCCGCACGCGATTGTTGAAAACGAACGAAGACTATTTTCAGCACGTCACTTTTGGGGACGCGGAGTATGGCCCACGGGGATGTCCCTTCCGAGACGGCCGCGTTGTCCGGGCGGTTGTCCACGGCGGAACTCGCGTCAGCGGTCAAAGCCTTAAACAAGCCATCCACGTTCGCGGAGGCGAGCGGTGTCATCGGCCGCGCGGTGTCCGCCTCTTTCGCAAGCGAAACGAAAACCACCGAAATCGACATCTCAGATCCTGAGAGTTCCGAGGATGATGCTCTTTTTGCCGCGGTGCTTCGCGCGGGCACGGTGCTTCGCACGCGGCACCTCGAGGGAAGCGCGGCGTGGGTGCACGGGGACACGCTGTTCGCCGAGGCGTTGCGCGTGTTTGCGAATCGAGGGCCTGGAGACGTGGCAAAGTTACGAACACTGAAAACGCTCAGCGAGACCACGGCGAGGGCCGCAGATGAGGCGTGTGAAGACCCCAAATCGACACGAAAAACACACACAGCCCCAACTGCATTCGAGGGCCAGCTTTCAGGTGAGTTGCCGCGTGAGTTTGATGTTCCATCGAGCGTCGGAGGGGGGTCAGAACCAGTCGCGGAAGCGGTTGAGGCGATTCGTCGTCTGGTCGAAAACGCAAACAACGGAGGCGGCGGCGGCGACGAAATCCGAAATCAGATGGAACAGCACGCCGCTACGCTCGCCGAGCACGGAATACGCATACAACTGTCCAATAATTCGCATTCCGATGTCGACGAGGTCGTGGCCGACGGCACGTCTACGCGACAAAAGGCAGCCGGAACCTCGATGCACGCCTTGAACGAACGTGTCGTGACGTTGCGCGCGAGCGACGTGGCGACGCTTCACGAAACCGAGTGCGCCGTGTGCAGGGAGGATTTCGCGGAAGGCGACCGACTTATAAAAATGCCGTGCTCGGTACAACACGTGTTTCACGCGAAGTGCGTGCAGACGTGGCTGAAAAGAGACGATTCGTGTCCCATGTGCCGCGTCTCGCTGCCCGTATGGCTGGGAAGACCGCAGTACGCGTAGTAGGTACCACGCGAGTACGCGTAGTTAGCGTAGTTGTAATTTTAATGCATGTAGCAAACCTCTGCTCCAAATATCTCACGCCTCGTCACGCATCTACTCATCTTCCAGACTGGCGACGTACCCTTGCGTCGGCGAGGCGACGGGGAGCGGCGCGTTCCCCTCTGCCGCCGCCGCCGCCGCCGCGGCTGCGGCTTTTTTCCCTTTCGTGCCGCCTAGTGCTTTTTCGCGAATTTGCGGGGGCGGCGCGTGCGTTCGCGCGGCGCCGCCCGCGTGAGATCCGTCAGCTCCTGACCCGTTCCCAATCGTTAACGTTTCGTCCGCCGCGCTTCCCGCCTCCGTCCCGTTCGCCGCCCCAATCGCGCCCCCGTCCCCGAAGTTCAGCCACTGCGTGTTGAAGTTGGGCAACGTCTTGGCGAAGGCGTCGTACGCTGCCGCGGCGTCGTTTTCGGTGTTGTGGTACCCCAGGCTCTTTTTCTTCCCATCCACCGTGATCTCCGCCCTCCACTTCACCGTGACGTCCCCTTTTTTCGCGGCGTGCGCGTGCCTGCGGACGCCCCGGAACGGCGACGAGTAATGCGCGTTCCGTCGCGCTTTCGTCGCGAGCGTGGCTTGGTACTCCACGAAGCTCCCGCCGAAAGCCTCGAGTCCGGCCATCTCCGAGGCGTAAGTTGAAAGAGGCTTGTTCGTGCGCGCCTTTTGCAACCCCCGCGCCACGATGCACGCGCGGTCGTACGCCGCGACGGCGTCGCTTTCGTGTTGGTGGTACCCGAGGCTTTCCTTTTTCCCGTTGATTTGAATCTCGGCTCTCCACTTGCCTGTTTTCTTTTCAATACACACCCCGCGGTTCTGGGAACTCAGCGCTTTCGCACCTAACCCAATACCCATCGTCACCCGCAGCGCCTCGACGTCACCGGCAAAGTTTTTAATCACCGCCATCTCTTCGTCCGAAAAGTCCCCGTCCGCGGTGAAGTTCTTCGCGAACCCCTTCGCGCACAGACTGGCTTTGTCGTACGCCCGCGCCGCGCCTTCTTCCGTTTCGTAGTACCCCAAATGTATCTCTTTGTGTTTCAAGCGAATACTCGCTTTCCACTTGTGCGCCACCGCCTTGTCCACGTACACGCCCTTGAACCGGGAACCGCCCTTCGCTTCCTTGCCCTTCGGCGGTTGTTTGTTCGCGTCGAGACGCGGGGATTCGGATTGGGGAACGAGAGGCGCGTGGTGGTTTGCGTGCGTACGCGCGAGCGCGGCGCCACCAGCCAGTGTAGCGGGGGTCACCGCGGTGACGCCGCCGCTGGACCCGGCGCCGGCGCCGCCGCCAGCGGGCGCGTGCCTCGCGACGACGGTGGTGGTGGTGGTGGTGACCACGGTCACGGTGGTGGTGGTGCCGTCGTCCAGATTGGCACCCAGATCCCCACCCTTCACGTTTTGTGGCGGGAAAATCCCACCCCCATCGTGGTGGGCGCGCAGCTCCCCCGGCGAGGAAGCGTTTTCCGGGTGCTTGCGTTTGCCAGCCGTTTTCGCGGGGACCTTGGCGGGGACCTTTTGAACCATCGCGTGAACCGCACGCGCGTGGATGGGAAACACGTACGTAGCGGCACGGCGAAGTGAGCATTGGTGGCCGTTGGCGCGCAACGCGTAGAAACCCCAAATGCTTGTTTTGGCCAGAGGAGAAAAACCGAAACCCGCGGAAGAGGTATTATTAGTTACCTTCGGATATTAAATACAGTGTCTCTTTTCCCACACTCGTTCGCACGGCGAACACCCATCAGTCAGACAGTCTCATCAAAGTTCATCCGGCGCGCTCGCCTTGACTTCCAAGTGCAGTCGCTCCAGCTCCATGGCTTGTTCCTGGAACGCGCGCATCAGGTTCTGCGCGCGTTCTCGCTTTGCTTTTTGGGAATCGCTCACGTCGCCTTCCTCAGGGAACGATAGCTCGCGGTTCGCCGCGGCGGCGACCTGCGCTAACGCCGCGCCCGGAGCTTTGCCGGGTCGCGGTGGGTTCGTGGACACTCCGTCGGCCCGGTCGATGTCGGTGTCCTGAAAGTTGGAGCCGTCGTCATTTTCAGAAAGTTCTGTCTTCTTCTCATCCTCGACATCATCATCCGCCGGCGCCGGGTCGGCAAGAAACCGCCCCGGCGTCCCGTGGTACTCCAGCAGCATTTCCATGGGTAGTTTGCCACTCGGTCCGAACCCCTCCACTACATCAACCGCGGTTTCGCCTTTGGTGTTCTTGGCGTTCACGTCGGCGCCGGCGTCCAGGAGCAAACGCATGGCGCTGAGGTGCCGGCCGTACTGATGGTAAAAGAAAAGTGTCAGTCTCTCGGACCATGTGTATGAGGGATTGGTATGAGTAAACAGTCAGGGTACTGGGCAGAGGGAATACTCCCTTCTGGTCGTAATAGTCCCTTCTGGTACGAGTATGCGCAATCAGGGAGGCGGAATGTGTTGGGTGGGAAAGGCCCTTACCGTCGCCCAGTGCAGCGGGGTCATTTTCAAATACGCCCCGCCTTTCGCGCGCGCGTTGACGTCGGCGCCGTTTTTAATCAGCAAATCAACAACCCTCGGGTCGCCTTTGATACCGCTCACGTGCAGCGCGGTCTCACCGGCGGATGTGACTTGCCCTATGTCAGCGCCTTGCTCAAGTAACCGCTGCACTTCCAAAAAGTCACCCTCCCCCGCCGCGAAAATCAGCGGCAACGATTGTTTCATCTTTAGCTCTCGTACCTTCTGCTCCGCTCTGAACAAAGACCGATCTTCCAAAAACTTGGCGCGCTTCTCCCACATACGCGTCTCAAGCGGGAACGGGCCGAACAACACTCGCGCCACACCAAGCAAACAGAACATGACACACAGAAACTTCACCATGAACCCGACGGGATCTTTCTGGCGCACGACTTTTTGGCGACCCACCTTGGGCTTTTCTTCCTTCGTCGCTGCGGTTGGGGTTTTGCCAAGCTTTTGTGCCCCGCCATCCCTCCCCGGCGTCACGGGAGTTCGAGTCACCGCCATGGCGCGAATAACGGTCGGTAGCTCGGTACCTCAGGGCGAAAAGTGGAACAACCCGGGGCGTTTGTGAACAACTGCTCGCGATTCATCGGGAGATATCCGTGACGCGAAAAATCGTCCGCAAAAAAAAACCGACGACGCTTCGTTTGCTTTCGGTTTCGCTTTTTCGCGTCCAAGGTCGGGGGCGGTCGCCAATCCGGACCGCACGGGGTGGGTGGTGTGTCCTGGTGTTGGCTACGTCATCGGACCGTCACGCGGTCGCGTCGCGATGCAAAGCAGGGACAGCGTCGTGCGTCACCGGTACCGCCGGTTAGGTGACGACGACGCCCACTCAAACGACGGCGACCCGCGTTTCCGAATCCCGCCCCATCTGGACCCCAAAACCGCGACGCCAAAAAAAAGACAACTCGCGTTGGCGTTTGGGTTGTTTTTAGTCGGCACCGTGTTGCTCACGGTGTACGCGCTTTACAACACACACAAAATAACCCTCCCCAGGAACAACGAACTCGGCACGTCAACCGCGATTTTGGTGCTCGGCGTCATCACGTTTTGCCCGGGCGCGTACGTGAGTTTCGTGCTCGCCGCGGCGTGGGCGGAGGTGGACGGGTTTGACTACTCGATGGTGCCGTAGTCCTACGTGAAGAGACTACTAGTAGGAGGAGGAGAAGGAGGAGGAGGAGTAATATCCGTAGTAGTAGTACCCGTACTAGCAGTAGTACCCGTAGTAGTACCCGTAGCAGTAGTACCCGTAGTGGTACCCGTACCCGCAGAGAATGTTTGTAAAAAAGAAGTCACCAAAAAGAACCGGGGCCATTCTACTCTCCATCCCCCCCCCCCCCCAGAAGCATCTGTTCCAGCTCCGCGACTCGCGTGCGTAGCCACCGGTTATCCTCCACGAGCTGGTTGATCTTCTTCTCCTCATCCTCCATGTCCTCGTGCCTTTGTTTCAGCGCCGCCGCGAGTTCCTGCGCCGCTTGCGCGGCGTCATACAAACCCCTCATTTTCAACCGCGGCGGGTCCAACTCCCTTTCCGCCGCGGCCGCGGCTTTTTCCTTCGAAGCGTGCGCCACCGTCCCGGGCTCCAGCTCGGACGCGCCGACGATCATGGAGGATGCGTTCTTGGTGGTTTTCTTTTGGCTCGCGCCGGAGCCCTGTCCACCACCACCGCCGCCGCCGCCGCCGCCGCCGCCACCCGAAGTGTCGTCGTCGCTCACCGTGAACCGCCCTTTCTGAACCGACGACGCGGTGCGCAACAGCGGAACCTGACCGGGTTCGGTCGGGTTTGTCGTTGTCGTTGCTGGAGGTTGTTGTCCCCCTCCTCCGCCTCCGACAGATTGATCCCCACCAACCCCACCTCCTCCACCGGATTGCTCGTTCTCAATCACCGTGAACCGCCCTCGCTGCTCCACCGACGATTTCTCCTTGTCCCCAAGCGCCCGCGGCGAGGACCTTCCCGAGTTCGAGTTGCTGTGCCCGGGGGACAACGGACGCGAAGGCGGGTTCTCCGGGACTGAGTGAGACAGGTAACCGAAAGTGTCAGTCTTTCGTGATGTGTATGAGGGATTGGTATGAGTAAACAGTCGTGGTAACAGTCCGAGGGAATGCGCCCTTCTGGTCGTAATAGTCCCTTCGCAGGACGAGTATATCGCGATGTTGGACAACAGTCACCAGCTTCGGTAAAACAGCGTGTTGACGGATTTGGGAAAGATGAGCCCGAGGCCGTACCTGGGTCGAGATGTTTCGTGGGACGACAAGCGTCGTCGTCCATCGCCGCGGCTTCCGCCCGTAGTTCGTCCATGTTGAAGTTCCACATGGAGACGCCCTTGACGTACTCCTGTTGCGATTTCTTCTCCGCCGCCGCGTCCGTGGAGGCGGCGCTTCCCAGGTTACCAGACGCAACCGCCGCCGCTCTTTCGGCGTGCCGGCTCTTTTCCCGTTCGTTCAGCTTCAGCGTGCGCTCGCCGAGCGGGGGGATGTTCTCCAAAAGGTGCTTCACCAGGAAATCGCCTTTCTTGGCTTCCTTTAGAAACCGGTGTTCCAACAGTTTCGCCGCGGTGGGGCGTCTTTTCGGGTCCTTCTGAAGACACACGGACACGAAATCCCGTAAACCCCGCGTGAAGTGATGCCCCGTCTCCGCCTGCTCCGCTTCTAACTGCGGCGGGTCGTTCTGCAGGGTCATGAGCAACACCTTGAGATGAAAAACAAAGTGTCAGTCTCTCGGGCCATGTGTATGAGGGATTGGTATGAGTAAACAGTCAGGGTAACAGTCCGAGGGAATAGTCCCTTCTGGTCGTAACAGTTCCTTCTGGTACGAGTATGGGCAATCGCGTAGGCGGAATGTGTTGGGTGGGAAAGGCCCTTACCTTCATGGGCGGGTACTTGGCGAACGGCGCGTGGCCGTGGCAAAGCTCAAGCACCGTGATGCCCAGACTCCAAATATCCGCGTGGAAGTCGTACCCGTCAACCTGTTCCATCACCTCCGGGGCCATCCAGCACGGCGTACCAACGAAGGTTCCCCTCGGCTTCGCGCCCGATCCCCACGTTGAGGCGCTGATACGATGAAAAAGAAAGTGTCAGTCTCTCGTGATGTGTATGAGGGATTGGAATGGGTATAGTAGTGTGACCTCTGGTAAAAAGACACAGTAACTCTGGTAAATTGACACAGTACTGTGTCTTTTTACCACAGTACTGGTAAGAGTTACGGCCGTAGTAAACAGTCAAACAGGGGCTGTGATCAGGGAGGCGGTACGTGTTCAATGGGAAAGCCCCGCACCTGACGCCGAAATCCGCGAGCTTGACGCTTCCGTCGGCGTCGATCAAAACGTTCCCAGCTTTGATGTCGCGGTGGATGTTGCCGTTCCGGTGGAAGTAGTCCAACGCTTTCAGGACCTCTTTTAAAATAGTCGCGATTGACGTTTCATCAAGCCCTCTTGGGTGTGACCACTTCATTATGTTCAAAGCGCTGCCGCCGCTTAAAAACGGCATCACGACCCACAGGAACTGTCCATCCACGAAGGAACAATGCGCCATCACCAGGTTCGGGTGGCTCACCATTGACATGCTCGCCACTTCCCTTCTTATTTCCTCTAAATGACCTGGGTCCTGGTCCTCCAAGTCAAGCATCTTCACCGCGACCTGTTCGCCGCCCAAGGGCGTACAAGTCGCGCGGTACACCTTCGCGCTGACGCCTCGGCCGATCTCTTCAAGAACAACGTACTCGCTGGCGCTGGTGGGGTACTGCACTTTGGGGGTTGATTCGAAGAAACTGCCGTTGCGCCGCAACGCGGTGGTGCTGCTGCTAGACATCATGACGGCCTTCTGTCCAGGGGTGTTTAAATGAATCGAGGTACCGAGCCACCGAGACGCGACGAAAAGCCCCTCTGCACGTTCGACACGTTCTGACAGGTTTTCCGCCCAGAAAATCGCCAGATCGGGGCAGCGTGACACCGAGAAGGGACTATGACCAGGCGCCCCACCGACGAGAGTGCGACCGTCCGCCGAATGCGCGGGAGGTTCGGCGAGCGCCGATGGACTACCGCGGGCGTGAGTGAGGGAAGGGAGGAGGGGGAAGGGCTTATGACGAGGGCGCGTTTCCTTCTCGGATTTGACGGCGTTCGAACTAAAACGTGGTTGGTTTTGCGATGGAAAGTTACTGAATGTTCCAAAAACGCAAAATTCAAGGTGTTCCGTTCGAGAGCCTATTTTCCCAGTACGCCGGCGGCTTCCTCGGGTCTTCTTCTAGGCGTTTCGCCAACCGGTCCGGCATTGTCTTCGTTTTCCGTGTCTCCTCGCCCTCGATTGACACCTCGACGCCCCCGAGTTTGATGGATTCGATCTGCGCCGCCGCTTCTTCTTTTGTCAATCCAGCGAAATCCTCACCCACTTTGTTCAACATCCCCTCCTCTTTCAGTTCCATTTCAATCTTCAACAGGTACGCTTCCCTCTTTTTTTTCAGAGGGCTGTCGGCCAAGGCGAACGCGGCGCCGTGTCCGAACAGCTCCGGGTCGGATTCTATGAACTGTTTCATTTCGAGTTCGATTCGCTGTTTGGTCACCGATCGGTTCGCGATTGTTTTCGCTTCGGTCGCGTCGATGAGCCCGACGAAACCGCCGGCGTCCTCGGTTCTGGTTTCCGCCCGCGCTGCCGCGCCTTTAAGCTGGTGAAGCCGGTCGCGTTCCACGAAATCGGGTAACTTGTTGTACTCGCCGATTTTGGGAACGTTTGATGGGCCGGTGATGAGTCTTTCCAGTTCGTGCGGCTTGATGAAACCGGGCGTCGCGAGATCTTTTTCCCAAGCGTCTAAAATTTTAGACGCTAAAGATTTGTACGCTTCTGATGCGTCTTCCGCGTCTTCATCAACAGCGCCTTCCTCCAGCCCTAAGTTCTCGCAAAGCCTCGTGCCTAGTACGGGCAGGTTCTGCATCGCCACCGCGAGTGCGTTCACGCCCACGGACCCGGATTTTGTGGTGTCCATTCCGGCGAACAGATGGAACACGTTTTTGAGACGTAGCTCATTTTCAACCTCTTCGGGCGACTTTTGTTTTTTTGAAGGTGAAGGAGGTGTTGGTTCCACCGGTGGGGGTGGCACAGGCGCAGCAGCCTTCTCTAGGTCCGGTGCGGTTGCCACAGGCGCCACGGGCGCGGGCGCGGGCGCGGGCGCGGGCGTGGCATCCACAGGTTTGGACGAGAAGCAACCCATCTTATTCGATCCGATTCGTTGTTGTTAGCGTCGTAGTGTCTGTAGTGTCTGTATTCTAGCTAGTGTGTAGAACAAAACCGGACGCAAAGGTACCGAGGTTCGCGGGACTTGTGTTCGGTCGGTGGTGCGGTTCCGTCGCGATCGACGGGGTACGAAACACGCGAATGTGTTGGAGTTGCCGCGAAAGGCAAGCGTGGGGTGCCAACTGGTGTGACCTCGCAGCGCGCGTCGTTTTGCATTGGACAATCTAGAATATCTATTTTTTTTCGCGCCACTGCTGCATGCTGAGCTGTCCATTTTCAACCGCGCGTCACAGCACGCGTCACGCATGTCGCCCGCGGCGATGGATCGGGTGGTGTCCGCGCTGGGGACCTCGACATCCATGGCGGGTCGAGGCTGGTGTTCACGCACTGCGTTGGGTGTGGCACCACGCCAACGCGGCTGTTTGGTGACTCCTCGAAACACGCGTTGGCAAAGGGTCCGTCCGATGAAGAGCATGAAGAGCACCGGCGATGGTGTTTCGGGTTCGTGGGATGAGAACGACGAACCTCGCGCCAAAAACAAAAACCGCGACGAGACGTACAGGCGGGTATCCGATGAGCAGCTCAGGGCCGCCATAGCCGAGTGTCGTGAGCTTTTAGGGGAGGCGCTGGCGATGGCTGGCGAGCAAACTCGGGCGGAGCTCGCGGCGAGTTTTTTCAAAACGCCGGATGGGCAGCCCGGTTTGACAGGGAATCTCGCCGTGGACATGGCCCGCGTTCAGCTGTTCTTCCAAGGGAAAGGCATGCGCGTTTGGGAAGCCGAAAACACATCGCGTACGCTGGTGGAGCTGGATAGCATATACGAAGATGTGGAGTTGCTCGCGGTGAAGTTCGATCGGCTTGAAAAAACGTTACCCGGCGTGGACGTGAAATCTATGGTCGCCGCCGACCCAAACGTGATGGTCGTTGATCTCGCCAACGCGGTGGACCGCATGCTCGATTTGTTCAACCTATTCGGCGCGGCAAAGGCAAGGCAAATGCTCGCAGAGGCACCGCGGTTACTGTATTGCGACGATTTGAGTGACAAAATCGATGAAACCATCGCGTGTATCAAGCGCGTGTATTCACGCGAAACACGCGAAAGTTGCCTTTTCGCCCTGGGCGAGGAACCGAACCTCATCTTCAACATGCCTTGCCTTCCCATCTTCGCCAACGAAACCAGAAACTCCATCGACATCGCGGAACTGCCTATGCAAGTGCAGGAGAGTTTGGTGTACGCGACAAGCCAAGAAAACGAGTAGTAGTAGCGACCCTTTTGGTTTCGAAACCGGCCTACTTTTACGATTCTCATGTTATGGGTTGAAGACTAATACGGATAACGCAACAACCCCTCGTTGACGCCGGAAATTCTCACGCGCACGGACGCGAAGTCGATGTAGAGACGGACGCCGGCGGAGAAGAGACGAGGCGTGTGACGAGGAGTATCCGCAGTTAGTCGTGAAACGGAATCGAGGGGTCGTTGGTGAGTTAAACTTTCAACTTTTCAGTGCAATACATGTCACTCTTGTGTTACTATCGTTACTTCTCGCTTTTCCCCTTCCCGTCGTCTCGTTCGTAAAAAAGCACGCACGGCTGCAGTCGTCCTTTTTCGCACGATTTCGAGACATCCGCCCACGTCCCCACGGGTTTCGTGGTAGCGTCGTCGAACAGCGTCCAGCCGCCGCCGCCGCCCTGCTCCGTGTCCCCACTCTTTTCGCCGTCCCCCACCGCGAACGCGCAGTAGTGCTCGCCGTAGTAACAAAGCACGCACCGCAGGTTGTACTTCAGGGACGATTTCTTCTGGTCCGTGTACTTGAACGAAGTCCTGTCCGAACAACTCTCGGCGTCGTCGACGCCCGCAACCCCGCCGTGGTCGGCGGCGCGGGAAAACGCGGTTGCCAAGTCGATTTGCAAATCCAGGTTTTGCAGCGTTTGTTGAACCGTGCGCGTGTCTGCGCTTGCGGTTTCCCAGGTCAGCGCCAAAACGAACACATCCGGGGTGCGGCCGCCAATCAAGTGCGTCACGTTCAACCGCACGCCGCACCCGCCTTCGTCGGAATCGCACGACTTCAAATCAAGCGCGTCGATGAGTTTAATTGCGCGAGCCGTGGATACCTTTTCTTTGGCTTTTTCGAGGCGGGGGTCGGTTTCGGTTTCGGTTTCGGTTTCGGTTTCCGTGGTTTCGGTTTCGGTTTCGGTTTCCGTGGTGTCCACGCCCTTCATCCCTTCATTCGCCATCGTCGCGTTGAGCGCCGTGACCGGCAACAAATGCAAAAACTTCGTGTACCGCAGGTTGTGCGTCGTTAACCCGCACTCCACGCACGTCACGCGCTCCTCGATGTCCAACCCGAACGCGACGTGCGCAGAGGAGAGGTAGGAACACTCCTTGTCCAGAAAAGCGCCTCTGGTTTTTTCGTCGTTCTCGTTTGGCGTTGGAATCGCCACCGCCACCGCCGAAGCGGTTTCGGGTTCGCACGCGCGGTGCACGGCGTGGAAGATGGCCTGAAGCGCCTCGGAGGCGTCCGCCATTTCGTTTTCTTTGAACAAGGATTCCTCAACCCCGGTGTCGGTAAGCGCGCTGAGGGCTTTGCGCAGCGCATTGGGCGCCGCCGCCACGCCAACCTTCGTGTACGTTTCGTCCCGCGCCGCGTCCAGGGACCCAAAAACGTCCCGCAGCGCCGTCGCGACGTCCGCGTCAACGCGTTTCGCTTTCGAGGACGCCGCGAATTTAGCCATGGCGTTTCGGAACCCATCCAAGTGCCACAGCGATTGAATCACCACGTTCAGGAAACAGTTGTACTCACCCTCCAGGTTACGCAAACCGCCCGTGTTTGTTCTGTCCAGAACGTCCGTGCCATCCGCGTCGCCGAAATCCGGTTGCCCTAAACTCTCGTCGCCAAACAGCGGACGCGGCGTTTTCGGCCGGCCCTTGGTTTCCGTCATGGACGCCCGCAGCGCAGCTTCCAAATCGTCCATACCAAACCCGTGGTCATCCACATCTTCCTCCGGCTCCGTCACCACGGGCGCGGAGGGAGCGGGAAGTAGCGTCGGCCAAGACCCGACAACGTCCGAAAACGGAGACGGCGCCGAGTCCACCGCGGCGAGTTCGGCGCGCGCCGCGGCGGCGGCTCGGGACGCGTGGTCGCGCGCCGCCGCCGCGCGCACCGCCATCATCTTCGCGAGCACGACCGCCGCGGACGCCTGCGCGACTGCTTCCAAGTGCGCCGCGGCTGATGCCTCTTCCTCCGCAGCAGCGCCCGCGGGAGAGGAGGGCGGCGAGAGCTCACCGCCCCACGATCGCGGCGCGGGCGGCGCGAACGCGGAGGGCGGTAGTGTTGGAGCGGAGAGCGGGTCGGATTTCGGGCGAGGCGTGAAATCGGACGCCGCGGCGTTGAGCTTGGCGGATGCTTTAGAGGCGAGGGCAACCTGGCGGTCAGCATCCGCCGCAAACTCACTGCACTTGCTCTCCTCTTCCGCCGCGCGCGCGGCTTTGCTTCGCGCCTCGCCGCGCACACGCTCGCGCGCGCGCTCGCGCAACGCGTGTTGCTCCGCGTCTTCGCGCGCGTTGCCGGCGACGACGGCGTCGCGCTCCGCGTCCGCCTTCGCGCGCCGCGCGTCGTCGTCCGTGTTCGCGTCCACTCGCGAAACCCGCTCCGCGTCCTGAACAAGCGCGTGTTCCATTTCCTGGCGTTGCGCGGTTTCGCGTAAGATCTGTTCCCTGCGTTTCGCCAGAGCCGCATCTTCCAAAGCCTCCGCGTCTTTTCGCTCCGCGTCGCGCTGATACGATAAAAAAGAAAGTGTCAGTCTCTCGTAATGTGTATGAGTAAACAGTCAGAGTAATCGGTAATCGGGCCGATCAGTCCGCGGCATGTGGTGATTGGGAAATACTCACCTTTGCCTTTTCCAAATCCCTCGCCCCCGCGAGTATCGCCTCGGCAGCCGATTTCTCACCCTCCTCCTTCGCCCGGAGCTCTGCCTCCGCCAAAGAGGCGGCGTCCTTGGCTTCCTGGGCTTTCGCCTTTTCCTTGGCTTTCTTCGCTTTTGCCTTTTCTTCCTTTTTCCGCGCAGCCTCCGAATCCAAGTCCTCCTCTTCCATCATCTTCGCATGCGCGACCGCCGCGTCCGCCTCCCGCTCGGCGGTCGCGAACTCCTGGGCTTGGTTTTCAAGGCGCTCGCGAACGCATCGCCGGACCAAGGTTTGCGTCGCGTTTGCGCCGTGTCTTGGCGACACCGCGAGGGTTTCCGCTACGAAGGTAACCGCCTCCACGCGTTCGTTTCGAACGATTTCCATTTGCAAATCTAGTTTCACAAGTCGTTCCGTAGCCAAGCACAACAGGTGCGACAAGCGGAAGGGAATCCTCGAAACAGAGCGCGCTACCTCAAAAGTCGCGTCCGGTAACTCCCCTTCGTGTTGAATCCATAAGTCTCGTTGCGTGGTGATCTTTTCCTCCAAAGAAACAGAGCACTTGCGCAAAAAAGATCCGTCATCCCCCACGGAAGTGACGACGTCATCTTTGATTTCTGAAGACGACTCCAGCTGTTGCAGCAATTGCACCTTTTGGAGGTGCGCGCGATGCACGGGCTCGATATGCTTATTCAGCTCGTCGAACGCGCCCTGCAACTCCTGCTGGCGCACATCGCAATCCTCCGCCACGGCTATGCGTCGTGCCTGTGCTTTGTGGAAAAGAAGGAGTTCGGCGTCGGATTTCTTCTTGGCGCCTAACCGTTTGGAAGCTTTATCCGCTTCGTCGCGCTCCGCCAAACTCTTCTTCTTGACACCTTCGCTTTGGCTGTACTCAGTTTGTATGGCCTTCTGCTCCCTGACAAGCGCTTGATCGTCGTCCTGGATTTCGGCGATGTCCAGGTGCATGAGTGTTTTGCGCAGCTCCAGGACGTGGAAAGAAAGAAACGCGTGTCTTCGCCAAAACGTGACAAACTTTTCCGCATCCGCTTCGGACGCGTGATCCAAATCCATAAACGCGCGACTCGCAAACCCGGTCGGTACGCACGGGGGTTCCGTGACTAACCGGCCGGTTATCACTAAAACAGCGTCCACTAAACCTCGGGTCAGCAGTTTCTGCTCTAGCAACTGTTTGAATAGAACGGAGTGTGCGTCGATTTTCGCAAGAACGTGCTGCGTCTTTTTCGCGCGCTCCGCCGAATCTTCGGACGGCGATTTTGAAACGGTCGATAAACCGAGTTCACCGACGCCGGCGCCGGCGTCGTGGAACAGCCATCCCAACAAACGTTCGCCGAAGAAAGGCTCGGTCGTGTCCTCACCACCCGGCGCACCGTACAGATCACGCCACACACCTCTTGATACCCGGAGTTTGTGGGATTGTTCATTCGGAACCCACTCGTCTTTTTTGTCCACAGGCGACACGGACAACACGGCGCCGCGTTGACCCGCGCTCTTCGCGCCGCTTTTCTTCTTCTTGGACTCCTTCTCCTTGACTGCGGAGTCGTTCTCGTCGTTCCCGTTTTCGGTCGTTCCGGTCGTGTCCGGTCCGGTCGTCTTGTCGTGACCCACGACAACGCCGAACACCGGCGAGGTGAGGGACAACAAATCGGGGTCGCATTTGACGAGGCCGTTGAGTTTCATAACGGGCTCAATCGAGGCTGCGCGTTCCTGCCAAACTTGTTTGCAAAACTCCCAAACCGGCTTCAAGTCGTCGTCTTTGAGTTTCCGCAACCGACCCAACAAGTCGTCAAGGCGCACGGGCCCCGGGTCCGCGTGCGTGTCACCCACAACGTCAAATTTCCCGGGTCCTCCCGAGAACCTCTCCGGACGCCCGACCGCATCCTTGGTTTCTGGCGAGTCACTCAACACGCGTTCTGCCGCGCCGAGAACGCCCAACGAACGCGCGCCGAACGCGCCGGCGCCCGTGCGACGACGCGAGCCGGTATCGGGCTCTGGACTCACAACCGGCAAACAGTCTGCGCTTTCTTCCGACTGTTTGTCCGCGCTTTTTGTCTCAACCGCCCCTACGTACCGCGCCACGGCTTGCACCAAACGCAACGGCAACACCGACGCGTCTGCGAACACCGTGAGCGTGGTGAGTATGTCGTCCATCGGCGTTCTTTCCGTGTCGTCCGGGTCACCGCTTCGCACCCAGCTCGGTGCGTCTTGGGCGTACACGAACTCGGGCTCCTCGACGGGCGCGAGTTGCGCGTCGATGGCGGCGTGTTTCTCGCCAGAAGGAGCAACAGGGGCTTCTTTTTTCTCGTCACCCTGCGCGCCGCTACACGACATAAGCACCTTGTCACGCACTTCGTTTCGCTTCTCCACGTACTGCTTCAGCAATACCGCGGGCGAGTTGGCGATTTCGTCCATCCGAGTCTGTTGTTCATGGAGAGCGTCGAAACCGATGGACTCGTCGAGTTGCCAGTCCTCCACGCGCACCGCGAAACCGCGGCGCCGCGTGCCGTCGTGGGTCTCCGCGAATTGAAACCCGAACGTGCTTTTGAGATAAAAAAGAAAGTGTCAGTCTCGTATGGGCAATCGCAGAGGCGGAATGTGGTGATTGGGAAACACGTACCTTTCCGAATCCAGGAAGTTTTCTGACTCAAATGAACTACCCATTGACGGAAACACACCCGGACACAGCGCGTGTTCCCGCAGTTTATCAACGCCCCCAACACCGTCCACACAAAGCCTTCCCAAGGCGTCTTCAAACCCCAACACCCGGACCTCGCGCGCGCGCTTTTCATTGTCCGCCAACAAATGGGAGTCCCATCGCGCGTCGAGGCCAAACTCGTACTCGGGCGAAAGAGCGTCACACGCCTTTGAAGGCGTCCTCTGGGATAAGGCTTGTAACGACGTCGCCGTGCGGACAGAGACGCCACGAAGAAAAAGCACGGTAGAATCCGCGGAAAGCAAACAACCTTTCCCTTTGTCTCCCGTCACGGCAAGCGCCATGTCGCCGGGCGTGGGAAAAAAGCAACCCTCGC